>VFQP010000800.1_pt1 | contig 51502 bp, 100 predicted proteins | sample 3512351 | NCBI WGS metagenome assembly VFQP01 (sample SAMN10412372, study PRJNA504923) | tailings metagenome | isolation source: Relicate 1 Philex TSF1 revegetated site | place: Philippines: Tuba, Benguet | collected 2017-08-29 | reverse complement strand
TCAACTGACAATAGAAGAAGGCAAATGGGCTCACCACGTCAGTCCCACAAAGTTTGTGTTTTGGACTTCGCCCACGTTTGCCTTGCAGAAAGCAACGTTGGGTGTGCAACACCTGCGCCGCGACTATGGCACTAATGACACATACGTTTTTGACATGTTGAAGCCATATCCGCCATATGAGTTTGGCCCAAACACTGAACTTGGGCAGCCATGGGTGCTGCACGGACACACCCCGTTGACAGAAAACCTCGAGTACATCTTTTGTGTCAACGACTGGACATACACAGCACTGATCACTGAAGAGATTATAGATCTTCCACCATACATTGAGCCACATTCGGTATGCTGCAAATGCAGGTATGCAGCAGATATCTTTGTCACATACTTTGCCTTTCGTACAGGAGCCTCTTGGCATGTATGTGATTGTAAAACCCATCTATGGTATCCCTGTTGCCAAGGCACTGCAGCAGATAAGCTTTTTTGTTGATCATTATGCAGCGTTGGGTTTCAACAACACCATCCTGTATGAGCGTGGCACGTACATACGCCACCTGCAGAGGGATGCCGCGACTGCCAAGCAATTGCATCATGGGATACTCAAGGTAAGTTGGTGGTTGTTTGTCATGGAACATATGCACAAGTCATATGCAACATCCTTGACTGCACACACAGCTCATGCTTTGGGATCATGGAACCGCATTTGCGCCTATTTCAAACAAAGAAAAGTTTCCGGATGATCCATATGCTGGTCAATTTGATGAATTGGTCGTGTATGACCATGCGCTCACCATGTTGTATGGCATGAATTCCTACGTCTTACTTGCGGATCATGATGAATTTGTCATTCTCCCCCAACACATGCCTTTCCCAGCAATACACAATACAATGATGCATGGTATGGTCTTGTATGTGTGATTGTGGGTGTTATGAAAATTCATATGTAGCACAACGAACCTTGCAATCCAGGATGCTTGGCCACCGGCTCCATATCACACTTGTTGCACTGGTGGAGGTTTCCATCTTGTACTGTGCCCCAAGTAAAGGCGTTCAACAAGTGTGTTGTGGGACAAGAAGGAGAGGACAACATAATGTCCAAGGCATGATGTGTAGTCGTCTGTTGTGTTGCTTTTTGTTCATCACGCCACAATTTGCTACCTCATGCACAGGCATTGCACTTTGTGGACGACATACACAGTGCCTCCATGCATTGGGCCAAGTCTTATGTATCACCCACGATGAAAGACAAGGTCAACAAACCAGGAAAGGATTGTGCCTTTGTTGCACATATTCGTCTGGAACAAATGGACTGGGACAGTACGGATAGCAAGGCATGACCACTGATTACTGGTAGATGTTGTAGCCGAAATTAAGTGTTCCAAATGCAAGTTTGAATAACTATTGTAAAATAGGACATCAAAACAGGCATTAGTAAGCATACAGGGCTCAAAAACATGTAAACTTCGCTATATATTTGACAGCAACATACATACATACATACGGCAGGGACTTGTGCAGTGATCTCGACCATATTACACATTACTAATTCAGTTATCATACTTAGTTTTTAATACTTCTTGTCATTATCCTTGTCATTTTCCTTCAACCATATCTATGTATATCTATGTCTTAATATGCTAGCGATAAGCTAGCGATGGTCATGAAAAACACGCTGGCAGTGTGGTTATGTGCGATGATGCTCTTCCAGTCCAGTGCGTATGCGCGTAGTTATGAAGTGCGAGAGGATCGTGCTCGCAATGGTGGATGGAGCTTGCCTACATCGCCAGTGTGGACTCCTAGCGACTTTGGTGTGCAGCATATCAGCCTCAGTGGCATGCTGCATGTGGGCAACAAGCCAACGATCGTTACTTTGCTCACATTCCTCAAGGCTAGCCTGGCTGCAAACAACACAGTGGTAGGTCTGTGTTGCCTGTTTGCCATGGTCAACAGTCTCAATAAGCAACACCACCCCACACAGATATGGCACGGACGTGTCACTGCATATGACCCGACAACTATTTCTCTGGAAATGGGTCGTTATGCGCACCACACCAGCCCCAACGACATTATATTTGGAACCAAACCAACCTTTATGTTGCAGGAAGCAGTCATGGGTGTGCAGCACAAGCGAGGCGGCAACCACAATCACACGCACGTGCTTGAATTGGTACAACCGTTGAGATGGGGAATGCAGGATGATCACCGGGAGGGGGAGCCATGGGTGTTGCGGGGACACACCCCATTGACACAACACCTGGAATACTGCTTTTGTGTCAATGACTGGCCATACACAGCACTGATCACCGAGGAAATGATGGAACTGCCACCATACATTGAGCCACATTCGGTGTGTGGTGCTATTCATATCACTTCTTACATGTACATCCTCATTGTACATCACCATTATTTTACACCAACACCAGGGTACCCCCACTGTGTATGCAGTTGTGAAGCCATTGTTTATGTACAAGCCAGAAGAAGCCATCAAGGCGATCTACTTTTATGCAGGAAACTATGCTCAGCTTGGCTTCAACAGCACCATCCTGTATGAGCGTGGCACGTACATTCGCAACTTGCACAAACATGCAGCGACTGCAAAACAGATGCGCCAGGGTGTACTGAAGGTGTGTCGAGGTGGTAAGTTGAGTGTGTGTGTGTGTGTGAAACGGCACCATGTCCTCCCCAACCATGTACAGTTGATGCTGTGGGACCAAGGAACTGCAATGGCCCCTCTTGCAATCCGGGAAGCGTTTGATGAACATGAAACACACTTTCCAGAGTTTGACCAAACAGTCTTGTATAACCATGCACTGACGGCCATGTATGGGATGAACACCTACATCTTCCTTGCAGATCTTGATGAGGTGTTGATGCTTGCCCCGGAAGTCCCAGCACCAGCAATCCACAACTTGTTGATGCATGGTATGTGTATTGGGTCTGTTGGCAGGCCTTGAACACCAATGCAACCAGACCACATTCTCCTCAGGGTGCTTGAAGAGAACGCCTGCAGCATCGTCTTTCTTGGTACTGCGATGGAAGTTTCCAGCATGTACCATGACACAGGTGGACAGATTTGCAGAATGTTTGCGGTCACACATGTACAACAATGATTCGGTGGTGCCCTATAGGGACGAGTTTAGTTGGGCTGGCAAGGTATGTGTGTATAAGGAGTGGGCATTGACAATGCACAGACCACGCACGCTCCTGCACACAGGCACTGCACTTTGTGGACGACATACACAGTGCATCAATGCACTGGCCCAAAGCGTACGTGGTCCCTTCAGAGGACGCCGAAGTCGTAAAGGAACAGTGCGCTTTTATTGCAACAGCAGACTCATGGGTGAAGCATTTCAACTGGGATGGAGTTTTTGATAATGCCATTATTAAGTCTATAGAGAATGGAAGAACTGGTTTTGTGGGTGGGAGAAAACGAGTGAAGAAAACGGTTCATGCATGAGTTGTTTTGGTCCCCTGTGGGCATTACATGATGAGCAGTTTTTGGTGTATTGGCAACCAAGTTGAGCTGTTTCAACTGACAACCACCATAATGACCACTGCCACAAGGGGGTGCGCCAAAAGCAGGTGTCAAACATCCTCGCACCCACATCCCCGTCCTCGTCTCCTAACATCGCCTCAAATGTTGAGTTTTTCGACTCTACGACATCAAAGAACAACAATAACATGCAGTGAAGCACTGAAAGCCAAGCTATCAAGCAGCACTGCAGTTTCAGCAGCAGCAAACTCATTGCTCGCCAACACAAACTACTTTGCCACAGACCAGCGACCCATCATCCTATTTGATGGCATGTGTAACTTGTGCAACGGTGCAGTGAATTTCATGCTTGACTGGGACACGCAGGGAGCGTTTCGTTTGGCAGCCCTGCAGAGTGACGCAGGTCGAGCACTGCTTCAAAAGTGTGGACGACATCCAGATGACATATCCTCCATTGTGCTTGTGCAGGCTGATGGTCAGCATTTCATTCGCTCTGAAGCAGTGTTGCGCATTGCGCAAGGGATGCAGGTATGTGGTTGTGTGTGTACAGCAGGCAGCACATGCACAGCCATGGAACCCCCAATCCACAGGTGCCATTTCCCTGGGTTGCTGGATTCCTGCTTCCAGTACCTCGCATGATACGTGACCCTGGATACGACCTGGTGGCAAACAACCGATACCTGGTCTTTGGCAAGACGCCCTCTTGTCAGGTATCAGACGAGCGGTTTACCACTCGCTTTGTTGTTGATTGATGACTTTATCGACCACATGCATGCTGTGTGGAGGAAAGTGTACCATGTACCATTATGTTGTCCAGCCAACATGTCCAACTTAGGTTGCGCTTGCTATGCTTCTTTGTAAACATCATCGTCTTTCTCTTTCTCTTGATTGTGAGAATAATAATCTGTCAACACATACATATGTAATAGTCTGTCACACACACCATGAGCAACACCAGTCTTGTTCGTCACCACATCAACTCACGGTTGTTGCCCAAACAGCCGTCCATACGACCTCAATCAGCTGCTCAATCAGATGCAAGAATTCACAACGGGATTCCATCACGGGATGTGGACGCCCTCATCAATGCATTTCGCCAAGAGCTCGATCACCAAATCCCCCTCCCCGTTGTGGGTGGCAAACACGTGCCAGCACTCAAAATGTATGCTGGGCAACACCTGACCAACCTCGCATCATTCCTTGCTGCTGATGTACTGGCAGTGGGCACTCCAGGAGCTGCTGTGGGTCCCTCTGCCACACGTGATGGGGACAGCGTACCACACGATCAACGGGTAGCTGCTGCACTTGAGCATGATTCTCTGGACTTGCCCATGGATGCCGTGCAGCGTGAAGAGGTACTAGTGGGTTGTGATAGTGCACCTGCAGATTGTGCGTCAATTACTTTTTCATCCCCAGCTCCAAGTGCTGCTGGGAGTTCTTGCGGAGGAGGTCCGGTTGCGCCTTGCCAATCGACACAGCAAGCGAGACGTGTTTCACCCACCAGAGGTATGGATGCACATGCATTGGTACCACATCATGGTGGTGCCATATCATCAGTCCCATCACAACCCAGGTGATCGCGCTTGTGGAGGCATATGCAGTCCTTGCAGCCCCTCCCCTTGATCCCCAAGTCCAGTTTATGCTTGATAGCATGGCAGGTTTTGTGGTGCAGCGCATCCATGCGCGTCATATTCATGCAGTCTCCAGGCCACGTGACATTGTGCGCCTGTTGCGAGCGTATGCGATATTACAACACACATCAGTGTCTGTAACAGAGTTGACAGATGCACTGAGCTTTGAGCTCAAACGACAGGCATGTGATGGTTTGGCGGGTGGGTTAAATACAAGATCAACACACATACAACACACACAGGTAGCGTCATCCTATGAAAGAACCAACAGTACTGAAAACAGCAACACTGTCACAGATGTATCATTTATAATTTCGTTCCTAACCGCCCTCATCCAGCTTCAGCGTCCACCTACAGATGAATCCCTGCTGAATGCCATGACTACCAACTCATGGTCGAGCATCGGTGAGGCATCTGCACAGGAATGTTGTACATTGCTCCAGTTATTGGGGGCATTGCGCTACAGGCCAGGTATAGGTTGTGATGTGGCTACCACATGTGTATATAGCCACAGTCTTGATCGGCCAACAGGAGATTGGTGGCTTGATTTGCTTGCTGCGAGGCTGTGGTCGAGCCTCACAGATGGGAGTCTGTCTGCACATGATGCAAGTGCTTGCATCGCACACATGGGGGATCTGGGATACATGCCAGCGCCTGGCTTTGTGCGACAAGTGCTGGACAAACTCGGGGGCACAGGCGCCGCACATGACAGCCCATCAGTACTTTTCCATGCAGAGTCGGTGCTGCAGGCAGCATGCATGGCACATGTGGGGGGGTGCTTGGCACCCGAGGATCTGGAGTTGGTGGATGCTGTGCTGCAGGTATGTTGGGTGCATAGGTGCTACGACCTTGACATCACCACTCTATCAAATATACACAGCACGAAGCATGTCTTGCATCAACAACGCTCCTCACCATGCTGTGTTTTTTGGACGGCTACACGTCAACACATGCGGATGTTGCGCGGGAGGCCGTTGCGCGGGAGGCCAATGCAGGACAGTTCCAGGGACAGCATGCACCCCCATGGGTACAGGACGTGTGCAGTGTGCTGCAGCAGCACGGTAGACGTGCCACTGTTGCTGCTCGTGTTGGTCCCAGGGGCACTCACATCTATGTTGTGCAATGGGCACTCGACAGCTCGGCAATACCTAGCAGCACATCCAAGGCAACATGCACATTTGGGTTTCTTGGTGATGAGCAAGCAAATATGGATGATCAACAGCCCTACATTGCCGCTCCCATCCGTGCAGGGCCGACAAAGCAGGGCTTGTACGTGCTCGTCGATGCGCCGTCCATCAGCATCAACCAACCCCATACCATGAGCATATGGGCAGCACACCTGATGTCTGAGGGAGATTCTGTGATTTTGTACACGCAATGGGGAGCACTGGAGGATGCACGTGCCAAGGCCAAGATGTTGTTGGGGCGCATAGCACACACAGCATGATTATTTTGTTTTTCAGTTGTTCCGAGTTGTTTCGAGTTGTTCTGTGTTACTGACGCATACTTGAACGTAACAATCATAGACAGACACGCAGTGCAACACGCAGTGCAATACTACAAGACGATCTAGCAACATACGTCCATCTAGTGCACCACCACGCTCTCTCTTTCTCAGCCTCAACACCGTCCTTACCCTGATCTGAGACCATCCTCTTACACACGCACCTCCAATCATTAGCCCGCCTCGCTGCCTGCGAGGCTCATCTTCATCATCATTCTCGCTTCAGCTGCGTGCCCTGCACGCCGTAGGGCTTTGGTGCATGCAGCAAGACTTGCCCATGTACTGGACATTACATACCCGTTGAACACACACATGGGCAACGATGCCCATCGAACACTCAGTGAGCAATTGCCTCTTCACAGAGTAGCAACCACCTCTGCTCGTGTGTGCAACCCTGATGCATTGGAGCAGCAGATGCCATGCAGCTATCAGTTGCCCTCTGAATACCAGGCTTTTATTCACAAGACCCGCTATGCTCGGTACCTGTGGGATGCCCATCGCCGTGAAACCTGGCAGGAGACGGTGCAACGCTACTTTGACTTTATGCAACAACACTTGGAAAAGCAGTGTGGGTATACATTGCAACCTGGGTTACGTGCACGTCTGGAAAACGCAGTGTTGCACTTGGATGTGATGCCGTCGATGCGCGCGCTGATGACAGCGGGGCCAGCCCTTGAGCGTTGCAACATTGCTGGGTATATATAGGGGTGGGTCGTGTGTGTGTGCATTTGTATTGCGGCGATATCACAATCCACCACACAACACAGGTACAATTGCAGCTACCTGCCCGTGGACAGCCCCCGTGCATTTTCAGAGGCCCTGTTTATTTTGATGACAGGATGTGGGGTCGGGTATAGCGTGGAGTGTCGATACGTCGACCAGCTTCCGCCTGTGCCTTTGACATTGGCACCAAGTACACACACAGTGGTTGTGCAAGACAGCGCCGAGGGGTGGGCAGCTGCATTGCTGGATGTACTGGAACAGCTTTGGAAAGGTACTTGTTGTTGGGATGGTGTATGTGACTGTGATGGTGTACACACCACATCCTCTACTTTCCCAGGGATTCGCCCTACCTGGGACGTTTCTGGTGTTCGCCCTGCTGGGACACCGTTGCGCACCATGGGTGGTCGCGCATCTGGTCCTGGTCCCCTTGTGGCCCTGTTTGAGCGGCTGGTTGCACAGTTTGAGGAGGCAGCTGGACGACAGCTCACGCCCCTTGAGTGCCATGATCTCATGTGCCTCGTGGGGGAGGTTGTTGTTGTTGGTATGATAAGGTGGAGTGTATGTGCACATTCTCCATGTGCACTGTATGTACAATGTAACAACACCAACAACAGGGGGTGTGCGTCGATCAGCGTTGATTTGCCTCAGTGACCTGCATGATCAAGCCATGCGCACTTGCAAGAGTGGTGCATGGTGGGAGGCTGCCCCCTTTCGTGCTCTTGCCAATGTCTCTGCGGTGTACGACCAGCGCCCAAGCCGCAAAGAGTTTGACGAAGAATGGGCAGCGTTGCGCGCATCTGGCAGTGGGGAGCGTGGCATTTTCAGTCGTAGTGCATGCATGGACAAGGTGCAGAGCTTGCCGCACCGATCGGGGGCGAATAATGATGGGTCGACCATTGCATTTGGTACCAACCCGTGTAGTGAAATCATCCTGCGGCCATTTCAGTTTTGCAACTTGACAGAGGTTTGTGTGATGATGGTGTGTAGTTTCTTTTGCAATGATGTCATCCCCGTCAACATCCACAGGTGGTGGTACGTGCGGGTGATGGTCCTGCAGAATTGCTGCGCAAGATAGAAGATGCGACTGTGTTGGGCACATTTCAGGCTACGTTGACAAAGTTTCCTGTGTTGCGCCCAGAATGGACACACAATACGGTGCAGGAACGCTTGCTTGGGGTCAGCTTGACCGGCATCATGGACAATGCTGTAACCAACGCCAAGCAAGGTGTCAGTGCGTGTTTTGATAACGCATGCGTTGTACGCTGAGTGTTTTCAATACAAGACGTTCATATTATACAGGTGAAATACAGCTTGTACAGCTGCTTCAACAGCTGCGACGACGTGCTCGTGAGGTCAACGCTGAGGTGGCTGGGCAACTGGGTATTGAGCAATCTGCAGCCATCACATGCATCAAGCCTTCAGGTGTGGGTGGCAGCTCCGGTGACATGGGGGGTTAGTCACCAACAGTTCCTCACGGTTGTACTCACAATTCCCAGGCACGGTTAGTCAGTTGGTCAACAGTGCCAGTGGAATTCATCCCCGCTACTCTTCTCATTACATCCGCACTGTGCGTGGAGATGCAAAAGATCCCCTGACGCAGTTTCTGCAGGCGCACGTGCCCAGCGAACCATGCGTCATGAAACCAGAGGTAGGTGTGGCATGTGAACAAGAATGCGCTCATTGTTTGTGTACCGCAAAACACCTTGTTGACCACAGAGCACGGTGGTGTTTGCGTTTCCAATTGCGTGCCCAGAGGGTGCAGTGACCCGTGATGAGGTGTCGGCGCTGGATCAGCTCAAGTTGTGGCTCTTGTACAACAGGCATTATTGTGACCACAAACCAAGCATCACTGTATATGTTCGTGAGCATGAATGGGACGAGGTTGGTGACTTTGTATATTCACACTTTGACGAGATTAGTGGTGTTGCATTCTTGCCCTTTGACAACGGTACCTACAAGCAGGTGTGTTGCGTTTGCAGGGTGGGTGTAGCACATACCAATGCACATACACCCTCTCAACCATCAGGCACCCTATCAGCCGATCACACGAGAAGAGTATGAGGCACTGCAAGAACAGCTGCCTGCATACATTCCATGGGAACTGTTTGAGGAGCGTGTGGATGGCACAGTGCTGAACAAGCAATTTGCATGTTCTGCAGACAGCTGCGAGGTGGTGGATGTTTCATGAGGGTGTTGTAAAATGGTGTTTTCCTTGATGAAATTGTATACGATCGTTGACCACTGCCATAATGACTTCCGAGTTGTTTCCTTCTCATGTGACTATGTAACAAATTGTGTGTAACAAATTGTGTGCTGCTACCCGCCAGCATGCTCTGCCTCGCGCACTCCATCCGGCCTGAGTGTCACCGTAGCTGATCTCCCCGCTGGCCCAGTGGTGCACCGTGTTTGCTCCACCACACGCATCCCTGCCTCCCCCGGTGCCCTGGTCATGCACAATCGCTTGTGCGGCTGGTTTTGCCATGCATCCCCCAACGCTGCCCGGAGTGGCTGGGTGGCCCCACCACCCACCTGACTGTTGGTCGTGAGCACTGCCATCATAAAACGCTCTGCCATCGCACGCAGCTGATGCGCAATGGCTACCATCAATGCATGACCTGTTTATGTGTGCAGCGTTTTGTGACATAATGCGGTCAAAACACTTGTTGATCCGCCAAACGTACCCAATGCATCGCCCATCAGCAATGGTGCCAGCAAAAAACCTAGGCTGTCGATGATCAGCAGTGATACAGGCTTGGGTTGCTGTGTAGGCAATTGTTTGCATGGTGATTCATACACCATGTGTACCACTGTCAGCACTCCACCCACCTGCTGTGCTTCAGCTGCCGCGCATGCACACACACATTCGTCAAGCACCACAAGCAATGCAAATGCATCATAGACGCGTGCAAACTGCAAATCATGCAGACTGACGACAAGATCTTGGTGTGCTACGAGCATGGCCTGCACACGCTCCGCGGTGGCAGCGTTGCTTGTGTCAATGTACAGTACACGATCATTGCGCTGGAGTGCCTGACACGCTGCTGTCAGGCAGAGCTGTGGGATATGGATAGCATGTATCGAATGCACCACATGGAAATGCATATACAGCTCATACCTGTGTCTTGCCGCTCCCCGACTCCCCAAACACCTCCACATGGTGGCCCTCGCGCAACCCACCCTGCAGCAACCAATCGATACTGAAAAAGGGAAAATGATGAATGACTGTTGTTGCTCAAGGTCGTGATAGACCACGTGGCCAAACTCACCTTGAGCACCCTATTGGGCCCAGGCGCAAGCAATCTCGGACCTGAGCAAAAAGTTGCACACCATTGTGCACAGGAGGAGCGACTAGGTTTGCTAGACTGACGAGTTCCTGATGCGTTTGTGAAGAGTGATGGGGTTGCAGTTGAGGATGTGTGGAGGTGGTGGGCACCATACCTGCTGGACGTGATGGCTATGATGATCAATGGCCGTTTCTGATGCACACAAACAGCCCTCCACTGTGTCAGACATTGTCGTCATCAGATGCTGCGTCACACATCAGATGCTCTGTCACACAACAATCCATACAAAAACGACGTACTGGTTGCAAACTCCTTGTCAATCGCATCCTGTTGGTTTCCATGAGCACTATTTACAACAGCTAGCTGTTCAAACCTCATTGCGGATAGAAGGAATAGTTACACATTGTGATGAAACAATGAAATTATGTTGGTAGCCAACTCTCACTGGTCGTTGTCTTGGACAGAGAGTGCTGCTACCTCGGCTGCTGCTTCTGTGGCCTGCCCCTCTTCCACTGGCTCTTGATACTCACCAACCTCCACCTTGGACATGTCGCTAAGCTCTGACAACCCAGATGGGTCATGCACGACCAGCGTCCAAGGGGTGTCCACATCCAGCAGCACGTTGAGTGCCTGGTATGTGCGACAGTTGGTGTACAACAGGCACACACACACATGTCTCAAGCAACACATACCATGATGCAATCAATGATCTTGTTTTTGGCGTCCTCTGGCAGAGGAACACTGCGCACGTGGGTGCCAAGGTTGAAAATGGCTGCAGCAATATGGTTGTACACCGAGTCAATTTTGCGCTTGGAGTCTTCACTAATCTCAAATTCCAGCTCTGGAATCTCTACTCGTGCTTGTGGTGACTGAATGTGGTTGGTGCATTCGGTTGTGTGACTGTTCAACACTCCTTCTTACCCACCCCACACATACCTTGAGCAACACATTCCACAAGTCCTTTCTGTCTGTCACCTTGAGTGTGAGCTTGACAGGCCTCCACTCGCTTTGTGGAGGGTCTGGTTTCATCTTGAACACGGGTCTATCTCGTTCGTCACGCCCAACCTCCACGTTGGGCAATGCGTCCAAAAACTGTTCAAACGTGCCATGCAAGGCTTCATGAAACTCTTCAAGGTCCTCATACCTGTGTGTTTTGGTTTTGCAAGTCAGCACCCATATGGTGCATGCAAACACATGCCGCTGCTGCATCAGGTCATACTTACCCCAGGTCGTGCATAATCCAATTGCTGCAAGCCTCAATAGACAGCCACTGACCACCAGATTCCTGTGTTGTGCGATACAGGGCCTCTATTTCGTCCAAAATTCGCTCCATCTCCTGGTGGGAAATGTCGATTTTGAAAGCCTTGAGGGCTGGCGTGTGCTCCCTGCCCATGATTGCTATCGATTCGTTGTTTGGGGTATTCTTACAACTTGGGGTATTCTTTCTCTGGGGGCAAACCAATGCAGCTTTTTTCCTTCAACTCTCTCATGCACCAAGTCACAACATGATCTGACCAGCACTTGCTCAAATGTTTGCCACCATTGCGCCACAGATGGTACAACAGACCCACCAACACCTCAACGAGTTCAACACAAACAACTGCCATTTCCCGCTCTTGACCGCGAAAACAACCCCAACAAAGCAACGAGCAATCACAAAAAGCACATCATATACACTGCGTATGACAGCCACTGCATATGGCTGACACGACCACTGCATATGGCTGATAGTCGCGAGAAAAACGCATCACATCAAGTGCGGATTCCCCGGGAACAGCCAGTGCCACATAGCCTGTGGACGGCATCTAATGTACGCATGGATGCTGTTAAAACATGCAGAGTGCTTGTCTTGCACCCCACTACTGGGATTCACCCTCAGGTTGCCACCCGACACCATCTCCAATTGCTTGCTGCCCTGCCCACACTTGTCGCCACCCAGCAGCACCACAAGCTTGCCCTCATTGCACAGCTGCTGATGTCAACAATGGTATGCGGGTATGTGCACACATGGGTTTGCACACGCGTACCTGACAAAACACTTATCACCTCCACAGCATTCAGATGCGTTCTCCCCGCAAACCACTGTATGTCAGCTGCAAACACGTACAACCTTTGCAGTGCGCAGTCAGCATGTGGATCGCACCCTGCGAGAGCAACAACGGTATCGTGAGGTACTACGTTGTGCTGCTGAGGCACTGATACACCTCATACACCCTGCGCAACATCATGCTGTTGATCAGTTTTTCAGGTATGAATTGTTTTGTGTTGTACATCAAAGCAGTTGCAGTACCCCTGAGATACTCTCAACATGGTCAACACAGGCGTACAGAGCCGCTCATGCTGCCCGGACGCTTTGGCGCGCTCCGTGACCTGCACGACGGCATACGCTTTCCCTCCCGTCGCGTGGAGGCTGCAGCGCTTCGAGCAGAGCGTGCGGCACTTGCATTGCAGCTTGTATGTGGGTGGTGTATGACTGTGGTTGCTGAATGTTTTACATCTCATCACACAACAATAGGGCAATGTGCGTGATGCCGCTGGTTTGGTGCAAGACGCTCGTTCCACACTGCCAAGCGATCTTGCAGAAATACCACAACTCATGATTGCATTGGGCTTGGCACAGCAACATATCATGCTCTGCACACTGCGCTCGTTAGCAGTAGGTCAAGCTGCACACAAGGAGCGGCCTTCCAAGCGACAGCGTCATGCACGACAAACCAACATTGGAGCAGACATGCAGCCGTTTGGGTGCGCGCATGCTGGGGTGTAATGTGTTCTCCATGCAGATACAACACAGCACATCTTCTCACAGGCATCAAAGAGGGTTATGGCGAGCAAATGAAGCAGACACTGTGTGGATAGAGGCAACCAGGCATCTCAAGGTGTGGGCGGATCTACTGTGTCACCATTTTGGTCTTGTTCAAAAACACATCCATGTGTATCATCAACAGGAAGCACTGCAGGTACTGCACCATGCAACGTATGCCCGGCTGCAACTTGTACAGCTGCAGGCATGTGCTGGCCGTGCCCAACAGGCTGCAACGACCACCCACGCTGCCCCGGATGCAGCTCCTTTCGATGCCGACGCATGGGGGCTGCGCGCACTGGGGCTGCAGGCAGAGGGGAGTGCCGCCATTGAGCACTGCTGCATCGAAATACTGCGATGCGATCCGGGAGCAGTAGAAGCGCTGCAAGGTATGAAAACTGTGGGTGGTTTGCGTGTATGCATAGTGCAATTCATTTTTTACATCTCCCATGCAGTGCTTCGTTTGAGCAACCCCAACTTGACGATATGGATAGAGGGATTGTTGCTGCATCTGGACGCACCATGGACTACCTTGCGTGCCTCGGCATGGCAATGGCTTGCAGATGCCCTTGATATGTGGGCCGGGGGGCCATCCAATGCTTCCTCAACCCGTGCAGAAGAGCTGCTGAGAGCACGGCACTGGTGGGAGGCAGTGCATTTTGCGTCACCATGGGCTACACAGCAAGCAGGCATGGAAGGTGGGGCAGGCCATTGTGTTGACACGGATAAAGCCAGAGTTGCAGCATATATATGTGGTAGGTGTGGCTTGTGGTGCCAATTTGTATGTGACAGAGTTTCACACACTTTGTGTGCCAACTGCAGGGCCCACCCACGCGTATGTGGAAGCGGTTGCTGGCCTGTGCAGCGGAGCCCACAGGCTTGCCCTGCGCAAGAGTGTGAGCGCTGCACAACGTGTGATGCCGGGTGTGCTGTACGAGGAAAACAACATGCCAGCAGGGGACAATGAGGATGGCGTGCAGTGGGTGCAAAGCCAGTGCATGGGCATGTTGTGGGCACCCCCTCGTTCATGGTGGCGAATATTTGCACAAGTGCGACGCGCAGAATAATGGAGTGTCTGCATGTACATTATTTGTAACATGTTTTCAAAAAAGGATTGCTGCAAAATACCCACTTGATTTAAAACAGCGACACATCACGCCCAAACACTTGAGCCTTGATCCAGTCGAACAAGATGAGCACGCGATTACGAAAGCTCACCTGTTTTGTGATGTAGACAGAGCGCCAGATGAAATAGGCTCCGTACCCAAACACCTTGGCCTTTGTGTCAAAGGCGTTGAGCTGGGTGGCAGCCTTGTCACCGCCAACATATGCCTGGAGGTTGGGTGTGAGTACCAGTGCGTACGGATGGTGGTGCACAATCCACGCACACAACATACCATCATGCCAAGATCAAGAAAAGAAAACTCTCTGCCATAATATCGGGTCACAGTAGTGCGTGCTGGGAGGTCCACAGATTCACTGACAGCCTTGCTCAACCCATCTTGTATCGCCTGTTGGATGGACATGTGGGATACGCAGCACTATATCGTTGATGAACAACACCGCACGCACCTCCACCACGTTGCGCTGCACTTCTTCTTTGCTTGGTGGTGGCTGGTCCAACCCACCACGCCCCACTGAAAACCCACGGTTGATCAAGTGTGCCACATACGCACCCTGCTGGGCAGCCACTTGTGCCGTGGCCGGGAGACGATCCACTGCCAGGGCACTGCAATCACCCAACGCAATCACATCCTCTGCACCAATTACACGCAAATAACTGTCCACCTGTTGTTGTTGTATTGGGATTGCTAACACAAGTACACCGTACACTCACAACAGCCCCACCTACCCGTAGTTTGTGCATGGCTGGTGGGGCATTGCCCTGCAGCACCACCTGCTCGGGGATGCTCGCCACCAGTTCTTGCGTCAACGGTCGTGCAGCGTTGCCAGCACTCCACACACACACACCATACGGCAGCGACTCACCAGAGCCCAATTTGACATCCTGTGCAGTTACCTCAACCACTTTGACACCAACTTGTACATCCACACCCTGGCTCTGCAGCTGTCGAATGGCACGGTCTTGCAGGTCACGATCAAACATGGTCAATATGGACTGCGCACTCTGCAGCAGCGACACACGCACAAACGGCATGAGCTCTGGGTACTTGCGGCGCAGGTCTTGTCGCACATAGTCTGCCAGGGTGCCACTAAACTCCACACCTGTGGGGCCACCGCCCACCACAACAAAATGCAATGCCCGTGCTCGCTCCTCCTGGTTGGTCGATGGTAGTGCTGCATACTCAAAGTTTTCACCAATGCGCTTGCGAAGCTCCACAGCGTCGGTAATTTCCTGTTGTTGTTGTTTTGGGTGTGCGTGTGAAAAGGGTTGTGTATATTGCTGCCAACACGCTCATGTACAACACACCTTCATGTAAAAGCAGTGCTCCTGTACACCAGGAACCCCAAACGTTGCTGGTTGCTCTCCAATGGCCATCACCAATGTGTCGTACTCCAATTCAAATTCAGATGGCTGCCCTCCATTGTCCAAAATGGCGTCACTGCGACACACAGCAACCTGTGGCGACACATGATAATGAAGAATGTGCTGCACATGACCAACAACCACAAGCGTCCCCCCAAAAACCACCTCACCTTGCGTGACGTGTCAACACTCGTGCACACTGCGTCTAGGTACGCTACATACTCGTTGGCTGTGCGGATGGGGTCGGTAAGGGAACGAAACTCCACAGTGCCGACAGCGGTTGATGGGAGCATGGGTGTGAAGAAGAAAAAGTTGCGCGGTGACACCAATACAACCTGTGTTGGTGTTATAGGTGGTTGGTGTGCATGATAAACACACCACTGTACAAACACTACAGTACCTCAAAATTGTCTGTGTCAATGACCTTGATAATGCTGTGTAAGGATCAACAGTGTTGTACATGTGTATAAAAACCAATGACCACTGTCGCACGCGTACATCACATACCTGTGCGCACCCCATCCACTTCCGCAAATGAGGACCACAGGCTTGTCTGTTTTCAGCTGGTAGCGCCCGCGACCCCCTCGCACCATTTTGTCAAGCGCTGTTCGCGTTGGCAGTGGAAGCAGTAGACGATTCATGTGGCGTGCAACATCTTCAGCACTGTCCACGGCTTGATTAACCACCTTGCGCAGGAACGATGGTTTTGTTTTGGGTGGCAACGGGCTGGGGGTGGGTGATGGTGATCCCTTGGCTGGTGGTGCACCAGGTTTCACGGGCTTGCTGCCTGTTTTTTCTCTGGGCTCTGCAGTAGCACGTAGTTGCAAACGACGAGGATTCTTTGCTGAGCGAAGCATCTTGATGCCAGAACATGGGTGGGTGATATAGGAGGTTTTGGTTTTGCAGAGTGTTGCTGCATGTGGTGGTGTTACTGCAAGTGGTGCGAGATGGGTTTGCTGTTGCTGCTGTGTACAGGAGGGCCTCTGTTGTGCGTGTCGAAACATTGGGTCGATCACGAGTGTTTGTGTTTGAGTGTTGGTTGTGTTTCTGAAGAGGTTGTGTTGCACGATGAAAGTGCAGCGAGTAGATTGATGAAGAGCGGAAATTGGTCTTTCAACAGATGCAAAAGGGCGTTATTCCGGGCACACACAACACACACCCCAAATTGTGTACCCTCATATGCTGTTGCAGGGTGCTGCAGGCATGTATACCTGCATGTTGTTGCAGATGTGACAGCTTCACCAACGCATATAGAGGTTTGAACTCGTTGAGGCTCCCTGCTGAGACTCCCTGCTGAGTGAGGCTCCTGTTGATGCATAAAATTCAATTTCTTGCATCTTCACTATCTTTCACTTGCAGTTTCAATTTGCATCACGTGCTCACTGTACACCTCCGCAGCACCCATTTGGTTTTCCATCAGATCCATCGCAGGCATATCCTGGGACAGGTACGCCTCCAAGCGTCATGATTGATAGAGAAATATAGATGCAATATCGATGCGATATCATCCAGGGGCGAAAACGCATGGATTGTGTGTCTCGTCCTTTCACATCACTGCATGCCACACTAATCGCAGCCTCATGTTTCGTCCTGGCTGGTATCTGGGCCTCTTTTCCACCATGGACATGGTAGCAGAGTGCATGGCGGCAACGGTATTCAATTGATGCCCCCACCTGTCCCCGCATGCACCAACCCATCATCCCTTGTCGCACAGCTGTTTGTGTTCATTGGCACGGGCACTGTAACTACCTTTTCGGCCACAGAAGGGCTTAACATGGTGTGTGTTTGCAAGGGGTATGTGTTGAGCACCACAGCGCACCATCACAGGCGCCAGAAGCACAGGGTGGTACGGCCATAGGCAACGACGTGGTGGCCAACGTCAACAAGGCAAGGATTGTTGTTGTTGTTTTCAGTTGCCTCAAAAACACCATGCACATATGCAACCACCACACAGGTTACCAACAACATTCTGACCAATGGCAGCTGGGGCATCACAACAGCACCGGTGTGTTGTGTTTCGCAATTCTTGGTTGTACTGCAGGTTGACCACCATGCATTCCCGCCACAGGCATTTGGTCTCGCAATCACTGTAATGGCCTACGCCACGGGGCATTTGAGTGGTGTGCAGATCAACCCTTCTGTCACTTTGTCCCTGTTTGCAGGTACTTGCGTGTGGTGCATGCCTGTATGTTTGTGTATGCTGCTACACCCACACCATACATACACAGCTGGTTCGCTTGGTTTGTGGCAAGCAATTGGCAACATTTGCGCACAAATGTCGGGCGCCATGCTAGCAAGCGCATTGTTGTACGCGACTATTCCCAATGTATGCATATGAGGTTGACACGCATTTTCAACTCACCCCATCCCCACCCCATCCCTGCACTCCCGACAGTGGTCACAGTCTTCGCTCGGTGCAAATGCCCTGCAGCCGGGTGTGAGCGTTGGCAATGCCCTTTGTGGCGAGATTGTGATGACGTTTGTCCTGGTGAGTGTGGTCCTTGAGGTGGCAGCCAACAAGGACGAAGCCACACGAACGCAGGCACCATTGGCTATTGGTTTTGCAGTGTTTTGTGCACACGCAGTGTTGCTGCCGGTGGATGGATGCTCCATCAATCCGGCACGTTCCTTTGGGCCTGCAGTGGTTGCTGGGATGTGGAAGCAATTTTACGTGTTTATGGCAGGTCCCATAGCTGGTGGCCTGCTTGCAGTGCCCTTTCACTGGTTTTTCTCATCAGGGTGGGACACCTCGCCGTCGACCGACTCACTGTCCATGTCTGCTCAAGATGCAAAACAAATTGATGCCACCAACAAGGGCAGTGGTGGTGGTGAAGGCAGTGTTGAAGCAGCTCAAGGTGATGGAGTGGACACTGTACATGTGAAGCGAAAATCAAGTGTTTTTGCCGCCGTTTTTTCCTCAACACGCAATGCACTGCACATCTCAACACCATCTTAATTCATAGTGCGACTTGTTGGTGCTCAATTCCTCTGCTGGCCACTTTTTGTCGTTGGCCCATCGCAGCGTGCAGATCCTCCTTTCCCCACCCACCACCTCCCATCACCTCACTCAGCGAAAATCATGGTGCAGGCAATACGAATCACTGCACCCACGCCTGTGCGTCGTGCAACTCGCGTGCGCGTGGCAGCCGTCCGTGCCTCCAGCATGCAACCCAAATTGTCCCCACAAACTCCCACCCGCAAGAGCGTCGTCAGGAACGTGGCAATGGTGCCTGATGCGCGCGAGGTTGCAGATATCACACTGATGCCCAATGGAGAGGTATGCGTGCTTGGCTACTGGACTCCGGGCATCGGAGTGTAGCATGCACTTGCTGTCATTTGTCAGACGTGTTTTTGTTGCGGCGCTGTATTAAGCATTGCATGGAGCAACTATGTACATCTATGCAGTCATCCGGACGCCTCACCACCACAGCCCTACCCTACCGAGCTGGCTGCCCCACCCCCCTTCACGCTGCAAGACTTGCGCAACGCCATTCCCAAGCACTGCTGGGTGAAAAACACGTGGCGCTCCATGGCGTTCCTTGCCCTGGACGTGGGGATTGTGGTTGCTTTGGCCTTTGCTGCATATACCTTGAACAACTGGTGTGTGTGTTGGCGGTGGTTGCCTCAGCAAGTACACATTCATACGATGCCTCTCCCTCTGCAGGGCTGTGTGGCCACTGTACTGGTTTGCACAGGGCACCATGTTTTGGGCATTGTTCGTGGTTGGTCACGACTGGTATGCATGGATGGGCTGTTGTTTCCCATCTCACATAACCACACCTCCCAACCACTCGTCACAGTGGCCATCAGAGCTTTTCCAACAACAAAACCCTGAACGATTTGGTTGGCAACATCACACATGCATCCATCTTGGTGCCCTACCATGGTTGGCGTATCAGCCACAGAACACACCATGCCAATCACGGTCACGTTGAAAATGACGAGTCGTGGCACCCCGTCACCAAAACCATGTATGAGAAGATGGTAAGTACGGTGCGTGGAACAGTACCCCTTGTTTTTGTGGTGTTCTGTTGTGTGTGTGTGATGGTAAACAATGTGTGTCATAAAGGATTGCACTCATAAAGGATTGCACACAGCTGTTGTAGGGGCCTCCACATTCTACCACCAAACCATTCCTAGGATGGGTTTGGCAAGGCTGGCCGACTCACACTTCCTTGGGCACTGTTTGCATATCCATTCTACCTGTGGAAACGCTCGCCAGGAAAGGAGGGCAGCCACTACGACCCGGACTGCGACCTCTTTACCCCTCAAGAACGCAACATGGTCTGTTGGTGCACTTGCAGGTATTGCATTGCACACAGAAGGCAAGTATGCGCCCCACGCAACAGGTCTTGACCTCGGATGCATTCATGATTGGCATGGTGGGAGTGCTGGCAGCATGCACGTTTGCATTGGGACCATGGATGATGTTCAAGCTGTACATGGTGCCCTACTGGATCAACGTAGTGTGGCTTGATGTGGTCACCTACTTGCACCACCACGGCAGCTCAGATCCCGACGAAAAGGTAATTACTCGGTGAAACTGCAAAGCAGCCACGGTTTTGAAACTGCGCACAGCACATCCTCATACCCCCCTGGCTCATAGATCCCCTGGTACCGTGGCGAGGAGTGGAGCTACTTGCGTGGTGGCTTGAGCACTATTGACCGTGATTATGGCATCTTTAACAAGATTCACCATGACATTGGCACCCATGTGATCCATCATTTGTTTCCCCAAATTCCTCATTACCATCTTGAGGAGGTATGTGATGGTGTGGAAGCACTTGTGGGGACCCCTTTCTTATCACACAATCATGTATCAAACGATAGGCAACCGAGGCATGCAAGCCTGTGCTTGGCGAGTATTATCGCGAGCCGGAGCCTTCGCCAGGACCGCTGCCCTTGCACTTGATCGAGCCCCTGGTGCGCTCTTTCCGTGACGACAAGTATGTGGAGGACCAAGGTGATGTGGTCCTGTACAAGGCAGCACCCAGCGAGTAGACCTGTGAGCAATTGATTCTGCGTGGCACTGCTATTGTGCAAGAGTGATTGGTTTTATCTCTCAACATTGTGTATTATGCTGGACAGTAACATGAGCAATATAAACAACATACAATGTGCTGTGAACACGTGCTGTGCAAGCAAAGCCGTGAACCCCTCTTTTTTGGGGGGGACTGTGTGCTGTCATTTCCTCCCGGCACCCCACGCTGTCAAATACACGTGAGTGTATTGCTGATGAACCTGGCAAGCGTCCACCTTTTGCAGCGCTTGTGCCAAGGCTGCAAAGCATGCAGGAGCAATTGTTGGGTGTGCCTTCGATTGTTCAAGACGCAGTTTGTGAGAGACCTGCAGTTTGTGATGGTGTGATGGCACCGCAACTCTTCACCACAATTTATGCTGATCCCCCCCCGAGCTCAGCATAATTACTATGAAACTATCATCCTTGTGTGATGTATATACGTGTAAAAGCACACGATCAACCAACATGACAACGATGGAGCAAAACAAAGCACGCCAAGACCACCAAGGCCTGCGTCTCCCCAGCGTGTTGCCATCGATGGACTTGAACTCACTGTCTCTGTCTCAACTGCTCAGCGAAGAGGCGCTGCATGCAGCTCTCGAGGGCGTCCCCGCAGATGCGGTCAACAAACATGCGTCCGAGGGCGAGGACGGTGCAGGAGGAGCAAGAGATTTGGCCACGCCACCCACCGCTCTGCCTGATTTGTTGCGCCGTATGTCTGCCAACATGGCCAACGGTGAGGATGAGATGATATGCGGGGTCTTGAACAAGCTTCCGACAGTTGCATCAACAAACGCGCCCTCAATTCCCTGTTACAGGATCCAACAGTCAGCCTGACAAACCAAAAGACAGTTCCACACTAGCTGAGCCCAACACTGACAATGGTACGGGGTGGGTACTACTACACAAGGGTTGGTTGGATACAAAGCAGAGACACAGATGTTAACACATACAGAAACCCCACCCAGGCCCACCACCGCCCCGTCCCAAGAAGCTGAGCAAATCCAAGCCACCAGCATCTAAACGTGTATTTCCAGGCAGTGCAGCGCTCAAGGTGCTTCAGGAGGTTGCCCCAAGGGAAAAGCTGCCGTCCAACGCATACAAGGTTGGACCAACCAACTTGGAGGCGTATATTGCAGCAGAATTGACACGACACTATGGTGAGCACCATGTGGCTGCATCGCCATTTGCGCAGTTTGCAAACCAGTCCCTTGACGATGAGGATGACACAGACGAGGACAACAACGCTCCACACCCCAGTGAGGGGTGGCAGCAGATGCTGGGGGCGATGCAGCAGCACAACATGCAACAGCACAACACCGCGCTGGGCAACCCCATGTGGGAAACATCCACGTCGGGGGCAAGCAGTGCGGCTGCAATGGTGCTTCCCCACAACTCTCCGGGCGTAGCAGCGATGTCCCCCTTGATGGATGGTGCACAAGCAGCAAGCCAGCACCACGATGGCACACCCCTGCTGAACCGCGGCGCCTTGCGCAAGCGACTCAAGCGTCGAGGCAAGGAGTTGCTCCGAGAGGCGCAGCTCGTTGCGGCACAACTGGAGGCGCTGAACGAACTGGAGGCTGCAGAGAGCGGGTTTGCGTCGGGGATGCCAATGCAGGGTGTCATGGCTGGGCACGTGATGCAGCCACACACCATGGGGCATCCGTTTGCTGGTGCCATCATGCCTGGTGCACATATAGATAATGGAATGCATGGCCGCTATTGATCAGTGCTGTACAAATATTGTGGATTAATTCTTTTCGATTTAAATGAAATCATCATTTGGTTGGCACATTTCTGCATTTAATTGCCATCGACCCGTGACTCCTCAAACTGGGTAATGTACTGAGACATATATCAATCATACACCTGCGAATGCGGCGGTGGTTTTCTTCTGACATGCTTTCCCTGCCGTCGCTGCATGGCTTCTGGTTCCAGCACCTTGCACACCTCAACCTCCACACCTGTTGGTATGTGTTGCGGTGCTTGCAGCTCCATACAAATGCCGCATCATCCTTGCGTACCAGCTCGCTGCAGTGCACGCATCCACGCCCGTTGCGTCTCGCTCAGTCGATCCCTTGGGCCCTTGACCTCGACAAGCTTGGCACAAGGATGTGGGTGAGTGCGGTAGAGCAGCAAATCTGGCATGCCACCTACATGATGTATGGAGGGGTATAAAATGGTGTATGCTAGGTAGGACCATCAAGCACAACACACATACCTGTTCCCCCCACGTCTTCTTGTGCAAGGAGCCCGCACACAGCTGCCAACATGGTCGTGCCACATGCTTGCGCAATTTCTTGCAGCTCCGGCAAGGAGTGGCGGTCCCAGCTGACACCACGGCACAGCACACCACGATGTGAGTGCCACGCAACAGACAGCAGCTCCCCAATGTCGCTTGTGGCGAGCTCACAAAGCCTTGCATCAACCAAGTGCTGTGTGGGGTGGTGCAGGGAATCATCATGATTGTTGTTTCGATGCATGATCACAACACCTGTACCTTGCGGGGTATGTAAAACTGGGGCGTGTGCAGGTCGAGTGGTGCAGTTTGAAACGGCGTCCTCAACATGTCTGGAGCGTCTGCAAAAATTACGTCCCAAAATAAGAGGCCAAACAGGGTTGCCCAAATACCACCCTCACTGTGCACACCTGTTTTGGGTGAGTACATGGTCGTGTGCAGAACAACACGCACAAACATGCGCACAGCAACACACCCTTCCAATCGCCATGCTCAGGTTGGGCGTAATGCTGCAGTGCCAGCTGCTCCACAGTGCACTGGGCATTGTCCCACCCGTAAAACTGGCTTTTCATGCCTGTGTGATATGCAGGCTCTTTGTACTGTCAGCACCCAGCACCCATGGTGTACACAAACACACCAGTCGTTTTGTTCAATGGCCTGCCCTCAATGACCACTTCGCGGGGTTCCCACAGCGCCTCCGGGGCCCAAGCAGGTCGCTTCCAGCGTCGTGGGGGTTTGCCTAATCGCAACACACGGCGTTGCAATGCAAGGCGATCACCCAACAGCAGCTGCTCATCAGCCAGTGCAGTCTCAGCAAGCTGTATGTTGGGCGTGCGTATGTGTGCACACTTGAAAGCACAAGGTATACACAGAAACCACATACCTCCAAAGAGCTATCAATGTTGCCCAAATGCTCCAAGTCGACAGATAGTCGCAACCACCAGTCACCGCGACGTGAAGGACACATAATTCCACCTGTGCATAGGGGTGTGCGGCACAGACATGGTGGCACCATCGTTGATTAGCCGTCAACAACCAATGTATACCTAGCAATTGTTGCAAGCGCTCAATTGCCTCCTGGTATTGACGCTGCCTTTCAAAAAATGCCACACCTGTGGTTGCCATGAGGCAGTAGACCCACCCTGCAGTGTATCGCAGCAGCGGGTTGTCTGCTGGCAAGTGCCCAGGCTGTGTATGGAAATAAAAAGCATGACAAGTAATATCTCACAACACCAAGATATCCCTCATTACCTTTTTGTGGACTCCGGCATCAAGGGCTGCCCATGCCGGCTGCAGTGCTTGTTGAATTGCCACATTGTCACGATCTTCATCTTGCAACACGTCGTCCAGTGTGCATGCATGGGCCAACGCGGCCTCATAGGCATCATACTGATCCGGTGTCGCAAACACGCGATGCTGCACACACAGTCTGCGACCGAACAATGTATGTTGGTGTTTGCGTGCCCCACCGAGACACACCCAGTACATACCTGTATGATGGATAGCGGACAGCACCGACCTGTGTGGCACAGAGGTTTGCCAGCCCCTGCCCCTCGTTGAGGAAATAACAGCGCTCAACGCGGCCAAGTGCCGTCTGCAAGGCTGATCCCACACGCACACACAGACCAACGGCAGCCCGTACATGCTCGAGTGCCTGTTGCGTTGGAAATCTTGTATGAGTGCTGCTTGGTGGTCTTCTTTACCGTTGTTGAGTTGTCCGCACCTTTTGCGATGTGTGCCGGCTTGTCAACGCTGCGCGCACATGCTGGAGCAGTGCATCCCGCGTCCCTGTTGCCTCAAAACCCAGGTGGGCCGCCAAACCCTGAAGCTCTGGGACTGTCAACAGCTGCATGTTGTGGAAAGGATTGAGATTTGCAAATGTACCACGCACGTCCCCAGCCACAGCTTTTGATACTGTACCTGTACCACGTCTGCCAGCGCTGTTCTTTCTACTTGTGCATCATTATGTTTTCCTTGTACAGTGGTGGTTTTCACCAGTCCCCCCCCCTCGAGCAACCCCATGGCGCACAGCGCCTGCGCATCGTCCATGGCATTCGGTACCTCTTCGTATCGCAGTGCTCCAACCCGAAACCAGGGACCCTTGCGAGTATGCAACCGCAAAAGCAGGTGCTGCTGTGATGGAGTGCATTCCTGGGTGGGTGACGAAGACGTGGTGTTGGCGGTGAACACACATCACACACACATGCAGACCAGCCACCAACAACCTACCAGCAACAGCTGGTTGAGAGGGCAGCACAGGGATGCAGGGAACAAGTGCCCATCCTCTCGCAATACGTCTTTGATGACTTGCAACACTAGCTGCACATATGCCGCACGCTGCAATGTGTTGCCCTGTGCATGCATATATGACATTGATTTGCAACATGATATGCAACATGCCCACCCACCCACCCAACCACCTGCATAGATGCTGATGCCGCATCTGTTGCCCGCATCAATGAGTCAAATACCATTGCATGTTGGACACCAACACTCCTGAGCAACTGCAACATGCCCACCATTGCAGATGCCCCCACATTGTGGCCCTGCACAACCATCCGTATGCTGTGCAAATGCCCGCAAGCCAGGGCTGGGGCCAGCGCATCAGCCACAGCTCGTGGCAAGTAGCCTAGTGGGGTGGGGTCTTGCGCTGCATCGTCACCATCCAACATACACCGCAGTGCGTGTGGGTGTTTCCGGTTGCTTGGCTCTGCTGCAACTGTGAGGACAGTCCCAGGCTCTGGAATAATTGCATTGCCAACAAGGCGGCGACCAACCACGGGGCACATGCCAAGCGACTGCCAGGGTGTGGGTGAGCAAGTTGGTGGCAATGATGGTGATGCTTGTTGTGTGGGGGGGGTGCACTCACACGATTGGGGTGCTGCGGGCGTGCTTTCTGCGATTTGCTTGGCAAGGCAGGCGTCTGGGGTAGACATGACGGTGCTTACACCTCTACATGCGCACATCAACATAATTCAACCCACGCACCAAGATGGGCGTTGACACCGCTGTTTTTGTTGGGCAAGACTGCGTGACATACGGGGCAACAAGGTTGTGTCACACCCGTTTTGGGGGCCCGTTCTGTTGTTGGCAGCTGCAGCTTGCTCTGCACCAATGCACGGGGCCTTTTGGCACTGCTGCTTCTGCTGTGTTGTGGTTTGTACACGCTTGCTTGCACGAGCTGTTGCTCATCATCAGCGGATGCTGATTGTGTTTTCCGCTTGCGATACTGATTGACACGCCCAAGAAGTTCCTGGAGCGATCCATGACCACGCAAGCTCATGGAGAGGATACAGATTTGATGGACATGACGAACAAGAATGCATGCGATTGCTTCATTTCTGTCTTGCTGTGGGTGTTGCACAGGTTGTTGCTATATATTTTTTTTGCATTGATATGTCGCGTATGCACAATGGCATCAACGTCTCATTGCTTGGTGTGCAACGCTTTGTGCGGTAATTGATATATATGACATGATGTACCATATAGTTTGTTCCTTTTCCCTGCAACAACAACAGTAATATCATCATACTACACACTTCATGATACACACTATGTCGTAGGTGCATGCCATGGCCCATCCAGTGAATAGCTTGCGCATAGCTCGCTCCCATCCCCCACTGCAGCAGGACTGGTGTCTACGCTGCGCGCTGCGTCCAAAATGGCACGCATTTCTTCTGTGCCTCGTGCAGCTTCCATCACAGACATGCGGTCATTCATGCTGTGAGTGTTTTTAGTACTGATCATTCAACAAAACCCCGTTGACATACCGCATCACAACCCCCCACATACCTGAGCACGCCTTGGGGAAGGTTGACCTGAAACCATGGATGCTCCAGTACCTGCCAACTGCTCAGACGTTGTGCAGGGTCACGCTGCAGCATCTGCCGTAGTAGATCCCTGCAATCGTCACTCAACTCAATGTCAGGCAGTGGCTCGATTTGTGCAGTCAGCATGCGCTGCAGCAGCAGCTTTTGTCGCTCAAGGGACGGCAAAGATGCCTCTCCTGGCAGAATAAAAGGGTACCGGCCAGCAAGCATCGTGTAGAGCACCACCCCACAGGACCACACATCTGCCAACTTGCCATCGTATTGCTTTTGCAGCAGCACTTCAGGAGCCATGTCTGTGGTGGTTTATATGTATGGCAAGATGATTCATCACAGACAACACTGTGCATACAACCCGTACATGTGGGCGTCCCAACAGTTGTGTTGGCTACGGAGTGGTGGTTGAAATCCTTGGCATACCCAAAATCACAGAGTTTGAGTATTGGCTGTGTCGATGCACCCGAAAGTAGAATGTTTTCGAGCTTGATGTCCCTGCGGCATGATGTTGACATACGCACATGTGTGACGCATTTCCAGTGTTGCCCAACCACCATGATCCACACACCGATGGGCAATCTCCATGCGCCGATGCAAGTAGTCTACACTAATCATGAGCTGCTGAAAAAACCATCTGGAGGGGTTGTATGTTGCACGTGAAACAGCAGCTCGATGAGCGGTTGAAACCCTTGGTAAAACACACCGTGCTTGGTCTTCGGTAAGGCGTGTGCGGCTGGTGACATAGTGAAACAAATCTCCCAAATTGGCATACTCTAACACAATCCCCAGGTACCGGCGTGTGAGAAAGAGGCCCTGTTGTGAAGGGCAAAGGCACGTGCATGGTGACGTTTCAACATGGACATCATTGTCACTTGCACCTTCATCTTGACAACATGGGGATGATTGAGCAAGCGATGGGTGAATGCCTCTCTGTCTGTGTAGTCATTGACCTGTGGCCCACGCTCCAGCAGCTTGATGGCCACAGGTCGATCTGTTTGACCATCTTTTGCCAATACTACCTGCCCTGAGGCGCCTTTGCCTAGAAATGAATGCAAATGATACCTCGGATGCTGTACGTCTCGTTTTAGGGTTTCCATGGCGTCATATGTGTGCACTATGAATTGATAAAACGTGGGATGGGCCACGAAGTGTTGGTGAAGGGTTGATCGTTTGGATGGCCTTGTGATGATTTTGTTTGATGTGATGCATGTACTGTGAACTGTGATGTGTATATGTGTTGATAGTTGTGTGAGCGGTGTTGCACATGCTTATTTCACAAGTGGGCTCATCAGGCACCGTTTTCATCCCAACCCCCTTGCCGTACGCACATCGCTTAGCATCAAGCACACACACGGACATGCATCAAAACTTGGACATGCGCCATCAAGGCTTGAACATCAACCCCCAAGTTCAGTGGGTGCAGTCCAAGGGGTTGATCAAGGCGCCCAGGTTTTTAATTTCACATAACAATTCAAAAATCCCCCTTTCTCACTCATCACACAACATCAATCACAACAACATCCATCCATTCCACACACACACCGTCATCATGGCTGGCATTGCGCGTGCTCTCTCCGAGGGCACTTCAAACTTGACATTGGGCGGTGACTGCTATGTCCCCAAAAACATCCTGCTGACTGGTGGTGCTGGCTTTATTGGATCGCACGTTGCCATTAAGCTCGTCAATGCCAACCCCGATTACAAGGTGCGAACGTTGTAACGTCAAAGGATGCACCATGGTTTTTGAATATATTCCCCCCCCCGATGTCCCAGGTGGTTGTCCTGGACAAGCTGGATTACTGCTCGTCATTGAAGAACCTGTCTGCTGTGATGGACAAGCCCAACTTCAAGGTGTGATGATGTGGATGGTGGGATTGTGTTCAACACGCTCCTTGTCTCTCAACTTGAACCTCACCACCCGGTCCACAACACCATGCAAAGTTTGTCAAGGGTGATATTCAATCTGCTGACTTGGTGACCCATATTATGAAAACCGAGGACATTGACACTGTCATGCACTTTGCTGCCCAGGTATGCAAGTCGAAAAGCACGCATGTGTCTAACAACACATGTATCAACCCACCACACATCATTTTCCACATCCACCCACACAGACCCATGTCGATAATTCGTTTGGCAACTCGCTGGCGTTTACCATGAACAATACCTATGGCACCCACGTCTTGCTGGAGAGCGCTCGTGTGCACGGCAAGATCAAGCGTTTTTTGAATGTGTCTACCGATGAGGTGTATGGTGAATCCTCCCTGGGCTCTGCTTCCGGTATGTCGAGGAATCACATGCTCCTGCTTTGTTATGCCTGCTCAAATACACCCCTGCTACACACACCAGGCCTTTCTGAGTCATCCACCCTGGAGCCCACCAACCCCTACTCGGCTGCCAAGGCTGGTGCTGAGATGCTGGCCAAGGCGTACATCACCTCGTACAACCTTCCCGTGGTCATCACCCGCGGCAACAATGTGTATGGCCCCCATCAATTCCCAGAAAAGCTCATCCCCAAGTTTGTGATCCGCGCCTCTCGTGGCCTGGACCTGACAGTGCATGGTGACGGCATGTCGACGCGCTCCTACATGTTTGTCGAGGATGTGGCAGATGCCTACATTACGGTGCTACACAAGGGCAGCATTGGTGAGACCTACAACATTGGCACGCAGCAGGAACGCACTGTGCTCAGCGTTGCCAGTGACGTGGCCAAGTACTTTAATCTGCCTGAAAGCAAGATTGTGCACGTCAAGGATCGTGCATTCAACGACAGGTATTGTGGAATTGGTATTGTGTGAAGTAGTGTGGTTTTGTCTGACACACCACGTGCACACATCATCATCATCATCAAATGCAGGCGCTACTTCATCTGTGACAAAAAGCTCAATAGCCTGGGCTGGAGCGAAAAGGTGGGCTGGGAAGATGGCCTGCGTCGCACCATCGACTGGTTTCTACAGCATGCTGATGGCAAGTATTGGGACAATGGAGACATGGAAGCTGCCCTGGATCCCCACCCTACTGTTCGCGTCAACTAGGAGTCTGTGCTATAGTAGGGGCGGAAACCTGGTCGGCTCGTACATACCGCCGACAAGAACAAATCCAACACTATACTGCATGGTGATGATTGGCTTATTGTACTTTGCAGATGCTGTGACAGTATCTGCAGCAGTAGGCATACCCTGTTCTTTCATATCTGTTGTTGGACACGGCGCTTGCGTCGTTGTTCACCAATGCTTCCTTTGTTGTTGGCATATTGTTTGCGTGGTTTCTCTGTAACACCATCCTCATTTAGCATGTAGCATTCAGCGTTGATTTAGCATATGATCCAGCCATGATCCTCAAACAACTTGCTCTTTTGAAGAACTGGTCAACGACGTGTTTCAATCGTCGAGGTTTTTGCGCTGCTGCCTCTGCAGAAACCATGCTCAACAATCTCATAAACCACGAGCAGTTGGGTGTGCCGTCTAATGCGGGCACAGATAGTGCGCAGGGCTTTGATTTGGTAGGTTGAGGTTGAGATGGTCACTCGTTCACATCGTTCACAGCACTGTGGGCATCACCCACAGGGACGCATGCATGCACTCCTGAACTGCCTTGGCAACCCGCATAAGCAATTACCGCATGTAGTACACATAGCTGGTACCAAGGGCAAGGGGTCTGTTGCCACCTTTGTTGCGCGTATTTGCCAAGCAGCTGGATACCGCACGGGATTGTATACAAGGTGGTTTGTGTTTGGTGGGCTTGGCATCAATTGCAATATATGTGCAATATAATCCCGCAAAAGCATCCTCCAAACACACACAGTCCCCATGTGACAACTCTGCGAGAGCGCATTCAGGTCAACAGCCAACCCATTTCCGTGGATGATTTTGACAACATAGTAGCTGCGCATGCAGCTTGTATCCAACGGATTGCTCAGGCATCGCATGGGACACTGTCACATTTTGAGGCTCTGACAGCCATTGCCTTGCGCCACTTTTTGGACGCTCAGGTGGGTTGGATGTTTGGGAGTCATTGCTGTACATTTTCCTGTGCATCCCCTCTTTCACGTTGCCCCATGTTTCCATGCACACCACTGAGCACACACACCAAACAGGCAGAGGTGTGCGTGATAGAAACTGGCTTGGGCGGGGCTCGAGATGCCACCAATGTGTTTGATGCAACCACACTCCGATGTGCAGTGTTGACGCCCATTGGCATGGACCATGCTGCTGCTTTGGGTAGGTGTATGGCGCTGCCATTTGGTGATTCCACCACCAACACACACACGTAAAACCACAGGTGGTAGCCTCGAGTCCATTGCCAGAGCCAAGGCTGGCATTCTGAAAACGGGGGTGCCGCTTGTGCTTGCCCCCCAACCACATGCATCAGCACAAGCACTTGTACTGGATGCGGCTGTGTCACTACAGTGCCCCGTGTATAATGCTGGAGAGTTGGCTCAGTGGCATTCTACCGAAGTTTGTGACAATGCTGCGGTACGCAATGTTGGAAGCAAGAAGTACATGTATCACTGCGAGCACTCTCATTGTACATCATCACTAGGTACAGCATGGTGTGATACGCGTGCATGACCCGGTCGATATCATCATGAAATCATTATCAACATCAAGCAGCAACCTGAGCAATGATCTCCGTGTCACATTGCGCTTGCTGGGTGCGCATCAGGGCATCAATGCTGCAACCGCAACAGTTGCAGCAGCGGTCTTGTCCATGCAAGGGGGTCTGCAGGGCATTGATGGCACAGCAATAACACAAGGGCTTGCAGATACCACATTGCCTGGTCGATTTCAGGTATGTTTTGTGGTGGGAGGGTTGTTTGGATACAATTACCACATCACGCGCCCTTGCCCACTGCATAGGTGTTGCGCCTGCCACACCAAGGTGGGCAAGGCCAGCCACCATGGTTGGTGCTGGATGGTGCTCATACACAAGAATCATCCTCTGCCCTGGTCCATACGTACCATCAAACACTTGGCAGCACGTCACAACCACCACTTGGAATGGTGCTTGCGATGGCAAACGACAAGGACCATGCATCATGCATGCAGGTACACCATGGGGGTGAATACGGCACTTGTATATGCTTCGAGACACACGTACAATACACATAAACAGGAACTGCGTGCCCTGCATCCATCTGTTGCGGTGTTCACAACAACAGAAATTGCAGGTGGTGCTGTTCGGGCAACTCCCCCGGGACACCTGCTTGCTGCGTGGCAAACGGCACGCTCGCCAACGGGTGTGCAGCGTCGATGTCGAGAGCTCATCATGGCTTCCGTATTGGCATCGTTGCAGCGTGCAGTGATGGAGGTGGCTGCATTGGCAGGTCCTGGCCAAGCTCCTGTGGTGGTGGTGTGTGGGTCGCTGCATGCGGTGCGCGACGCGCTCAAAATAACAGAACTTTTTTGAGTGTATTTCTATTTCGTAACTAGTGTCGACGTGCAGTGTTGACAGGCGTTTGATGAACAGTGATTGGCACGTTGTGCCTGTTTATAGTGGCAGTGTTATTGACAATGGTGATCAAAAGCAAGTCCCTTTGCAATAACAAATAATGTGAATAATACAACAACACATAGTGTGCAAGTATGCTACGTAGGAAAGGGACGCCGTGTCAAGTTGTGCTGGGTATGCTGACAGCATTGTTCATGGTGCATCAGGAACGAACGTGCAGCAGCCTCAAAACACAATACCAGCATGGCCTTTTACAGGTTCTGAGGCCATTCATGGGTGGCATACGTGCTGCAAATGTGGCAAGCGGCTCCATGTACACGCCGTTGCTGCGACGCTGTTGGAGGAACCTTTTCGCAGTGCTATGTTTCACTGCAACCTCAATGCAGATATATGGTATGAATATTGCCTGCAACACACCACTAACAATACCGCACACCTACACATTCATGTCATCAGGTGCAACTGCTGTGAGGATGCAGAGCAATCCAGCCAACGCATTGGCACTGCGGATGGCACAAAACCACCGTGCCAGCTCCCACAGCCCCTCGGCAAAGATGAGGCCGTATTGGGCAGCGGTTCCCATGTGCTTGGTGCCCACTGCGTCGACAGCAACCAAGGTACCATGATGTCGTCCATCAAGAGAGGGATGCATGCGCAACCACCACCTGCACAACTCGCACATGTAGGATTCGAGCAGGCTTGCTTGGTGTGCTGTGAGTATGAGAGCACAAGAGACAACATCATGACGGTGTGCGATCGATGCCTGCTTCATGGCCTTCATGGGCAATGCAAAAAACAGTATGCTGAGTTTGTTGGTGTTCGTGCACGTGCAACTGGCCACACCCCTGCCCACCACCTGCCCATCACAAGGTATGAGCGTGATCGTGATTGTCCTCCCGGCATGCGCACGCTGCCTCTACCTACCGGGGATACTGACTCATGGCTGTGCAAGCACTGTTTGCACCAACGTCATGCCCTTGCTAGTGTGCAAGACCCTCCCAACTGGCCCATTGGCATAGTGCGTGTATTGCAGTGTAGACCAGGAGAGAGCTTAGATGCAAGTGCCATCTGGGCATGCATCAAAGAAGCCAAATGGTCGTTGTCGTTTGGCTTGGGTGACCATCAAGGGCGGGCATTGGTGCTGTCAACCTGTCTCAAGGTATTGTTTATGGGTATGTTGTGTGCGTTGTGAATCTGTTCTCACATGCAGCTTCCTATACCTGGACACAGCTGTTTCGAAACCCCGATAGTCGTGCATGGTCAGCGGCTTCTTTGATGCCCCTCATAGCACCATCCTGGCAGCTGTCCATTGCGCAGCCTGTCGACACCATTCCTGGCGACCAGGCGCAGGCAACAGGACCCGCTCGAAGGGGCCGCACACGCAGCGGACGTGTGGCACCTGCGATTGTGCAACCCGCAGCAACGCCCAAGGCAGCAAAGGGCAGGCAAGTAGATGATGCTACATGGTCCATGGTGCTGCAACATATTGTGTTCAAAGGGTATCGACCATGGTTTTCAGACATGTGGTCGTATCAGCTGAGTCCTGCACAGGTGCGCTTATTTTTTGTTTGTTTCAGTTGTTTTGGTGTCCTCACGTTGTACAAAACACACACAGCCAAGTGGTTTCCCTACTGTGCTTACCAAGCAGGACATGTGCATCATGGTACCCGACTGGTCTCTGTACCCGAGAACGACATACCCAGAAATTCATGACAAGAGCCCTCCATGGCGATTTGCGTTGCAGGTGCGGTTTGGTGATGTGTTTGATGATCATGTACAACCATGTACGTTGGGCCCATGTCGAATTCCAGGTGTGCAACCCCACATCACCATGCAATGCCAATTGCCCGTGCGCCACCCAGCAACGCACTACGACCATATCATCAGCAAATATGCAACACGGAGCAAACAATCAACAAGCCTCGGGGGCGACGTCTGTCAAGGATGCAATTCGCAGGGTTGTGGCTCCGTGCACACCACCGTGCTCAAAGACCGGTGCTCCAGTTCCACCACGGCAACTTGCAACCCAGAGATCACGTGCTGCTCCGTTGCTTCCAGAACGTGATGCTCCAAGGGCCCACAAGGAGAGCACAACCCATCAACCCACAGATGGTACTCCACTAGTGTCGAGTCCGCCAGCAGCTGACCCTCCTCAACCCATGCCCTGTCGCGAGGTGGTGGACCTCACAGGCAGCCCCGAACCACTGTCACCAGACCCTTCTCCATCCATGCTTCCCAAGTTGCCGCCCCGAAAGCGACCCAAACTGGGAGGTGCTGTGCTTGAGAACAAGAATGAACGCCCCCTGCGTGACATGCGCAATACCGATGCGGCACCTGCGAAAAAGGTTGTTGAACCCACCAGGAATGGCAATCGTGCGTCAGCATTGCTAGGGAAAGTGTTGGCAAGTAGTCCAAGCCATCAGCAGAGTATGGCGCCATCCTACATGATTATGCCGGTGGGAGGTGACAACTTGAGGGCATTACAAACACAATTGAGCTCCGTTCAACAGCAGCAACAGCAATCGTGGAGCCAGGCAGTGTCATTACCCGCAGCAACTGTGCCTGCAGTGCCCGTCATGTGTGCCAGCAACACACGTGTGGGACTTGCCTCTGCTGACAAGCAACTGGAGGGCACACTGCAAGTGCTGGGGCGCTGCATGGACCGAGCCTTGCAGGGCGCTGAGGGTGCATGTCCCCAGTTTCGTGCAGGTGTGGAGTATGCATTGCGACTCGTGGCAACAAACATGGCACAGCATGTTGGGATACTGGGAAGAAGGGACCAATGATGTTGGCAAACACAAGAGAGGTGGGTGACATTTTACTACTTGTACATCGATGGTGTGCACAAATTGTGGCATGATGTAATCCTTTGATACTTGATGAAATCATTGACGCACTTGTCATGATGTCCATCCACGCTGCTGCACATGCACCCGGGCAAGGGCAGCCATGTAATCACTGCTGCGCATTGCATACGGTGTTGAAACAGCAGCCTTCATGGCTTCCTGTGCTCCCAATGCATCCCCCTCTGCTTCTCTATACAATGCTGCATACTGTAGTGTGTGCAGTTGGCGGTGCTGCGACACACCACGACGGTGGTATGCCTTTGGTAATCCAGTCAACGTACCAATAGCACATAAAATGCATCACTACTATCTGTTTGCCCTCCTGCTGCCTCCATGATGGGTGTTGTGCCAGTTCCGTCCTTGAATGCATCATACGCAGCCCGCATCACAGGGCGGGGATCACGACCGACAGCCATAAACCGTGCACGAGCTGTGGTGACGCCTATACTTTTGGCCTCAGCCAGAAACGCCCATATGCACTCCTCTGTGTCGTTGGGGTTGACTGCAACGTCAAGGCGAAACTGGGCAGCAGCCTCTTCATATCTGCCTGTGGTTGTGTTGGTGGTGTGCCGGATGTTATGAAAACACACAGCTGCTCCCCTTTTGCATGCGCTACCTGCATAATACAGGGACAAACCCCGTTGCCACATGTATGGCCGTAAGTGTGGGTATGCATTGTATGCAGCATCAAAATCATCCAGGCTGCCCTCCACATCTTGTGCACGAAACTTTTGCAAGCCTGAGCGCAACAGAGCGTCACCAGTCAATGCTGCTGCGGCACCTGGTTGGAAGTGAGTTGCAAGTAGTGCTGGTGTGCCCAGTACAAGTGGTGTCATGCGGGTAGCAGCAATTAATAGTCTTCGCCGAGGCAAAGCAGGTTGTGGAGGTGATAGAGTAGATTGGGGAGATGCGGTAGGGATGGCTGGAATGTTGGACAGATTTTGTGGTGGAGAGTTGTGTGGTGACGTACCATGGGCAAACACATGCATTGCAAAGGTCCTGAGGTTTGCACTACGATCATCAATGATCCTCAACACCCGGAAAGCACGAAAATACAATGTTTTTGCAACTCTTCCCTCAGCAGACACCATATGATGCACAAAACGATGCCCATTACGATGTCCATAGCTGTTGGCCATCGTCATGCCAAGTGTACTGCATCCTTTTGCCCTCAACACAAACCTCATCAAATGCACAACATTCCTTCCCATCAAGCATTTGGCACACCCTTTAATCAGCGTGCTATCCATCACACACCTTCCTATATGCCCAGAGCAAAAACAGCATCCATGGACCTAGACATTGGGATGCCCGCACCGACGTTTTCTTTGACAGAACCCTTGACTGGCAAAACCGTTTCCCTTTCTAACTTCCACAATGCCTGTGCCCTGCTCGTCATCATCATGTGCAACCATTGCCCCTTTGTGAAAATGCTCAAAGGTATGTACGTTGAGGTGTGTATACCATTGGCAGGAATTTTGCTTGTCCATGTGCCGTGCCCCTCGCATAGGCTCGCTGGTGGAGTTGGCACATGAATACCAAGCCAAGGGAGTCGCAGTGGTGGCTATTTCCAGCAACTCTGTAACCACACATCCACAAGATGGACCCGAGGAGATGGCCAAAGATGCAAAAGAATGGGGTATGTTGTGGAATTGCAAAGGGCATTTGTTTTGTACAAATTCCTCACAACCAACACGCCCATCACCATCCAGGGTATCCATTCCCCTATCTGTATGACGAAAGCCAAGACGTTGCCAAGGCATACAGTGCTGCCTGTACACCAGAGTTTTATGTCTTTGATGGCCAGCAGAAACTGCGTTATCATGGCCAGTATGATGATGCTCGCCCTACCAATGCTGTGACACCCACTGGCAGGGATGTGCGGGCGGCGTTGGACGCTGTCCTAGCAGGTGCACCCGTGCCTCGAGGGGCACCGAGCCTTGGTTGCAACATCAAGTGGCATCCAGGGAACGAGCCTAGCTACTTTGGGGTGACAGCAATTTGATTTGTGATGTTCATAGTGTATTTGATGTTGGTTGCAGCGGTGTGTGTGTGTGTGCTGGTACATAGTGATTTACAATAGTACATGGTTGTGGCAAGGTAAAATTATGAGCAGGCACCTGCAATACTCATCACATGTGGCCTAGTCGAATCTGATCATCCAGTGCCTCTGCAGTGAGTTGCCCAGGCAATCGTACAAAGTTGTTGAAAATGCTATACGCAGACGCCTCCCCAGGACGGCGAGTGCCTAGATTCACATAGATCAATACAATAATGGTCACCAAAAAGGCAACTGGGCCAACTTCCAACCTGTGGCAACAGGGCAGTGGTGACAACAGTGGTGAATCAAGAATACACTTGATACCAAGCAACATACCGCTGTGCAAGACTCATACACAAAAACCACAGTGTAACACCAGCTGCATACGCACACAACTTGCGTCGTAGTTGTACCCTGGGTTGTAGTAGAAAAAGTGCACATTACTGTATGCACACTGGCAAGTGATACCTACATACCGGTCGATGATAAATTCATCTTCTGCCGCGTCTTGTCGTTCATCAGCACCACCTGGTACCAAGGGCTTGGGCACAACCTTGACCACCAGAACATGGCCTGTTGTGTGTTGTTGTACTAGATATAGTCATAATGCAATGCAAGCACCCGTTCACCGCACCTCCATCATGCACGTCACATGCCGCCTCGTCCTGCACCAGCACTTGCCCATTGTGTATGAGCTTTAATGTGCTGCTATCAACATGCAGCAATGCTGCAATAGCACGGCGAAGCTCTCCAATGGTGCTGCCCTCATAACACAGAGTTTTCACAGCAGCAGCAGGGGTGACAACACTGATGGTGCGTCCCATCCCTTGCTCACAGCAAATTATGATGCATTACGCATGTTGATTGGAATTCAAGCACTATTGCAGCAAAGATTACATTGATGCTGTGTTGAACATGTATGGCTCGAGAAGAGATCACTCGTGAGAATATTAGAGAAAAAAATTGCGGCAGAAACCCACAATTCTACAGCAAATATACCCATCCCCATACGTTTCAGCCTCATCAATGGTGTTAAAGAGGCTGCCCATCTACTTTCCAAACCTGCAGCTCAAGTTGATGCCACTGTCTGAAGTGCAAAGAAAGCTCTGGGACACATCTGGCTACGTCACAGAACTAGTATTCAAGACCACACCACGAACAAACAAGGTACGTGGTCAATGGCGTACGATCCCACGATCCCAACAGCCACTGCAATCTCTCAACCTCGTGCAGATTGAAATCAAACGCTTGCTGGAAAGTCTGTACGGAATCAAAATCAAGGCCGTGAGCACAGTCAACTACGAGGGCAAGAAAAAACGTGACCGCCACGGGTTTTACAAGCGCCCCGACTTCAAAAAGGCCTTTGTTGAGCTTGAGCCACCCCCTGGTGCTGCGCAGCCTGCAGATTGATACATATCCTCTATTCGGTGTGCAGCATGGTGAGCACGGGAGGCAGCGTGGGTGCTGCTGCAACTCCGACTGTGTGGCTGTCCTACGAGGAGGAGCGCTTTGCTGCAAGCCACGGACCCCGCGGCAGCTATCATCACAACTTTTACCTTGTCGACAACCACGGGAAGAAACTACTTGCAGCCACAGGTTTGTCTGTGGGCGTTGTGTTTGTCGGTCGACACCACACGTAACATACTCCACATCCCCATCCCAGGTGTAGACCAGGGTGATGCCCATTACCAATACACAAGTGCACCAGAGATCGAGGCGCGGGGCACCCAGCATTTTGAGTGTCGCAATCGCGAGCATTTGAAGGACTGGTTGCAGCAGCTGGTTGCAGCGAGCCAGCGCGCAGCCAACTTTCATGTTGAACAGGCACATGACGAGGAGCACTTGGCAGAGATACGTGGAATGCCTTGCCCAAAGCATCACCCTGCATTTACAGGATGGCGGTATGTTGGGTTCATCCCGGGTTCATGTTGAAGGCTATGCTCCGTGATACATGTGTGTACACCCTCTTTTGCACAAACAGCCAGGAAAAATTTACCAATGGCGACGCCCCTAAGGTCATCAAGTGGTGGCTTCTTGATGTCCACGGTCACGAACACATGGCTGTAGTTGGTGAAGAAAAGGAAAACAAAGATGGGCACTATGCCTACATCACCCAAGAGCCCTTTGCATCCACGCACCCGCTCAACGTCGGCAGCCAATCCAAAGTGCTTGCATGGATTGAGCACATGCTGCATGTTCACAGCCCCGACAGCGGTGCTGAGGGTGTCACGCCTGGCAACTCTGTTGGGACCGCACCCCCCCCAGAGCTCGTGTCCAATATGGGCACGCGAGGGTGGCAGCGCCCATCAGCATTTGTGCGACCTGGGTCGGCTGGGATTCTGGGTGGCGCATTTGGGACAAGTGGTAGCCCCGGAGGTGTGACACCTCTGGGTGCAAGTTTGGGCAAACGCGTGGCCGCCAAGCGCCAAAAGGTGTGTGGTGACTGGCGCAAGCTTGGTGGAGATGATACCAAGTTTGCACATGCACATGCACATCCTTCACACAGATGAGCGACACCGGTCGTGCGGGCACCCCTCATGCAACTCTCGAGGAAACACGGCTGACCCTCGATTTCCTTTCCAAATGGGCATTATGCGAAGCAGTGCAGCGAAAGACTGCTGTGGAAGCTGCGACCGCATGGATGCAGGTGTGTTGTTGTATGTCTGCGTATGTCTGCGTAATCTGTCCTAGCCGCAACGTGTACCAACAAACCCCAAAGGAGGCGGTAGAAAAGGACACTGCTGCAGCACTGGAGCACTATGTGCAGCGCGCCAAGGTACTGCTTGCAGAGGGATCCGCCGCCAAGAGGGCTGCTGCAGCCGCGCCGGGGAACGATGTGGTGCTGGAGGGCATCGAGGTGCTGCAAGAGCTGGGCACCACATACCTGCCCGCATCGGCATTGCAAGGCTCGGGGCTGGTATCGTTGATGCAACAGCTTTCCAGGCACAAAAATGCAGCTGTGGCAAACATGGCCGCTGCAGTGCTCGCGCGATGGACCGCCCTCACTGCCCATCACCTGCGCGTGTTGACCAATCCCAAGTTTTTAGAGGTGTGTGTAACTGCGTAGTTGGCATGCCTTGAGAAACATCACCACCCCGTTGAACAACACCAGGATCCATGTGACCAGTTACTGCAAATGCTCGCCAATGACACGTTGGCCACAGCACCGGTCGACGGCACCACTGCGCTCGTGTCAGGCAAGCCACCGCCCTCCCCTTCTCCTGGAACCCAGCACCCCACGCGGCTTGGAATGCTGCAGGGATTTGACGCGCAACTCGGGGAGGATCCAGATCGCGTGAGCATGGAAGGCATTGCACCGGTGATGCGATCACCACGATCTGCTCGTTCGCCCATGCGCAACCCCAAGCTGCCGTGGCCAACAAGCTGACAGATGGGTTGACAACAATGACTTGTAACAACATGCTTGCACATCGAGGAATGACACCCTCATGAAATCAACACACACAAAAAGAAAACCTTGCACGTATCCCCGCAAAGCATCTCACATGATGCTGCACCCTCCTTTGCGCTCTGCCTTGTGTTTTGCAGCCATCTCTGCCTCCGAGGCACGGTCACCCGCCTCCTGGCGAGCCTCCCACTGACGATGACCTGCTTTGTCCTGTGCACGTCCTGCGTCTTCCGAAGCTGCGTGTGTGACGGCGGCATGTGCCCTTCACAATATATGTTCATGACCCACGCAGCAACAACACGCACCCCATCGAGCATGGTCGCGGTGGCGGCCTGCTGCATCACTCGCTTCATTGGTGGCTTCGTCCCAACGATCCTCGGCCTTGGTTGCTGTTTCCTTGACACGGTGCTTGGTTTTCAATGCAGCCTCCTCTGCAGCATGCTTGGGCAGCAGGGCAGCGTTGCGAGCCCTGTGCATGTAATCAGGGCAAAACATGACAACGCACTGCATGTAACAACACACCACCCACAACAACCCACAACACACGCTCATACCCATGGGTAACGCCAACAGCAGCATCCTCGGCCGCCCCCACCACTGCAGATGCTGCAAGCTTGGCACTGCCAGCAGCATACTGGGCCCCTTTTGCGGCCCCCTTGGCGGCCCCCTTGACACCGTCGGCCACACCAGAAGCTGCATCCTCCACGGCTGCCTCGCCAGCACCAAACAATCGTCGAATACCACCTGGGACAAGGGCGTGGTGTATGCATCCACATCCCAACACCTTTGTGCACCCCAGTGCATACCAACAGCGTTGCCGGTTGTCTTTTTGGTGTGCTCCACAGCATCATCGAGGGTATCACTGGCACTGTCACGTGCTGCAGCCGCATTACGCCCCCAACGACGTGTGGTGCCCTTGACATTTTCTTCCAGCTCTTCACCAAGCTGCTCGGTCTTGCGCTGTGGATGGTGTGAGTGGTCATGCGGCAACACCATACCCAACCGCCACCACACTGCGACCTACCTTGATGCGTGGTCCCCAGGTGACGCCAGCGCCAATGAGCACCGTCAGCGCAGCAGCCGCACCCAGCAGCTTGAATGCATCGCGTACATTTTGCTCAGTGACGCAAAAGAGCACCTTGTTTTCAGCAGTCTCTCGATCGTCGGTGACAAAATTTTTGGCAGCCTGGCCTGCACGATCTGCTGCACGTGCAACCTTGTCCAGGGGACCTGTAGGCAAGGTGGGGGAGGGCTTGGGGGGCAGTGGTGGCACTGTGTACTCATAGTATTCGGCCGCTGTGAGAGAAAAAGGGGCCTTGAGGATGGGCGATCATGTGCTGACAAAGACAAGTGCTGCCGACGATGCAGATAACTGCGGTGTTGTGCTGCATACAGGCACACGCACCATTGTTGGCCGATTTAGGTTGGTCGGTGGCGGGATCGGTCATAACGGAGGATGCGAGTGATCGAGTTGCTGTGTGTTTTGCTGTTGGTGATTAGCAAGTGTTGTTGCAACGCCAGATACAAGTGATGTGTACAAAAATGGTTATGAAAACAGCAACCAGCAAAATAGGCGCTCGGTTTTTCATCTCAAAATACTCTCTTCATATTTGGTCTGTTGCATGGTGCACACCGTTGGGAAGCCCCACTGCTCGTCGTTTGCCATCTGCTTGATCCTCACCCTCTCCCTCCGCATCGTCGACAGCCTTGCGTTTGTCTCCCGCCACCTTGTCGCCGGCATGGGAAGCTGGTGTGCCCACTGCAACCACCTCTTCCTTGGGCGTCAACACGGGAGAATGTGCTCCTGATTGACCCGCAGCTTGCCGTAGCTGCTCGTTCTCAGCCTGCAACCGCTGTACCATCTCGTTTGCATTCTGTGTGTTGGCAGATATATTGTTGCATGTCGCTGTATGCTCTTGTGCAATCCACACAACAATCGTGCCTGCAGTTCACGGCGTAGGTCAAGGATGCTGCTGTGGGTTCCATCTTCACATGGAGGGGCACGTGTGGCCTCCAGCAGCTGTTCCATTGCCTGCAACAGGTGCACAAGTGCTCGTGTACACATCACACTCACAAAACACCCTCATCCGTCACATGTACACCCTTCCATACACACCTTGAAATCCTCGCGAAGTGCTCGCAACTCATCCTGCAGCCGGCGGATCTCTGCATCCTTACCCAAGCGGCTCATGCTGGCGAGGTTCACTGCACTGCTTTGACGGTGCACGCTCCTCAATATACCCCGCTGTGGTGGTGGAACAACATTGCATCCACATCATGCAGTCCAATGCACATCCAACCACCCATACCTCATACACATCGTCTCCGTTGGCACCTTCAACTCGACCGCCACCCACAACTCCAGTTTCTGGTCGTGCCTCCGTGTCGCCCTCTTGGCTGCGCACACTGGGCTCCATCTCTGCCTCCCCACCTGCATGCTCCCCACTTGCCTCTCGCTTGGCCAGCACATCCACACCGCCGGGCACACCCGATGGTGTGGTTTGGGCAGGTGGTGCCTCGTCTGCTGCTGCAGCAATGTTGGAGAGCGAGCCCCGACGTGGAAAACGGCGGCGGGAGGGGACACGACGAAAAGGCGAGTCCATTGTTTGCTGGCCAGACGCAATTTCTTCGTCAGCCTGGGGGTTGTACAGCGTGGCATGCATTTGCACTGTGTACCGGGTTTGTACAATTATCATCCGCAACCAATCATACCCGCCATGCTTCGAGAGCATTTTGCAGACTGTCAACCTCCCCTGTTGACCCTGGTGCCTGCCACAGCCGGCTCCGTTGACGAGGGATGCCACCCCCACCAGAACCCACAAGCTTGCTTGTGACGGGGGGCTCACCGGCAGACAGGGCCTGGGCTTGCTCTGTTGCACCTGCGTGAAGAAAACAACGTTGGCTCACACCACCACTACTGTGACATAAATACAAAAGATCCACCCCAACGTACCAGTGGCTGCCATGAGCAGCGCGTCAAACAGGTCAGAGCCCCCGCTTGCGTGCGATACCCCACGCGAATGGGTGGGTACTGGGGCGTACAGCTTGCCAGATGCCCCTCGCTCCCCGCTGGCAGTGGGTTGCTGCCATCCGCGATCTGCAAGGGAACCAGAAGGCCCTCCAGCAGGTATGTGTGCAAGTACGGGCGACCCAGAGCGCGCAGGAAAGTTGCCCTGTAAATGAGCCCAACAGTGTGAAATGGGGAGGATTGCTATTGAGACACGTTTTATCGCCGTACCTGACTCGGCACACGGCGCATACCACCGCCATTGCACGCACAAAGCTCGGGCCCGCATGACACCAACGTGCTCTCGTTGCCGGCTTTTGCGTCGATAATTTCCACGTCCACCAAGCACGGGCACAGGTCGAGATACTCCAAATCATACCTGTGCGGGTCGTACACCATACGCATATTTAATGCCATGTCCACACATATCAAAGCCACACCAGCGTACCGGATGACGGTGGCCAAGTACTGGTCATCGTTGCCATAGCGGTTGCGATCCAGGTTGGTGCTGTACTGCCCGTTTTCACCGTCGGTCAAGCAATGCCGTCGCAAATCATCTGCAACACGATGAGTGCCACTCGAGAGCTCCACAACCTTGGTACGCCGTGTATTGTGCGAGAGGATCTGGGGCCAGATCGCGATGGTGAACAACATATCTGGTTATCTGTCACACCAACCAACAACACACCTGCAACACGTTTCGAGGTCTATCTGCCCGTCGTGTTTCAGCATTGTGTAGTGTGGCCAGCACCTATGCGTGTCGTAAAAGGGATGAACGCCCGTGAATGTCGATCACGACTCATACCGCCCACCCCAGTCCCTCGACACCGACCATGACTTGTACACCATACCTGCAGGAATGCAGAGGTCACAGATGCACATGCTTCAGTCTCTGAGGGCAGGTCGCTGCGTTTGTGTGGGTAATGCTGCCATCGAAAGTAGGCTTTGTATCTGTGTAGTGCAGGCAACAGGTGGTGTGCTGTGATGTCTGTTATAGTACAGTGCAAACATTATGGTCACCAGGGGTGTCACGGCGCCAAACACAACGGTTGCATGCCCACCACAACATAGCTGGTGGTGGCTCCATGTGCCTGCCACCCGCCAAAATACCCAGCAGACATACGTACAGCAGCTGATTGTTGGTGGGTCGTGTTCTGGCTGCTTTGCTGCTGCCGCTTGCGTTCCTACGCTTCGATGCTTGCATGCCAGTTCCCGACTGCAAGCGTTCGTTGTAGGGCGGATCACCACCCCAGCTATCACCCAGCATGCCATTCCGTTCATACGACATGCTGGAGTACATCACAAAACGCAACTGAGGTCTGTTTTCTCAATGCCGGAGCATGGGTTGCTATTCACGACACCTAGTGTGATTCGTGTGTGGTGTGATAGGGCATAGACCAAGGTGACATTGTACTGAGTGCTTGTGTTGTTTTACAATGCATTTATTGTACATCCCATCTCCCACGAGCGGGTGGTGGTGGTGGTGGTGGGTCTTGTGGCGCTCCATGCTGGGCAGCAAGCCTTGCTGCAATCGCTGCAGCTACTGCCTTGGCCTGGAATGAAGTGGTGGTATGGATGGGTATCAAACACCGGAAACACCCACGTACAATCCCCATACCTTGGCCACCGCTTCTGCCGACACTGGTTGTGCTCGAGGAGCATTGCGCAAGTACAAAGGTGCCTGGGTGACCGGTGTGGGGGCAGGTGGCAATGCTCGCTTTGCAGGGCCCTTTTTGGGCGCCATAATGACGGGTTTGCTGTCCACATCCCCTCCAACAGTGCCTGCGGTGGTAGGGACAGCTGCATGTTCACGATGCATTCCAACACATACTACCGCCTACAACACCCATACCTGATGAAACAAATGCCGACTTCAAGCATCCCCCATGTACTGCACGCAACCCTGCACCCAGAATGCTACTTGATGTGGCAGTACCCACCGACGAGGGCGCTGGAGGGTCGTTGGGAGGCAGTGGTGGTGGTTGTATGTTCGGCTTCCCTCCATTCTTATTGATTGAAAATGGATCGGACGTTGTAGCAGCAGCAAATCCCATACGCGCCTCCACCCTTGGCGTCATGCCACCTGTGCGAGCTGCTGCATCTGCAGATGTTGCAGGACGTGGCGCTGCATCACCAAAACCCAGGCCAGCACCCCCCAGAGGACGGCGTCGTTGGTTGGAATCGCCCCGTCGCCCTTTGCCTCGAGCGGCCTGGAGGTGATAGGTGGACACATCGTATGTGTTGCCCAGAGATGCATGTGGTTGTCACTGCATACCCCTTGGTGGAAGCGTGGGTTGCTCATGGCCAGCGTGTGCAGCGCCTCTGTCACCTCCTGCCCCGCGAGCGTCAGGTTTTGCACGAGCGCCGCTGTTATTGCAACAATTTCTTGGTATTTTTGCTGATGATCCATGCGCAACACCCTCCCCCACAAAGCACTATCACCACCACACCTGCTGCTGCACTCTGGTGTACTGTCAACAGCGTCAATGCTACGCCCTCCTTGTCCCCAGCTCGTCCTGTACGCCCCACACGATGCACGTGGGTATCCATGTCCTTGGCGGCATCATAGTTGACCACCGTTTTCACTGTTTTTATGTCCAACCCCCGTGCAGCGACATCAGTGGCAACCAGCACGTGATGCTGCCCCTTGCGATAGGCATCCAGTACTTGCATGCGTGTTGCTTGGCTCAAATCACCATGCAGCGCAGCAGCCTTGACGCCCCCTGCAACCAATGCCCTGGTCAATTCATCCACTTTTGCCTTTTGGTTGGCAAACACCAGCACCTCACCATCATCTATAAATGTTTCGATAGTGCGAAGGAGCCATGCAAGCTTGGCGTTGTCGTCTGCAAGGATTTCCACAAGCTGTGAGTGGAGGCAAGATATATGTTGGAGAGGCGGACAAACCACCCCCTTCCAGAGAGAAACACAACCTGCCGCACGTCTTCATTGGCAGCCCCTACTTGCCCTACAGTAATACGCACTGGTCCAGTCAAGGCCTCTGTCACCAGGGCTTCTACTTTGCGCGGCATGGTTGCGCTAAAGAGCAGGGTTTGTCGATCCGGACGCGCCTGGCCAATGATATTACGCACCTGTGGGCAGTAGAGTGTTGTGCAACCATTCCCTTGAAACGCAATAGCAACAACATCCATACCTGTGGCTCAAATCCCATGTCAAACATGCGATCAGCCTCGTCGAATACCAAGTATGTCACCTGGCGCATGGTGCAGGTCTTGGAGCGCAAGAGGTCGATCATGCGCCCAGGTGTGCACACCACAACCTGTTTTTTTGGGTATTTTCGCACGGCTCCCATCAGCCATAGCTACAGCCATAGCTACTTGAGCTTTTGACAACCAGCACATACCTCTGCACCCTGCTTCAACATCTTGCTCTGGTCAAACTTGGACAGCCCACCAAATGCAGGCACCACCACAATCCCACAGGGCTTGGCAAAACGCTTTGCTTCCTTGTGTATTTGCTCAGCCAGCTCCCGGGTGGGAGCGACAATGACCGCAATAGGACCCTCACCGGCTTGCAACTCTGGCTGATCCATAATGTGGACAATCATGGGGAGCACAAAGGATACAGTCTTGCCCGAACCAGTTTTAGCAATAGCCTGTGTATGTCATGCATATGGTATTTTATCATCAACTACAACACAACGATCACCACGCACCAGCACATCGCGTCCTGACAGTGCTGCTGGAAGTGCCTGTGCTTGGATAGCGGTGGGTGTGGTGTAGCCCACCTTGGCAATGGCGGCCATGAGCAGTGCTTCAAATCCGCATTGCCCAAAAGACTGCACAGGCTTTGGCGGATCAAATCCCGACACACGTATCGCAAGCTGCCGCCGAACAGCCTGCACCTCGGCTGGGGTCATGGCGGTCAGCTTCAGAGGTTCCTGTGTGTGTGGGTGTTGTACTGCTTGCAAATGCAATTGGCATACACAGCAGCATACAACATCCCCTCATACCTCGTAAAACTCTTTGCAAAACTCGGGGTATTGGATGGCATCATGATCCACAGGCGGAAGCAATTGCATGTTGTTTGCGCTGGCGAATAACACAGCTTCATCCACATACCCCGCTGCTGCGTCCATTGCTGCAGCTGTTGCATATACCTCCTCATCAGAGCCATACCCCTGTGCTGCCACAGCTGCACCCATAGCCAAAGTGTTCCGTTGCCGTGCGTTTATGTAGTCGGCAACATGGTCATCTTCCTCTGCACGCTCTCCCTTTGAATGGGAGAGTTCTGTTGGTTTTGATTGGGCAGCAACTTGCGCATTGATGTCTGCCATAAACGCCTCCAATGGGTCCTCCTCTTGGTCTTGTTGTGTGCAGCCCTGTGTATGGGATGTGTAAATCCCTGCCAAATCATGTGCACGACCATAATGTACACAGCCAGTCAATTGCATACCTGTGTTGTAATCGTTAGTGCAGGAGGTTGGCCAGCGGCGCCTGTGGCAACTTCACATTGCACAGCTTGTTCAACCTATAACGTAGAGTTTGTTGCGCATATCATCTTGGCACAGCTGCATACACCTGTTTTGTACCAACAAGCATACCAATGCTGCACGATCGGCACATGCATCAACATCCTCTCCGCGGCGGTCAAGAAACGCCTGGGTATGGGAAGTGTTACTGATGCAACCGTGCACTGCACGCTTCTTATCTACATATGCTGCATACCTTGATTTGTGCATCACTCCATTGGCTAAAGTCAGTACTGCCAGAAGCTGCCTATCAAGGGAGTAACAAGGCCTGCGTCTGTTGATCAACCACATCTATCGGGGTTATGCAACATACCGTTGGCACATCCTTCAATAATGGCATCTCCTCATATATCTTGGGCTCTAGATAGGATTCACCAGGGTTTGAGGACACTTTTCTCAGTTTATTGATCTCAAAGCCAGCAGCATGGCCTGCTGGAACAAAATGGCGTTTCATGGCCTAAGACATACATACAAAGATGCTGCAGGTCAATACTGTATAAGCAATGCGGTTGTTGGGATCTCAATACAGTACACCTCGCAGATGCACATGCATGCACTCAAAAACAAGCTGGTTTTTCAGTTTGCAACCTTCCTTTGGCAAAACAATCTTCATAGCAATCTGCATATGCTGTTCATTATAAACTGCAATCATCTCATCACGATACATTGAGAAGCACCCCAAACATAAGAGCATGTCTTCAACAATCTGAGTTGTTGTGTTTGCATACACATAAACACATCGTAAAACCACAGACAAATATTCACAACCTCATCCAGCATATCATATGGTGAAGAAAAAATCGGGGAGGGAGCTCAACCCTGCAGATGCATATCGCAAGGCACAGCGTGCCAAGGAGATTGAACGAAATAAAAAGGGACGCCAGTTTCAGCGCGAAGCACTGCGCAAGCGTGACAACCCCGAGGTGTTGAAACAAGAGCTTGCGGGCCTCATTGCCGAGGAACAGCAAGGGGGTGCCACGGCTGAACTGCGCCTCAAACGTAAAGCAGTTGCAACCGCATTTGATGCAGCGGTGAAGAAACAACGGGAGCAAGAGCTTCGTGCTCGTGGCCTCATCCCAGAACCACAAGCGGCCCCTGGGGTGTTGCCCTCTGGGGTGAGCATGCTTGCACTGGATGCGCCCAAGCACACAGCAAGCATGGCCGCGGTGACAACCGCTGCACCCCAGTCCAATGTTTTGCCACCACCAGAAGAGCCACCACCCGCCATTTTGCCGCCCCCCGCATCCCTCCCTGCCTCTCCGTATGCTCCACCACAGTTGCCGCCACCGACAGCGCCTCCGCCGACGCATGGTGGCGCTGCTGCAGCGGCACCCCCCCAGCCCACTGCAAGCATTCCCTTGCCACCCCCATCTGAGCCTCCACCTCAAAGGCAAGGCCCTGCCAGGGCAACCATTGCAGGGGAGGCCACCGCAGTTGCGCGGCCGCTCGCCCACAATGATGTAGCTGTCACCTCCATGGTGCCTGCAGCATTGCGAGTGCGGAGAGAGCGTGCTGCCGAGGAGAAGAAAGCACACGCACGAGCTGCAAGCAAGCGTGCAGCAGCAGCGGCAGCAGATTTTGGGTTTGGTCTTGCGCCCCAGGTGCTGCCTGTTGTGGCTGGATCAAGCATCAACGCAGCCGACAAGCAGCCAGCTGCGAAAAAGGATGTGGATTCAAAATACGCAGAATTCTTGTCAGCCATGGGGGAGCTGGGTGCGTTTGATGCGTGAGATGTTGACATTTTTTGATGTGATACTGTAACAATAATGCCCCTTGTGATGGTCAACATACGCACACAAAACAATACCAACCAAAAAGCTTAAGGGCGCTAAAAATAGCAGTACGCACATGATGCTTTGCCAACCATTTCGTGTGTAGCGTAAACAACAGAAAACATAGCTCGCACACGAAAAGGATACCACTGTGTAGTTATGGATTGTGTGCACATATTATTATTTGTGTACAATGGTTGTGGGCTGCGCAACATGTCTGAGCTACTACCAGTCGCTTTGCCATCTCCGGTGGCATGATCGTGCCTGGGGCTGCATTTGTGCCCGCTGCTGCACTTGCTGTTGCGCAGACACCAAGTCTTCTGGAAGCGTACCACTGTGTGTGGCAGATGCAATGTGGACCACATGTTGCAGCACACAAGCACTGTGCACCAACCACACACCTGCACAGGTATCGGTGCTGTGGGACCAACGCGCTCCGTACAAAGGGTTTTTCCTGCGTAAAATGCACAATCTTGGCAGTGGTGCCACTCAATGTCTGGTTGCTACCCAATGTCATGGGCTGCAGGCTGTTGTACTCGATGGGAAGCAGCCAGCGATCAAACTTGAAGTACCAGTCAAGAAAGTCCTGAGGAGGTACGACAGACGCACGCGATTGCTACACAGTCTCACACACACACATGACCAACCTGCCTCCACCTCCATACCTGTTCTGCATGGGCATACTGAAATTGAAGCAGTCGATCACGCATGAGAAGCGCTCCCATGTGCTGTGCAATTGCGGGGCAGGGCCGCAACATGATGACGCCACCTTGCAAGTGCCCCAGCGAACCATGCCTGAAGAGGGTGGTATATGACACATGTGCAACTGTAGTCATAATCTCGTCATCCAACCAAGTCATACTCATACCTCAATGCTGGGTCTGCAAACTGCTGGTCAGGTACTGCCGCAAAATGGGTGGGCAGCGTGAACAAGGGGCTTATGTCACCCATGATGCTCACATCTGCGTCGAGCAACAGCACGACATCAAAGTCTGTCAGTTCCCATGCACGAAGCTTGACCCAGCTGAGTTCATACCTGGTTTGATGGTTGCCCATTATGATGGCCTGCAACATATGTCCGTGTACACAACACACAACATACCGTCCATCTCCAACATAGTTGGGTAGTCGAAAATCAGTCTCCCAATGCCGCAGCTCTGCAAAGCGTGATACAGCTTCCTCTACATACGGTGACAAGTCGCCCCGAACAGTGTATACGTACAGTGGCAAGAGCTTGGGGTTGGTTTTATTGAGCGAACATGCGAGCTCCTGTTGTGTGAGAGGAAACACATTAGTGCAACACCGAGTTTTGATATTGCTTTTCACAGGCACAATCCTCGCACCGCAACGAGTGGCAGATAGTCGTCAGTGCGCAGGATGGTGACAACTGCTTTGCGTGACACACGGTCGACAGGGACACAGTCTTGCCCATGACAACACCGTGGCGAGGGATCGTTGAGGTCTACACGTCCAGCATA
>VFQP010000799.1_pt1 | contig 51524 bp, 49 predicted proteins | sample 3512351 | NCBI WGS metagenome assembly VFQP01 (sample SAMN10412372, study PRJNA504923) | tailings metagenome | isolation source: Relicate 1 Philex TSF1 revegetated site | place: Philippines: Tuba, Benguet | collected 2017-08-29 | reverse complement strand
CGCGCCGAAACTGCAGCGGCATACGGTATTGCGGCATATCGAGCGGGTCAAGCTGAAGACGAAGTATAAGGATGTAGTGGCGCGCGTGAAGGAGATGCTTTTGAGCGAGGCGCTGCGGAACGAGGGAGTGGTGTTTGCATTCGACGCAACGGGCGTGGGGGAGGCGGTTTTTGAGATGGTGGAGGCGATGATGCGTGAAGTGTGGGCGCAGCGGCAGGCGTGGGTGAACCTGGCGGCCGTGGTGATTACGAGCGGCGGCAAGACTCACTGGAAGCAGTACGAAGCGTACGTGCCGAAGAACACTTTGATGGACGAAGTGCTGGTGCGGGTGGAGCGGCAGGAACTGGTGATGGACGAGGCGCGGGCGGGCGTGAAGGAATTGCTGCGGGAATTGCAGAACATGCAGCAGATTCGAGGGGAGGGCGGGACGCGTTGGGTGAGCGTAGGCGAGCACGACGATTTGGTAATGGCGCTGGCGCTAGCGGTGTGGGGGAGTACTTATCGCGCGGTGCCCAAGAATTGGCAGGAATTGCGGCGGGGGCGGCCGAGTTGGGAAGTGGAGGCGATTCGGCAGGAGCGGGATTAGCTGGGAAGGAGGAGCTTGACGAAGCGGTTGTGGGAGTTGGTTTGGATGACGTCGGCGAGGGTGTACCGGTCCAGGGTGTCGAGGAAGGATTGGAGGGCGCTGCGCAAGGGAGACTTGAGGCCGCAGACGGGGACGATGGGGCAGGTGTTGGATTCCTGGTTAAAGCATTCGACGACGGCGAGGTTGCGCTCGCAGGCGCGGACGACGTCGCCTAGGCGGATCTTGTCCGGTGGGGCCGCGAGCACGATGCCGCCGCCGCGGCCCATGTGGGCGGTGACAAACTTCGCTTCCTGGAGGTGTTGGACGACGCGGACGAGGTGGTGCTTGGAGATGCCGAAGGCATTGCTGATCTCTGCGGTGTTGGAACGGCGGTCCGGGAAGTGAGCTAAGTAAAGGAGGACGCGAAGGGCGTAGTCCGTATGAAGCGTAAGCTGCATCCAGATCCTAGATTAGCGGCTGGGGGTGGGCAGGAACGCGTCGCTGTGGATGTCGCGGCTGGCGACGCCGGCGAGGAAGAAGCGTTTGCTGAGGGTGTTAACGATGGCGGGGTCGCCGCAGACGAAGGCGCGGTGGCCTTTGAGAGTGCTGTGGTGCTGGGCGATGTAGTCCGGGAGCGGGCCGTCGCGGTCGAGGACTACGGGGCGATAGTCTAGATTCTCGTGTTGGGCGGCGAGGTTGGAGAGTTCTTCGCGGAGATAGATGCCTTGGTCGTTGAGCGCTCCGTGGAGGAGCGTAATGGGCCCACTGTGATTCTGGCGGAGGGCGTCGCGCAGGACACCGTAGAGCGGGGCGAGGCCGGTGCCGGTGCCGGCGAGGATGAGTGGTTGCGTGGCCGGCATTTCGGTATAGAAGCAATTGCCGGCGGGGCCTTGGATGCTGACGGCATCGCCGGGGCGGGCTTGGGTGGCAAGCCAAGTGCTCATGGCGCCGTTGGGGATGAGGCGGACGTGGAGTTCAATGTGGGAAGAATCCGGGAGACTTGCGATGGAGTAGCTACGGGCGATTTGGGTCTGTCCATTTTCGCGAAAGAGCGTGAGGTATTGGCCAGCGCGGTAGGTGAAGGCTTCCGTGGTTGCGAGGAGTATTTGGAAGACGGAGGGGCTGAGAGGAGTGATGGAGGCAATCGAAGCGGGATAGCGTGAGCTTTCCGTGGGCAGGCTGAGATCCAGGTCTCCCGTAGGACGGCAGACGCAGGAGAGAAAGCAGGATTGCTCGCGGAGGGCGGGCTTGAGGCCGCTTTGGGCAGGGGCCGGGATGTCGCCGGAGGTGGCTTTGAGGAGGCAAGACTGGCAGGCGCCGGCGCGGCAGGAGTTGGGGATGGAATGACCGGCGCGGAGGAGGGCGTCGAGTACGGTCTCGCCCTCCTCCACGGGATGCATTTGCCCGGCGAAGCGGATTTGGGGCATGGAGCTAGCGGCCGAGAACGTCGGCGCGGGTGGATTCAGCGATGGCGGCGACTTTTTCGATCAGCGGCGTGGGGACGTTGAGTTCGGAGAGGGTACCCCCGAGGAGTTCGACGACGGCATCGAAGTGAGTATCGTTCAGGCCGCGTTGGACGAGGTGCGCGTGGGCGCGGCGCATGTCGTGGCCAGTGTAATTGGCGGGGCCGCCGAAGGCCATGGTCAGAAAGGCTTTCTGTTTGGCGATCTGGTGGTCCATGTCGACGCCTTCGAAGAAATGGCTGATGCGGTCGTCGACCAAAACCTTGCGGTAGAAGATGTCGACGGCGGCTTCGACGGCAGCTTGGCCGCCGATTTGGTCATAGAGGCTGGGCTCAGTAGTGGTGCTCATGTCTAAAGTTGTATTTAATATGCAACGTTCTGTTGGAGCGTGTCAAGTGAAGATGCATTTAAAATGCAGATTTATTTATGCCGTACGGTCGGCGGCCTGCATGAGGGCGCGGATGTAGCCGTAGACGAAAGCCATGTACTCGCCGCCGGTGTCGCTGGGGGAGTAGACGTCGTGATCGGGTTGGACCATGTAGGGGAAGTCGACCTCCTTATAGGTCTGGATGGCTTTGAACATGTCGACGTCGCCTTCGTCGGGAGCGACTTCCATGAAGTCATCGCGGCGGCCTTTGATGTTGCGGAAGTGGACGTTGAAGATTTTCTTACGCGTGCCGAACCAGCGGATGACGTCGTAGATTTCCTTGCCGGGGGCGGCGAGCATTTCGGAGATGCTGCCCTGGCAAAAGTTGAGGCCGTGGTAGGGGCTCTCCTTGATGGAGACGAATTTCTTCAAGCCTTCGACGGTGCCGAGGACGGCGACGATGCCCTGGTAGCCCGTGGGTGGGACGGGGGAATCGTTGGGGTGGCAGGCCATGCGGACCTTGTATTCGTTGGCGACTGGGATGACGCGTTCGAGGAAATAAGTGATGCGTTCCCAGTAGCGGTCGGCATCGACGACGCCGGCGCGGGTGAGGGGCGGATCGGCTTTGGCGTCCTTGAGCTTGTAGGAACCGTATTCGGAGTCCCCACGGCCTTTGACATGGCCGGTGCGCAGGACGCCGAGGAGGCTCATGTTGTATTTGATGCAGGGGATTTTGGCGGCCGCACAGTTCTTGATCATCGTTTGGATTTGTTCGATGTCGCGGTCGCGTTGGGGACTTTCGCCCAGCATGATGGCGGGGTTGCGTTCGCGGTCGATGTGGGTGGAGGCGAGGAAAGGCGGGTTCAGGACGTCGACGGAGATATCGAATTTGGCGGCGGTGTCGGTGAGTTTGTTGAGTTCGTCGACAGTGGCGTAGAGGCGGCCGTCGGCGATTTGGGCAGTGGCGACGACGTTTTTGATGCCCCACCGGCCGAGGGAGCGGAATCCGTATTCGGGGTCGCGGGGCGGGCCGCCTGCGCCGCGGCGGGGGCCGCGGGGGGCTTCGCCGGAGGGAGCTGCCGCCGCATTGGGGGCAGGGCCGCGACCGCCGCCAGGAAAGCCACCACCTGGGAAGCCGCCGCGAACGGTGGCGCCGAGCTTCATAAGAACGCGTTTGGGTTGTTTGGCGGCAGGGGCAGGGGAGGGTAGGGCGGCGGTGCCGGCCAGAAGGGCTCCGGAGCCCAGGAGATCACGTCGGTGCATGGACAGAAGATCCTCTCGTTGCCGGTGCGCCAAGCGCGCCGGGTAAATGGCCCCGTTACGTTAGGGTCATCCTATGTCCGAGGGGGAGATCTGTCAAGCTGCGATGGCGGCTAGTAGTTGCGGCTTACGCGGACCGGTTGCATGACAGGCGGCATTTCGGGCATGCCTTCGAGGGGGAAGGTGCGGATGTCGCGCCAGCAGTTGGTGCAGGAGTTTTGAACGAAGACTACGCGATCCAAGAGGAATTCCCGGGGGCCGGTGTACTCGTTCCAGCGTTGCCGGGCCAAGTCCAGGCATTGGGGACTTTCACTGGGGAGGAAGTTTTGGGCCAGGGTGATATGGGGATGGAAGGGGTAAGGCTCGTCAAAAGAAAATGCCTCCGCGTTGAGGGAGGCGTGCATGCTTTCAACTTCTTTTTGGCCCGATTCGAGTTCCAAGTAGATTACGCCGGTCAAGGGGAATACTTCTACTTTGCCGACTTTGACCACTACGGGTTGCATTCGGCGGGAGAAGCGTTCTACTTGGGCTTCGGCTTGAGCGGGGGGGACGGAGAGAGGACGTGGAGGCAGGAGCGAGAGATGCGAGCGCGCCTGACAGGACGTGACGAGTTCTTTACGGAGCTGGTCGAGGTATGCGCCTAACTCAGCGGGGAGATAGGTGACCAGAGCATACTGGTTTATCGGTTCACCGGGAACCGAGGTACTGCCCATGACCGGGAGTGTAGCGCATTTTTCACAATTGCGCAGTGGGGGGCTTTTCGACTACCAGAGTCCCTTGAGGGTTTCGCGCTGGCGGCGAGCTTTCATGTCGCCGAGGTATTTTTCGCGGTAGCGGCGGTTGAGGTCGATTTCGGCGTAGGCAATGGAGGCATTGTCCTTGGCGTGGGCAAGGCGTTCGCCGTTGGGGTCCTGGATGTAGGTGGGGTGGTCGTAGCCGGCGGCGGCGAGGAAGGCGCGGCTTTCGATGGAGCGGGCCTGGGCGAGGATTTCGTTGCCGCCCCAGATGGGCATGGCGATGATTTCGGCGCCTTGCATGGCGAGGGCTTTGGCGGGTTCGGCGAAGAAGACGTCGTAGCAGATCATGAGGCCGAGCTTGCCGAAGTCGGTGGGAAAGACCTTCATTTCATGGCCGGGAAAAAGGCCGCGCTCGACCTCTTCGCGGGGGAGATAGACCTTGCGGTATTTGCCGACGAGTTTGCCTTGGCGGTCGAGGAGAATGGCGGTGTTGTAGATGACGGCGCCGTCGCGTTCGTAGATGCCGGCGACGACGTAGGAGTTTTTGGCGCGGGCGAGTTTGCCGAGTTCGGCGGCGGTGGGGCCGTCGGCTTCTTCGGCGACGTCGGCGTAGCTGCGACCGCTGCCGACGACGGTGACGCCTTCGCCGAAGACGATGAGGTCTGTTGGTTGGGTGAGTTTGTCGAGAGTGAATTTGTGGAGGATGGCGGCGTTGGCTGGGCCGCCGGGGGATTGGTTGAGGCGGTAGTTCACGGTGGCGACGCGGACGGGGCGGGGGGCGGGCGGGTCCGTTAGTTCGACGGCGGGATTACGGAAGATGGCGGAGCCGCCCTCGGCGTTGTAGATCAGAAGCTGCATTTCGGCGAACTTGGCGCCGGGTGGGGCAACGACGTCTTCATAGACGTGGGTCCAGGCGCCGGATTTCTGTTCGCGCCAGGCGTATTCGGCGTCCGAGATGGGGTTCCACTTCTGGTCCATCCAGATGAGTTTGATTTGGACCTGATTCCAGGGTTGCTTGAGTCCCTCGGTCTGGTATTCGACCTCGAAGCGGAACCAGAGACCGGGTTGGATGCCTTTGACGCTTTTGACCCAGCCGCCGAAGGCTTGGGGGACGGCGGAGGAGGTGAGGATCATGCTGCCGTCGGCCATTTTGATGCCGGCGGGGCGGATTTCCGCGCGGGGGGACCATATTTGCCACTCCTCGCGGTTGCCGTTGTCTTCGTGAGCGACGGCTAATGCGGCCGCACAAATGAGAGCGATACAAAGATTCTTTCGGGGTTTCATTGGGGTCCGGTCCATTCCAATCCCCAGCGCCGTGGCTGGCACGCTAAATTAAAGAAGATACCTCTCAGCAATGATTACCACAAAGCCCGAGATTCCCGTAGACGTTAACGCACAGGAGACGTCCGAATGGCTTGAAGCCCTTGACCAAGTGGTGGACGAAGCCGGCGCCCAGCGCGCGAGCGAACTCTTACAGCAACTGATGACCCGCGCGGCCCAATTGGGCGTGACGGCGCCGATGCGTAAGAATACTCCATACATTAACTCGATTCCGGTTTGGGAGGAAGTTCCATACCCAGGGGATCTCGAAATCGAACGCCGCATCAAGGCGCTGGTGCGCTGGAACGCCATGGCGATGGTGGCGCGGGCCAACAAGTACGACGAAGGCATTGGCGGACACATTTCCACCTTCGCTTCGTTGGCGACGATTTCCGAAGTGGGCTTTAACCATTTCTTCCGCGGCTCGATCGTGGCGGCAGACGGTTCCCGGGTAGCCGGTGATTTCGTCTATTACCAAGGTCACGCGAGCCCGGGCGTTTACTCCCGGGCATTTTTAGAGGGCCGCTTGAATGAAGAGCACCTCAAGAATTTCCGCCACGAATTGCGGGACCATCCGGGTTTGTCGAGCTACCCGCATCCTTGGTTGATGCCGGAGTTCTGGCAGTTCCCGACGGTGTCGATGGGCTTGGGGCCGATCAACTCCATCTACCATGCGCGTTTTCTGCGGTATCTCGAGAATCGCGGTTTGATTCCGGCGACGGACCGCAAGGTGATCATGATTGGCGGCGACGGTGAAACGGATGAACCAGAAAGCCTGGGCGCGCTGACGCTGGCTTCGCGCGAGAAGCTCGACAACCTGATCTTCATCATTAACTGCAACCTGCAGCGGCTGGACGGACCGGTGCGGGGCAACGGCTCGATTATCCAGGAACTGGAAGGTTCGTTCCGTGGGGCCGGTTGGAACGTGATCAAGTGCCTGTGGGGTTCGAACTGGGATCCGCTTTTCGCGAAGGACCGCAGCGGCAAGTTGATCCAACGCATGAGCGAGTGCGTGGACGGCGAGTATCAGAACTTCAAGGTGCGTGGCGCCGAGTACATTCGCAAGGAATTTTTTGGCAAGTATCCGGAGCTTGAGGCGTTGATCGAGGGCTGGAGCGACGAGCAGGTGACGTCGCTGAAGCGCGGCGGCCATGATCCCGTGAAGGTTTACAACGCGATGAAGCGCGCCTATGAATACAAAGGCGGGCCGACCGTGATCCTGATGAAGACCATCAAGGGCTACGGCATGGGCGAAGCGGGCGAAGGCAAGAACGTCGCGCATAACACGAAGAAGTTGAACGAGAGCGAGTTGGAGTACGTTCGCAAGCGCTTCAATATTCCCATTCCGGCCGAGGCCGTGATGACAGTGAGCTTTGTGAAGCCGGACGAAAATTCCGCGGAAGCGCAATACATCAAATCGCGGCGCGAGGCGATGGGCGGGCCGATTCCAGCGCGGAACGAGGGCGATTGGAAATTGGAAGCGCCGCCGTTGTCGGCGTTTGCCGAGTCCATGGAAGGTTCGGGCGGGCGGCCGGCTTCGACGACGGCGGCTTTTGTGGGGATCTTGAAGAGCATTCTGAAGGACAAGTCGATCGCCAAGTACGTGGTGCCAATCGTCCCGGACGAGGCACGGACTTTCGGTATGGAATCGCTGTTCCGGCAAGTGGGCATCTACGCAAGTCAAGGGCAGTTGTACAAGCCGGTCGATAGCGACATGTTCCTTTATTACAAGGAATCGAAGGACGGGCAGATTCTCGAAGAGGGCATTACCGAAGCGGGCTCGATGGCAAGCTTCACGGCGGCGGGTACGGCGTACGCGAATCTGAACACGCCGATGATTCCGTTTTACATCTACTACTCGATGTTCGGATTCCAGCGCGTGGGCGACCAGGTTTGGGCGTTTGCCGATTCCAAGGGCAAGGGCTTCATGGTGGGCGGCACGGCGGGCCGGACGACGCTGAACGGCGAAGGCTTGCAGCACGAAGACGGACACACGCATGTGCTGTTTAGCGTGGTGCCGACTTGCCAATGCTATGACCCGGCTTACGCGTATGAGTTGGCCGTGATCATCCAGGATGGTATCCGCAGGATGTACACGAATCGCGAGAACATCTTTTACTACATCACCGTGTACAACGAAAACTATCCGCAGCCGGTGATGCCGAAGGATATCGAGGGTCTGGAAGAAGGGATCCTCAAGGGGATTTATCGCTATGCGAAGTCGCCGCTCGGACCTGCAAAGCTGCAGCTTTGGGGCAGCGGGCCATCGTTGAACGAGGCGATTCGCGCGCAGGGCATTCTGGCGGAGAAGTATCAGATCGCCGCGGATGTTTGGAGCGTGACGAGCTATATCAACTTGCGCCGCGACCTGATCGAGGTGGACCGTTGGAATCGCTTGCATCCGACGGAGGCGCCGCGCAAGGCGCATATTCAGCAGGTGATGGATGGCACGGAAGGGCCGATCATCGCTTCGAGCGAATACATGAAGACGCTGGGAGACCAGTTGAACTATGCGCTCGGGGGACGGATTACGCAATTGGGCACGGATGGATTTGGCCGCTCGGAGAGCCGCGAGTATTTGCGGCGATTCTTCGAAGTGGACGCTGAATCCATGGTGGCGGCGGCGTTGAGCCGGTTGTCGCGTGAAGGCAAGTATGACGCGGGAGCGGCGGCGCAGGCGATTCGGGATCTGGGTCTCGATCCTGAGAAGCCGAATCCGGCTACGCGGTAATTCTGATCCAGCTTAAATTTAGGCCGCCGTCTCACGAGAGTGGGGCGGCGGCGCGGTTTTTGTGGATGGTGAAGCCCAAAGATACGCGCGTTTTCAAAATTCGACTGACAGACGAAAAGCATAAACGGCTTCGCCAGATGGCGGAGGCGGAGGGTGTGAGCATGAATCGCTTAATCGACGAGTGGGCCACCATTGCTTTGGTGCAGCACGATGCTGAGCTTCGTTTTCAGACTTGAGCGGCATTGGGAGGCGCGAAGCGAGGGCTGGCGATCTTGGACAAGGTCGAAGCGGGATTTAGGACGCGACGTCGGAGCCGGTCGCGACGGCGGCGTAATTCTTGGGTTCTTCGATTTCCGCTAATTTGCCTGCTGGGGTGAGAGCAACCAGCGCGCCCACACCGAATAGCGCGACGTGGCCGACGACGCCGATCATCAGATTGTCCCAGGGGAAGTTGTAATCGCCGAGGTCGACGAAGCGTTTAGCGCCTTGCGTGAGCACGGCCCAGGCCGTAACGCAAAGGCTGGCGGCAATGCCGGCGAGGGCGGCGGTGGAGTTGGCCTTGGGGCAGCAGACGGCCAATAAGAAGAGGCCGGCTAAGCCACCGCTGGCGATGGCAGAAACCGCAAACCACATGCTGAGGGCGTTGCCTTGGGCGCGGGCGATTAGCATGGCCGTGGCGGCGGCGCCGATGCCGCCGAAGGCTACCAGGAGCTTAGCGACGCGGAGGCTTTGGGCGTCGGAAGAATGAGGCCGGATGGGTTTGTAGAAGTCCTGAACGCCGACGGCGGCGAGGGAATTCAAATCGCTGGCGACCATGGTCATGGCGGAGCCGCTGAGGGCGGCGAGGAAGAGGCCGGTCCAACCGTCGGGAAGGCGGGCGGCCAGGAAGTAAGGGAATACTTGGTCGGGCTTGGTGACGCTGGGCGGGAGTTTGTCGCCGGTGAGTTGGAAGTAGGCCCAAGTGGCGGTCCCAACCAGCATGAAGAGCGCCCAAACGGGTACGGCGAATAGAGCGCCGGTAGCGACGCCCTTCAGCGCCGCTTTGTCGGAAGAGGCCAGGAGATAGCGTTGGACGACGGTCTGGTCGGCTGTGTAGCGTTGGAAATACCAAAAGAAGCCATAGATGATGAGAACGGGGATGGTGGCGGTTTCGAAGCTCCACTTCCATTCGCCGAGGCTGAACTTGTTGTTCGCGGCGGCGACGGAGAAGACGGCGCTGGGGCCGCCGGGGGCGAGCCAGAAAAGGTAGGCGAGGCAGACGCAGACGCCAATGGCCATGACGAAGCCTTGGATGACATCGGTCCAGACTACGGCTTCGATGCCGCCGCGGAGGGCGTAGAAGATCATGACGAGCGAGACGCCTATGATGACGAGGTCGATATTCCAACCGGAGACGCTGTTTACGGTGAGCGCCATTAAGTAGAAGACGAAACCCATCTTTGAGAAGTGCGCCAGGGAGAAAGCGAAGGAGGCGTAGAGGCGGACCTTGCGGCCGAAGCGGCGTTGGAAGTATTCGTAGGCGCTGACGCCGATGGAGCGGCGATAAAAGGGAATGATCCAACGGCCCACGAAGGCGAGGACGATGACGACGAGGAAGCCGGGGACGAGGAGAGACCAGTTTCCGGCGTAGGACGAACCGGGGTAAGCGACGAAGGTGACGCTGGAAACGAGCGTGGCCAGGAGGGAGAAGCCCATGGCCCAAGGGGGAATGGAGCGTTTGGCAAGGAAGTAATTTTCCGTAGAGGTTTGGCGCTTGGCGAAGCGCGAGCCGATCCAGGCGAGCAGAGCGAGGTAGCCGAGGAGAACGATAGCGTCGATCATGATTGGCGATAGGCCTCGATAATGGCGCTGTTGTCTTGGGCGCCGAAGCCGGCATCTTCGGCGGCGGCCAGGAGCGCGTCGTGGGTGGCGCTGAGCGGGAGCTTGATGCCGAGGCGGCGCGCGGCTTCGAGCATGAGGCCAACGTCCTTGCGGTGCTGCGAGAGACGAGCTTCGGGAGTGTAGTCCGACGTGAGCATCTTCTTGCCCTTGGTGTCCATAACTCTTGAATAGGAGGGACCTTCGCGGAGGACGGCGAGGACTAAGTCCGGGTCGAGTTCGAGCGCTTGACCGAGGTGCAGGGCTTCGGCGAGGACGGCGCGGTTTAAGCCGAGCACCAGATTGAGGACCAGTTTCATGCGTGCGCCGTAGCCGTGCGGGCCTACATGGACGACTTTGCGGGAAAAGGATTCGAGCAAGGGGAGGCCGGCGGCGAAATCTTCGTCGCCGCCGCCGACCATGATGAGGACATCGCCTTTGCGCGTTTGTACGCTAGAACCGCCGATGGTGGCGTCGAGATAGTGGCGGCCGGAGTGGGTGGCGAGTGCGCCGAGATGGGCCATCTCCGAGGGGTCCCCCGTGGTGCAATCGATGGCGAGTCCATCGGGGGCCATGGCGGTGAAGAGGTCTGGGGCGAGGCTCGCGGTCACGCCGCTATTGGGCAAGCAGAAGATGGCATGGTGCGCGCCTTTCAGAGCCTCGGCCTCGCTAGCAGTCCATTGGAGATTGAGATGACGGAGCTTTTCGCGAGGCTTGTCGGCGGGGTCGTAAACGCGGAGATGCCAGCCGCTTTCGGAGAGGCGCTCGGCGATGGCGCCGCCGAGGAGGCCCGCGCCGAGGATGGTGACTTCACGGGAGAGAGGGCTCATTGGGGGGCCTCTTTGCCGAGTTTGAGGGATTCCCCCATGCCATCGTGCCAGAGGACTCGGTAGCTCAATTGGAGTGCTTTGCCGGCGGGGATTTCGTACTCGCCGCTGGGTGCGGCTTTGCCATTGAAGCTGCGATGGGCGAAGGGGTTGGCTGCATTCAAGCCGTAGGGGCGTGCGTGCCATTCGGTGGGATAGCGCAAGTTCTTGGGGTGATCGAAGATGGTGACGCCGCAGGTCTTTCCTTCGACTTGGGCGCTGTAATCGATCCATCTCGCGGGCTTGCCCCAGAGGGAATTCGTGCCGCGACGACCGTCGTCGCTGAGCATCACTGCGCCGCGATCCTCCCGGAATTCATCGCGGAGGCGGAGGCCGAAGCCGCCGTCGTCGGTGTCTGCGAAGCGAAGTCGAGTGTAGGCGCTGTAAATGAATTGGGTGTCGATGACGAATCCATGCTCGCGCCAGGCGAAACTCCAGATTTGGCGGAGAGTGGCTAGTGGTTTTGTTTGTCCTGGTGGGAGGAGTTGAGTGAAGACATAGAAGCCGGCGCGGGTGATTTGGGGCTTGGAGCTGGCGCGGATGAGGCCGGTGTTTTCTGGCTTTAGCTCCCGCCAAAAATCGATGCCGTTGATATCGCCGTGGCCGATCCAGAGGCCGCGATGCCAAGCGTGGTCCGTCGATTCGCCTGGGCGCGAGGAGAGGGGGAACGCTCGGGACATGTCGATGCCGCTGGGGCTCATGATTGGGTAGAGAAATGGCTTGGGCCAACGCTCTCCATAATGGAACGCAGTCTTGATCTTTCCGCTTTCGATGCGGAGGAGCGAGGCTGCTTCGTCGTGACGAAAGTGGATCTTCGGTTTGGCGAAGGCGGCGGCGAGAATGGTACGGCGGCTGAACATGTTCTTTCCTAGACGCCTTTCGGGACGCTCCAATGTTTGCGGTAGGGGCGCTTGAGCAGTTGTGACGCTTCGCTGTCGCCGGCAATGGTTTCCGTGGCGGGATCGTAGGCGAGGTTGCGGCCGGTGCGCGCGACGATATTGCCTAGATGGCAGAGTGAGGTCGAGATGTGGCCGATTTCGACATCGGCGTTCGGGGCTTGGCGGCTCTTGACGCAATCGAGGAAGTTGCGATGGTGGTGGTTGTCCGGCGCGGCTTCGACTTTCGTGAGTTCGGGGACCAGCTTGCCTTTGGCGTCGTAGGTCCAGTAGCCCCAGGCTCCGCTCTCGCGCCGGCCAATTTCGATCATGCCTTCGGTGCCGTAGATTGCCATGCCGTTGTCGATGCCGGAGTATTTGTAGGGATTCCAGATGCGCATCTCGAACTGAATGGCTAGGTTGCCTGGGAATTCGTAGGTGATGTTCATGGTGTCCGGAGTCTGTTGGTCGTCCTGGAAGTGCAGCTTTTTGCCCATGCCGCTGATGCGGGTAGGGGAAGTGACTCCAAGAGCCCAGCGAGCTTGGTCCAGTTGGTGGACGCCGTCGTTGCCCATGTCGCCGGTGCCGTAGTTCCAATTCCAATGCCAGTTGTAATGGAAGCGGTTTTCGTTGAAGGGTAGGGAAAGGGCGGGTCCAGTCCAGAGGTCGAAGTCGACTTCGGCGGGCACGGGCGAATCTTGTTTGTAGCCAATGTCGTCGCGCAACTGGACGTCCCAAGCCTTGGCCATGCGAAGCGTGCCGATCTTGCCGGAGCGAGCCAGTTCAATGCCCGCGCGTGTGTTCGGGCGGCTGCGGGATTGGGTGCCGATTTGTACGATGCGTTTGTTGCGGCGGGCGGCGTTGACCATCAGGCGGCCTTCGCGCAGGTTGTGGCTGGCGGGCTTTTCGCAGTAGACGTCTTTGCCGGCGTCACAGGCGAGGATGGTGGCGGGTGCGTGCCAGTGGTCTGGCGTTCCGACGATGACGGCATCGATGGATTTGTCATCGAGGACGCGGCGAAGGTCCTTCTCGTAGGCTGGCTGTTTGCCGTTTTGTTTGCTAGCGATGGCGGCGGCGACTTTGGGGAAGACACGCGAATCCGGGTCGCAGAGCGTTACGATCTCAGCGTCCGGAAAGCCCGCAATGCTCGCGGCAACGCGTCCGCCCTGGCCGCGGATGCCTATGCAAGCGACGCGGATCTTGTCGCTGGGCGCCGCGCCGAGAAATGCGGCGGAGCCAAGTGCCGTGAAGAGTCTGCGGTTCATGTTGTGTGCTCCATTCTAATTTCGTTGTTCGTGGCAGTAGGTGCAATCGGTGCCGGCGTTACTGGCGCGGTGGCAGGCGACGCAATCCGCCATTTTGTGGCTTACTTCTTGCGTAATGACCTCGCGTTCCGCCACGGGGCCGTGGCACTTTTCGCAGGTGACGCCGGCGTCCTTGTGTGCGGTATGGCTCCAGAAAACGTAGGTTGGCAATTGGTATACCCGCCGCCAGGGAATTGCTCTTTTCTCGGCCAGGAAGGCTTGGAGCCGGGTGAGCGAGTCTTTTGGGGAAGCATTCTGCGCGTGGCAGGAAGCGCAGATGATCTCCGAAGGAAGAGTCATTTCGCCCTCGGGATCGGGTTGGCGATGGCAGGATTTGCAAGCAAGTTTGAGCGTCCCCACATGGTGCTTGTGGCTGAAGGGAAGCGGTTGCTCGACGGCGAAGGCCAAGGCTATGGAGAGGAAGACGGTCATGGCAGAGAGTAGGCAATCAGCTTGTCCGAGACGGTGTCGCTGTAGTCGTTACCGCCACCGGCAGCGATGACCACGATCTGCTTGGAGCCCGCGCGGTAGGTCATGGGCGTGGCGAAGGCGCTCGCGGGGAGACCCGTTTCCCAAAGAAGCTTGCCGCTAGCGGAATCGAAGGCGCGAAACTTCGCATCATTGGTGGCGCCGATAAAGACCAGGCCGCCGGCGGTGACGATGCTGCCTCCAATGTTCGGGGAGCCCGTATCTTTTTTGCCCAGAACTACGCGCCAGCGAAACTTACCTGTGCGTAGATCGATCGCCGTGAGATGGCCCCAGGGTGGAAGTTGGCAGGGCTGCAATTCGCGATCCCAGAAGCGGCCGTCCGGCGTGCCGAGGCCGCGGTTGCGCGGCATGTCTCGCGGATTGCGTTGCACCATGCGGCCTAGCATGCCGACGTCCATGGAATTGACAAAGAGTGTGTGAGTGGTTGGATCGATACTGGCGCCACCCCAGTTGGGTCCTCCGTTGGTGCCGGGGAAAACCACGGTGGGTGCCTTGCCGACTGGGGTGTAGGGGCCGCCACTGACCAGATCCTTCAGTAGCGCCTGGCAGTAGGCGGAGTCCGCACGAATTTCTTCGGGCCGGAAGGAATTACGAGCGAAGGGTAGCGGGAGCGTGGGGAAGGGTTGCGTGGGCGACGTCTTCTCGCCAGGGACATCGCTAGGGGGAACCGGGCGATCTTCGATGGGGAAGAGGGGCTTCCCAGTGAGGCGATGGAAGGTAAAGAGTAGGCCCATCTTTGTGATCTGGCCCACGTAAGGTTGGCCATTGAGTTCGAAAAGATTCGGCTGGGCCGGAAGATCGTAGTCCCAGATATCGTGACGGACCAGTTGGTAGTGCCATACGCGTTGGCCCGTTGAGGCGCGCAACGCGACAAGCGAGTTGCCGAAGAGGTTGTCGCCATGACGGTCGCCGCCGAAGCGGTCTGTCGCGGGCGAGGTGAGGGGTAGGAAGACCAGATCGTTTTTCTCGTCGACGCTTAAGGGGGCCCAGGCGTTTACACCTCCGCGGTCTTTGGTAGCTCCTTCCGCCCAAGTATCGTGACCGAATTCACCGGGCTGTGGGACGACGTGGAAGCGCCACACATGCTTGCCCGTTTTGACATCGAAGGCGCGGACGTCGCCGCTGGGACCGAGCGCTTCGCCGTCACTAGCCAGACTGCCGGTGATGACCAGGTTCTTGTAAATGGCAGGAGGGCTGGTGAGGCCGTAGGCGCGCGTGGGGAAACTATCGGCTGTGCCTTCGCGGAGGTTAATTTCCCATTGCAATTTGCCGGTGGCGGCATCCAGAGAAAAGAGCCGTCCATCCAGGGTTCCCGAGAGCAGACGATGCTCCTTGCCGTCCGTCCAATAGGCGAGTCCGCGATTGATATAGAGGCTGTAGGTGCGGCCACGGTCCAACTTCGGGTCGTAAGACCAAAGCTCGCGACCGGAGGTGGCGTCGAGAGCGATGACGCGATTGAAGGGAGTGGTGAAGTAGAGCTTGCCCCCGATGGCGAGTGGGGTAGTTTCGAAAGCGCTTCGCGTCGGGAGCGATTTCCCGTCGGAGGCTTCGCCCGTGGAGTAGGTCCATAGCGGTTTCAGCTTTGCGACGTTGGCGCGGTTGATCTGTTTCAGCGGACTGTACTTGGAGCCGCCCGCATCGGCGCCGTAGTGCGGCCACTCTTGGGGAAGAGCGGCCGCGCAGAGTAGGAGGAAGAGACAACGAAATCGCATGCTTAGAAGGTGAAGCGTGCGTTCAATTGAATCACGCGAGCGCCTCGGGTGCCCGTGAACTTGCCGAAATTCGCACTGCGGATGTTCGTGTCGACGGAGCTAAAGACGGTGTGGTTGAAGGCGTTCAGGAAGTCACCGCGAAGCTGTAGCCTCATTCGCTCCGTGAAGGCGAAATTCTTGGCCATCCCGAAATCGACATTCCAGAAGCAGGGCAGTCTCATAGCATTGCGCCCGAGGTTGCCAGGCCGGACGGGGGCTCCACTGGCGGTGATAATGGGGACTTCCTGGAAGGCGCTGCGATTCAAGAAAAAGAGATTGCCACGCGGATCGGCGGCATAGGCTTCGCCGCCGATGTAGTCGAGGCGTTGGCCTGGGATGGAAGATGGATTGCCGATCGAGAAGGCGTTTCCGGATTGCGCGGTGATAATGCTCGTCACTTGCCAGCCAGCAAGCGCGAGGCGGCCGACCTTGGTTTTCGCCATAGCCAGGCGGCTCAATGGCAATTCGTAAAGTGTGTCCGCGGCAAAACGATGGTTGACATCGGTAGGCGCGGGGCCCCATTCCGCGCGGAGGTTGTTGTTGTCCTGCGGGCGCTGGCTGTTCAGGACAAGGTCGCCATCATTGAAGGTCAGGACCTTGGACCAAGTGTAGTGAACATTGAAGAGAAAGTCCGCCGAAAGGCGTTTGCGCAGAGAAGTCTGCCAGGACTCAAAGCGGCTGCGCTCACTACCGTCGTAATAGCGGAATTGGCCCAAGGCGGGAATGGGCCGGACGCCGGTAACGCGATCCACCTGATTGAGATCGCGGACCATGTTGAGCTTAAGGCCGCGCGTGCCGACGTAGCCGGTTTCCAGGACCAAGTCGTTAGTGAGTTGCCGCTGGACGCCGAGCTGAAATTGTAGTGAGTACGGGTTGAGGAAGTTCTCGCTAATGATCGTGCTGGGGGCCAGGGCGGCGCCTTTCACTAGCGGCAAAACGTTTCTGTTGACGACGGGATAACGAAGAACCGGGAATTGCAGCGCTTCGGCGCGCGAGAAGACGCGGCGGAATGGTTCGTCGATCGCGTTCTGCACGATTTCCGTGGGCCCGCCGAGCAGATTGCGAGGGTTGACGAACATACCGAGGCCGCCACGGATGATGGTTTTTGCGTCCTTGTCGGCCGTGTACGCGAAGCCCAAGCGCGGGGAGAAGTTGTTGAAATCCGCGTTGTAGATGCTGTCCGCTGGGCGCAATGGTCCCGTCCCAAGAGCCGTGAGATTGAAGAGCCGGCCATCACGTTCCCGGGGGACGGAGTAGTAGTCGTAACGAATTCCCATGTTGAGCACCAGGCGGCGGTTTACGCGGAAGTCATCCTGCAGGAATCCTCCGATTTGCCATTGCGTCATCTGGAAGGGATTTACGCCCCAAGTGACTTGCACGCGGCTAGGAATGTTCGCGAGGAAGTCCGCCTCGTTCGCGTATTGCATGTCGGGGGACTCTTCGTTTTCGCGGCGGGCATTGCGGCGCAGGAAGATGCCGCCCATCTTGAGATTGTGGCGGCCAATGGTCTTGGCGGAGATGTTTTCAAACGAAATCGTTTCGCCGGCGCGGGAGAGGGATTCGCCACCGGTGCCGAAGCCAAGGTTGCCAGAGATGCCGGCCAAGCCGAGAGTGTAAATGCCATCAACCCGCGCGACTTCATTGTGGTTGACGCCGAAGCGGGTTTCGTTGGACCAAGTGGGACGTGAGTAGAGAAAGTTAAGGGTGCCTGATTCCGAGATGCCAGTGAAGACTTGAGAGTTGTCGGCTTGAATGCGGGGGTTCTCCACTATTGGCCGGCCTCGCGTGTAACGGGCGCTCATGGAAAGATTCTGCTTCAGGTAGTAGTCGACGCGAGTAACGGCGTGGTTGTCTTCGCCGGCATTCGGCGCGTTGCGAACGAAGAAGGCATTGATGGCGCCAGCCGCCGGCGTAGCGGTGGGGAGTGGGAAAAGATCGAAGAAAGGCTTGTAGGCGGGAACGGCGGCAATGGCGCGGGCGCGAAACTCAGCCGTGGGAACGTTGCCGCTGATGGTGAGCGCCCGGCGTTGGCGGTAGCCTTCATAGACGCCAAAGAAGAAGAGTTTGTCGCGGATGATTCGGCCCCCTACGGAGCCGCCAAATTGGTTGTAGACGAGCGGTCCCTTGGTGGTGGCGAATTGCGGACGGGCCGCAAAGTCCTCGACCTGGTTATTCAGGAAAAGGCTACCGTGATACTCATTGGAGCCGTTCTTCGTAATGATGTTGATGCCGCCGGACATCGTGTTGGCGACTTCCGCGGAAGGGATGCCCTTGGTGACGTCCAATTCGGCGATCGCCTCCAGGCTGACCGTGCGGATCGGATTGAAATTTTGGGCCATGCCCAAGGAGGGTACTTCCGGATCTCCTTCGGCGTCCGTGCCGTCCACCGTGAGGCGAAAGCCCGCTCCCGGCAGGCCATTCATAGAAATCCCCGTGCCTTGGTTGGCAATGCCAGTGCCGAGGCCGATGATGTTGGTCCAATCCCGGCGGGCCAAGGGAAGTTCGCGAACCTGCACTTCCGTCTTCGCTTCGCGCTGTTCCGCGGAAACCGTGTTCAATTGAGGCAGGGAAGTGGAGACCTCCACCACCTCGGTAACGCTGCCGACCTCCAACTGGATCTCCGCTCCCACGCGCTGGCCCGCACTGGCCACCAGGCCGGTTCGCTTTTGCGATTTGAAGCCCTTGGCCTCCACAGTCATTGTGTAAGTACCCACACTTAGAAAGGCGACGGTAAACTCACCGTTGGGGTCCGAGGCGGCGGTGGTGCGGGCGTTGGTGGCCTCGTTCACGAGAAAGACCTGGGCGGAAGGGACGCCGGCGCCGGAGGGGTCGAGGACGCGCCCATAGAGGGTGGCAGTGGTTACCTGGCCGAGGGCGTTCCCATAAGGAACGAGTGGCAGGAAGAGGAGGAAAGCGAAACGGAGCTTGGGGAGCATGCGTGGATTCCTATATAGTTTCGGATAGCGAAAAAGATTTCGCTCTGGTGAAGAATTCGTATCATGCGAAAAGCAGAGCGTCAAGAAAAACGAAAGTAGTTTCGCAATCCGAAAATTAAAGTAGGATGAAGGACATGGAAAAGAGCGGCGACAAGAGCCAGATTCTTTCGCTCGCCAAGGGCTTCCGGGTGCTGGAAGTTTTCGAGGCGCGCGATAGCGACCTAAGTTTGACGGAGATTGCGGCGAGGGCGAGGCTGGATCCCGGCACAACGTTTCGCATTGTGAAGACGCTGTGTAGCTTGGGCTATCTGGAAGCGGCGGCGGAGGCCAAGAGATATTCCCTCAGTTTGAAGGTGCTCGATTTGGGATTCCACGCCATCGCCAAGATGGATCCGCACGACGCGGCCCGGCCTATTTTGCGTTCGCTGGTGGGGCAAGTGATTGAAGCGGCCAGTGTGGGCGTGCTCTACGGAGGCGAGGCGGTTTATGTCGATCGCGTGCAAGCCGGATTGGCGCGATTGGGCGTGGATGTGCGCGTGGGGTCAAGAATTGCCGTCTACTGCTCGGCATTGGGGCATGCATTGGTGGCGCATTTGCCGAAAGCGGAAAGAACGAGGATCTTGAATTCCCGGCCCAGGCCGAAATTGACGCCGTCGACGCCGGTTTCGCTGACGGAGATTGAAGCGCGATTGGCACGGGTGCGGGAATTGGGCTATGCCGTATCGGACCAAGATACGGTGGTGGGGTTGCGAGTGTTGGCCGCTCCCTTGCTCGATACGGAAGGCCGGCCCTATGCCGCCCTGAGCGTCGCGGCGCCGGTGGGAAACCGGACTGTCGCGGACTTTGTGGCGAAGACATCGGCGCCGCTCCTGGAAGCGGCGGCGAAGCTGGCGAAGATGTACCGGACGCGGGGGGCAGCGCCGGCGGAGGACAGGCGAGCTTAACGGGTACAATTACCGGGATGCGTGTGAGTTATTTGTTGCCCATTCTTTGTTTGGTTCTTAGCGCCGAGACCGCGCTGGACCGTTATGTGAAGGCGCCGGATCCGTCCTTCCAGTGGAAGTTGGATGGGAAGACGAAGGTGAGCGGCGTGACCGTTTCGCAGCTCGATATGACGAGCCAGACTTGGCGGACTGCGGCGGAAGTGGATAAGCCGGTCTGGAAGCATTGGATTCAGGTGTACCAGCCGGATGAGTTGAAGACGCGGGATACGGCGTTGTTGTTTATTTCCGGTGGAAATAATGCGGGCCGCAAGCCGAACCCGGATGCGATGTTGTTGAACGTCGCCAAGGATGCGGGGATTACGGTGGCGGAGTTGCGCACGGTGCCGAGCGAACCTTTGACTTTTGTGGGGGAGCAGAAATCCCGCAACGAGGACGGCATCATCGCCTATACGTGGCGTAAGTACATAGAGGGTGGCGACGAGCAATGGCCCCTGCGTTTGCCGATGACGAAGGCGAGCGTGCGCGCGATGGATGCGGTGAGCGCGTTTGCGGCGAGCAAGGATGGTGGCGAGATGAAGCTGAACTCGTTCATAGTGTCCGGGGCATCCAAGCGCGGGTGGACTACTTGGACTACGGCGGCGGTGGATCCGCGGGTGATCGCCATTGCGCCGATGGTGATCGACTTGTTGAATATCGTGCCGAGCTTCATGCATCACTTCCGCGCTTATGGGTTTTGGGCGCCGGCGATTCAGGACTATGTGAATGAGCGGATCCCGGAGCACTTTGAGAGTAAGAAGTTCAAAGAGCTGATGAAGATTGAAGAGCCCTTTGAATATCGTTCGCGTCTGGGAATGCCGAAGCTGATCATCAACTCGGCGGGGGACGATTTCTTCTTGCCGGACAGCTCGCAGTTCTACTTCAATAAGCTGAAGGGCGAGAAGCATCTGCGCTACGTGCCCAATACGAGGCATAACTTGAGCCCGAGCGATGTGCCGCAGACCTTGGCGGCATTTGTGGACTCCGTGGTGGCCAAGCGGGCGCGGCCTGAGTTTGGCTGGAAGGTGAGCGATAAGGACGGTGCGATCACGCTGAAGGCGCAAGCGCCGCCGAAGGAAGTGAAGCTCTGGAAGATCACGAATCCGAAGTCTCGCGATTTCCGGCTGACGACAACGGGATCGAATTGGAAATCGGAGACCGTGGCGCTAGTGGAGGGGAAGTACACCGCCAAGGTAGAGAAGCCTGCTTCGGGATATACGGCATTCTTCCTGGAACTGACCTATGAATCGGGTATGAAGCATCCACACAAGTTCACGACCGATGTGAGTGTGGTGCCGCGCGTGTATCCGCATCCGAAGCCGAAGCCGGGCGATGGCTTGCCGCCGAAGCAATAAATATGAGCCTCAGCCGCCGTAGTTTTCTTGCGGGATTCGCACAACGTCAGCGTCCGAATATTCTCTTCGTCTTGACGGACGATCTCGGCTATCCGACTTTAGGTTGCTTTGGAAATACGAAAGTGCCGACGCCGCATCTGGACCGTCTGGCGCGCGAAGGGGTTCGCTTCACGAACGCGTACGTTACGCCACAGTGCACGCCCACACGGGCTACCTTGCTGACGGGGCAGTACACGGCGCGCAATAAGATGTGGCACGTCATTCCGTACTATCACTACCCTTATGGGCGGATGACGGAGATCCCCTTCAAGGAGAATCTGGAACGATCGGATTTCACGCTGGCGAAGGGCTTGCAGGCGGCGGGATATCGTACAGGGATCTTTGGGAAGTGGCATTTGACGGCGAATGAAGATGGCACTTACACGAACTTGAAGCCGCAGGCCGCGAAGTATTACGGCTTCGATGTCACGAGCAAAGCTCCGGCCATTCCGAACGAGCAGAATACGGGCGACAAAGCCGTTAGCCGCTTGACTCGCGAAGCGATCGAGTTTATGTCGGCCAGCAAGGGGCAGCCGTTCTTCTGTTACTTGTCGCACCATTCGATCCACAACGTAGTGAAAGCACCGGAAGAACTGGTGGCTTCCTACCGGGCGAAGGGCGCGCCAGAGACGGGTTTGAACAATGCCACGTATCTCGCGGCTCTGGATCATATGGACAGGTCTTTCGGATTGCTGCGCGAGGGTTTGGAACGCTCGGGGCAGTGGGACAATACCGCGGTTGTTTTTTTGAGCGATAACGGTGGGTTAGCCCGGAATCACCGGCCAGGACCGAGGCCCGGGCCCGACGGCAAGCTGCGGCCCGAGATTAATACCGAGGAGTTTCCCAGCGCGCCGCTGCGGGCCTGGAAGGGGTCCGCTTATGAAGGCGGAATTCGGGTGCCAATGGTGGCGAAGCTTCCCGGGCAACGTAGTGCGGGGCGAACGGTAGAAACCCCAGTACATGCCGTAGACTTCATGCCCACTTTTTTCGACTTGGCTGGGGCGAGCGCACCGAGCGGTCACATTCAGGATGGCGTTAACATCAGGCCTCTCTTGGAGGGCCGGGGTGGAATTCGGCTACGGGATCTTTTCTGGTACCAACCCTTTTACGACCAGATCTGGCTGGCCACGCCGACGGCAGTCGTGCGAAGTGGACGATACAAGCTAATTGAGTATTTTGGGGATTGGGTGGACGATGCGACGAGAGAGTATCATCCGGAGCCGAAGGTGGAGTTATTCGATCTGGACAAGGATATCGGCGAGCGGAACGATCTCAGTACCAAGGAGCCCGGGAAGGTGCGCGAGTTGCGCGGCAAATTGGATCGCTGGATGAAAAGTTGTGACGCGGAGCGGCCCCGGTTAAATTCACGTTACGATCCAAGCCGGGCCCTCGACACGATGCGGGGAAAGCCGATACTGTAGAGCCATGAAGGCTCTTTGGCTACTTTGCATCGGTTCTGCCTGGGCCATGGCCGCGGCGCCGACGTTTTCGCAAGACGTCGCTCCCATTTTTTACCAACGCTGTGCCGGTTGCCATCGTCCGAATCATGTGGCGCCGATGAGTTTGTTGGATTACAAGTCCGCGCGGCCTTGGGCGAAAGCAATCGCACAGAGCGTGGCGAGCAGGAAAATGCCGCCTTGGTTTGCGGATCCGAAGTATGGGCATTGGGCGAATGACGCTCGCCTGAGCGATTCGGAGATTGCCACAATTCGAGCGTGGGCGGCGGCGGGCGCGCCCGAGGGGAATCCGAAGTTGCTGCCTCCGGCGCCGAAGTTTAGCGAAGGATGGCAATTGGGCGAGCCGGACATGGTGGTGGATATCGGTGAGCTCTATCGAGTGACGCCGAACGAAGATGCCTACGAGCACTTTACGGTTTCCCTGCCTTTGCCCAAGGGCGCCTGGATTCGGGCCGCAGAATTGAGGCCTGGCAACCGGAAGGTGGTGCATCACGGGCATGTGCTGCTGGTGCAAGAAGACCTGGCGGCTATGGAAGTGGCTTCTACCAAGAACATGCCGAGCCTGGGCCAATATCTGGTTAAGGAAGGTAAGTTGACGCGCATCCGCATGGACGCGCCGAGTTGGAACGACGCTTGCCGCGCGGACACGCCTGATCTGCCGTTTTTGCGGGGATCGCAAGAAGGCGCTCTAGCTTCTTATTTGCCGGGTAAGCCGGCGGACGTTTTTCCGATGGGAACGGCGAAATGGATTCCTCCGAATTCGAAGTTGGAGTTCGTGTTGCATTACGCAAACATCAAAGAGCGCGGCGAGACGGACCGCAGCATGGTGGGCTTGTATTTCGCGAAAGAGAAGCCGGAGCAAACACTACGGCGTATGGACTTGCGGAATTTCTTCCTCGACATCGGGCCGGGCGAAGCCAATCAAGAAGTGCGGCGCTGCTACGACTTCACGGAAGACAAATACCTGTTGAGCTTTACGCCGCATTTCCACTATCGCGGCAAGGACGTTACGTATGAGCTCACCTTGCCGAATGGCACGAAGGAAACGCTGCTCTCCGTTCCGCGCTACGACTTCAACTGGCAGCTCGTCTATCGTCTACGCGAGCCCAAACTTGTGCCGAAGGGTTCGCGGTTGATGGTGACGGTACACTACGACAACAGCGCGAACAACCGGGCAAACCCGGACCCGAAGCAGCGCTTACGCTGGGGCGATAAGAGCGAGGAGGAGATGATGACTTCCTGGATTGAGTACTTGGACGTAAAGCGTTAAGCATGACCGGACGTATCTTTCTCAAGCTGCTGGCAGCAATTCTGGCGGTTCTGGTTCTCTCCCTGCTGGCAGTGGACTTCATGTCCTCGCGTATTGCGGAAGACACTTATGTAGAAACGCTCAAGATTGAGTTGGAGCAGAAGTGCCGGATTCTGGCGCTCGATCCCGAATTGATTAGTTCGGCGAAACGGCTGGACGATGTCGCGAATGCCGCCGGGGGACGCGTGACGGTGATAGATCCCGCCGGTAAGGTTTTGGCCGATACGGAGCAAGACCCTGGGAAGATGGCGAACCATCTAGACCGACCAGAGTTTGCGCAGGCGCTGCGGGGCAAGACGGGAACCGCGACTCGGCTTTCTGCTTCGACCGGAGTGAACTATCTTTATCTGGCCGTACCTTCGTCACACGGCGCGCTGCGCCTGGCCGTTCCATTGCGCGACGTGCAGACGCAGGTGAATACGATTCGCGGGCATCTGTTGACGGCGACGGCGTTGTCGTTCTTACCCGCGCTGGCTTTGGCGGCGCTGCTGGCGCGGTGGTTTTCCAACAAGCTGGGCAGGATCATCGACTACGCGGCGAAGCTGGCCTCAGGTAATTTTGAGGCGCGCTTGGCGAACCCCGGTTCCGACGAACTTGGGGTGCTGGGGACGAAGTTGAATGAGACGGGACAGAAGCTGGAGGCGATGTTTGAGCAACTGGAGCGGGAACATGCCGAGTTGGAGAAGCTGGAACGGGTGCGCAAGGACTTCATCATCAACGTAAGCCATGAACTGCGTACGCCGCTCGCTTCGATTCAAGGCTATACGGAGACCTTGATCGATGGCGCAATCGACGACCCGCAGCACAACGTGAAATTTCTGCATATCATTCGCGCGAATTCGGAGCGGTTGGGCCGGCTGATTTCGGATCTGTTGACATTGTCAAGAATCGAGCTAGGGATCACGCGCTTCCAGTTCGCCAGTTACCGCGTGGAAGGATTGCTGCGCGATTGCCAAGAGAGCATCCTGCCGATTGCGGCCAAGAAGCAGATCGACATCGTGCTGGAGGCGCCGCCGGCCGATGCGCAAGGACATCCTCTGGAGGTGTTTTGCGATTCCGAAGCGATCCACCAAGTCGTTTCGAATTTGCTCGACAACGCGATCAAGTACACTCCGCAAGGCGGACGCATCCGGCTATTCTGCTCACCGGAAAAGAACGGCTTCGTGGAGATTTCCGTGGAGGATACGGGCGCCGGAATTCCGCAGGAAGATTTAGCTCGCCTGTTCGAGCGCTTCTATCGAGTGGACAAAGCGCGTTCGCGCGAATTGGGGGGCACGGGTTTAGGATTGGCGATTGTGAAGCACATGGCCAAGGCGCACGGCGGAGAAGTGGGAGTGGAGTCGGAGATCGGTAGAGGCAGCCGTTTCTGGTTTACCTTGCCGACGCATGACATCGGACTCGAAGAAGTGCAGAAGATCCAGGCGGAATTGACGGGTTCGGCGCGCTAGCCACTATTCGTAGCGGAGAGCCTCGACCGGGTCCAGGCGGGCCGCTTTCATTGCGGGCCAAGTGCCGAAAAATATGCCCGTGAAAACGCTGGTGAACAAGCCCGCGATGACGGCCCACGCGGGAGTCTCGCTGGGCAGACTCGGGAACAGGGTCGAAACCAAGAGCGTGACGAGTGTGGCAAAGGTGATGCCGATGAGGCCCCCCAGAACGGTGAGACTCGTCGCCTCAATCAGGAATTGAATGATGATGTCGGGTTTGCGCGCACCGAGGGCTTTGCGAATGCCGATTTCGCGAGTGCGTTCCGTGACGCTCACCAGCATGATGTTCATGACTCCGATGCCGCCGACGAGCAGTCCGAGGCCGCTGATGGCGATACTGACGATGATGACCAAGCCTGTGATGCGGTCGAACTGTTCGACGATTTGATCGGCGGTGGAAAGGTTGAAATCGTTCTCCTGGCCCGTCTTCACGCCGCGGATGCGGCGCATTGCGGCGCGGACCTCATCCATCGCCTGTTCCCGTTGACCCACGCGAGCTTTGGCGGTGAGGAAGATGTTGTCCGCGAAGGGATACTTGGAGCGGGCCACGCTGAGCGGGATATCGATGTTACGGTCCAGACCGTTTTCCCCGAAGAATCCGCCCTTGGCTTTTTCGAAGACGCCGAGGACGCGATACTCCGTGCCGTCAACCATGACCATGCGATCCACGGCCTTGCCGTCAGGGAATAAAGCTTCGGCGACGCTGGCTCCCAATACGCATACACGCAGGGCGCGGTTCGCTTCATCCGGCGTGAAAACCCGGCCCTGGGAAACTTCCCTGGGTTGGACGAGAAAGTGTTTCGAATCCCGGCCGATCAAGCCGATGGAATCGCTTTCAAAGCCGGGGACCTTGGCGCTCAAGGCCTTGCCACCCTGAACCTGCGGAATAAACATGGTGGCCGAAACCATTTCGACGGACGGGCTAGTGTTTTCGATGAAGTCGACGTATTCGACCTTGATGGGGCGGCGTTTCTGCTCTTTCGGCGCGCCACCCGAGGCCGGATCGCCGCTGAAGCGGGCGACAAAGATGTTGTCGGGGCCGAACTCCTGGAAGAAGGTGACGATGTTCTTACGCAGTCCGGTAAGCAAGCTTGCCACGACGATTACGGTAGTGATGCCGATGACGATGCCGAGGATCGTTAGCCCGGAACGGAAGCGATTGGTCCAAACGCTGGTGGCTGCTAGTTTTACTGTTTCGCCGATGGGAATTTGCATGGAATGCCTCGTATGTCCTAATCGGCGCGCAGCGCTTCAATGGGGTCCAGATTGGCGGCGCGGCGGGCCGGGTACCAACCGGATATCAATCCGACTCCCGAGGACACAAACACCGCAAGCATGATGTAGGGCGCAGTAATGCGCATGCGGATATCAAAGGCGTTCGTGATCCCGACAACGAGCAGCCAGGCGGTGGCGATGCCGAGCAGACCGCCCAGAGCGGAGATGAGGAAGCTCTCGGTGAGGACCTGCGAGAGGATGTCGCGCTTAGTGGCGCCCAAGCTCTTGCGAATGCCAATTTCCTTGGTGCGCTCGGTGACGCTTACGAGCATGATGTTCATGATGACGATACCGCCGACGACGAGGGAGATGAGGGTGACCGGTACGACGACGACCCGGATGGCGCCCAGGATGCTGTCGACAAAACCGCGGATCGAATCCGGGGTGAGGAAGTCGAAGTTATCGGTCGCTTTGGGGCCGAGGTGATTCTTTACGCGCAGGGCCGCACGGGTTTCCTCGATGGCGTCATCCATGGTGAGGCCCATATCCGGGCGGGCGCGAGCGAAGATGCCCATGGACCGAGCCGGGCCATAGACTTTCTCAAATGTGGTGTCCGGCATGAAGACGCCGTTGTCCTGGCTGCGGCCGAAAGAAGATCCCAGCTTTTCCTGAACGCCGATGATAGTGAAGTCGTAACCGCGGATTTTGATCGTTTGCCCGAGCGGCGAGGCGCCTGGGAAGAAGGTGGTGCGAATCTCGTCTCCAATTACCGCAACAAAAGCCTTGTTGCGTTCTTCCTGTTCAGTGTAGAAGCGGCCATCGACGATCGGGACTTCGCGGATTTCCGGCAAGGATGCAGCGACGCCGGATATGTTGCAGCCTTCCATGGTTAGCTCGCCGCGTTTGACGTCGTCGGGCCGCTGCAGGTAAGGACTATACAGAACCTTGTCCCCGGTGGCTTCGCGAAGGTAAACCAAATCCGTTCGCTTCAACTGACGGTTGCGCCGAAGCTTTTCGGCGCGCTGCTTGGGTGTGAGCCGGCCAACATTGGCGACTTGCGCCACGAGATAGCTCTCGGTGCCGAAAGCCTTGGACGTAGTCTCTTCAGCGGTGACGCCCAAGCCTTCGATGCCCGCGCCCACGAGAATTACGCTAGCCACGCCGATAAGAACCCCAAGCAAAGTCAGGAAGCTGCGAAGGCGGTGCGAACGAATCGAATCGATCGCGAGCGCGAGGGTGGTTTGGAATCTGTATAGCAAGCGGCCCGTACTTTAGAGTCCGTGTTTGGCGAGTAGACTCGAAATCATGGCCAAATCGGACGCTTCTAACTTGAGCGTAGCGGATTTGAGGACCCCATCGAGTTGCCCGGCGTTGCGCAGTCCGACGATGGCGCCCGTCACGGCCGGATTACAGAGCGTCCAGGCGATGGATAATTCGCCCACAGTGCAGTTGTAGCGAGCGGCCATTTCGCGCAGGTTTTCTACTAGAGCCAGAGTGGCGCTTAGCTTTGGCTCCTGGAAGTAGGGGCTGCGTTTGCGGAAGTCGTCATCGGGGAACTTCGCGACGCGCTCCAGCGTCATCTTCCCGCTCAAGAGGCCGTTCTTCATCGGCGAATAAACGATGACGCCGATGCCATTTTGCGCAACGTAGGGGAGGATTTCGGCTTCGATCTCGCGTTGCACTAATGAGTAGGGAGGTTGCAGCGAGGCGATTGGGGCGATGGCTTGCGCACGGGCCATTTGCGAGGCGCTGAAGTTAGATACGCCGATCCAGCGGACCTTGCCTTCCTCTTTCAACTTGGCCAACTCCGTCCAGCCCTCTTCGATGTCCTCGTCCGGTTCCGGCCAGTGCACCTGGTACAGATCGATGACGTCGACCTGCAAGCGCCGTAGGCTGTTTTCGCATTCACGGCGGATGGAATCGCGCTTCAGGCTCTTGCCGATAACGCGGTCTTCGCCCCAGACGCGCGCGCACTTGGTAAATACATACGGCTTGTTGGCGACGCCCTTGAGGGCTTTCGCTACGACTTCCTCGGAGTGACCGAGGCCATAAACCGCGGCGGTGTCGATCCAATTGATGCCAGCGTCAATGGCCGCGCGGATGGCGCCGACGGAATCGTCATCTTCCTGATGCCCCCAGCCAAAAGCCCAGCCGCCCCCGCCGATGGCCCAAGCGCCCACACCAATGACCGTGATGTCCAGGTCGCTGTGACCCAGTTTGCGTTTCTGAATTTCCATGGATGTCTTGTTAGTTTATCGAAGTGCGCGCTAGTACCACTTGAGGCGAACTTTCCGCCCAAATGGAGGAAAACTGCGACAAAATAAAGCTTCCGAAGTTACTGCCTTGGCCGCTCCGCAACATCTACGCAGTGCAAGCGCCCCATTCCTGAGTCTTGATGGCCGGCATGGACTGACGGGCATTACCTTCTCGGCGGGCGTTCTGGCGGAGATCCGCCGCTATGCCGTGGAAGAACATGCTGAGGGCAAGGAAGCCGCTGGCCTGCTGCTCGGGCAAAGGGTCGATAACACTCTGCAGGTTACTTCCTTTCAGCCGCTCTGGCGGAGTGAGTTCGGGGCAAAGCATTTCGCTCTGAACGAAGCGGAAGAGCGGCAGTGGAAGAAGCAATTGGCCAAGTGGAAAGTAGCCCGTGGTGGTGGGATCGAAGCCATCGGCTGGTTCCGTGCGCACGGAAGAGGCGAGGCCTATCTGGATGCCGCGGACTTAGAGGTTCACTCGCGGATTTTCTCCTCGCCATGGGCGCTGGCCATGTGCGTGAGGCCGGCGAATCAAAAGCAAACTCTCGCTGCGCTTTACATGAAGGATTCGGATGGCGCATGGCAGACGCGTGCGTCCCTATCCCGGTTTGCGCTGCCTGACGATGGCGGCGCTACCCCAAACTGGCTGGCTCGGAGGCCGGAAGTGAAGCTGGTACGTGGGTTCCGGGCCGGCGCTCGCGTCGTAATGCCCCTGCGTCATTGGGCTATGTATGCGCTGGCCCTTGTGGTCGCGGCCGCGGCCTTGATCGCGTTCCTGCAGTTCAGAACGCTCAACGCAAGCGACGGTCTACGATTGACTGCGCGAATAGAATCGCGAAGTATTCATCTGCACTGGGATCCCAAAGCGGCCTCGCGTTCGGCCGTCAACAGCGCGTTTCTCATGTTCGGCGGGGAAAGACGTAACTTATCCGAATCGGAGTTCTTGAAAGGAAGCCTAGACGTACCCGTATCTACAGCTCCCAGCGGCGACCTGGAAGTGCGTCTACAAGTTGGCGCTCTGGAAGACTCCACACACGTCCTCCAAAGTTTGCGTTGATTTTTTAGAGCCAGCTTTCGTGGGGCACATCTCTCTATGCAGGAGAACCTCATGAAGAAGGTAATTGTTTCCACTTTTCTGCTTCTGACCTCGGCAAGCTTCAGCTTCGCCGCCGATATTGTAGACACCGCCGTTAGTGCGGGCAGCTTTAAGACGCTGGTAAGCCTCGTGCAAAAGGCCGGTTTGGTCGAAACGCTGAAGGGCGCGGGTCCTTTCACCGTTTTTGCTCCCACCGATGAAGCCTTTGCTAAGGTGCCGGCGAACGTACTTGAGGAATTGGGCAACAATCCCGACAAGCTCAAGGCAGTACTGACTTATCACGTAGTTGGCGCCAAGGTTATGGCCGCCGACGTCAAGACGGGCGCAGCTCCCACCGTCAATGGCGCGAAGATCAACCTGAAGGCCGAAGGCGGCAAGGTGATGGTGAACAAGGCGAACGTCGTTAAGGCTGACATCGCTTGCGATAACGGCGTAATTCACGTGATCGACAGCGTGATTCTGCCGCCCGCTAAGAAGATGTAAGCTTCGCTTCAATTATTGATGGTTTGTGACAGGCCGCTCCCTTTGGGGGCGGCCTGTTGCGCTTGCCAGAGATGGCGGCGCTCATGCACCAGCAACAGATCGAAGGAAAAGGCGATGTTGTATTTCATCCAGGACGCGAAGGGGGAAACAATGTTGATCTTCGCGATATCCCGTTCCCGGAGGATCTCGGCCCGTTGCTTCACCAATTCATGGGAGGCGAAATAAAGCTCGATCACTTCATCCTTGGAGTGCGACGCCTTGGGTTCAAAGGACGCTTGGGTCTTTGCCTTCATCCGGTAGGGCGGCTCCAATAAAGAAGCGAATTTTCTTTCCCAGAACGCGTATCTCGCTTCGCCCTTCCCGGGATGGGAAGCTGTCAGAGCCTTGTCCCATAGAGGTATGAATTGGCGTGCCGTTATGACCAGATGATCGATGCACGCGGCGGGCGACCAAGCGCCGGTAGCAGGCGGAGTTACGAAAGCTTCGGCGTCTACTTCAGAGGCCAGCTTGCGCACTTGCGCCTCGTTCGCCCACAACTCTTCCAGCCAGCGCGCGTAATGAAAGTGATCGGCCATGGGCAAGCTCCTAAAACTTCGATGTTAGCGAAGCGCCGACTTTATTTCGCGAATCATGAGGAGCTGCCGCTTCGCTTCCGTTGCATAAGCGAAGTCCGGGTTGAGACGAAGGGCAGCTTCCAGTTTCTCCTCGGCTTTGAGTAAAGTATCGCGTGAGTTCTTCTGGTCGAACCATTCGGTGTAGACCTTACCCAATAGGAAGTTGGTACCAGCGTCTCTAGGGTCAATCTTCAATGCGCGTTCGCAGGCGCTAACGGCCTTGGGATACTCATCCATCCCGCGCGCGCAATCGCACACACCGAACCAGGCGGACCATTGCTGCGTCGCGTGTACGCGTTTCTGCCCGGCGTTGCGTTTGGATAATCCAGTGCCAATAAAGTAAAAGCCCAGGGATTCATATAAGGGGGCGCGGAAATCGTTGATGCGCAAGTAGGTCATGTAATCGCCCAGACCTTCGGCGTAGCGCATGGCAAAGCGGCGGGCATCCGCGCGAAACAAGTAAGCGCGGGCGTCTTTGGCATTCAGAGTCAGCGCGCGTTGCGCGGAGTCTTCGGCTTTGGCGAATTCTCCGGCAAACAGATAAGCGTCGGCCAACATGACATACGCTTCCGCGCAATTCGGATCGCGTTCGAGCACGGCACTCAGTTGCCGGATCGCTTCGGAGGAATCACCGTTTTCGGTCAACAGGCTGGCGTAGTAAGTTCGAAACTCGACGCCGTCGGGCGTCAATTCCACGGCTCGCTTGCAAGCTTTCAGCGCCTCGCTAGTCTTGCCTAAAATCTGCTGCGTCAAGCAAAGATACTCGGCGGCGTCCGTGTACTTGGCCTCCAAGCGCAGCGCCTTTTCGAAATGCTGGACGGCGCGGGCCAAATCCGCGCTGCTCTTGCGGCGTGCATAAATTGCTTGCCCTTTGTCGAACTCCTCCTTCGCCGCCGCGCCGATACGCCTCTGGAACTGAATGCGAAGCTCCACGGTGATCTCCTGCCCCGGCCTCACGGTGATGCTTCGCACAGCGGGATCGTAGCCTTGGCGTTCTCCGCGTACCTCATGTTCGCCGCTCGCCAATCCCGGGACGAGCAAGCGTTTGGAAGTACCGGTGGTGCCGACGCGATTGTTGTCCACGTAAACTTCCACGTTCTCCAAGTTGGAGACCACGACGATGCTGCCGTTCGTCACCGGTTGCACCGACTTCACTTTTTCCCGCCGCTCCGGCAAGAAACCCAACGTCATGTCCGCAGGAAAGCTGCCGCTCTCTTGCGGATTCTGGCTTTGTCCCTTCGCACGCGCATACTGGCGCACCTGGCTCCGTACGTACTGAACCAGTTCATCCGCTGTAACGATGCCGTCTTCGGGGTCAACATCCGCCTGACCTTTCCAGCCCTGCGTCAAGAACCAGGTGAAGAGGCCGAAGCCGTTTCCGAGCGCCGGGTCCTCATAGCTGGACTCCGTCTCCCGGCTGGAAGCTAGTGTGAAGAATTCGCCAGGCAATTGTTTGAATTGATCATTGATCTGTTTGGAACTTAGGTTGGGCAGAAGCTTGGCGGAGTGGCAGGCGTCCGTGAAGACGATCTTTTGTTTGGCCTTGACTCGATTGGCGAGCGTATCGCCGAAGCGCGCCATCTCGTAGCCCGTGGCCGCCGGATTCTCCAAGGAAAAGTCGTGGGGAGCGAGATAGCCCTTGCCCTGCAAGACGAAACCATGCCCGGCAAAGAACACAATGACGCGGTCCTGCTCGCGCGCCACCGATGGCAGCCAGGTTTCCAACGCGTAGAGAATCTTGTCGCGCGTTGCGTCCTTGCCCGTCAGCACCATGACGTTTTCCGGCTCGATCTGTCCACCTTCTTTCGCGATCACCGATTGATAGATCGCCCGTGCGTCAGACTCGGCGAAGCGCAGTTGCAAGTCCTTGGACAGCTTCGCATATTGACCAATGCCGATGATCACGGCGTAGCCGCGCGGCACGCTTACAGGCGTCTGGAGATCGACTTCTTCCGGGGCGAGAATGAGATCGCGCTTGCCCACCCGGGACTGCCCGAGGGCCAGCAGCGAGATAAGGATGCCAATGGCGAACTTGCTCATCGCTTTTGAGTGTATTGCCTCAAAGAGAGAGAGACAAGCCTGAGAGCTTTGGGCCCCGCCAATTCACAAAGTCACGAAATTGTAACCAAACAGTAATACGCTGAAAGTATTGGTTGGGCAAAATTGTAACGAAAGCCGTACCGATGAAGAAAATTGTCCTGATTGAAGACGACGCCGACCTCTTCTCCCTCTTGAAGTACAACCTGGAAAAGGAAGGCTTCGCGATGGTGGGGTCCCAAACAGGGAAAGGCGCGATCGACCTTTGCCGCCGGGAAAAGCCGGATCTCATTCTTCTGGACATCATGTTGCCGGATTCCGATGGGCTCGATATCTGCAAAGGTATCCGTTCGCATCCCGAACTGGCGACGATACCGATCATCTTCCTGACCGCCCGCGCCAGCGAGACGGACCGCATCCTTGGCTTAGAACTGGGCGCGAATGACTACATCGTTAAGCCTTTCTTTGTCCGCGAACTGATCGCTCGCGTGAAGGTGCATTTCCGCGGGGCGCAATCGACCTCGAAGAACTTGAAGGCTGGGGAACTGGAATTGGACCGGAGCGCCTGCCGAGTCCGCCTAGCCGGCAATGAACTGCAATTGACGGCGACCGAATTTCGCCTGCTGGAATTCCTGATGAGCCGCCCTTCCGTGGTCTTCAGCCGCGAACAACTGCTCGATGCCGTTTGGGGGCACGACCGCGCGGTCACGGATCGCACAGTGGACGTTTACATTCTGCGCCTACGCCAAAAGATCGAAGCGGACGCCACGGCGCCCCACTACATCCGAAGCGTGCGCGGCTTTGGCTACAGCTTCAACGACAGCCCCGCGCCCGTCATGACGGCCGCCGCTAGCTAAGCTAGCTAAATGCTAGATTTCGCCGGCTACTATGTAGCCGTTTCGGGCGGCACCAGTGGCATTGGGGCCGCTATCGCAGAATCGTTTGAAAGATTGGGTGCGCGCGTATATCGCGGCGGGGTCGAGACGGGTCTCGATGTGCGGTCGCAAGCTTCCATAGACGATTTCTTGAGAGGGTGTCAGCGATTGGATGTCCTCGTCAACGCGGCGGGCGTGATTCGCCGTTGGGAAGAACACAAGCCCGATGTTTTCGCCGATGTCATGGACATCAACCTGAACGGCGCCATGCGCTTGTGCAGCGCCGCGAAGCCGCTTCTCGAAAAAAGCGAACATGCGTCCGTTGTAAACGTCGCTTCCATGCTGAGCTTTTTCGGCAGCGCTCCGGCGCCGGCCTATAGCAGCTCGAAGGGCGCGCTTATGCAGTTAACGAAGAGTCTCGCCATTGCTTGGGCCCCAGCCGGCATTCGCGTCAACGCAGTAGCGCCAGGTTGGATCGAAACGCCGCTGACGGCGGCTTTGTGGGAAGACGACGCGAAACGAGAGGCCCTGCGCCTGCGCACTCCCATGGCCCGTTGGGGCAAGCCGGAGGACGTAGCGGGGCCCGTGTTGTTTCTCGCTTCGCCGCTGGCGAACTTCGTTACGGGAGCGATCCTTCCCGTCGATGGCGGCTATCTGGTAGCGTAGCCGTTATGATTCGGAATCCTTTGGAGATGGCGCGCGACATCGTGGTGCCCAGCGCGGTGCCGGATGATGAGCGCGTCTGGGTGCCGCAGGCCGATGGCGTCTGGTTTCGGCCTCTCTGTCTTTCGACGCGCCAAGGTTATTGGGTGAACTTGCTGCGGGTGCGCAAGAGCGGTATTCTGAGCCGGCATCGCCATCCCGCGCCGGTGCACGGCTACGTGATTCGTGGCCGCTGGCATTATCTCGAACACGATTGGGTGGCCGAAACGGGTAGCTATGTTTTCGAGCCGCCGGGCGAGACGCATACTTTAACGGTTCCCGAAGATGTGCCCGAAATGATCACGATGTTTCACATCACCGGTGCGATGATCTACCTTGACGAGCAGGGCCAAGTGAAAGCGTTTGAGGACGTCTTCTCCAAAATCGACATGTGCCGCAAGCACTACATCGCATGCGGCTTGGGCGCGGAGTTCGTCGATCAATTTATTCGTTGAGGTTTGCTAGCCTCAATTCATGACTCGTCGAGACGTATTGTTTGTCGCGGGTTCCGCGCTTGCCGCTCAGGCCGCGGAAAAGGGTTTCACCCCGCTCTTCAATGGCAAGGATTTGACTGGCTGGAAGCTCATCAAGCCGCATGGCCCCGGCTATGTCGTGGAGAAGGGAATTCTTGTCTGTCCCGCTGATGGCGGGGGCAACCTCTTCACGGAGAAGGAATACGCGAACTTTATTCTGCGTCTGGAGTGGCGGCTCTGGGATGGCGGCAACAACGGCGTTGGGATTCGCGCGCCGCTCGAAGGCGACGCGGCCTATGTCGGCATGGAAATTCAGATTCTCGATGAGACATCGGATAAGTACAAGAAGAATGGCGTGACGATTTTGAAGCCCGGGCAATACACGGGCTCGGTTTACGATGTCGCTCCGGCAAAGGCTGGGCACGTCAAACGCGATGGCGTTTGGAACAAGTACGAGATCGAAGCCAAGGGCCCTAAGATCAAGGTGACTTTGAACGATGTCGTGATCAACGACTTCGACCTCAGTAGCGTCACCGACCCCGCCGTGCTGAAGAAGCATCCCGGCATCCAGAACAAGAGCGGCCACATCGGCTTTCTAGGTCACGGCACCAAGGTCGAGTTCCGCAATATCCGCATCAAAGAACTCGCATAGATGCCTGAGTTGCCAGAGGCGGAATACATGGTCCGCCGGCTGAGAGAGACACCCGGCCCCGGCGTTCTGGTGGAGAAGGCTCGAGTCTTACGCGCGAGCCTAGTTGCCCCGCAAAGTAGCGCTTTAGTTTCACGGCATCTCAAGGGCCGGCGCATCGAAAGCTACAGCCGTCGCGCTAAGAATGTCCTCTTGCATTTTGAAGGCGGATGGACGGCGCGTGTACAACTGGGGATGACCGGGCACATCTACATTTGGCCCGATGGCCGCGAGCTTCCGCGTTTTGCCCGCGTTGTGCTGGATTTGAGCGACCAGCGCTCGATTGTTTTTGAGGACGCTCGCACCTTTGGAAACTTCCACGTCCACCGGACGGAAGACCTGCCGGAAGTGCTTGCCGCTTATGGGCCAGAGCCCTTGGACGATGAGTGGACTTGGGAGATGTTCCGCGAGAGCGCGCGCAGGTCTTCCGGCCCCGTCAAGCCGTTCTTGCTCGATCAAACGCGCGTGGTGGGTTTGGGAAACATCTGGGCGGCCGAAGCACTTTGGCAAGCTCGTATCAGCCCCTTTCGCGCTCTTCCCGAGCTAAGGCCCGCTGAGTGGAAGCGATTGCATGCAGCTGTCCGCCATGTGCTGGCCAAGGCCATCGAAGGTACTTTCGCCGTGACGCGAAGCGCCGAAGAGTTCCCCGAAGCCGACTTGCTGCAATGCCAAGTTTATGGACGCGAAGGCCAAGCCTGCGGGCGCTGCAGGACGGTCCCAGTGCTTCGGCAAATCCAAGCGGGCCGCAGCACCTTCTATTGTGCGAACTGCCAGAAGTAGCTACGCAGCAGAGGGACGTCTATTCATTCTGCGAGGATGCCAAGGGAAGGGACTGAATCGTTACGGGTGGGCGCCCATTCATGGGAACTTCACCGAAGAGTCCCCTTGCCAACGCGGACTCGCTGGTGACTGTCGTGGAGAACGTGGCTACGTGCGCGGCCGCTTGCGGAAACTTGCGCAGCACGTAAGGGCTCCCCAGCGCGCAAAGCGTTACGGGCGCAGGTCCTTGTGCTACGCGTTCGACGAAACTTGTGTAGTTCCCCGGCAGCGCCACGTCGCCCCGGTACGAAGCGGCGGTGACAAATGCTGCGATCACCACGGAGGAGCAGGATTGCAACTCCGCCGCTGCCTCTTCCAACTCGGGCAACTTAAGCGTCGGGTCCAGCCACATAGTCTTCATCTTGGGCGCGCGTGTGAGAGCTTCCTCAATCAATTTCTTGCCGGAGGTCGAGTAACGGCCTTCGGCCAGCGTTACCAGGCACGCACTCGCCGGATTGCGTAGCGGAAGCTGTGCCTGATCATTTTTCAATACAGCCAGCGCTTTCTCCGCCACGGACTGCGCGAGGTCCGTCAACTCCGGCGCATCGATCTGTTCGGAAACGCTCTCCAGGTTCACCAGACGATTCTGGAAGAGCCCCAAGCGATGCTTCGCGGAAAGCAAATGGGCCACTGCGCGCTGTAGCTTATCGATGGGCAGGCGTCCGCTTCTTACCGCGTCCACCACGCCCTTGATTGCCGCATCGGGATTGGTGGGAATCAATAGGACCTCGACGCCGGCTTCCAGCGCGCGCACCGCCGCTTCGCCGGGCGGGAATTGCTTGGACAGGCCCTGCATGTCCATAGCGTCGGTGATGGTCAATCCTTCAAAGCCAAGTTCCTTGCGCAGGAGCCCGGTGATTACGCTAGAAGAAATCGTTGCTGGGATCTCCTTTTCCTCCAGAGCAGGCACCGCCAAGTGTCCGGTCATGATGCCGTCCACTCCAGCGGCAATCGCCGCGCGGAAGGGCACCAACTCCACGGCGTTCAAGCGATCTTTGTCCCCGCCGATCTTGGCCAATCCAATGTGCGTATCGGTTGCCGTGTCGCCATGCCCGGGGAAGTGCTTCACCGTCACCAGAACGCCGTCTCGCTTTGCCGCGTGCGCCCCTTCTATAAAGGCCTTGACGTGGGCGGCCACCAGCTTCGGATCTTCTCCGAAGCTGCGAGTATTGATGATCGGATTGTCGGGGTTATTGTTAACGTCGGCTACGGGAGCAAATACCCAATGCACTCCCATGGCGCGCGCCTCGCGTGCCGTCGCCGCCCCCACGGCACGCGTGGCCGCCAGATCGTTAGCAGCTCCGAAGGCCATGGCGTGCGGAAATCGAGCCGTAGTGGTAACGCGCATCGAAGCGCCGCGTTCGAAGTCGCCACCGACGATCAAAGGCAGCTTCGCTTCTTTCTGCATGCGATTCAAGAACGCCGCCACCGCGAGTGCCTCCGCGTTGCGGACAACTCCGTTTTGCACACGGTTGAGCAGGATCAATCCGCCCACACCGTTCACTTTGACCTGCCGCAAGAACTCTTGATACTCGCGCCGCTTGGAGGCCGGGTTGTCGCCGTAGAAGGGAATGATGACCAGTTGTGCCGCCATGTCGCGCACGCTCATCTTGCGCAGGACATTGCGGACTTCGAGAGGAGTATTTCGAGGTAGCTGGCCTTGCGCAGATGCACCGGTCTTGACTGGGATAGCGGGCCTCGACCGCGGCGGGGTTTTTCGCTGCGCGATCAAGGAAAGGGCGAGAAGAAAAATCAGGATCGCGCTGCGTAGCATTCTCTAAGAGATTTTACTCTTAGACTTCGCAGCCTTGCCTGCGTCGGCTTCGGCGATCGTTTGCCGCGCCGGTGGTTTGCGTATAGGCTTCTTGTTCAAAAGGCGCTTCACACCGCTTACAAGCTGGGTGATCTCGGTCGCATTTTTTTGCACGATTAGGTCCGCGCCGCATTCTTCTTCCTTCAACCATTGCACCGCTTGATGGCCCGACAGCAGGATCGCTGGACCGGTAAAGCCTTGTTCCCGCATTTGGCGTATGAGTTCTACGCCGTCCATCTTAGGCATTTTCCAATCGGTGATCAGCAAGTCGAAACTTCGCCCCTCCGCAAGTGTAGCTTTGGCTAGCTCCAACGCGACGGCGCCGCTTGTCGCTGTGGTGACGCAATGGCCCAGTTCCTGAAGCACAGAACGGCGAGCCGCTAAGCCATCTTTGTGGTCATCGACGAGCAGGATCTTTCCGCACTTCCCACTGCTAGCCGACGCAGAATTTCGCATGAGACTTTGCCAAGGTAGCAAAGACGAAATTTGCCCGTCAACGGATTTCTATGCGCTTCAAATCGCAAGAGATGTTTCGCTTGACAGCGAATGCCGGCTACGCTAAAACGCTCGACCAAACTTCGCAAGGCTACTCAACCTCGCGAGGGGCCGTGTAGCCCATCTTCGCGATGATTTGATACTTGATCGGTTTGTTCTTCTCGTCGACGATACGCAGCGGCTCGTTTGTTTGCGGATTGATCAACTCAACCTTGATCTTCCGGAACTTGCCGTCGCGTGCCTGATTGGTGGGCGAATACGTTAAAGAGTACTGGTTCCGCAGCGCCTGATGGATTGCGCCATAGATGCCTGGAAACTCTCCGAAGAAGCGCGGGAAGAAGCTCATACCGCCGCTTTCCTTGGAGAAGGTACGCATCTGGTTGTCGGCTTGCAGGAAGTCCAGGCGCTGGATGGAACCCATAAAACCGCGTGCATCCATCCATTCGCGCAAAGCTTGCATGATGCCTACACCGTAAATCGGCACTCCCGCAGCTTGGATCTTCTTTCGCGCTTGATCGAAGGTTTGCTTCGAGAAAGTATCCATGCCGGAAGCGATTAAAACGACAGCCTTGCGGCCTTCGATCTCACTCATACGTTCCACGGTGTCGGTCAACGCATCGTAGAGATTCGATTCGCTGAAGGCGGCGATCCGCAAGCGCTGCATGGCTTCGTATGCCTTTCGCTTATCCGTGGAGAAGTCGCTCAGGATCTCCGGCCGCAAATCGTAAGCCACCACCGCGACATAATCTTCCGGCTTCAAGGTCTCCAGGAAGCCGTAGCTTGCTTGTAGGGTCTCGTACCAACCTTGGCTCCAATATTGTTGAAACAAGTTGGAGAACTCGATCACCATGCAAACCGTCATTGGCGCCTCGCCCATACTGAATTCGTTCGTCTTCTGCGGTACGCCGTCTTCGATGATCCGGAAGTTGCCGGCAGGAATGTTTGGGATGAAGCGGCCCTTGTTGTCGATCACTGCGACGTCCACGCTGACGCTTGTCGCATCGGAACGGAAGGTTGGCACGCCCTCGGGCAACTCCGCTTGCCCCTTCTTGTTGAGCTTCGAAGGGATTTTCGTTTGCTCCGGTTCGGGCGGCAATTCCTCCCCGCTCGCCGATTTTTTTCTGGGCCGCGCCACGGTATCGGAACTTTCCTTCTTCGGCCCGGCCTGAGCCATCACCGCTTGCGGCGGGTACAGCCAAGCCAGCGCTCCAATCGTAATCAGCGCTGTCAGCACGATATGCAGAAATGGAGATCGAGGAAAGTACTTCATGGGCTTAAATGTATCGCAGAAGACAGCTCTCCACGAGCCTGTCCGCTTTAGTTGACGTACGGACCGCCGCCGCGGTTTTGTTTATCTTGGCGGTTCATGTAGACTTCAAACTTTCGCTTGGCGCGGCGGAGTTTGTAATCGGACCACCAATTTTCCATTTTCTTCAAGGGCGACACGCGCCGGCTATAGGATGAGGCCCCGCCGCGCATGGGGTCTCGATCCGCGCGGATCAACAGGAATCCGCACAACATGCCCCCTAAATGCGCAACGTGGCTAATGGAACCACCACCCTTAAGCGTTCCCAGGAATGCAATGGCCCCCAGGATTAGCACCATGTACTTTGCCTTGATCGGGAAGATCATGCCGAAGAGGATCGTGGCATCGGGGAAGAGCATGCCAAAGGCGAGAAGCAGCCCAAAGATTGCCCCGCTCGCGCCAATGGTCGGAACCATCTTGTCGCCCATGATGTAAGCGACCACGATTACACAAAGCCCAGCTCCTACCCCGCTCAAGAAGTAGAAGCGCAGGAATTTTTCGAGTCCCCAAGTTTCTTCCAAAGTCTTGCCAACGAAGAAGAGCATTAGCATGTTGAGCAGAATATGGCTCACCCCACCGGGATCGTGCAAGAACAGATAGGTGAAGGGCTGCCAAATGTGGAAACGCTCAATGGTCTGGTAAGGGACGAGTTGGAAAGGAGCGAAGATAGCGTCCACGCGCCAAAGATCCGCGAAGAAGTACGCAAGAAAAAGCGCAACGTTCACGATCATCAGCCACTTCACGCCGAAGGGGACTGAGAATGGCGAACTGACGTAAGAAGGGCCGCTGGAAGAGTACCGCATAAATGCGCGGCGCTCGCCGCACTAAATTCAGGGTAGCAAGCCCCGAGTTGGGAGAATGCTTACTTGGCGGCGCGCGCCGCGAAGTGATGCCAAGTGCCGATCATACCGAACCCAAGTGCCAACCACACTTGCCAGTGATACAGCAGTCCTTCCTGGAAGAGGAAGGCATTGCTCCAGCCAAGATCAGCGCTCAGACGCCAAGCCGCCAACAAAAAAGCGAAAAGCGACGCAGGACGCAACAAGTCGAGCATCAAGTTGAAAGCTTCATTCCATTGCGGCGAAGCAACTGCCGCCCGGGCCCAGCCGAGGCTGGGAAGCTGTGCAGGAATCGAAGAACGAACTAATACTTTGACAGACATTTTGACTAGCCTCGCTAGCTACCCCATTTGATGCAATTGAGCGGCCAATGGATACAGCGGAAGAAAAGCATTGGGAGACTGGAACTTCGCCGCAATTGGCGGCATTCGCTTCCTTGTCGCAACGTCCCTCTCTGTTACATAACGCGCCAATTGGACACACAGATGGGCCATGTCCAGTAGTGATTTCTTTGCCGAAAACGAATCGCCGCCGCGCAGAAAATTCCGGCGGCGGCGATCCAATTCTGATCAGCGTGTCTCGTACTAGGCCGAGACGCTCGTAACTACTTACGTGGTTCCATGACTTTCGGGGTGGCGAGATAGCCGACGATCACGTCTTTTCTGACCTCGTTCACGACGAATTCGTAGGGTTGGCGCGCCTTCGAGGTCAGGAACTGCACCGGTTCATTCGTGGTCTTGTCCTTCTTTTCAATGCGCTTGTCGTCCACGGTCACTTCCACGGTGTATCGGTTCTTCTTTTGGTCCGTCTTCTTCAACTGCACCATAATGTCGCCGATTCGTTGCGGTTGCTTGGTCTTGCCCAGATTGAACTCATAGTAATTCCGTTCGCCCAAGCGCTTCAGCGCTTGCAGTTCAGTGCCGTTGGTGGCGATCAAGCCGCTTTGCACGCCCAAGTCGCCCCGCACGCTCTTCAAGTCGGAGATCGTCTTGTCGAGTTCGGACTTCGTGTTCGTCACATCCGTCTTCACCGTCGCCACTTCGGTCTTCACTTCGCCGATCTTGGTGTCGGCGGCCGCGCTTACCTCGGCCGTCTTCTGTTGGATTTCGGTGGAAAGTTGTTCTTTGGCTTTCTGCTGCTCAGACTGCAAGCGGCGAGCCATATCGGTTACTTTCTGTTCGGCTTCCACCTTCGCTTGCCCAACGGCCATCGCCGCCTGGCGGCGCGCCGTCTCTAACTGCTCCTGCATGCTTTCCAGGTTGCGGCGGCTTGTCTGGGAACTCGCGGCCGTCGTTTGTTTCACGTCGGTCAACTTCTCTTCCAAAGAAGCCTGAACCCCATCCATTTCCTTGCGGACTTTGTCCAGTTGGAGGAACAGGTACACATTGGAGGCCAGCAGCGCGATCACCGCGCCGAACAAAATGGCAAACTTCAGCCCGCCTCCATCGCCGCCTTGCGGCGGGGCACCGAATTGGTTATCTGACATGGTTGTGATTCTCCTCGTTGGCTTACTTTAACAAAAGCGGAACGCGTCTGGCGCGTGCCTCATGCTTGCTTCACGGTCTTGGCGAAGGGCAGCCATTCTTGCTTGGACACCCCGGCCTCAAAACACGCCCGGCAGCGAGCCTCGTACATCCCGGCCGCTCCTACTACGATTAGATCCGCGCTTTCGACCAATCGTTGCGTCTGTTTTGCGGGATTCCCGCAGCGCATGCAAATCGCTAAAGTCTTCGTGATGCTTTCGGCCATCGCCAGCAGGTCGGGGATCGGGGCGAAGGGACGGCCCATATAATCCGTGTCGAGTCCCGCGATGATCACCCGTTTGCCGGAATCGGCCAGTTGGTTGGCAATATCGATCAGCACCGGACCCATGAAATTCGCCTCGTCCACACCCACTACTTGCGTACGCCAGTCGAGTTTCGACAAAATTTCATCGCCGCTGCTCACCACCGTCGAGCCCAGCCTTTGGTCGCTGTGGCTCACGATTTCGTCGGCCGAGTAGCGGTCGTCTATTTGCGGCTTGAATACTTGCACCCGTTTTCTTGCGATCATTGCCCGGCGCAGGCGGCGGATCAATTCCTCGCTCTTGCCGGAGAACATAGGCCCGCAGATCACCTCGATCCAGCCCATGTTGCCTGCCAAAAAGTCCATAGGCGCTAGTGTGACATGCTAAAGGTCTTGCGGACGCGAGTTTTAAGTGAAGAAGCCATGGCATCGGCCAGCGACGCCGACCTGGAACAAAATCTTCGAGACCTCAGATTCATCAATCGTTGGACCGGCGCCCGGCGCAAACTGCGTTCCATCCTGCGCGAGCGTTTCGATACCCACGACGCCTTTTCCTTTCTCGACATCGGGGGGGCCTCGGGCGACATCGCTCACAACGTTCTCGGCGCCTTCTCCAACGCCCGCACGCTCGTTCTCGATCTCGATCCTCGCAACCTGCGCCTCGCCCCGCAGCCCAAACTCAGTGGCGATGCCTTCAAGCTTCCCTTGCGGGACAACTCCTGCGATGTAACGCACTGTTCGCTATTCCTGCACCACTTCAGTGAGGAAGATTGTGCGCGTATTTTGATGGAGATGTACCGGGTAGCCCGAAAGCTGGTGATCGTACAAGACCTTCATCGTCACCATATTGCACATCGCTTCTTGCCGTGGACGAAGTATCTCTTTTCCTGGCATCCGATAACCGTTGACGACGGGAAATTAAGCGTGGCGGCGGCTTGGACCAAGGATGAACTTTTTGAAATCTTACGGGCTATACGATTAGATCGGCAGAGCCGCATCCAATGGCACTTCCCCTCGTTTCGCTACTTCATCGCCATATCCAAGCCCGAAATTCATTAATTTCTTAAATTCCCAGCCACTTTTTTATTGCGCGCTAAACATCTCTTTGAGAGAATCAAGCGAAGTTTTGGCGGCGCCACGTGCTACGTAGGAACGCCGCGCAGTTAGGAGAATCGTAGTGAAAGAAAAAGGTAAGGTGAAGTGGTTTAACAACGCGAAGGGCTTCGGCTTCATTCAGCGTTCCACTGGCGAAGATGTGTTCGTTCACTTCTCAGCGATCACGATGAACGGATACCGTTCCTTGGACGAAGGAGTCGACGTCGAGTTCGAGGTCAAGCAAGGACCGAAGGGACTCATGGCTGAAAACGTCGTGCGCGCTTAAGCGCTGATAGCAATACGCCCTCGGTAGGCAACGCCTCCCTTTAAAAAAAGACATCAATGCAGAAGGCCGCTCAATTCTTGGGCGGCCTTCTTGCCTGTAGAGACTATTCCACTCCGATTAGCGTTACAGCCAAATGGCTGGACCGTTGCGATTCGTGGAACAATCGCTGCGTCGCTTTTTGAAAGTCCGCCGCCTTCATCTTTGGGATCTCGCCGAACTTCTGCGGATTGCGATCCACCAGCGGAAACCAGGAACTCTGCACCTGCACCATGATCCGGTGTCCGCGCCGGAAGCTATGACAAACGTCGGGCATGGAGAAGTTCAGCGCGAAGGGCTTTCCCGCTTCCAATGGCTTGGGCGTCTCAAAGCTATCGCGAAATTTCGCGCGGAAGGGTTCGCCCCGCACTAACTGTTGATAGGCGCCAAGCTTGTACTGTCGTGGATTTGGGTCTGGATCGGGGAGATCGTCGGGGTAGACGTCGATGAGCTTAACAACGAAATCGGAATCCGTCCCGCTCGAGGAAAGAAAGAGCTTAGGGTCGACTGGGCCGGCCACAATCACGTCCTCCGTCAAAACATCGCTGACATAGGTCAACACATCGGGCCTCGTTGCGGCGAAGCGCTGGTCCGCCACCATGTATTCTTGCGACATCCCCAGTGTTGTGAAACCGACAAAAGGGATCGGCTTCGCTGGATCGGACACATACTCGTCAAAAGGATTCTCGTTCGCCGCGGGCGCATCAAAGCTCAGCTTCCCGCCCGCCCGAAAGTAAAGCTTTTTCGCTTCGCCCTTCGGCGGCCACTGTTCGAACTTTCTCCAACGATTCGTACCGGTCTCAAAAATGTATGCCCGCGAAAGCTTCGGGTCGGCCTTCTCTTTTAAATGATGTTCGAAGAAGGGGAACTCGACATTCTCGCGGAACCAGGGCGAGGTCTTTAGGTTAAATGTCACCGCGCCCAAGCTTGCTCCATCCCCGCGCGCCCACCCGCCATGCACCCACGGGCCCATCACCAGCGTGTGCGGCGTCTGCTTGCTTTGCGTTTCCAGCGCCCGGTCCAATCGCAGAGGACCGTGCAGATCTTCGGCGTCGAACCATCCGCCCACCGTCAATACCGCCGGCGTAATGTTCTTTACGTGCTGGGCCAATCCACGCGCCTTCCAGAATTCGTCGTAGGTGGTGTGGGTGACGAGATCTGTCCAATAGACGCTTTCGCGCTTAAAGTACTTCTCGTCGGCGTTGTCCAGCGGCCCGAGTGCCTGATAGAACGCATATCCATCCGGTGTCCCAAAATCGAAGCGCCGGGCATTCGGGTCCGGCAACTGCGGCTCGGTCTGCTTCTTGCCGAAGAAAGCGTAGAAGCCAAAGTTCGCGGTCAGGAAAAATGCGCCATTGTGGTAGCCGTCGTCACCTAGGAATAAGTCGACAATCGGCGCTTGCGGGCTGGCCGCCTTCAGAGCCGGATGCGCTTCGATCATCCCCGCGGCGGCATAAAAGCCTGGATATGAAATGCCCGCGATCCCCGCCTTTCCGTTGTTGCCCCTCACATTCTTGAGCAACCAATCGATGGTGTCGTAAGTGTCCGTCGACTCGTCAATGTCCTGTGCCCCGCGCTTCACCGCCTTGTGAGGCGTCATTTCCACAAACTCGCCTTCACTCAGGAAGCGGCCGCGGACGTCCTGGCAAACGAAGATGTATCCGCTCTTCAGAAACTGCTCGTTCGGCCCCAGCGACGTACGATACTTGTCCGATCCATAGGGCGCGCAGGAATAGGGTGTGCGCGTCAGCAAAAATGGGTAAGTCTTGCTCGAATCTTTGGGTACATATACGGATGTGAACAGCTTCTTCCCATCTCGCACCGGCACCCGGTACTCGTATTTCGTGTAATTCGCCTTCACGTACTCGGCAATCGCGGCAGGCGACATGGGCTGCGATGCGGGTTGAGAAAGTAACGCGAGCGGCGCAAGGGACATCAGAATCAGGCCGCGAATCATAAGGCACAGTATAGAATGCGCCTTATGGCTTCTTCAGCGGAATCCTCCGCCGCGCTCTGGCGCGAAATGACCGCCGAGTTTATCGGCACGATGATTATCTTGATTTTCGGCGGCGGCGTCGTGGCCATGGTTACGCTCTTCGGTTCGGGCGCGGCGGGGGAAATCGTCAATGGCGGTTACACCAACATCACGCTGGCCTGGGGGCTCGCTGTGACCATGGGCATCCTCGCTTCGGCGCGCGTCAGCGGCGCGCATCTGAACCCCGCGGTCACTATCTCAGTGGCCCTTTTCCGTGGCTTCCCCTGGGCGAAAGTCCTTCCCTACATTGGCGCGCAAGTGCTGGGCGCCTTCTGCGGCGCGGCCCTGGTCTACTTGAACTATCGTCCGGCTTTCCTACGCATCGATCCGAACCTCGAAAGTTCGGCGGGCGTCTTCACCACGTTTCCGCATTTTGCCGCTTACCCCGCCCCCGGCTTCATCGACCAAGTCATCGGCACGGCCCTGCTGCTCTTCATGGTCATGGCGATTGGCGACGAGAACAACATCCGCCCCCCGGGTTGGCTCACGCCCATCCTTGTCGGCCTCGTCGTGGTCGTAATCGGCATGAGCTACGGCGCCCTGCACGGATACGCCATCAACCCCGCGCGCGACTTTGGGCCGCGCCTTTTCACCGCCTTGGCGGGATTCAAAAACAATGGCCTTACGGACGGTACGAATGTGTGGTGGGTGCCCATTGTCGCGCCGATCCTCGGCGGCATTGTCGGAACCGCCGCCTACGAATACACGCTGCGGCCTTCCGTTCAGCGCGTGGCGGACGAAGAATGACGGCGGTGCTCCGTCAAGATGCAGCGATCCATTACGACATCCAGGCCGCCGGCTTCCGCGATCTGCCGCGCCTCTTCGTTTTCTATATCCGACTGTAGCCACAATGCCTTTGCCCCAATTGCTACCGCGGACGCCGCCACTTCCGGCGTCTGTGCCGGTCGCCGGAATACATTCACGATGTCCACCGGCTCCGGAATGTCTTCCAGCCGTGCGTAGGCCTTCTCGCCCAACACTTCCGTCTCTTTAGGATTTACGGGAATGACGCGATACCCACGCCGCTGCATGTACTCGCTCACCCCATAGCTGGGCTTCATCGGGTCGTTCGACAGGCCCACCACGGCGATGGTTTTCGACGAGTCCAGGATTTCGCCGATCGTACGCGCCATCTTATGCCTCTGCCTCCATCTTCAGGATGCGCTTGAATTTGGCAACTTCCTGCGGCGTCAATTGCCGCAGTTCCCCTGGTTTCAACGACGCCAATTCCAGGAACCCGATCCGCACGCGCTTCAGCTTCTCCACCAGATACCCAAAATGCTTGAACATCATGCGGATCTGATTCTGCCGCCCTTCGGTGAGATGAATTTCATACCAGGGATTCTTCGCCCGGCTTAATTGCTTGATCACGGCAGGCTTAGTCTTCTTCCCGCTCAATGGAATTCCGGCGCGGAACTCTTCCATCTGTTCTTGCGTTAGAGTGCCGTTCGCCTTCACCACGTAGACTTTCACCAGATTGCTGCGTTTGGACATGATGCGATTGGCGAACTCGCCATCGTTCGTCAACAGGAGCAAACCCTCGCTGTGATAATCCAAGCGCCCAACCGGATACACACGTTCCTTGAGGCCACGAATCAACTCGGCCACGGTCTTCCGGCCTTCCGGATCGCTCATCGTCGTGACGACTTCGCGCGGCTTATTCATTGCGATGTAGAGTTCCCGCTGTGGGGCGTGCAGCAGCTTGCCATCCACCTTGATGTGGTCCGTGGCGAGATCGGCTTTGGTGCCGAGTTCCAGCACCACCTTGCCGTTTACTTTCACGCGGCCTTCGAGAATCAACTCCTCGGCCTTGCGCCTGCTCGCGACGCCTGCCTGCGAGATGATTTTTTGCAGCCGCTCTTCGGGCATTATGCGCTTTCCGCCGCTTCTTTCTCGTCGAGTTCGGCAGCCTCGGCCTGGATCGTTTCTTCCACCGTTGGGGTGGTTTCCTGCTGCGGCGGCATCGGCGCGGCCGGCGGAATCATGTCGTCGTCCATCGCCAGGCGGCGCAACTCTTCAAATTCCTTCAGCGTCGGCAATTCCTTCAGATCCTTCAAGCCGAATTGGATCAGGAACTCCGGTGTCGTCTTGTACAGCACGGGCTTGCCGACCACATCCTTGCGTCCAGCGGTCGTTATGAGCTTCCGGTCCAATAACGGCTTCAGGCTGCCCACGCCCTGCGTGCCGCGGATCTGTGCGATCTCCGGCGCGGTGACTGGCTGCTTGTAGGCCACAATACAAAGCGTCTCCAGCGCGGCTTGGCTCAGCTTTAAGGGTTGCTTCTGGCTCTGGAAGAATTGACGCAGCGACTCATCGAACTCCGGCTTCGTGCCGAAGTAATAGCCGCCCGCCTTGGAGTGAATCTGGAAGCCATGCTGGTTGCCCTCAAACTCCTGGACCAGCTCCGCAATCGCCGTCTCCACCAACGCCACTTCGCGGCCCAAGCCTTGTGCAATCGCCGCCGGGCTCATCGGCTCGGCCGTAACATAGAGGATCGCCGCCACTACTGGCTTTAATTGATCGGTTTCCGTTAGGGTGGCTTTCTCTTCCACGAACGCGCTGACATCCAGCGCGACTTCCTCGGGAACTCCAGTTGCGTCTTCCACCACAGCGGCCTTTTCAACGACAGCCGCCTCTTCTACTATCACCGCTTCTTCGACGACCACGGCTTCTGCCACTACCACCGCCTCTGCTACGATCACGGCCTCTGCTACGATCACGGCCTCTTCGACAACGACGGCTTCGGTCACACCTTCCGCCACGGCCGTCTCTGCAGCCACCTCTACGTTCTCTTTCGTTTCTTCCATTCGCTTCCGTCTTTTGTCTATTTGTATTCTTGATCCACTGCCGCCAACGCGTCGGCCTCTTCAAAGACCGCGTCGAACTGTTCCTGCCGGGCGAGCACGATCTCGCCGAAAAGCTCGTCCTGCTGCAAGCCCAACGCCTGCCGTTTCACCATTTCCAGGATGGCGAGGAATAGGCAGATCATAGCGCGCCGGCTCTTCTGCCGTTCGAACAACTCCCGCGCCTTGAACTTCATGTCCTTCGGCGCATGCGTAAACACCGCGCGCAGGTGATTGATCATATCCGGCACGCTGACTTCTTCGCCCGTTACCTCGTACTGCGGACGGTTCTTCGCCCGCTCCAGCACGCTCTCGAGCGTCTTTACCAAATCGAAAAGCGTCACCGCCAAGCCTGGATCTTGCTCGTCGCCCAGAATCCGGTCCACTTGCGGATTCGTCCAGATCGCTTCCTCGATCATGCGCTTCTGCTCCAGCATTTGCGCGGCGTTCTTGAAGCGCTCGTGTTCCAACAGCCGGTCGACCAGTTCCTTGCGGGGGTCCTCTTCCGGCATGATCTTTTCAAGTTCCGGATCCCGCGGCAAGAGCATCCTGCTCTTGATGTGAATCAGGGTCGCGGCCATGTACACGAATTCCGAGCTCAGCTCAATGTCCATCGCCACCGCGTTGTTCATGTACTCCATGTACTGCGCGGTGATCTGAGAGATGGGAATGTCGTGTATGTTGATCTGATGCTTGCGGATCAGATCCAGCAGGAGGTCCAGTGGGCCCTCGTACTGCTGGAGTTGAATATTAAACGAGGACACTACCTCTGTAAAGTAGCATGCCGCTTTCCCCAGTACACTCTTGACACGAGCAGCAAAATCAGGAACGGAAATGGCCCAAATGCCTTCGCCGGGCTTTCCATAATGTAGTGCGCAATCATCGCCGAGACGAGGACGATGAAGAACCCTGCGTAGGCCCACTCCTTCGTCCAGCGAGGTACTGGCGCCAGCAACGCCACTACCCCCAACAACTTGGCAATCCCCAACTCAATCCGGAAATAATCCGGAAAGCCAAAAGCTGCGAAACCCTTCTTTGCCTCTTCTGCCGTCAATTGCATCGTGCCGCTCATCGTCATGATCGCTGCCACAATCGCCGTCGAAGTCCAGTAAATGATGTTTATCGCGCGAGGGGAACTCAGGTTCATGCTTTTTTGTGTCCAGCCAGTTCGATGCCCAAACGCTGCACGGCGTTGCGCACTTTTTGGTGCCGCCAAGCGTCCAACACCGCCTGCCTGTCCTTCGCCACATCTTCGTATCCAAGGTGCCCCATCGCCTGGGACTCCGGCGTATCCAGCGAAGCGTGCTCCACAAACAAGTACGCGCCCTCTTTTAAATCCTCCAGCCGGCCAACAAACGCCTCCGCTCTTTGGTCGGCATTCATCTCCCGCTTCCAGACCGACCCAAATCGTTGCAGGCCCGTCTTAGGCCCCGGCACCGGCAACCCGTACTCCGCCGACAACTTCTCCGTCAACGCCGCCACCTCCGGCGTCACCGACGTGCATCCCATATGCCCCCACAAGTAACTCACGCGGGGAATATGCCGTTTCGCCGTCTCTATCTGCGCCCGGAACTCCGCTTCTACCTCGCTCAATTGAAAGGGCATTTGATTCAAGGCGAGACGCGGAGAATTCTGTGGCCCCCGGATCAGCGGCGGAAAATACCCATCCTTATCCACTAGCGAACGGCTCTTCGTCAGCGGCCCCCACTTTACGCGATCCCATTCCGAACTCAAGCAAAGATGCACCCCCACATCGAGCCCCGGATTCTCGGCCAACATCCGGACCGCATCGAGAAACCACGCTCCCGGCACAATCACGTTCGTCGACCGCATCACCCCTTCGCGATATGCCGCAATCGTGCCCTCGTTGACCGCCCGAGCCACGCCCATGTCGTCGCCCTGGACAACCAGCCGAATCTTCCCAGCCGCCTGCAAACTCATCGCGCCACCTGCCGCCGTCATTGCAAATTCTCTGCGTCTCATGGCGCTAAGTCTTTCATACGACTCCTCCTTGAGGCAACCGCAAAGCTATCCCGGCATGCCCCCGCCTAGCGCATCGTAAGGGTGCCCAAGCTATCGAATCCAACAATCGCCATCGGGCTACCATTCTCAGCGCAGTAAGGGAGCTGCGGAGCCCAAAAAGACTTATGCTCTCCGTCCCGGTAAAGCCCGATCTTCTGCCACGGACCGTTGGAAACTCGTACGTACGGATAGCTGTGCTCGTTGTCCATTGCCACGAGAAATGTCGATCGGCCGTCGCATTGAGCCACGCCGATCGTGCGAGCGCCGGCGGATATTGGTGGGCCGGAACTCAGCCTCGCGGCAGCGCTTCCGATCGATGATTCCACAATCATGTTGGCCTTTGGCAAATACGCCACCACCTGCGATCCATGGGCAAAGGTGCGCGATCGGGAGACCATTCCTTCCACCAGTGGGACACCTATCTGGCTCTTGGGCAAGCCGCTCCACACCTGCTTTCCACCTCGGTCGTAGGCTCTGAGCAAATGAAAATCGCCGGTTGTTTCGGTCAGTGAGTCGTTGCGTTCCCATCCCAAAGTCCACACATGCCCGTCTCCATCTATCGAC
>VFQP010000798.1_pt1 | contig 51530 bp, 39 predicted proteins | sample 3512351 | NCBI WGS metagenome assembly VFQP01 (sample SAMN10412372, study PRJNA504923) | tailings metagenome | isolation source: Relicate 1 Philex TSF1 revegetated site | place: Philippines: Tuba, Benguet | collected 2017-08-29 | reverse complement strand
CCGAGTCACAGGACCGCGAGGGCACCCGCGCGCTGGCGCGCGAGATCCTCATGATGAGCCCCGCGGATTACGCCGCGGCGTTCAGGGGCTCGGCCATCAAGCGCGCCAAGCTCTGGATGCTGCAGCGCAACGCCTGTGTCGTGCTCGGCAACGTCGGCACCACGGAGGATCTCGCGGTGCTGGAGGCGATGACCGCGCACGAACATGACGTGGTGCGGGAGCATGCCGTGTGGGCCGCTACGCGCCTCCGCACCACGCCAACACTCACCGCCCCGACGATGCCGCGGCCGGCAGCACGGCCGTAACCTCGATTTCCACCAACGCCTGCTCGGCGAGCAGTCGCGTGACCTGCACCCAGGACGCCGCCGGCGTGTGGCCGGCATAGGCGGTCTTGCGCACCGCGTTGGCGGCCGCGAGCGCCTGTACGTCCTTGGTGAAGACCGTTTCGCGCACAATGTGCTCCATGCGCGCCCCGTGCCTGGCCAACCCGCGCTCGATGCGGCGGTAGATCTGCCGCAGCTGCTCCTCCATGGTCGCGCCACCACCGATGGTGCCCGACATGTGGATGGTGTTGCCGATCACGATGGCCTGCGCATAGCCCCACTCGCGCTCACTCGGATGGTGCTCGTGCCAGATCGTGCGGTCGCCGCGCGAGATCAGGCTGTCGCGGGGTGCCACCTGCGCTCGTGCCGATGTCGCGGCAACGGTCAGCAGGGCGAGGACGGCCACGGGGTGAAGTAGCGCGGATCGGTGAAGACGCATCAGAAAACTCACGGTTGCAGTGTGGCGAACGGCGCGCACGCGGGATGATGCATACGACGGACGCGCCGGACTCGGGTTTCACTGCTCATCCCACCACCGAGCGTCCGGTCCACGGGTTAGCTTGAGCCGATGCCTCAGCGAACTAGGTCCGAGGTGCGCCGGCTCTCGCGCGGCGCCACACGCCAGGTTCTGCGTAGCTCGCGCTCGGTATGGGACCGGGTGCTCGCCGTGCTCGACCGATTCGGCCTCGACGACCACGCGGTGCTGCTGTTCTTTGGCGCCGTGATTGGCGTGGCGGCCGGCAGCGGTGTGGTGCTGTTCTACCGTGTCATCGACCTCAGCTACGAAGTGTTCTTTCGTTGGCCCGAGCAGGTACTGCCACAGCTGCCGCGCCTGCTGTATCGACCACTCACGACCGCCCTCGCCATTACCGCAGCGTGGTGGACCTGGCGCCGTCTGGGGCGGGGACAGGACGGCATGACGGTACCCGACGTGCAACTGGCCGTGATGCGCCGTCGCGGTCGCATTCACTCGCGCCGCGCCGCAGGGCGCACGCTGGCCAGCGCCATGACCATCGGCGGAGGTGGGTCGGCCGGAAGCGAAGGACCAGTCGCGGTGCTTGGCGCCACGATGGGCTCGCTCATCAGCCGCCTGTTTCAGTTTCCCGCTGAACGGACCCGGGTGTTCGTGGGTGCGGGCGCCGCCGCCGGCATTTCGGCCGCCTTCAACGCGCCGCTCGCTGGCGCCTTCTTCGCACTCGAAGAAATTCTTGGCTCGTTTCACGCGGCCCATTTCGCACCGGTGGTCGTAGCCAGTGTCGCAGGCGCCATTCTTTCCCGCGCGGTATTCGGCAATCATCCGGCGTTCCTTGTGCCGGAGGACTACAGCTACCAGAACACGATTGAAGTGGCGCTGTTCTTCCCCTTGCTGGGGGTGCTGTGCGCGGTGGTGTCGGTGCTCTTTGTGCGCTGGCACTTTGCCATAGGCGCGCGCGCTGCAGCCTGGCGCGAGCGACATCCGCGCGCCGAGGTATTGCAGCCCATCGCGGCCGGACTGCTCGTTGGTGGGATGGTGGTGGCGTCACGCGGCCAACTCGTGGGTACTGGCCACCTGTCCATTCCACTCGAGAGCTTCACGCACACCGCCTGGTGGGCGCTGCTGCTCCTGGCCGTGGGCAAGATCCTCGCAACCAGCGTGACGCTGCAGGGCGGCGGCTCCGGTGGTCTGTTCACGCCATCACTGTTTGTGGGTGGTGCCGTCGGCGCATCCATGGGCGTGCTCATCCGCACGTTCATTCCCTCGCTGCCCATTGCCGTGGAGGCCTATGCGCTGGTGGGCATGGGTGCCGTGGTGGCCGCGACCACGGGGGCTCCGCTCACCGCGATCCTGCTAGTGTTCGAAATCACCGGCGACTACGCCATCGTCCCCCCGCTGATGGTTGCCGTGGTGATCTGCCAACTGCTCGCGCGGCGCTTCGAACGCGATGACCTGTACAGCGGGTGGCTGCGACGTCGTGGCGTCGCACTGCCATCCCACGCTGCTCCACCCCCCTCACCACCAGCGCCTCCGTTCTCATGAGTGTCTGGCCCTCCCTCTTGCAGTTCGCACTGGCGCTCGCGCTGCTGCTGGCCGCCGCCCGCTTCTTCACCAGCGCGGCGCAGCGCATCGGGCTTGCCTTCGGCATGTCCCCCTTCGTGGTGGGCGTGTTCATCATTGCCATTGGCACCTCGCTGCCGGAATTGGTTGCCTCGCTGCTCAGCGTGCAGAGCGGCGCCTCCGAGATCGTGCCCGGCAACGTGCTTGGCGCCAATGCAGCCAACCTGCTGCTCAACATGGGACTCGTGAGCGCGCTGGCCAGCGGCGGACGCATTGTGCTGGGCGAGGAATATCTCTTCATCGATCTGCACTTCCTCATGGGCGCCATGCTGGCCGTGGCCACGACCATGGCCGACGGCCGCATCGTGGCCGTGGAGGGCGCGCTGCTGCTGCTGGCCTATGCGCTGTACATGACCTATCTGGTGGTCGAGGGGCGCACCCCATCGGCGGAGGCTGAGCACGCCGATGCCATGTCCGAGGTCAAGCAGCGACGGGCGTCACTCGCGCGCGACGCCGGCATTCTGGTGGTGACGGGTGTGCTCATTTACGTGGGCGGTGACATGACCGTGAGTGCCTTGCAGCAGGTGTCGCTCGCACTTGGCATCTCGGCCGCGGTGGCCTCGGTCACCATTCTCTCGATCGGCACCACCCTGCCCGAGTTGGCGGTCAGTGTGACCGCCGCGCGTGCGGGCCAGGCCTCCATGGCCGTGGGGAACGTGCTGGGCTCCTGCGTGTTCAATGCGTTGGCGGTGGCTGGTGCCGCAGGCCTCGCCAGTGGAAGTGAGGGCGTCGAGGTCATCGACACGCTGCGCTTCTTCGCGCTGCCCTTCGTTTGCGCCTCGGCGCTGCTGTTCTATCTGCTCACCCAGGACAAGCGCATCTCGCGCTGGGAAGGCATGCTGTTCCTCATTCTCTTCCTGCTCTTCATGGCCAAGATCGGCGGCCTCGCGTGACGGGGTGGCGACTGCTGCCGCTCCTCGCAGCAACCTTTGCCCGCGTGGCATTCGCACAACCACCAGTTGACGCGGCGCCTGCACCAGCCCCTGTACCGTTTCGCGTGGGCGAAGTGCTGACCTACAAGGCCAGCTTCGGTGGCATCCCCGCCGGCAGTGCGCGCATGGAAGTGGCGGGCATTGACACGGTGCGGGGCCGCGCCGCCTATCATCTGGTGTTCGCCATCGACGGCGGCATACCGTTCTTCCGCGTGCACGACCGCTACGAAAGCTGGATCGACGTGGTCACGCTCGCGTCCCTGCGCCACGTGCAGCAGATCAGCGAAGGCCGCTACAAGCGGCACACGGTGTACGAAATCTTTCCGGAGCGCGCGCAGTACCAGCGCAATGACGACGCGCCGGCGCCGAGTGTGTCCCGCCCGCTTGACGATGCCTCATTCATCTACGCGGTGCGCGCCGAGGCCCTGCGCCCCGGCGAGACAAAGCGTGATGACCGCTACTTCCGCCCCGACCGCAATCCGGTGGTGCTCACCGGACTGCGGTTCGACACCATCAAGGTGGATGCCGGCACGTTTCCCACCGTGGTCGTGCGCCCCACCATTCGCGCCAAGGGCCTCTTCTCGGAGGGAGGAGAGGCCCAGGTCTGGTTCAGCGATGATGCGGCGCGGATTCCGGTGCAGGTGCGCACCAAGTTCGCGCGCTTTCGCCTGACCCTGTCGCTCAAGTCCGTGGTTTACGGCAACGAGCCACGCTGACGCCACAGCGGATTGGCGTGCTCGTGCGCCGTCGACGTGTGACGACGCAGGTCACGGCCGTCGGCGGTCACGCTGTAGACCTGCCAGTTGTAGATGTTGCCGAGAATCTCGTGAGCCGACACGAAGGCCAGACGCCGGCCGTCCGGTGACCACGCGGGCGCGCGCTGCTCCCCGTCGGGCTCAACCGCCAGGAGGGCCTGCTCCGCCACCGGCCGTGCGTTGGCGTCGAGACGCACCGTCCACAGGTCGCCAACGAGGCTGGCGCTCCGGCGCACGAAGGCCACCATGCGCCCGTCGGGAGACCAGGCCGGCGCCCGGTCCGAGGCCTCGGCATCGAGCGTGAGCGTCTGCACGTCGCCGCCGTCATCGCGCATGGATTCGAGACGCGCCACCATGTAGCCCTCGGCGCTGCGCCGCTCGTGGGCATAGGCGAGACGATACGCGCCATTGACCGGCTGCGGGGACCAGGTCGGCGATTCGTACGACGACTCGCCGCGCACCGCGTTCGTCAGGCGCACGAGACCCGTCCCGTCAAGATTCATGACGTAGATGTCGCCCGGATTGAACAAGCCCACCGGCCCGCCCGGCATCCAGCCGCGAAACGCGACCCGCTGTCCATCCGGACTGATGGCCGCCTGATCCGCGAGCAGACTATCCATGCGGATGCCCGCCTGAACCCGCAGACGGCCCGCGACGCCCAGGCTATCCAGCGTCGCCGCACACAGCGTCGTGCCGTGGCCGGTGGTGCAGGTCATCAGCAGGTCCCGCCCGTTGGGCGCAAGGCTGGCGTCATAGGCACCGGCGAGGTCGAGCACCGGCTGAACCGCGCTGTCGATCAGACTGGCCGACGACGCGGAATCGCCAACCACAAACGCCGTGCGCATGAGGCGCGGCCGGAGGATCGGACTCATGTCCGACTCGTGACGATCGAACAGCAGGACGTAGGGGCTGGCAGGCCGCGGTGGCGTGGAGTCACGCGGCGGTACCGAATCCCGCGGCGGGGTGGAATCGCGCGGGGGCACCGAATCGACCGGGGGCGACTGAGCCGGCTCATTGGGGCCGGCAAGCGTGGCATTGTCGGCGCAGGCCACGAAAAACAGCGGAGCCGACACCAGCAGCAGTGCCCAGCGGCTGCGCCCAAGGGCGCGCGCGGCAGGCACGGGAGACTTCGGAAACATCGGACCGTCCGGATCTATGAGAGCAGGGGGAATACCTGAGTATTCGGCTCTACCCGGTTCGTCCCACCCGCGTCACATCAGGGGCCTGCCCCGGGCCGGGCTACGCGCTCCGGCCCCGGGGCGTCCGCATGGTCAGTCTCCGGCTTCGAACTCGGGGGCCATGCCCACGGCCCCGCCTGCCACCGGCTGCCGTCCCGTGAGAAAGAGCTTGAGCCGGTCACCGATGCCATGCACGATGAGGTAGGCGCAGGGCACCACGAAGAGGGTCAGCAACGTGGACACCGACAGGCCACCGATGACGGTGATGGCGAGCGGCTGCATGAGCTCCGAGCCTTCGCCGATGCCAAGCGCCAGCGGCAGCATGCCAAGCAGCGTGGTCATGGTGGTCATGAGAATGGGACGCAGTCGCACCGCGCCCGCGTCCACCACCGCCTGCTCCATGGGGGTGCCCAGCGCCCGATACTCCTCGATGTATTCCACGAGCAGAATGGCGTTGTTGACCACAATGCCCGCAAGCAGGATGACACCCAGCATGACGGGCGCCGAGAGCGGCGCGCCGGTGGCCCAGAGTGCCACACCCACCCCGATGAGCGAAAGCGGGATGGCCAGCAGGATGACAAAAGGATTGAGCATGCTCTCGTATTGCGTGGCGAGCACCACGAACACGAGAAACACGGCCAGCGCCACCACTAGAAGGAGCTGGCGATTGTTCTCCTCGATGGCCTCTTCTTCGCCACCCACCAGCACGGCATAGCCGTCCGGAATCTCGAGATCGGCCAGTCGTGCCCGCACCGAGTCGGCCACTACACCCGGTGAGGCCACGGTGGTGATCACGTCACCACTGATGCGCAGTCGACGGATCTGGTTCTCGCGATTGATGTCGGTGGGCCCGAGTTCGGTGCGCACATCGGCCACGTCACGCAGCATGACCGGCGCATTGCCCGCGCGCTGTGGCGGGAAGAGCGCCACGGTGCCGATGTCTTCGGGGCTCGCAAAGCGTCCGCGCGGCAGCATGACGCGGACATCGATTTCGCGATTGCCGACGGCATAGCGCGTGGCGACCGTGCCGTCGAGTGCGGTGCGAATGGTCTGTCCCACCGTCGCGACGTCGAGACCAAGGTCGGCCGCGCGTTCGCGATCGAGGCGGATGGACAGGGTGGGGCTGGCCTCTTCGCTCGAGGCTTCCATGTTTTCGAGGCCCGGCACACCACGCACGCGCTGCGCGACCTCGCGGCTCAGGCGCTGCAACTCGTCGAGATTGTCGCCCTGAATGGCCACGCTGAGGTCGGAGCCCGTGGACGAGGTGCGCAGACCACGAATGCGCGGCGGCCGCACCCCCACACGTGCACCGGCAAATCCGGCGTTGTTGATGGAATCCTGCAACTGCCGCACCCAGACGTCGGCCGACATGTCGCGCTCGCTCGGCGGCACGAGACGGATGTCCATGGACCCGCGCCCCGCGCGGTTGGATGTGGCGTTGCCAAACAGAAAACCGCCGGCGGTGCTGAACACGCTCTGCACATGCGGCATCGTGCCCACGATACGCTCGACCGCCAGCGTGACGTCGTTGGTTTGCTGCGGCGTGGCGCCGGGCGGCAGGCGAATGAACGCCCCCACCCCGCCGTCGTCCACCTGCGGCAGGAACTCGCTGCCCTGATCACGCACCAGCCAGGCCGCGCCAACCAGCGCGCCCATGGCAGTGCCAAGGACCACCCAGCGCCAAGGCAGCAGCTTCTGAGTCACCCGCCGATATCCCTGGCGAACGCGTGCCATGAGAGCGTCGAAGGCCACGAAGGGCCGCCAGGTATCGAGGCCGCTCTTGAAGCGGACTTTCGACAACTGCGCGGCCAACATGGGCACGAGGGTGAGCGCCGCAGCCAACGAGGCCGCAATGGCAAACGAAATCGTGAGAATGAGCTCACGGAAGATGAGCGCGGAGAGTCCACTCACGAGCAGGAAGGGCACCACCGCCGCAAGGTTGGTGGTGGTGGAGGCCACCACGGCACTGGTGACTTCCTGCGCGCCGATGTGCGCCGCTTCCACCGGATCGGTCACACCTTCCTCGTCCTTCTTGCGGAAGATGTTCTCGAGCATGACGATGGCATTGTCCACCAGCATGCCCACACCGAGGGCGAGTCCGCCCAGCGACATGATGTTGAGGGTGAGGTCGGCCATCCCCATGAGCACCAGCGTCGCCAGCACCGCTATGGGAATGGACAGACCGATCACCAGCGTCTTGCGCAGCGATTGCAGAAACAGCAGCACCACCAGCATGGCGAGGCCCGCGCCAAGAATGGCGGAGTCGCGCACACTGTTGACCGAGTTGCGAATGAATCCGGCCTGATTCTGGATGACTTCGTACTGAATGTCCTCCGGAATGAAGCGATTGCGCGCCAGTTCACGCAGACGGGCGTCCACCTGATCGGCGGCTTCGACCGTGTTGCCATCGGGTTGCTTGCGAATGGAGACCTTGATGGCCGGCACGCCATTGAGGCGCGCCCAGAGACGCTGCTCCTGATGCGTGTCTTCGACCGTGGCCACGTCGGTGAGCGGAATCTGACGGCCACCACCCACAGGCAGCAGCACACCACGAATGTCTCCAACCGTGCGGAAGCGCCCCGAGGTCTTGCCCACCACTTCCTGATCAAGGCCCGAAATGCGACCAGCCGCCACGTCCTGATTCTGCGTACGCAGGGAGTTGATGACCTGCGACACGCTGAGTCCGTAGGCCTGCAGACGCTCCTGGTCGAGCGTGACCTGCACCTCGCGGACGAGACCACCACTGATGTCGAGCGACGCCACGCCCTGCACCGTGAGCAGCTGCGGGCGCAGCCTGTCCTCGATCCATGTGCGCAGGTCGGTCAGATCGCGCGTGGGCGAGGAGAAGGCGACTTCGTAGATGGGCGCCTGTGTCGGATCAGACTTGCCGATGGTGGGCGCCGAGGCCTCAATGGGCAGCTGGGAACGTGCGCGATTGAGATTGGTGGCGGCGTTCTGCAGCGCAATGTCGATGTCGGTGCCGTAGGAGAAATGCAGCTCGACACCGACACTGCCTTCCTGGATGCTCGTCTCGATGAGCGTCAGGTTCTCCGTGGTGGCCAGCGCCGCTTCGAGGGGCTTGGCGATGGTCTCCTCGAGCACGCTCGGATCGACCCCCGGATTGTTCACACCGACGCGAATCTGCGGATATACGATGCGCGGCAGCAGATCGAGCGGCAGCCGCGACACGAACAGCCAGCCCAGCACGAGAATGACACTCGTGAGGGTGAGGGTGCCGATGGGTCGCCTGATGGACCAACTGGCAATGCCGCGATGCCGTGGCGCGCTCACGGGACATTCCCCACGGCCGGGCGCTGTCCCACCGCCGTCAGTGAATCCCGCGGGCGCGTCTCGGCGGGGGCACCCGGCGCAGTGGGCGACACCACACGCACCTCGCCGCCCTCTCGCAGGAAGGTGGCGCCGGCCACGACGACCGAATCGCCCACCTTGAGGCCTTCGGTGATTTCCACGCGCCCCTCGTAGGTGGAGCCGCGCTGCACGCCGCGGCGCACGGCCTTGCCCCCCTGCACCACAAAGACCACGGCGCCACGCGGATTCTCGAGCACGGCCGTGATGGGGACCATGAGGAGATCGCTGCGCGGTGCGAGCGTGAACACGGCACGCGCCAGATAACCGGGCTTCACATCGCGCGCGGCCGCTCCGCTCAGGGCCACCTCGACCGGCACCAGCCGCGTGGTGCTGTCGGCACTCGGGAAGATGCGACGAATGGCGCCCGTGATCTCGCGTCCGGGCAGCGCATCGAGTCGCACGGACACCTTGCCGCCTTCGCGCAGCGAGGCCACCAGCAGCTCCGACACCGGGACCCGCACGACGAGCGTGGACAGATCAGCCACGGAGAAGAGGCGCAGTTGCGGCGACGCCACATCACCGGGCTCCACCCGTCGCTCGAGCACGACACCGTCGGACGGGGACACCACCGTCGCAAAGCCACGACGCACACGCAACTGATCGCGCGTCGAGCGCGCGGAAGCCAGCGCGGCCTGGGCCGCTTCGTCTTCGGTGACCGTGATGACACCAGCGGCGCGCAGCGACGCCGAGCGCTCCGCCGCCGACTCGGCCACCTTGAGCGCGACTTCGGCGCTGGCCAGCTGCGCGTCAATTTCCGGCACGGCGAGGCGCGCCAGCACCTGCCCCGCACGCACGCGATCGCCTTCCTCCACCACCACCGACTCGAGCACACCGGCCAACTGACTTACGACCCCGATGGTGCGCAGCGGTTCCACCAGGCCCGTCGTGGCCACGTCACGTGCCACGTCGGCACGTGCCACCACTTCCACCTGCACGGGCTCCACACGCGCGCCGCGGCCACCGCCCGGGCCACCACCTGGTCCACGTCGCGCTCCGCTGCCCGCCTGACCTGCAGGGGCACTTCCCGACGACGGGGCATCCTTGGAGCAGGCGGTGGCGGACGCCAGGCTCAGCGCGACCAGCGCGAGTGAGCCACAATGAACGAGCACGGCAAACGATCTACGCATCAGCAACCGCGGAATCGAGTCGAAAATCGGTGGGCGGTCGGGACTGACGTCCCGAGACTGCGCCCGCGAAAGCGAGCTCCGGCATCACGGCGCAGCAGCGCACGCGGAGAACTTGGCCGGACGCGGCCAATACTCTGTATACGTCGGAGGACGGGGCGATGTTAACGCCGCGTCCCAGCCAGGAGGCGCTCGTCCCGGACTAGAGGCCGCCGTAGCAGACGTACTTGAGTTCCTGAAACGCCTCCAGACCCTGCCGAGATCCCTCTCGCCCCATGCCGGACTGTTTTACCCCGCCAAACGGGGCAACAGTGGTGCCGATCAGACTTTCGTTCACGCCCACCATGCCATACTCGAGCGCTTCCGCCACCCGCCAGCAGCGGGCGGCATGCTCGCTGTACACATAGGCCGCCAGCCCGTAGGGCGTGTCGTTGGCCCGCGCAATCACTTCCTCTTCCGTTTCAAAGCGCTGCACCGCGGCCACGGGTCCGAAGATCTCCTCCTGACTGATGGACATGTCCGGCCGCACCCCGGTGAGGACAGTCGGTTCGAACCAGCGCTCACCCTGCACCTGCCCACCCAGCAGCAACTGTGCACCGGCCTGCACGGCGTCATCCACCAGACGCTGCACCTTCTGCGTGGCCCGCGTAGAAATGAGCGGGCCCACCTGCACCGCCGGATCATCGGGGCGTCCGCTGCGCAGCGCCTGCACTGCCTCGATGAGCTGCTGCACAAAGCGATCATGCACACCCGCCTGCACAAACACCCGATTGACACAGACGCAGGTCTGACCGTTGTGCCGGAACTTGGCCGTCATGGTGCCGCGCACCGCGCGCTCAATGTCGGCGTCATCGAACACCAGCACCGGCGCATTGCCACCGAGTTCGAGCGACAGCTTGGTGAGCTGCATGGCGCTCTGCGCCACCAGCTGCTTGCCCACGGCGGTGGATCCCGTGAAAGACACCTTGCGCACGCGCGCGTCCTCGAAGAACACGGCGCCGAGCTCCGCATTGCGCGTCGTGGGCAAGGTGCAGTACACATCGGCCGGAATGCCGGCCTCGTGCGCGAGACGCTCGGCATAGAGCGCCGTGAGCGGAGTCTCCGTGGCCGGCTTGATGATGACCGGACATCCGGCCGCGAGGGCCGGCGCCACCTTGCGGGTGATCATGGCCAACGGAAAGTTCCACGGTGTAATGGCCGCCACCACGCCAACGGATTGCCGCAGCACAAACAGCCGCCGATCCCGTGATGGCGAGGGAATGATTTCGCCGTAACTGCGCCGGGCTTCTTCGGCGAACCACTCCACGAACGACGCGGCGTAGTCCACTTCCCCGAGACTTTCGGCATGCACCTTGCTGGCTTCACGTGTCATGAGCGCGGCAAGTGGCGCCTTGTGATCGAGCAGCGCATCGTGCCAGCGCCGCAGCAGCTGCGCACGCTCTGCAGCCGGACGCTCACGCCACGCCCCCCACGCCGCATGTGCCCGCACAATGGCGGCGCGCGCATCATCCGGTGTGTGATCGGTCACCAGGTCCACCAGCGCGCCGCTGGCGGGATCATGCACGGGAAACGTCAGGCTGGCCATGTGCAGGAATGCAAGGGGTGGGAAGGCGTACTCCGACATGTTAGCGTGTGCACAGCATGAGCGCCGCTTCTCTCGTCCTGCCTCTCGACGTCTTCGGACGTCGCCGCCTCAAGGTGGCATTCGTCGGCACCCATGGCGTGGGCAAGACCACGCTGTGCTTTGATCTCGCCGCCCAGCTCAAGCGCCTCGATCTGGGCGTGGATCTGGTCAAGGAAGTCGCGCGGCGCTGTCCGCTGCCCATCAACGAGGACACCACCTACGACGCCCAGGCCTGGATTCTGCACACGCAGATTGCCGAGGAACTGGCGGCGGCGGCGCAGTATGAGGTGGTGGTTTGTGACCGCTCGGTGCTCGACAACTATGCTTATCTCGTCGCGCGGCTTGGGCGGAGGCTCGAGTTGGAGCCGCTCGTGCGCGAATGGGTGCGCGGCTACCACGCCCTGTTCAAGGTGCCGGTGCTGCACGCGCCGCGCTTCGACGGCAAGCGCGCGGTGAGCCCGGCCTTTCAGCAGGAGATCGACGAGATCATCGACGAGCTGGTGCGCGATTTCGCGGTGCCGGTGCAGCATCTCGATCCGTCCGACCGGGACGGTTGGACCACACAGGCGTTGCTGCACCTCGGTCTGCCCACGCAACCGCCACAAATCGATCTGTTCGCGTCACGCGAGTCGGTCGAGTAGCGGGTGCGTTGTTCGGCGAGTGCGCGCGGTTGCGCCTCGCTGCGGCTTACACGTCTGCTGCTGCGCCGTCGGTAGCCAGGCGCAGTGCGCTGCCCCAGGGATCGGTGAGCACGCGGTGTTGCTGATCCACCACGAAGCCGGCCTGCGCCACCTGCGTCAGCACGCGGTCCACGTCGGCGTCCGATGGCAGCACCACGTTCCACTCGGCAAGCCGTGCGTCGTTCGGACCTGGTGACGGGGCGCCACCGGCCCAGGTGTTGACCCCGAGATGGTGGTGATAGCCACCGGCGCCAAGGAACAGCGCGCCCGGATAGCGCCACACCATGCGCGTGAAGCCCATCGCATCGGCGTAGAACGCCCGCGCCTTGCCCAGATCACCCACGTGCAGGTGCAGATGCCCCATGCGCGTGCCAATGGGCATGCCCTGCCACGTCGTATTGCCTGCGGATGCCAGCACGGACGGCATGTCGATCGGGTCCGTGGCCATCATCAGTTCGCGGCCCAGTCGCTGCCAGGTGTCGCGCGGGCGATCGGCGTAGACCTCGATACCCAGACCGTCCGGGTCGGTGAGGTAGAGGGCCTCGGAGACGAGGTGATCGCTCGCCCCGGCCCGAGCGCCTATGGCCGACAGATGGCGAACAAACCGACCGAGTGAGGCGCGGTCGGGCAGCAGGATGGCGAAGTGGTACAGTCCGAGTCGCGAGCCCGGGCGGATGCCGGTGATGCCGGGCGCGGTGTCGAGCAGCACAAGCGGCTCGGTGTCGCCAGCGGCGCCCAGCGCCAGCGCCTGACCTGGCGCGGGCGGACGCTGCGGTACGAGACCGAGGACCTGCTCGTACCAGGCCTGGGAGCGTGCGAGGTCGGAGACCAGCAGACGGACCGGCCCGAGACGCAGCGCGTCGGGCAGCGGGGCGACTGATGGAGCCTCGCCGTAGCTGCCGGGGACGGCGGGCTGCGGGGCGCGGTTGGAGCCGAAGATGTCGGCGGTGGTGACGGACATCTGAGAATGTTAGCTGTTTAACCGATAGTTGGCAAGCTATTTACCTGCAGCGCTCCGTCCACTGTTCTGAGCCGTGGGCGGTGGGTGATGGGTGCGCGTGGTGCTGCGGCGGCATCTCGTGATCCATGGGATCGCGTGATGTGAACGCTGCACCGCTCGCACCCAGAGCTCACAGCGCAAAGCCCACTGCGGTGGATGGCGAACCCGAACCCCTCCCCGCCGTGAGGGTACCACGGCCAAACACACACCATCACCTTTCACCCATGTCTCTGCTCCCCTTCCTCGCGCTCCTCGTCCTCCCGCTCCAACCGCCTGTCCCGGCCAAGCCCGACGTGGCCTTCATGCAGGGCATGATCGCCCACCACGCGCAGGCACTGACCATGAGTGCGCTGGTCCCCGCGCGCACCCAGCGGCCCGAGCTGCTGGCGCTGGCGGAGCGCATCGTGGTATCGCAGCAGGACGAGATCGCCATCATGCAGTCCTGGCTGCGCGAGCGAAAGCAGACTGTGCCGGACGTCGCCGACACCTCACATGCCGCGCACGCCACGCACGCGTCCCATGACATGCCGGGCATGCTGCTGCCGGCGCAGATGGACTCGCTCAGTGCCGCCAGCGGCGCCCGGTTCGAGCGACTGTTTCTGCGCTACATGATCCAGCACCACGACGGCGCGCTGCAGATGGTGGCCAGCCTGCTCGCGGCTCAGGGCGGAGCCCGCGATCCGCAGGTGTTCCAGTTTGCTTCTGACGTGGACACCGATCAGCGCGCGGAGATTCGCCGCATGCGCGCTCTGCTCGAGCGGCTTCCGTCCAACACCCCCTGATGTTCCCGTCGGGCCTCCTGGCCCGAAGCCTGATGTCTTCCGATCACCTCACGACACGAGACGCATGATCCGTTCGACCGTTCGTCATCGCGCGCTGCTTGCTGCGACCTCGCTGGCCGCCTCTTCACTGGCCCTGCTGGCCACACCCGCGCTGGCCCAGGATCCCCGGGTGGGACTCAAGGTGGGATTCCAGGACGCCGGGGAAGCCATTCGCCATCTCACGCTGGTGTCACACACGCCCAAGCAGGATGGCTGGTTCAATCCCAACAACCTCGGTGACTTCGGCTTCGCCAATTCCGATCTGGCCTTCCAGAAGAACCTCGTGTTCCAGGGTGGCTGGCACGGTTGGCAGGCCTGGGACATCAGCAACCCGAAGGCGCCGCGTCTGCGCAAGGCGTTTGTCTGCCAGGGCGGCCAGGGTGACCTGTCCGTGCATGGCAACCTGCTGTTCATGTCGGTCGAGGATCTCGTGGGCCGCGTGGACTGCGGCACGCAGGGTGTGAGTGATTCGGTGAGCGCCGAGCGGTTCCGCGGCGTGCGCATCTTCGACATCAGCGACATCGACAATCCGAAGCAGGTGGCCGCCGTGCAGACCTGCCGTGGCTCGCACACGCACACGCTGCTCGTCGATCCGAACGACAAGGCCAACGTGTATGTGTACGTGCAGGGCACGGGCCCGGTGCGTTCGCCCAACGAACTGGCTGGCTGCAACGCGCAGCCCGATGATGCGGGCACGTCCCTCTTCCGCATCGAAGTCATCAAGGTGCCGCTGGCTGCGCCGCAGAACGCGGAAGTGGTGAGCATGCCGCGCGTGTTTGCCGACGCCGCCGGCAACGCCGCCGGTCTCTGGAAGGGTGGCTCGCACGGCGAGGGCACGCAGAACACGGCCATCACCGATCAGTGCCACGACATCACCGTGTATCCGGCCATTGGTCTGGCGGCCGGCGCCTGCTCGGGCAACGGCATCCTGCTCGACATCAAGGATCCCGCCAACCCGAAGCGCATAGACGAAGTCATCGATCCCAACTTCGCCTACTGGCACTCGGCCACGTTCAACAACGCGGGCACGACGGTGCTGTTCACCGACGAGTGGGGCGGCGGCACCGCGCCGCGCTGCCGCAGCACCGACAAGCCCACCTGGGGCGCCAACGCGCTCTTCAAGCTGGGCGAAGGCCGCAAGCTGCAGCAGGTGGGTTATTACAAGCTGCCCGCGCCGCAGGAGGCCAGCGAGAACTGCGTGGCCCACAACGGCTCGCTCATTCCGGTGCCGGGCCGCGACATCATGGCGCAGGCCTGGTATCAGGGTGGCCTCTCGGTGTTCGACTTCACCGACCCGAGCAAGCCGGTGGAAATCGCGTATTTCGATCGTGGGCCCATCGCGCCCACGCTCACACTGGCCGGCTTCTGGAGCACCTACTGGTACAACGGCCACATCGTGGCGTCGGAGATTGGCCGCGGCCTCGACATCTTCGAACTGCAGCCCAGCGAGTTCCTGACGAAGAACGAAATCGAAGCGGCCAAGCTGGTGCAGGTGGACGAACTCAATCCGCAGATGCAGACGCGCATCACCTGGCCGGCAGCGTTCCCGGTCGCGCGGGCCTATGTGGACCAGCTCGACCGCGCCAACGCGCTGCCCGATTCTCGCATCGCCAGCATCAACAAGACCCTTGATGCCGCAGAGAAGGCTGGCGGGTCGGCACGCAAGCAGGCCCTGTCGCTGCTGGTCTCGCAGCTGGCCGGCGATGTGAACCGCTCGGGCGACCCGGCCAAGGTGCGCCTGCTGCAGGACGTCGTGCGCCAGATGGCGCGCTGAACCTGCAGGGACGGCCCGCTGCCGTCCGTCCCATCCTGCCTGTCGTGATCTGAGTCACAACCTTTGGTCCGAATCGGGCCCGTGCCGCTCCAGTACTGAGCGCATGGGCCCGGTTTTTTCGCTATGTATTCAAGGTGACTGTGCCATTTCCGACCGCCGAATCCGATCTCCGCTCCCGCCTCGAACGGGAGCTCGGAGAGAGCTACGCCATTCAGCGTGAGCTGGGTGGTGGCGGCTCGGCCAAGGTGTTTCTGGCCATTGAGCGCGCCCTCGATCGCCCGGTGGTGCTCAAGGTGCTGCCACCGGAAGCGACGGTCGGAGTGGACGGCGAACGCTTCCGCCGCGAGATCCTCATCGCGGCGCGTCTGCAGCATCCGCACCTCGTGCCGCTGCTGCAGGCCGGCACGGTGAACGCCGAGGCGGGAGACCGCGCGCTGCGCTGGTTCTCCATGCCCTTCGTGGAAGGGCAGACGCTGCGAGAGCAGTTGCAGCGGCGTACACGCTACAGTGTGAACGACGGACTGCGCCTCTTGCGCGAGCTGGCGTCAGGCCTGATGTACGCCCACGCGCGTGGTGTGGTGCACCGGGACATCAAGCCGGAAAACGTGTTGCTCTCCGGCGACGCCGCCATGATTGCCGATTTTGGGGTGGCCAAGGCACTCGACGATGCCAGCGACGGAGCACTCAAGAGCGGGAAGCGTGTGACCACGGTCAGCATGGCGCTCGGCACACCGGCCTACATGTCGCCCGAGCAGATCAGCCGCGCCCCGATGGTTGACCACAAGGCCGACCTCTACGCGTTCGGATGTCTCGCCTATGAACTGTTTGCCGGTGCGCCGCCACTCGAGCGGGAGAGTCTGCGTGCGACGATGGCGGCGCAGATGCAGGATCCGCCACCACCACTGCATCAGATCCGGCCCGATCTCCCGGAGGCGCTGGTCAACGTGATCATGCGCTGCCTGCACAAGGATCCGCTGCAGCGACCGCACTCGGCGTCGGTGATCGTGAAGGTCATTGACGAGGTGCAGACGGGGACGGCCAACGGCGACACAGCACACGGCGGCACAGCACACGGCGAAACGTCAAACAGCGAGAGCCCTGGCGCCGGAAGCCTTCACGCCAGAAGCCGAGAGGCCGGGAGCCGGTCTGGCGATCGTGCGGCGAGAGAACCGGTCACCATCTATGTGGTGCCACTGCTGCTGATGATCGCTGTCGTGGCAGCGGTGGTGTGGTGGGTGTTCTTGCGCTGAAGCGACCCGCGCGACTCAGCCCACCACCGGCTTGATGCGCAGCACGCGGCCATTGCCGCTGTCGGTGACCACATACACGTAGCCATCGGGGCCCACGGTGACGTCGCGAATGCGCTCACCGAGTTCGCCAAGGTAGCGTTCCTCTCGCGTCACGCGACCGTTGGCAAGCTCGAGTCGCACGAGCGCACCTGGTGTGAGCGAGCCGATGAGCACCGAGCCCTTCCAGCCCGGAATGGCGTCGGCGGTGTAGAAGGCCATGCCCGACGGCGCGATGACGGGATCCCAGTAGTACACGGGCTGCTCCATGCCCGGCTTGCTGCTGCCCTCGCCAATGCGCGCGCCCGAGTAGTCCACGCCGTACGTGATGACGGGCCATCCATAATTCCGGCCGGCCTGCGGCTGATTGAGTTCGTCGCCACCACGTGCGCCATGCTCCACCGTCCACAGCAGGCCGGTGGCGGGATCGAGCGCCGCCGCCTGCACGTTGCGATGGCCGTAGCTCCAGATCTCCGGCCGCGCGTCGCTGCGCGCACGAAACGGATTGTCGGCGGGCACGCTGCCATCGGTGGCCACACGCACGACCTTGCCCTGGCCACGCGCGAGATCCTGCGCGTACTCGCGCCAGTTCATGCGGTCACCCTGCGTGATGAACAGCAGGCCGTTGCGCGCGAACACCAGACGCGAGCCGTAGTGTCCCCCGCCGTTCAGTTTTGGCTCCTGCCGGTAGATGACCTGCAGCTCCGTGAGTCCCGCATCGGTGAGTCGGGCTCGCGCCACCGTGGTACCGCTGCCACCGGCACCGGCTTCGGCATACGACAGGTAGATGCGCTGGTTCTGTGCAAAGGCCGGATCAATGGCCACGTCGAGCAGCCCACCCTGCCCCACGGCGTGCACAGCGGGCACACCGCTGAGTGGCGCCGACAGCGTGCCACTTGGCGAGAGCAGACGCAGACGACCGGGTCGCTCCGTGACGAGTGCGCGCCCATCGGGCAGGAACTCGATGGCCCAGGGGTTCACGAGACCACTGACCACCGTCTCCGCCTGCACCACGCCACGCGTATTGCCAGGCGTCGGTGAGCGAACAGCCGGCGTCTGACCACTCCCGCTGCTGTCGGCCGGCGGCGGATCAGCGGGTGAGGTGCTGTCCACGGGGGTCGTGGAGCCACTGCCACCGGCACAGGCCAGCAGCAGCGGGGCCAGCAGAATCAGCGGCCGGCCGAGGCCTGAACCCCGAACCGCTGACGCCAATGCCATCCGCATGGTCGAAACTCCGATGAGGGTGCCGTAAGTTATCTGTCTGGCGCGTGTCTCCGTGGACGCCGACCGCGCTCCCGCCGTTTACTATCAGCCCGCCCGCCCATGTCGTTCCCCCGTCTGGTGCGCCGCGCCACAATCCTCGTGGCGCCGCTGCTGACCGGTGCATCCGCCCTGCTGCTCTCGCCCTCGAGCGCGTTGGCACAGGCCGACAACCCACGCCCCGTACTGGCCGCCGACCCGCGGCGTTCACCCACCCAGAAGCCGCCGCTGCATGGCCGGCACTGGATGGCCATCACCGGCAAACCCCTCGGCGCCACCGCCGGTGCCATGATGTTCCAAAAGGGTGGCAACGCCGTGGACGCCGCGGCCGCCATGCTGGCCGCCACCTGCACCATGTGGGACACCCTGCACTGCGGCGGCGAAACACAGGCGCTGATCTACCATCCCAAACTCAAGAAGGTCATCGGCATCAACGCGCTGGGCGTCGCGCCCAGTGGTGCCACGGCCGAGTTCTATCGCAGCAAGGGTTACGCCCATCCGCCCGAGTTCGGGCCGCTGGCAGCCATCACGCCGGGCACGCCCGGTGGACTCATGGTCATGCTGGCCGAGTACGGCACACTGTCGCTGGCTGATGTGCTGGGGCCGGCCATTCGTCTGGCCGACGGCTTCCCCATCGAGGCCCAACTCGCCAACAACATCGAGCGACAGAAGGCCGAGATCAAGAAGTGGAAGGTGTCGCCGTCCATCATGCTCCCGCATCTCGGCAGCGGCGGACGTGAAGCGCCGGAGCCCGGCGAAGTGTTCGTGCAGAAGGACCTGGCGGCGACGTTCCGCAAGCTCGTGGCCACCGAAGCGGCGGCACGCAAGGCGGGCAAGTCACGCAAGGCCGCCATCATGGCCGCGTATGATCGCTTCTACAAAGGCGACATTGCGCAGGAACTCGTACGTGGCATGCGCGACGAGGGCGGACTCTTCACCATGGCCGATCTGGCCAACTGGCGCGTGAAGATCGAAGAGCCCATGTGCAGCGACTACAAGGGCATTGCCGTGTGCAAGCTGCAGCAGTGGCAGCAGGGGCCCGTCATGCTGCAGGCGCTCAACATGCTCGAGCCCATGGACCTCAAGGGCATGGGCTACAACTCGCCGCGCTACGTGCACACGCTGTACCAGACCATGAGCATGGCGTTTGCCGATCGCGACTTTTACTACGGCGACCCGGCCTTCGCACCCGAAGAGCCCATGCGCGGTCTGCTGTCCAAGGAGTACGCCAAGGCCCGCGCGGCGCTCATCAACCCCGAGCGCAACGATCCCGACATCAAGCCGGGCGATCCGTATCCGTATCAGGGCGGCAGCAATCCCTTCGCGCAGTATCTCGCGCAGTGGTCACCACGCAACTTCCTGCCGCGCGACAGCACGCGGCAGAGCGGACAGCAGGATCGTGTCGTGCGCACCGACACCGCGAGCACCTGGGAACTGGCCACGGCAACAGACAGCGCGCGCTACGACGCGTTCCACGGCGGCACCACCAGCATCGTCTCCGCCGATTCGGCCGGCTGGGTGGTGTCCATCACGCCAAGCGGCGGCTGGGTGCCGGCGGTGATTGCCGGTCGCACGGGCCTCGGCCTCTCGCAGCGTGGGCAGAGCTTCGTCACGCGTCCCGAAGACGGACCGTACAACGTGATCGAGCCCGGCAAGCGCCCGCGTGTGACACTCACACCGACGTTGGCGCTCAAGGACGGCGCACCCTTCCTGGCCTTTGCCGTACAGGGCGGCGACACGCAAGACCAGAACCTGCTGCAGTTCTTCCTCAACGTGGTGGAGTTCGGCATGACGGTGCAGCAGGCCGTGGAGGCGCCGAACATCAACTCGTACCAGATGCGCAATTCCTTCGGCGCGCACGAGACGCAGCCTGGCCTCATGGAGATCGCCACCTCGATGCCGGAGAGCACGCGGGCCGCCCTTCGGGCCATGGGCTACCGGCTCCGTCCCCTCGAGCGCACCTCCGGTCCCATCAACGCCATCTGGTTTGATCGCAAGCACGGCACGATGTGGGGGGGCAGCAGCAACCACGGCGAGGACTATGGCATCGCGTGGTAGGTGAGACCACGCACTCGGTACTCGAACCCAACACTCGAAACTGATCAGTTCCGAGTGTTGGGTTCGGGTTTTCAGTTTTGGGTGCTGAACTGGCTGGATTCCCGCCCGTCCGCGAGCGACATTTACGGGGTTAGCCTCCTTCCTTCCGACCTCACGGATCCCATGCCGATCACGCTCAAGGTCAATGGCACGTCCCGCACCGTGGATGTGCCGCCCGAGATGCCCCTGCTCTGGGTGCTGCGCGACGAACTCGACCTCAAGGGGACCAAGTTCGGTTGCGGCGCCAATCGTTGCGGCGCCTGCACCGTGCACATCAACGGCGTAGCGCAGCGCACCTGCACGCTGCCCGTCTCACGCGCGGCTGGTGCCGACATCACCACCATCGAGGGGCTCGACCCCAACGGCGCCCACGCCGTACAGAAGGCCTGGGAGGAACTCGACGTGCCGCAGTGCGGCTACTGTCAGGCCGGACAGATGATGGCGGCGGCGGGCCTGCTGGCCAAGACGCCCAAGCCCACGGACGCCGACATCGACACGGCGCTCAACACGAATCTCTGTCGCTGTGCGACCTACCTGCGCATTCGCGCCGCCGTGCATCGTGCCGCCGAGATCAAGGCCGGCGGCGCAGCGGTGGGCAGCAGCGGCGCGCCCGGGGAGGACTGAGCCATGACGCCCACGACCACACCCGCCACGCCGGCGCCCACGCGCCGTGAGTTCCTCAAGGTGTCGGCGCTCGCAGGCGGCGGACTGCTGCTGGCCAGCTACGCCGAACCGGTTGAGGCGCTGCAGCGTCTCGTCGGCACGGCACCGGCCGCCGACCCCATGCTGTCGGCCTTCATTCGCATCACGGCCGACAATGTCGTCACCATCACGGCCAAGAACCCCGAGATCGGCCAGGGCATTCAGACCATGCTGCCCATGCTGATTGCCGAGGAACTCGATGTGGACTGGAAGCAGGTCCGCATTGAGCAGGCCGACTTCGATCCGAACAAGTATCCGGCGCAGGTGGCCGGTGGCAGCACGGCCACGCCCACCAACTGGATTCCGCAGCGCCGCGTTGGCGCCGCGGGTCGCGCCATGCTGCTGCAGGCAGCCGCCACGCAGTGGAGTGTGCCGGTGTCGGAGCTCACGACCGCCAAGGGCGTCGTGTATCACAAGGCCTCCAATCGTCAGGCCACCTACGGGTCACTGGCCACGGCCGCGGCCAGCGTCACACCGCCCGCGCTCGATGGTGTGCCGCTCAAGGACCCGTCGCAGTTCAGCATCATCGGCAAGCGCATTCCCACGGTCGCGCTCAAGGACATCCTCACCGGCAAGCCGATCTTCGGCATCGACGTGACGGTGCCCAACATGCACTACGCCACTTTCGTGAAGGCGCCCGTGTATGCGGCCAAGGTGGCCAGCGCCAATCTCGATGTGGTCAAGGCGCAGCCCGGTGTCACGCATGCCTTCGTGGTGGCCGGCACCGACAATCTCGCCGGGCTCAAGGCGGGCGTGGCCATCGTCGGCACGAGCTGGTGGCGGGTGCAGGAGGCGCGCAAGAAGCTCGTGGTGCAGTGGGCCGATCATCCCACGTCGCAGCAGTCGAGTGCCGCCTTCGCCGCGAAGGCCAAGGAGTTCTTTGCCTCGGCGCCGCAGCGCACCATTCGCAACGACGGTGACTTCGATGCGGCCATCAAGACGGCGGCCAAGGTGGTGGAGGCGGAGTACAGCTATCCCTTCATCAACCACGCCACGCTCGAGCCGCAGAACTGCACCGCGCGCATCAACGCCGACGGCAGCTGCGAGATGTGGACCACCTCGCAGACACCGCAGGGCGGACGCGGGCTCGTGGCCAGCACGCTCGGCATCAAGGAAGACCAGGTGGTCATGCACATGATGCGCGCCGGTGGCGGCTTCGGGCGGCGTCTGTACAACGAGCCCCTGGCCGAAGCCGCGTTCATTGCGCGCGAGGCCAAGGTGCCGGTCAAGCTGATCTGGACGCGCGAAGACGACATGCAGCACGACCAGTTCCGTCCGGGTGGCTTCCACAAGTTCACGGGCGGTGTGGATGCCAACGGCAAGCTGATCGCGTTCCGCAATCACTTCGCCACTTTCGGTCAGGGCGAGCGCTTCGCCTCCAGCGCCGACATCGGACCGACCGAGTATCCCGCGCGCTTTGTGCCCAACCTGCGCATGGACGTGTCCATGATGCCGCTGGGCGTGCCCACGGGCGCGCTGCGTGCGCCGCGCTCCAACGCCCTGTCGTTTGCCTTCCAGGGCTTCATCGACGAGTGCGCCGAAGCCGCGGGCAAGGATCCCATCCAGTTCCGCATCGACATGCTGAAGGCGGAGATTCCGCCGCAGCAGCCCTACACGCCGCAGCAGCAGGCGCAGCTCATGAGCGCCGAGCGCATCATCGGCGTGCTCGAAATGGCGCGTGACGTATCGGGCTGGGGCAAGACCAAGCTGCCCAAGGGCACGGGCATGGGTGTGGCCTTCTACTACAGCCACCGCGGCTACTTCGCCGAGGTGGTGCAGGCCACGGTCAGCAAGGCCGGCGTGGTGAAGGTGGACAAGGTGTGGGCCGTGGGCGACGTGGGCAGCGAGATCATCAATCCCAACCATGCCGAACAGCAGGTGCAGGGTGCGGTGCTCGATGCCATGGGTCAGGCCTACGGTCAGGAAATCACCTTTACCGCCGGCAAGGCCGACCAGGGCAACTTCGCGCCAGCCACCACCACGGCCGGCAACGCCTCCAACTTCAGCCTGCTGCGCATCCGTCAGGCGCCGCCGGTGGTTGAAGTGCACTGGAAGAAGACCACGTATCCTCCCACGGGCATCGGTGAGCCGGCCATGCCGCCGCTCATTCCCGCGCTCATGGGAGCCATCTGGCAGGCCACGGGCAAGCGCGTCCGCCAACTGCCGCTCAGCAAGGTCGATCTCAAGTGGTCATAACCGCATGGGTGTAAAGACATGGTCGTGAAGACTGTCCCGACGTCCCCGTTCGCTGACCAGCGACCGGGGACGTCCGGTTTGCGGAAGCGCACCAACGTCTTTCAGCAGCCGCACTATCTCGAGAACTTCGTGCAGGCCGTTCTCGACGAAGCGGCGCTGCAACCCGGGCAAACTTTGGTGCTCGGCGGCGACGGACGCTTTCACAACCGCGAAGCCATTCACACCATCGTGCGCATGGCGGCCGCCAATGGCATCACGCATGTGGTGGTGGGACGCGGCGGCTTGTTGTCCACACCGGCGGCCTCGCATCTCATTCGCCGCGGCGTACGCGGACAGCCCGCAGCCGGTGGCATCATTCTCTCGGCCAGCCACAATCCCGGCGGAGCCGATGGGGATTTTGGCATCAAGTACAACACCGGCAACGGTGGTCCTGCGCCTGAGGCCTTCACCAACCGCGTGGCAGAGCGCGCGGGCTCGCTCACGGCGTATCGTGTGGCGGAGTTGCCGGCGTTTGATCTCGATGTGTTGGGCACGCACACACTGGGAGGCCTGACCCTCGAGGTGGTGGATCCGGTGGCGGCGTACGCTGATCTCATGGCGGCGCTGTTTGACTTTGATGCCATTCGCGCGCTGCTGGCCAGCGGTTTTGCGCTGCGCTTCGATGCCATGCACGCCATCACCGGCCCATATGCGGTGGAGATTCTCGAGCGGCGGCTCGGTGCGCCGGCGGGCACGGTCATCAACGCCGTGCCGCTCCCCGACTTTGGCGGTGGGCATCCCGACCCCAACCTCACCTACGCGCACGAGCTGGTTGAGGAACTTTTTGGGGATCATGCGCCGGATTTTGGCGCGGCGTCCGATGGCGACGGCGATCGCAACATGATTCTGGGACGCCGTTTTTTTGTCACACCCAGTGACAGTCTCGCGGTGCTGGCCGCCAACGCCACGCTGGTGCCGGGTTATCGCGGTGGACTCGCGGGTGTGGCGCGCAGCATGCCCACCAGTGCGGCGGTGGATGTGGTGGCTGAACGCCTGGGCATTCCCTGCTTCGAGACGCCAACGGGCTGGAAGTTCTTCGGCAATCTGCTGGATGCGGGGCGCATCACGCTCTGTGGCGAAGAAAGCTTTGGCACCGGCAGCAACCATGTGCGCGAGAAGGACGGGCTCTGGGCGGTGCTGTTCTGGCTCAACATCGTGGCCGCACGCGGCGAGAGTGTGGAGCAGATCGTGCGCGGGCACTGGGCCGAGTATGGCCGCAACTACTACACGCGCTACGACTACGAGGCTGTGCCCAGCGACGCGGCCAATGCGGTCATGGCCGAGCTGCGCGCGCAACTGGAGTCTCTGCCCGGTCGCACGCTGGCCGGGCGTGTGGTATCACTGGCCGATGACTTTGCCTACACCGATCCGGTGGACGGCGCGGTGAGTCGCCAGCAGGGCATTCGCCTCCTGTTCCAGGACGGCGCGCGCATCGTGTTTCGCCTGTCGGGCACGGGCACCGAGGGCGCCACCATTCGCGTGTACATCGAGTCGCGTGAGACGGACGTCGAGCGACTCGGTCTCGATACGGCGTCTGCCTTGGCGGATCTGGTGGACGCGGCGCTCACGGTGAGCGACCTTGAAGCACGTACCGAGCGACGTGCACCCACGGTAATCACCTGAGACCAATGTCCCCAGAAGCCAAAGCGCGGCAACAGATTGATCTGAAACTCGAAGGCGCTGGATGGATCATCCAGGACGTGAAGGAGCTCAACCTCAGTGTGGGGCTGGGCATTGCCGTGCGTGAGTATCCAACGGATACCGGACCGGCTGACTATGTGCTCTTTGTCAATCGCGTGGCCTGTGGCGTGATCGAAGCCAAACGAGACAGCGCCGGCGAAACGCTCATCGTGGCTGAAGCGCAAACCGAACGTTATGCCGGTGCCAGCCTCAAATGGCGCAAGGACCGTACGCCCCTGCGTTTCCTTTTTGAGGCCACGGGCCAGATCATCCGCTTCACCGACAATGCCGACCCGGCACCGCGCTCACGTGAGCTGTTCCATTTCTTCCAGCCCGGACAGCTCGCGGAATGGCTGACCCAGCCCAATACGCTGCGGCATCGCCTGGCGCACGAGCTCCCGCCACTCACTGAGCGCAACCTCCGGGATTGCCAGATCAGCGCCGTCACCGGTCTTGAACAGTCGCTGGCTCAGAACAAACCGCGCGCGCTGATCCACATGGCCACTGGGGCCGGCAAGACGTTCACCGCCATTACGGCCGTCTATCGCCTGCTCAAGTTTGGCGGGGCCACGCGCGTGTTGTTTCTTGTCGATACACGCAACCTTGGCAAGCAGGCTCACCAGGAGTTCATGGCCTATACGCCGCCTGACGACGGCCGCAAGTTCACCGAGCTGTACAACGTGCAGCGACTGGCATCGAGCAGCATCGACCCGCATGCGCAGGTATGCATCAGTACCATCCAGCGCATGTATTCCATTCTCTCGGGCGAGCCTATCGATGAGTCCTCCGAGGAGGCGTCGCTCCATGAGGTGCAGCAGACGGCCCACCAGGCGAAGCATGTCCGCTACAACTCGGCCATTCCGGTCGAGTCGTTCGATTTCATTGTTATCGACGAGTGCCACCGCAGTATTTACAATCTGTGGAAGCAGGTGCTCGACTACTACGATGCGTTTCTGATTGGCCTCACGGCCACACCCGACAAGCGCACCTTCGGTTTCTTCAATGAGAACATCGTGGCGGAATACAGCTACGAAGACTCGGTGGCCGACGGCGTGAACGTGGGGTACGACGTGTACGAAATCGACACGGAAATTTCCCGAAAGGGCGCAGTGCTTTCCGCACGGGAGTGGGTGGACCATCGCGACCGCGAAACGCGCAAGAAGCGCTGGTCACAGACCGAGCTCGACACCCTGTACACGGGCAAGGAACTTGACCGCTCGGTGGTCAATCCCAGCCAGATTCGTCAGGTCATTCTGGCCATGAAGACGGCGGTGGAGACGAAGATCTTCCCGACACGCCGTGAGGTGCCCAAGACGCTCATTTTCGCCAAGACCGACAGTCACGCCGACGATATCGTGCAAATGGTGCGCGAGGTGTACGGGCAGGGCAATGCCTTTTGCAAGAAGGTGACATACCGTGCCGAAGAGGACGCGGACAGCGTGCTCGCCAGCTTCCGCAACGATTTCAACCCGCGAATTGCCGTCACGGTCGACATGATCGCCACCGGCACGGATGTAAAGCCACTCGAAGTGCTGCTTTTCATGCGCGACGTGCGCAGCAAGGGCTACTACGAGCAGATGAAGGGCCGTGGGGTGCGCAGTCTCGACGCGGACGGTCTGCAGCGGGTGAGCGGGAGCGCCGAGGGCGCCAAGACCCGTTTCGTGCTGATCGATGCCGTGGGCGTCGAGAAGTCGTGCAAGACGGAGAGCCGCCCGCTGGAGCGCAGGCCGGGCATCCCGCTCAAGGATCTGCTCCAGGGCGTGGCCATGGGAAGCCGTGACGACGATACGGTGCTGTCACTGGCCAATCGTCTGGTGCGCCTCAACAAGCAACTGGACGACAAGGCCCGAGTGCGTATCGAGCGTCTGACCGGCGGCCGCTCTGTGGGCGAACTCGCCAAGGCGCTTCTTCATGCCCTCGACCCCGATGCCGTGGTGCAGACGGCCATGGCGACTGCCGAGGCCAGGGGCCTCGGCCGCAATGAGGACACGCTGCTGCCCGCCGAACTGGAAGTCGCGCGTGCCGCCCGCGTGGCCGCCGCCTGCGCTCCGTTCGACAACCCTGACCTGCGCGACGAGATCGAAGCCGCCCGCCGCGAGCGCGAGCAGCTCATCGATCACATCAACCTCGACCGCGTCACGCTCAGTGACTACAGTGAACAGGCGGATGCCAACGCGCGCGAGGCCATCCAGCGCTTTGCCGACTACCTGCACGCCAACAAGACCGAGATCGCCGCGCTGGCCTTTTTTTATGCGCAACCCTATCAGCGCCGAGCGCTCACCTTCGAGATGATCGAGGATCTGCACGAGCGGCTGAGCCGTCCGCCCCTGCTCCTGACCACCGACACGTTGTGGAGTGCCTATGCGCGGGTGCAGGCCAGCCGCGTGAAGGGTGCCGACACGCGCCGCCAGCTGACCGACCTGGTGAGTCTGGTGCGATATGCGCTGAGGCTGGACGGCGAGGGCGCCGAGCTCAGGCCGTTTACCGATGAAGTGGATCGCCGTTTTGCCGACTGGGTGTGGCGCCACAACAGCCGTCGCGCCACGGCCTTCACGCCTGAACAGATGGAGTGGCTGCGTTTGATGAAGGATCACATCGCCAGCTCGTGCGCGATTGCACGGGCGGATTTTGATTTTGCCGAGTTGGCCGACAAGGGCGGCTTGCAGAAGGCGTGGGGCCTGTTCGGCAAGGAGCTGGATACGCTGATGGATGAGATGAACGGGGAGTTGGTGGCGTAATGGCTTTCACGATGGGTCTATCCGAGCTGATCGAGGCCGACACGTCGGGAATGCTAGCAAAGCATTCAAGCTGGGAACGCGTACCGCTCGCAGAGGTTGCTTCGATTCTTAATGGAGCTCCTTTCGATTCGGCGTTTTTCAGTTTGACAGAGGGCATGCCACTTGTGCGTATTCGTGACATAGTGCCTGGCGAGACAAACACTCGCTACACCGGACCATATGAGGATGCCTACCTAGTCGAACCAGGAGATCTCTTGATAGGTATGGACGGTGACTTTAACTCCAGCTGCTGGCGTTCAAGTGTGGCGCTACTCAATCAGCGAGTATGTCGAATCTCACCAGACGAGGCGTTCTACGACAAGGAACTTCTTGCTCTCGTCTTGCCTGGATACCTAGCGGCGATCAACGCCAACACACCATCTGTAACTGTCAAGCACCTCTCATCTAAGACCGTCGGTCAGATCGAACTACCGCTTCCTCCTCGCGCCGAGCAGGCGCGAATCGTCGCCAAACTCGAAGAACTGCTGTCCGACCTCGATGCCGGTGTTGCAGAACTGAAGGCTGCGCAGAAGAAGCTGCAGCAATACCGTCAGTCGTTGCTCAAGGCCGCCGTAGAAGGCACACTCACATCCGCATGGCGCGAGGCGCAGCGGGCAAACGGAGCACCGATCGAAACTGGTGAACAGTTGCTCGCGCGCATCCTGCGTGAGCGCCGCGCCCGGTGGGAAGAGAAGCAGCTCGCCAAGTTCAAGGAGCAAGGCAAACCCGTGCCCCGTGATTGGCAGAAGAAGTATCCAGAGCCCGTGGCGCCTGACACCACGGGCTTGCCGGAATTGCCGGCGGGGTGGGTGTGGGCGACAGTGGATCAACTGTCGGAGTTCGTTCGTAACGGCCTGTCGAAGACGCCGAATACCGAGGGGCGAGGATTCCGAATCTTCAGGATCAACGCGGTGCGACCCATGGCCGTCAACGGTGCCGCAATCAAGCATATCGAGATCTCTGCGGACGAAGCAGTCGGCTATTGGGTTGAGCATGGCGATGTCTTGGCGACGCGCTACAACGGCAGCATCGATCTGCTCGGTGTATTTGCGATGGTACAGGGACTGTCAGCGCGTACTCTGCATCCTGACAAACTCATTCGAATGAAGCCCGTCAGTGGCCCCGATGCTGGGGCGTGGATGGCGCTTTGCGGCAACGTTGGTGAATCGCGTAGGCATCTTGTCGCGCGTGCAAAGACTACAGCAGGCCAAACTGGCATTTCGGGCGACGACCTGAAAAGAACCCCTATTCCGCTTCCCTCGTTGACGGAGCAACTGGTACTGCGTGAGATGGTAGATGAAGCGCTACGGGCTGTGAGTAGTCTCGGGCAATCGGTGGAGCTAGCGCTCGCTGAATCCACCGCCCAACGCCAGAACATCCTCCGCGCCGCGTTCTCAGGTCAACTCGTGCCGCAGGACCCGAACGACGAACCGGCCAGCGTACTGCTCGAGCGCATCCGCAGTGAGCGCGCCGCAAAGGTGCGCCAGAGCAAGCCGCGCAGCCGAAAGACCGGAAAGGCTGCGAAAGCTGGCAAAGCTACGTGAACGCTTGTCTCTGCACGGTGCCGGATTTGTTTGACCGGCATGCGGCAGGCACCCCTGCCCGTCCGATCGATCACCATGCCAGTCAACAACTTACGCACGCCGGGGTACTTGACGGGTACTTGACTGGATCGCCACGGCCATCGAGATATGCCCCATGATTCCACGACACGACTACTGGGGCAGCCTGATCACCGAACTGCTGAAACTCCCCCGCGAAACCGGCTGGGTGGAGTTCAAGCACAACAAGGCTGATCCACAGGAAATCGGCGAGTACCTCTCCGCCCTGTCGAACACGGCGGCGCTGAAAGGCAAGGCCAAGGCCTATCTGATCTGGGGCGTGGAAGACGGCACGCATACAGTACTCGGCACGCACTTCGAGCCGGCGGGAACCAAGGTCGGCAATCAGGAACTCGAAAGCTGGTTGCTGCAGCAGCTCAATCCCAAGCTCAACTTCGCCTTCCATGCCGTCATGCACGGCGGACGGCCGCTGGTGGTACTGGAAGTGGACGCCGCCTTTCGGCATCCCGTGCAGTTTCAGGGTGCCGAGTGGGTGCGGGTGGGGTCGTACAAGAAGCGACTGCGTGAGTTTGCAGAGATGGAGCGCGAATTGTGGCGCACGCTGGATCGCACACCCTTTGAATGGTTGGTCGCGGCAGAAAAGCTGGCGGCACCGGACGTCCTCTCCCTGCTGGACTATCCCGCCTACTTCAGCCTCATGAAGTTGCCGCTGCCCGATGGGCATCAGGCGCTGCTTTCGGCGCTTGCGGCCGACCGACTCGTGGAGCGCATGGACAGCGGTCACTGGCGCATCTTCAATCTGGGTGCCCTGCTTTTCGCACGGCGGTTGGCGGATTTCGGGCCGTTGGGGCGCAAAGCGCTCAGGCTCGTACGCTATCAAGGCAATGACCGGTTGGCGGCGCACCCCGAACCCGCCTTCCCGCAGGGCTACGCCATGGCCTACGAGCTGGTCATTCAGACCCTGCACGGATGGCTGCCCGGGAATGAAGTCATCGGCAAGGCACTGCGACGTGACGTGCGCATGTACCCCGATATCGCCATCCGTGAACTGGTGGCCAACGCCCTCATTCACCAGGATCTCGCCATTACCGGCACCAGTCCGCTCATCGAGCTGTTTGATGACCGTCTGGAAGTGTCGAACCCCGGGGTTCCGCTGGTGGACACCCAACGCCTGCTGGACACCCCGCCCCGCTCACGCAATGAGGCCATGGCTTCGATGATGCGGCGCATGGACGTGTGTGAAGAACGGGGCACAGGGGTGGACAAGGTGGTCGGCAGTTGCGAGATGTATCAGTTGCCGGCCCCACAGTTCGAGGCTCGTGATGGCTTCACCAAGGCGAGTCTGTTCGCCACACGCCCCCTGACCCGGATGGCTGCGCAGGAACGGAGTCGCGCCGTCTACTGGCACGCCTGCCTGCGCCATGTGAACGGGGAGCACACCAACAACACGACGGTGCGCAAGCGCTTTGGGATTGCCGACGCCAACAGCGCCATGGCGACCCGTCTGCTCAAAGAGGCGGAAGCGGCCAACGTTATTCGCGTTCACGACCCGACCGCCGCCCCCAAACTGAGGCGGTACGTGCCCTGGTGGGCCTGACGGTCACTTGCCGGGTTCTTGACTGGCCCCGCTCACGGCGGCACGACCAGCCAGAAACACAAGACCTATCCCACTATATATCAACAACTTACAAAGGGATTACCAGTACTCGGCGTACTTGACGGGTACTTGACTCGCCGCCATGAACACCACCTCTCTCATTCAGAAAATCTGGACCTTCTGTCATACCCTCCGCGACGATGGCGTGGGGTATGGCGACTACCTGGAACAGCTCACCTACCTGCTGTTCCTAAAAATGGCACACGAGTACGCCCAGGAGCCGTACAACCGCAACACGAACATTCCCAAGGCTTTCAACTGGGAGAGCCTGCGCCGAAAGACCGGTGAGCCGCTGGAAGCGCATTACCTGGCGACACTCCAGGCGCTGGGCACGAAGCCCGGCATGCTGGGTGCGATCTTCTTCAAGGCCCAGAACAAGATCCAGGACCCGGCCAAGCTTTCGCGTCTGGTTCAGATGATTGACGAGCAGAATTGGGTGGGAATGGACGCCGACACCAAGGGCGACTTGTACGAAGGGCTGCTGCAGAAGAACGCCGAAGACACCAAGAGCGGCGCGGGGCAATACTTCACCCCGCGTCCGATCATCCAGGCCATGGTCGAGTGCCTGCGCCCCGCCCCTGGCAAGACCATCGCAGACCCGGCCTGCGGGACCGGTGGATTCTTCCTCGGCGCTTACAACTGGCTGACGCGCCCCGGTGCAAACCTCAACAAGCGACAGAAGGAGTTCCTGCGCGATGGCACGTTTCACGGCAACGAGATTGTCGCCAACACGCGCCGGCTGTGCTTGATGAATCTCTTCCTCCACAACGTCGGTGAGCTGGAGGGAGAACCCGCGGTGGACCGCTCGGATGCGCTGATCGCCGAGCCGAAGATGAAAGTCGACTACGTGTTGGCCAACCCGCCCTTCGGAAAGAAGAGCAGCATGACCATCACCAATGAGGAAGGCGAGGAAGACCGCGACGCGCTGACGTACGAGCGCCAGGACTTCTGGGAAACCACATCAAACAAGCAGCTCAACTTTCTGCAGCACATTGTCAGCATGCTGAAGGTGAATGGCAAGGCAGCCGTGGTGTTGCCCGACAATGTGCTGTTCGAAGGTGGGGCCGGAGAAAAAATCCGACGAAAGCTGCTGGAGACCTGCGATGTGCACACCATCCTCCGCTTGCCGACGGGCATTTTCTACGCGCAGGGCGTGAAAGCCAACGTGGTGTTCTTCGACAATGCCCCCAAGGATGGTCGGGTCCATACCACGGGCGTGTGGTTCTACGATCTCCGCACCAACAAGCACTTCACCCTGAAGATGCGCACGATCAAGTACGACGATCTGCGGGATTTCATTGCCTGCTATCGCCCGGAGAATCGTCACGACCGCACGGAGACGGAGCGCTTCCGGTACTATCGATACGATGATCTGATCACTCGCGACAAGGCCAGCCTGGATATCTTCTGGCTCAAAGACGAGAGCTTGGAAAACCTCGATGACCTGCCAGCGCCGGACGTGTTGCAGCATGAGATCATCGAGCACCTTGAAGCAGCGCTGTTGGCGTTCCGGGATGTCGCCAACGGACTTCCGAGTTCACGCTGAGCGCTGGTTCTGGTGAGCTTGACCCGAAAAGGCTGATTCGTCCGCGTTCTACCGCCACCGCCGCACCGCGCGCTGGAAGAACATGTTGTTGGGCACCTGCAGCACGGTGCCCGTGGCCACGGCCTCGGTGTTCAGCTCCTCGAGCGTGGTGTAGATCAGGTTGATGTCGGTCACGCGGCCCTTGAAGCCGGGTTTCTCGCCGTTCTCCAGCACCTCGATGCGATCGCCAATGCGGAAGGGATTGGTGGAGAAGATGAGCAGCGTGCAGAAGATGTTGGACAGTACGCTCCACGCGGCAAAGAACGCCACCGCACCAACGGCCACAAAGCCGCTGAAGGCCGTCCACAGGACGGTGCCCGATACGCCAAGCCGCTGGAGAATGAGCAGCAGCGCGGCCGCGTTGATGAGCAGGCTGACCAGCCGGCGCCCGCCCGGCAACGAGGTGGCCGGCAGGTTGTAGGCTTCGCTCATGCGGCGAATGAGCCGTAGCACCAGACGGCGCAGCAGCCAGGCCGCGAAGACAATACCCACCACCTGCGCCAGCACGAGCAGCTGCGCCAAACCTTCCTGTGTGACCACGCCAACACTCCGGGAATGCAGAATGAATCGGGCCAGGCTGCAGCCCGAACCTCCGCAATCTATGCGCAACGCGGTCTGAAGTCGTACGCGGCCGTAGCGCACGAGGCGGGTCGTGAATCACCGCGGCGGCGGACTGCGTATTGTCCCCATGCCCGCCGCTCTGCCCCCCACCCTACCCTCACAGCCCACGCTGGCCCTCCGCCTCGACGACTATGCCAGCGCCCAGCGTCAGGCGCCGCACCGCCACGACGAATTGCACCTGAGCCTCGTGCTGCGCGGAACCCTGAGAGAGACGGTGGGCGGGGAAACCGTGCATGCCGCGCCGTTGAGTGTGGTGGTCAAGGCGCCAGACCTGGTGCACGCCAACGCCTGGGGAAACGATGGGGCCCGACTGGCGCGGCTGTCGCTGCCGCAGGCCACCCTGGCCGCCCTGAGTGAGCATCCGGGTCGCGACACCGCGTGGCGCTGGTGTCACGATGTGCAGGTGGCGCGCCCGTTTCTGCGTCTGGTTCAGCGGCATCAGCAGCTGGGCACGCGCCGTGTGGCGGCCACCAACACCGACCTCAGTGACCTGGTTGCTGCCCTGACGGCACGACCCACACCCCACGAGCCGAGTGAAGCGCCACGCTGGCTGCGGGATGTGGTGCAGCGTATGCACGAGGGCTGGCACCCGTCGCTCGATGGACATCAGCTCGCCGCCGAGGCGCGTGTGCACCCGGTGTATCTCGCGCGCTGCATTCGGAGGTGGTACGGCGTCAGCCTGGGCAGTTTGCTTCGGCACGAGCGGCTTCGCCGCACGGCCGCCATGCTGACCGCATCCGGACTTCGCGGTTCACTGGTGGCGCAGCACTGCGGCTATGCCGACGAATCCCACATGAGCCGCGAGGTCAAGTCGGTTCTCGGCCTGTCACCACGGGCGCTGCGCGCCGTGGCCGATGGCAAACACGGAGCGGCGCCGTTGGTTTGAAAAATGCAAGCGCCTCGTACAGGCCTGTGGTGAGACTGCGAAAAGGTCTGATAACCGCCATCCTTTCCGCCTCATCGTCTCATGGGAACTCGCTTGCTTATCCACCCGCATCGCCCAAGCGGCGCGTGTCGCCGATTCGCCTCGATGGTCCTCATCGTGGCGCCGGCCATACTCTGTCCGTCCACGACTGCCCGGGCACAGGAGGCCAAGGGGCCGCGTCCCTCGGCCACAGCCCTTGCCGCTGCCGTCAACGCGCTGGCCGAGCGCGCCATGCAGGCCGAGCTCACCCCGGCACTGGGGCTCGCCATCACCATGGACGGCCGCACGGTGTACGAACGCGCGTTCGGTATGGCCGACGTCTCGGCGCGCATACCGGCAAACACCAACACGCTGTGGTACGTGGCGTCCACCAGCAAGTCGTTCACCGGCTTTGCGGTGAGTCTGCTGGCCGACGCCGGACGTTTGTCATTCGACTCGGCGATTGCCGCGCTCCTGCCGTCAGCGCGTTGGCCCGAGGGCGTGAACGCGGAGCGTCTCACCTTGGCCGAGTTTTTGAGTCACACGCACAACCTGAACGACGTGGCCGTGACACTCAACGCGGCCTTCACCGGCATTCAGCCGGAGTCCGCATGGCCCGGGCTGCTGCAGCATGCCAGTGTGCGCGCGCAACCTGAATTGGTGTACAGCAACCTCGGCTACAATGTGGCCGCCATGGTCATCGACCGGCTGGAACCGCGCGGATGGCGCGACTGGATGGCACGTTCCGTTTATGCCCCCGCTGGCATGCAGCAGACGTTTGCGAATGTGAACGGTCTCGACGCGCGACGCATCGCCAGGCCGCACCAGCTCACGGCTACAGGCGCCTTCACAACCGCCCCATTCTTCAAGGTGGACGCCACCATGAACTCGGCAGGCGGCCATCTCAGTACCTTGGGTGATCTCGCCCGCTGGACGATCGTGCAGATGGACAGCGGCCGCATTGATGGCCGCCAGGTGTTTCGTGCATCGGCGGTGGCGCGCAGTCACGCACTGCTTGCGCCGCACACGCGGCCTGCCGGACGACGGTTTGCCTACTTTGATCGCGAGGGCTGGGCCGCTGGCTGGGACATCGGCCGCTACGAGGGTGAACGCATGGTGAGCCGCTTTGGCGGCTATCACAGCTTTCGTTCGCATCTCTCCTTCCTGCCCGCACGCCGCATTGGTGTGGTGGCCGTGAGCACGGGAGACCCGGGGGCAGCGCTTACCGATGTGCTGGCAGCCTATGCCTACGACCTCGAAGCCGGCCGCGTCGATGCCGAGCGGCGCGCCACGGCGAGACTGGACAGTGTGGTGGCACGACGCGCGCAGCTGGTGCAGGCCGCGCAGGCGCAGGACAGTGTGATGCATATGCGTCGGGCCCTGCGACTGCCGCTGCCCATGGCGGCCTACATGGGCCGTTATGCGTCGGCCACACTCGGGGATTTCGAGGTCGCGCAGGACCCACGAACCCAGGGATTGCAGTATCGCTGGGGCGCCGTCCACGGCACGCTGCTGCCCCAGGATGCGAGTGGAGTGGCGTTCCGCATGGCCTTCGTAGGCGACGAGATGGGCCTCAGTTTCGAGCGGGCGGACGACGGGTCGGTGACGGGATTGCGGCTCAACGGGCAACGCTTTGTGCGCGCGCTGCATCCAATGCGCTGACGGACGCCGTGGGGGTGTCCGTGCTCACCCTGTCCACCCGGTCATGCTGCTCTCCCTGTTGATTCCCGCCGTCGTGTCATCACTGCTTGCTCCGTTCACCTGCGGCGACCTGCCCGGCGCCTCGGCGCTCGTCTCCCGCGCGCGACTCAACTACCTGCTGGTGGGCGAGTATCACGGCACCGTGGAGATGCCGCAGGTTGCAGCCGACCTGCTCTGCGCGGCAGCGCAGCAGAAGCGGCCGGTGGTGCTCGGGCTCGAGTTCACGGCCGAGAATCAGGCAACACTCGAGGCCTATCTGCAGTCGGACGGCAGCCCTGCCGCGCGTGAGCGGGCACTGGCCGCGCCCGCCTGGCAGCAGCCGGATGGCCGCAATTCGCTGGCAGTGTTCGAACTGCTCGAGACCGCGCGACGTTTGCGCGCGGCGGGGCATACGGTGAGTGTGGTGGCCTTTGACCTCGTGCCGGCACCCGCGGTGTCGCGCGCGCGCGAGACCGCGCTGGCCGAGGCCCTGGTGGCGGCGCGGGCTCGTGTCCCAAACAGCCTGGTGATTGCACTCACCGGGGCCGGCCATGCAGGCAAGACACCCTGGAGTTCACAGAACCCGCCGTTCCCGTCCACCGGACAGTTGCTGCCCGAGGGCGAAACGATTGCGCTGACCTTTGCACGGCCGGGCGGCCGCTACTTTGGCTGTCGGGCGGCCACGGCCGAAGCGCCGGGTGGCTGCGCCGAGTACGACATGCCGGCCCGGGAACCTGTGCGGCCGCGTGGCATTGAAATGGATGCGAGCCTGCGCGAGGGCTTCGAGGGCGTGTATTCTGCAGGAGGGCCGTACACGGCGGCACGCCCAGCCCGCACCTGAACCCGTTTCCATGGCCACCACAGACACTGCGTCCTCGTCTTCACGTTCGCCCCGCTTTGCGGCGGCGGGCGCGCTCATGTGGTGGGTGTTTGTGTGCTACGGGGCCTCAGCCATCGGCGCGCTCGGCACACGCAATGCGCCGGTGTTTTATGCCGGCCTCGACCTGCCAGGCTGGGCTCCGCCGGCCTGGGTGTTCGGCCCCGTGTGGACGGTGCTCTACGCCATGATGGCCGTAAGTGCGTGGCGCATGTGGCGGCGCCGTCCGTTTGACGGATCGGGCTTCAGCTTCGGGCTCTTCGGCCTGCAGCTGGCGGTGAATTCGCTGTGGAGCTGGGTGTTCTTTGCGTGGCGCCAGGGAATGTGGTCGGTGGTGACCATCGTGGTGCTGTGGGCGCTGGTGTTCACCGTGCAGTGGCGCTTCCGCCGCGTTGATGCGACAGCCGCCAATCTGCTGCTGCCCTACCAGGCCTGGCTGACCTTTGCGGCGGCGCTGGCGTGGGTATCGTGGCAGCGAAACCCGGGAGTGCTGTAGGCTACTAGTCAAACTCCAAACTCAACACTTGAACTCAAAGCTCACGGCTTACCGGACTGTCGGTCAGCTCTGAGCCTTGAGTTCAAGTGTTGAGTTTGGAGTTGCGCGAACTCACGACTCGGAACCTGAACTCAAAACCCGGAACTGATCAGTTTCGAGTTCCGGGTTCAGGTTCCGGGTCGTGAGTTCATTGATCGCCCCATATCACCTGGTCCAGAAAATCAGGGTCCCGCACTGCGGTCCGCCCTCCTTGCCAATGCTGGTCCCCCCGTACCTGAGCGGCGTGGACGCCGGCCCATGAAACTCCACGGCCAACAGATCCTGCGTCCGCAAACTGTTGATCGCGAACCCGCCACCGAATCCGCGATACTCGAATCGTTCGTTGATTACGACCTGCACGGGGCAGATGGTTTTCATACCTCCATTGCGGCGTGTTACCGCTATACCGCGCTCCTCCTTGAGTCCGGGAATGGTCGACGTAAGCAACGCCTCCAATTCACGCGTGTCGTTCTTGCGGAGAAACTCGTAGTCGAGAAAGTGTCCGCCTGTCTTGAAGGCTCGCCGCTCCTCGAATTCCTGCATGAAGCGGCGGTGGACCTCGGGAATACTGGAATCCACGCGCACGGTGGACAGACGCTGCGCCAGGGGCTCCAGCAGCGCATCGACTTCCACCGTATCGCCGGCTGCTATCCGTACTTCCATGTCCACAGGGGCATAGCCAAGCAGCCGCACGCGGATGCGGTGGCGGCCGGCCGCCACTCCGCCCAGATGGAATCGGCCGTTGCTGTCGCTGAGTACTCGTGTACCGGACGCGACGAAAAGGATCTGCGCGCCGGCCAGTGGGCGCTCGCCGTCGGTACTCAGCACGCGGCCCGCTAGCGCACCGGGCGATTGGCGGGCTGGCAAATCGTTGCCTTGTGCCGCCGCGAGGCTCGGCAAACACCACAGCGGCAGAAGGAGGAATGTGAATATTGGTCGCGTCATGGGTCCACTCAGAACTGAATACTTGAACTCACAGCTCAGTGCTAACCGACAATCCGGTCAGCTCTGAGCCTTGAGTTCAAGTGTTGAGTTTGGATTTGCGCGAACTCACGACCCGGAACCTGAACACAAAACCCGGAACTGATCAGTTTCGAGTTCTGGGTTCAGGTTCCGGGTCGTGAGTTGTCAGGCAGCCATCGCTACTACTCCAGCGGCAATGCCCGGCCTGCCACGATCGTCACGTTGTCACTGCCCCCGCCATCGAGCGCGCGCTGCATCAGGGCCCGGCAGAGCTGCTCGCAGTTCGTCATGCGCGCGCACTCCTCGGCAATCTCCGCATCGCTCACATGCTTGGTGAGCCCGTCGCTGCAGAGCAGCGTGATGCAGCCGCGCTGCGACACATCAACCCGCGACAGCTCCGGCAGGGCCTCGTCGGCACCAATGGCGCTCGACAGCACATGATTGAGCGGCGAGTTGTGTGCGCGCTCGGGGTTGAGTGCGCCTCGATCGATCATTTCCTGCGCCAGTGTCTGGTCGCGTGTGACCTGACGCAGCTGTCCGTCCTGGTAGTGATAGCAGCGGCTGTCGCCCACTTGCACCACGTACAGCCAGGGCCATACCACAATGCCCACCGACAACGTGGTGGCCATCTTGCGCCCTTCGAAGGCCGTGGCCGAGCGCTCCTTTACACGCCGGTGTGCTTCCACGGCCGCGAGGCGCAATGCATCGGTGAACTCCTGATCGCTCGAGGCGCCCGCCGCGTGCCAGCACTTCATGGCCGAGGCGAAATACTCGGTCACCGCGATGGTGGCGAGTCGGCTGGCTTCGGTTCCGTCGGCACTGCCGCCCACGCCGTCGGCCACGAGCATGACTGTGGCCACGCGCTCCCCGCGCAGACTGATGGCGGAGGTATCACTCAGACTGGTGCCGTGCACCACCACCTGTGGGTGCACCGTGCAGAGCAGAAACTGGTCCTGGTTGCTGCTGCGCACCTTGCCCGGATGGGTGATGCCAAACAGATCCAGTTCATCGTCACGTGGACGAACGAAGGCCAGAGTTTCTATGGACGCAGTGCTCATGTCTGAGACAATGCGGTCCAGCCAGCGTCATGGCAAGCTCGGGTGCTGCAGACGCAGACGGATGTCAGGCAACTGCGCCAGGCGTAGCGTCGAGGACCACCGGCTCCGCGGCGCTGCGCCGACGCCAGGCCAGCAGGCGGCGCAGGGACAGGGCGAGGCCCGTGTACACCAGAACGACGGCGCCGAGGGACACAAGGCCGGCGATCGTCTGGCCCCAGAAGCCCAGCACCTCGCCGGTGTGCGTGAAGCGCAGGATGGAGCGCGTACGGCGGCCCAGCGACTGATCGCCGAAGGCCTGCCACTTGGCTGGCTCACCCGTGCGCGAGATGGTGAGCGTGGCGCGCTTGTGCGGTTCGCCGCCCATGCCGCGGTCGAGCGAGTACACGAGTGGCGCGTCGGCCGCCTTGGGCCAGGCCAGCGACAGTGTGCGCCAATCGGGCATGCGCGAGGCCGCCATGCCGTACACATCGCCAACGACTGGTACATCGCGCGCTTCCTCGCGCGTGGCATCGCCAGCCTGGCTTCCAGCCCGCTGGCTGCCGGCTTCGCGGCCTCCGGTCGCTGCGCTCCCGCTGTTCGCCGTGGCTGTTGCGCGCGCCGGCGGCTCCTCGCCCACCACGCGATACACGAGGTCGCTGGCCCAGGGGAAGGAAATGACCGTGGCGCTCGCCACCACTGCCACCAGCGGCAGGGCGCTCCAGATGCCAATCACGTTGTGCCAGTTGAAATCACGCGCCTTGGCCGACAGCCCGCGGCGAAACCACAGCACCTGCTGCACCGCGCGGGCCGTGAGATTGCGTGGCCACCACAGCACCATGCCCGTGAGCACGAGCACCAGAAAGGCCATGTTGCTCCAGCCCGTGACGGCCTTGCCCGTGCTGCGCCCGTCGTCCTTCATGGCCAGCCAGCGGTGCCAGTCGGTGGCCACCGAAAACACCTTGCGCATGCCGGCGCTGCCCGTGCCCAGCACCTCACCCGTGTAGGCGCTCAGGTACTGCCGCCCCTCGCGGCCGAACTGCACCTCCACCGGCATGTCGGCGCCGTTCCGCCACACAACATTGCTTGGCGTCCTGGTCTCACGCGCCGCCACCAGCGCCAGCAGCGAATCGGGCGTGAGACGTGTGGCGCCCGGCGCCGGCGGGCCGGCCTCGATGCCCCGCAGGTCCGCCCACAGCGTCATCTGCTTCTGGTAGGTCAGCAGCACACCGGTGACCGACATGATCAGCACCACGGCACCGGAAATCACGCCAGCAACGAGGTGGGTCCAGAACAGCACGGGGCGGAGCGTACGCATGAGGCGCGAGCGCGGTTACTTGTTGAGAACGATTTTCAAGTGATTCTTGAAAACTATTCTCTAATCCCGATGCAGTCAATCGGAATTGACGGCCCCAGCCGCTACTCAGGATCGCCGGACTGAGACACAACTCCCGTGAGCGAGCACGAGCGCAGGTGCTCGGCCAACCATGCCACCCCGGGTGATTGGCGCTTGATCCGCCGGAATTCGGCCGACAACTCGGCCTCACCCGCAGTGCTTACCTCGCTCGGTGGCAACTGCCGGACGGCTGCAAGCCACCGCGCGGCCTGGGCCAGCATCTGCTCCGGATCGACGCGCAGCAGCTGCTCGACATTGGCGAGCAGTGCGGTCGGGATCTGCTCGGGCAGGTCAGTACTCGCCACCGCCAGCAGAGCGCGCAGCGCGCGCGCCACGTGGAACTGCGGTGCGCGTTCCGCCGTGGTGCCGAGATCGCGGACGGCGTCGCGCCAGGCCACACGGTCACAGCTCGTGGACGCCTTCACCGCGCGCAACAGCGTGCCGAACTCCCTGTCTCCTCGCCCCGCCGGTTCACCGATCCAGCGCAGCGTTCCCGGCGAGACCAGCACGGCCAACTGTGCGGCTTCGGCGCTTCCTGCCAGCACATCGCCCTCGCTGGCACTGAGGGGCCAGCTGCCCAGCACGAGCGCCGTGCCACTACGCAGATCGGTCACGTCCAGACGGACTTCCTGTGCATTGCCGGCGATGTGCGCGCAGAGGTGCACCGGCGGGCCATCAGTGCAGGAAGCGCCTGCGGGGCGCGGCACCAGCAGCACGTCGGCGTGGGCCGCCAGCGTGCGACGCGCGCTGTGCAGTACGGCCTCGAGTGCGCGGGACACCAGGCTGTCGGTGGCCGTGTCACGCAGCAGGGCCACACGTACCGGTGCCGGACCGATCACGGCGTTTGCCGGGGCATCGACGGTGCGCGTGGAGCCTCCCCATTGACCAAGCCGCTCGGCGATCAATGCGGCCGAGAAGATGAGTGCCGCCATGATGGCGATGCGCCAGCGTCGCCACCAGGAGGACTGGTATGTGCTGCTCACGTGTGATGCATGCTGCGTCATGCCAGGCGACAGCCCGGGTTGGTCCGCAGCCTCGGCATGAGTCGGCGCCGTGTCCTCCACTGCGGCCTGCGGTGCATGGCCAATGGCCGGTTCAGCCAGCGGCACACGCAGGGCATAGCCCTCGCCACGCACCGAGTCGAGCAGCGCGGGATCATAGCCCGCCTCCCGCAGCGCCTGCCGCGCCAGACGCACGCGTTGCTTGAGCGCGTCGGGAGAAATGTGCGTGTCGGGCCATACGAGCTCCTGCAAACGCCGCGCGTCCACGAACTGCGGGGCATGGTCATGCAGGGCAATCAGCAGCTGCATGGTGAGCCAGGGCAGATCCACCACCGTGCCCGTGGGCCCGATGAGCTGGCGCAACGCCCGGTGCAGCACGATGGCCGTCACCTGCTCCCTTCCCTCCGCTTCACCGTTCTTCACCGTGCTTCCCTGTTGCCCTGTGACCCACCGGCGTACTCCTCGGGCGTGACGATACGTCGCAGTCCAGTCTCCCTTTCCCGCCGAGGCGCACCGTGCCCGTTGATGCTGTTGATGATGCTGGTGATGATGCTGGTGATGATGCTCTTCATGATGCTGCGGCTGTTGCCACTGTCCTGGCTTGCCGTGCCACACGGTTTGTCCGGTCCCATGTGCGACCTCACGTATTGGGCGCGGCGCTGGTTTCGCTGACGATGTGGCTGCCTCCCACCGCCATGCAGTCGCAGCCGGCGACGCCGGCGCATCCCGACTCGGCGTTGGCGGCAACCCTGATGCAGGACCTGCTTCGGGTGGCGCGCCTGCCCGGTCTCAGCGCGGCGGCGCTGGACGGCGGACGAGTGCGGTTTGCGCGGGGCGCAGGCTATCGGGACCTGGGGCGTCGTCTGCCCGTGGACAGCAGCACACGATTCGGGTCGGCCTCGGTGTCCAAGGTGGTGACGGCCACTGCCGCGTTGCGCATGATGCAGGACGGTCGCTTCGATGTCGACGAGCCGGTGTCCACACACTTTCCCGATTTCCCGGGCGGCGCGCGGCTCACGCCGCGGCTGCTCGCGGCACATCTGGGTGGCATTCCGCACTACGGCCCGGGGTCGATGCCCAGTGACCGGCGCCATGTGTGGGCCAGCCATGCGTTGCAGGAGTTCGCCGGCGCACGCCGGGTGGGCGCGCCCGGCGAGCGATCGGTCTACTCCACGCATGGCATCACACTGCTGTCGGCTGTCATGGAGCAGCGCGCCCGGCAGCCCATTCTCGCGCTGCTCGCGCAGGAAGTATTTGTGCCGTTCGACATGCCATCGTCCGGTGGTCTGTTCGTGGACTCGCTGTCGCCACAGGAGGCCCGGCTCTATGCCCGTCAGGGGGACTCGCTGCGCATGCTGCCCGGCCCGCGGAATCTGAGCTATGCCTGGGCCGGGGCCGGGCTGCTGCAGACACCGGCCGATCTGGTGCGCATGACCCGCGCGTACTTCAACGGCGCCCTCAATGCAGCCTCGCTGGCCACGGCCTTCACCGAGCAACGCACCACGGCGGGAGTCGGCACGGGGGTGGCGTTTGTCTGGCGTGTGGAGACCGACTGGCGCGGACGGGCGCTGGCCCATCATGCCGGCGCCAACAGCGGCACACGTTCCGTGCTGCTCATGCGCCGTGATGAAGGGCGCAGTGTGGCGCTCATGACGAATGTCGAATGGACCGCATCCATGGATGGTACAGCCAATCTCCTGCTCGAAGCCCTGTTCGACTCGGCGCCGCGTCGCCGGTCGATCCAGCAGTCCGGCCGCTGGCAGGGCATGCTCGACTCGACAAGTGTGCAGGGGGAGTGGGTCATCAGCGGCGACAGCGGGTGGGTGAGCACGCCCGACGCATTGCGCGCGCGGTTCCTGCAGTCAGGTGGTGTGAGTGCCGATCGTCTGCCGCTGCGCGCGATCCGCGATGATCTGTACGCGCTGGTGACCCCGTGGGGGCTGTATGCCTTTGACATCACCGGACGGGATGCAGGGCGACTCGAGGCGCGTGTGCGGCTTGGTACGCAGCAATGGGCGCTGCGCAGTCGATGACAAAACGGTCGTCTGCGCCAGCTAGCGGCGCCCCACGAGCGCGCCACGCAGCGTGGCCAGCAGCGTCTCGGCGGTGAAGGGTTTGGAGATGAAGAACTCGGCCCCCGTGCTCATGAGTGAGGCGGCATCCATGGCATGGCCACTCGAGACGATGATGGGCAGATCGACGCCCTCCGCGCGCAACGCGGCCACGAAGCCCGGACCGTCCAACTCGGGCATCGCCACGTCGGTGAGCACCACGTGGATGTCCGCCTGGTGTGTATGGAAGAGGTGCAGGGCTTCGCGGCCATTGGTGGCAAGCAGCACACGATAGCCACTGCGCTCGAGGATGCGCTGCGCCACCGAGCGAATGCCATCCTCGTCATCCACCACCAGCACACACTCGCCGCGTCCCTCGGGCAGGCGCCGCTCCGGCTGACGCGGCGTCTGTCCGCCGGCACCCGCCTGCACCTCAGGGAACCAGCAGGTGAAGCGCGTGCCCTTGCCAGGTTCACTCTCGAGTTCAATGGTGCCGCCGTGTCCGCGCACGATGCTCTGCACGGTGGACAACCCCAGGCCCGTTCCCTTGCCCACGCCCTTGGTGGTGAAGAAGGGTTCGAAGATGACGACCTGATGCTCGGGCGGAATGCCTTCCCCGCTGTCCTGGACCACGAGGCGCACATAGGCCCCCGGCGCGAGCCCGATCGCGGTGGCCATGGGCCCGGCGCTCACCTGCTGGCGGTCCACCGTGATGTGCAGGCTGCCGCCGTTGGGCATGGCGTCGCGTGAGTTCACCGCAAGGTTCATGACCACCTGATGCAACTGCGTGGCATCGCCACGCACCCGGCAGGGGGCCTCATTCACGGTGACCACCAGGCCGACATTCTTGGGGAAGGTCTCCCGCACCACCGATTCGAGTTCGCGCGCCACGTCACGCAGGTCGAGCGGTTCGCGCTTGCCATCGAGCCCACGCGCGAACGACAGCACGTGACGCACCAGATCCGCGCCGCGTCCCACACTCTGCTGAAGACTGTTCACCAGGGCCTCGCCCTCGGGGCCCACCATCTCGCGCAGCAGATTGAGGGACAGCATGACCGGCGCGAGCACGTTGTTGAGATCGTGCGCGATGCCGCCGGCCAGCGTACCGATGCTCTCCAGACGCTGCGCGCGCAGGAACTGCAGCTCGAGGTTGCGTCGCTCGGAGATATCGGTGTTGATGGCGAGAATCGACTCCGGCTTGCCGTCTTCATCGCGCACGAGCGTCCAACGGCATTCGGTCACCACGCGGCGGCCGTCGCGCGCCACCTGACGCAGGGAGCCCGTCCACTCACCACGAAGCATCAACGCCGTCTTGGCCTCGATGAACTCCGCCGAATCATCGTTGATGAGTTCGTGCGCGCTCCGCCCCACCGCTTCGGCGGCGCTCCAGCCATACAGGCGTTCGGCGCTCTGGTTCCAGTACAGGATGGTGTCATCCAGCGCGCGCACGAGAATGGCGTCCTGCGCCTTTTCGAGCAGCGCGGCCTGCTGCGCGAGGCGGCGATCGGCCGCGCGTCGCTCCGACACATCCTGGATGGCGCCCTGAATGCGCACCGTGCGTCCGTGCTCATCGCGCACGGCTTCACCGATCACGCGCACGGCCACCGTGTGCCCCTGTCGCGCCACCAGCTCGAGTTCGAGATCGAACGGTGTGCCCTCCGAACGGCATCGGGCCAGCGCCGCCTGCACCGCGGGGCGCGAGCGCTGCGGTTCGTAGTAGTGCAAGGCCCGCTCGAGATCAGGCGCCGTGCCCTCCGGCTCCCCGTGAATGCGACAGGTTTCCGCCGACCACACCACATGCGTGGCGTCGAGTTCCAGCCACCAACCGCCCATGCGCGCCACGCGGCCGGCAATCTCGAGCAGCAGCGATGCGCGCGCCAGCCGCTTGTTGGCATCCTCGAGCTGAAGCGATTTCTCCTCCAGCTTGCGGATGAGGGCCTCGCTGTACACCTGCATCACTTCGTCGCGGCGCGGATTGCCGCTGTCCACGCCCGGCGTGGAGACCCGGCGTGTGCGCACCGACTCCACCTGCTCGAGCAGCACGTCCGGTTCGCAGGGCTTGAGAATGAAGGCGTCGGCGCCAAGATCCAGCGCGAGGCGCGCGTCTTTCTCCTCGGTGTAGGTGGCCGTGTACACCACGAAGGGGATGCGCTGCAGCTCGGCATCCGCCTTCCAGTAGCGCAGCAGGGTATACCCGTCCATGACGGGCATGAGCAGGTCCGAGATGATCACGTCGGGCGGATGACTGCGCGCCACGACCAGCGCCTCCGCACCGTGCCGCGCCTCCTCCACCGAGTACCCCGAGCCGGAGAACAGGGCACGCAGGTAGTACAGGTTCTCCGGCTTGTCATCGACAATGAGGATGTGCGTCATGTACGACCCCGGATGTGCCGCACCTGCTCGACAATGTCGCGAATGGTGTCCACGAAGGTCTCGGGATCGATGGGCTTCTCGATGTAGCCGTCGCAGCCGGCGGCCAGCGACTTTTCGCGGTCTCCCACCATGGCGTACGAAGTGACGGCGATGATGGGCGTCCTGTCGAGCTCGCGCAACTCGCGCAGCGCGCGCGCCACTGCATGGCCGTCCATCTGCGGCAACTGGATGTCAAGCAGAATGATGTCCGGCGGATTCGACGCAGCGGCCCGCAGGCCGGCGGCACCATCCACGGCGCTTTCCACCTGGAAGCCGTTCCGCTCGAGCAGGAAGGTCGCGAGATAGCGATTCTGCTCATTGTCCTCGATCATCAGGATGCGGGAGCTCATGGCTGACGCTGCAGGTGAAGGGGAAGCGTGACGGTGAAGCTGCTGCCGATGCCGGGTGTACTGGTCACGGTGATTTCCCCGCCGAGCAAATCGCTGAGCCGGCGACAGATGGAGAGACCGAGGCCGGTGCCCTCATGCTGACGCGCCAGTCCGGAGTCCACCTGACGGAAGGGTTGAAAGAGCGCCGGCAGATCCCGTTCCGCGATGCCGATGCCGGTATCCTGCACCACGAAGCGCACGGCCGAGACCGAGGGCTCGCCGGACTCGCGCTGCCAGGCCTCCACCGTGCCCACACGCAGCGTCACCTGCCCTCGGTCGGTGAACTTGACGGCATTGGAGAGCAGGTTGAGCAGGATCTGTTCGGTGCGTCGCCGGTCGGTGACCAGGGTCTCCGGCACCTGATCCGCTACCAGCCGTAGCGTCAGACCCTTGCGGTCGGCCTGGGGCTGCATGGTGGCCATGAGCCGGTCGAGCACGGGCGGAAGCGCGAAGGATTCGGCCGCCACCTCGAGCTGTCCGGCTTCGATCTTGGAGATGTCCAGCACATCGTTGATGAGCGCGAGCAGGTGGCGGGCACTGCCGCGCACCATTTCCATCTGGCGCCCCTGCTCCTCGTTGAGCGGGCCGGCGAGCTTCTGCAGCAGGATGCCGGTGAAGCCAATGATGGAGTTGAGCGGGGTGCGCAGCTCATGTGACATCGTGGCCAGGAAAGCCGACTTGAGCCGGTCGGCCGACTCGGCTCGCTGCAGAGCGGATCGCAGCTCGCGGGTGCGCTGCTCCACGCGTTCCTCGAGACCCGCATTGAGCTCACGCAGCTGCTGCTCCTGTTCGCGGCGCTCGGTGACATCAGCCAGCGTCACAAACGCCAGATCTTCACCGCCATCGAGGGTGACGCAGGCCCCGGAGTAGCTGAAGATGCGCTGCCAGTCGGTGCCCTTGCGCTTCACGCGCACCTCGAAGTGATCAAGCACCTCGCCGCGCCGCACGCGAGCCAGCGGCCAGTCGGCCAGGGCAAGCGGCTCGCCGTCCACCGTGGACACTTCGAAGTAGCGCGAGAAATCGCGCTGATGCCGCCGACCGAGGTCCGGATCGGCAAACCCCAGCATGCGCAGCGCCGCCGGATTCCAGTGCAGAAAGTCCCCCACCGGATCGGTGATGATGAGGCCCTCACGCAGATTCTCCACGACGACTTCGAGGCGCGCCCGCGTGCGACTCAGCTCCTGCTCCATGCGCTTGCGCGACGTGATGTCGATGGCCACACCGCCCAGCAGTCGTCGTCCGTCTGCGCTCTGGAAGGGGAACTTGACGACATTCCACCACGCCACCTTGCCACCGACTTCAGTGCGATCCTCGGCGATCTGCAGCGGAATTCCGGACTCGAGCACCGCCGCGTCACTGGCCCGGATGCGCTCGGCCACGTCCGCCGGCACCAACTCGTCGGCGCAGTGCCCAACAAAGGCCTCACGATCACGGCCGAAGGCCTGGGTCCAGGCGTGGTTCATGTACTCGTGGCGTCCGGCGTCGTCAGTCACCCAGGCAATGGCCGGTGCCGCGTCCATGAAGGCATGGAAGCGCGACTCACTGTCGCGCAGTGCCTGTTCGGTTTCTGCGCGAACGATCGCAATGGACGCGAGCTGCGTGGCAATGTCCACGAGCGCCAGATGTTCCTCGCGCGGCATGCCGGGCGTGCGGAAGTACATGGCAAAGGTGCCCAGCACGCGCCCTTCGGCTGAGCGGATGGGTGTGGACCAGCAGGCGCGCAGGCCATGTGGCAGCGCCAGGTGCCGGTAGTCGGCCCAGCGTGGGTCGGTGGCGATGTCCTCCACGTACACGGCTTCATCCCGATACGCCGCCGTACCGCAGGACCCGGCCATGGGGCCGATGGCCGCCCCATCGATGGCTGCCATGTATTCACGCGGCAGACTCGGACCGGCGCCATGACGCAGACGCGTCCTGTCGGCGTCGAGCAGCAGGATGGACCCCAGCATGTCGGGCATTTGCGTTTCAATGAAGCGCACGATCTGGTCAAGCGAGGACGGCAGTGTCGTGCCGTGGGCCACATGCTCGAGAATGCGCTGCTGGCCAAGAATGCGCGCCTCGTAGCGCTGCCGTTCGCGCGCTTCCCGCGCGGCCACCCGATCGAGCAGACGGCGCAGCACCACGAACAGCAGGATGGACGTGACAGCCACGAACAGCAGCCCCTTGTACACACTGAGCTGCACAAAACGCTCGGCGCTGCCGGCCAGCACCAGCAGGAACCGGTCGGAGAATGCAATCCACAGCGCCGCAAAGAGCGCGTAGACGCCCGTCACCGCCCACACCCGGCGCTGCAGACGCGCCGCAAGTGAGCGACGCAAGACCAACGCGCCCGCTCGAGGAACGGGCGGCCTCGGTGCTCCGTGCGGCGATGTGGGCAAGGCCATGGCGGGCGTCAGCGGGCCGGAGACTGCACGAGACGAAACCGATTGCTGAGGCGCTGATCGAGTGGCAGCGTCTCCCCTTTGGGCTGACGATCTTCCCGGTAGGTAGAGAGGAACTGGCCCCACACGATGCGATAGGTGCCATCCACATCGGCATACGGCCACCGCGGCTCGACTGCGCTACCCTGGACACCGGCGCCGATGAGCAGGGTGAAGCGCCGCGAGGCGCCCGGCGCCACGACGATGGGTTGGCTGAAGCAGTTCAAGACCGGCGGCTCATACGCGGAGCGCCATTGGCCGGCCACGTGGCGTTCGAGCCGGACAGCCGTCGCCCCGCCGCAGTTGACCACATACACCGTGTCACGGCGTCGATTGGTGTACTGCATCTCCACGCGCCCCTGATACTCCTGCGTCGTGCGCACGAGCCCGTAACTCATCGAGTCCGTCTGGAAGGCGGCGCTGGCATCCCGCTCGAGCGGTCCATCGCCTTCGGTGGGCGCCGCGTCACTGCCGCAGGCCAACAGCAGCAAGGCGAATCCCGCGCCGAACAGGTAGCGCATACCGCGCGCTGCCATTCGCTGCGGCATGGACTGTGACGGCGCCACTACGGGCGCGGCGCGTCGGCGCCGATCCAGTCGAACTTGTACGTCGTGGTCGCACCCGCTCCGCCGCCGCCACCTGCAGCCTGTCCGGTGATGGACACGCGGGCGCCATCGCTGCTGATGCCAATGTCCGCGTCGGCAATCGGATAGCAGGTCTGCAGGTGCAGATACTCGGCCCCACCCTTGTTGCCCATTTTGAAGTAGATGAACATGCCGACGGACTCATTCTGCTTGCCGCCGGACACCACGCCGCCCACGCCACGCTCTCCACCGGCCGCTCCGGCGCTGGTGGACATCACGGGCTTGCGGTCCGAGGACGGCACATAGGCGGTCATCTTGCCGATCACGCCATTGCCGTCGAGCTGCGTGAACATGTACTTGGCGGCCTTGGAACTCAGCATGGTGGCCAGCACCTTGTCAATGTCTCCGGGTTGCACGAACACGCCGTGCTTGCCCTTGTCGATGGCCACGCCGCCCGTCCCACCCATGAGCGTGTCGTACGTAATGGCGGTCTTCTCGGACGCGTCGTGCGACATGGAGTGGATGCCGGAGTGTCCCTCGGGCGCGCCATTGCCGGTGGAGCGACCTTCACTCGCCAGCCGGAGCTCCTTGACGATGGCGGCCCGTGACTTGATGTCACTCTTGGCGACGAGGCGGTTGTACCAGGACACGCAGGTATTGGGCATTGGAGCTCCGGGAAGCGACGGGCGGGAGAGGAGGGTGGGACGGATGCCGGTCCGACTCTTGGAAGATGCACGGAGGACCGAGGTGGCGCGATTGCCCGAGGGCAGCGAGCGCTAACATCGGCGCATCGGTAACGTCACACGTCCAGCAAAGCCCCTTACACGGGCGTAGTCTCTCCATGCCGTCGGCGCCACGTGGCGGCTGCAGTGCCCCCGCTGTCCCCGCCGCTCCACTTCCCTCCTGTCCAGCACGAGGATGCCCATGATCTCCCGCCGCGATTTCCTGGCCACCACGGCCGGCGTCGGTGCTACGCTGAGCCTGACCCCCCGTCTGCTCGAGGCCCTGGCCCAGGGGCAACTCATCCAGCGCGCCATTCCCTCCACCGGCGAGAAGATCCCGGTGATCGGCCTGGGCAGCTCCGCCACCTTCTCGGCGGTGGCGCGCAGTGAGGACGTGACCGCACTCCGTGAAGTGTTCAAGGCCATGACCGATCGCGGAGCCAGCGTGTTCGACACGGCGCCATCATACGGCGCCTCCGAAGAGGTGGCGGGCAAGCTGGTCAGCGAAATGGGCCTTGCCAACAAGATGTTCTGGGCCACGAAGCTCAACGTGGTGGGGCGTGGCGCGGGCACGGCCGATGTGGCGGCCGCCAGGGCGCAGGTCGAGCAGTCGTTTGCGCGCTTCAAGCGGGCGAAGATCGACCTCATTCAGGTGCACAACATGGCCGATCCGCCAACGCAGCTCGGTGTGCTGCAGGAGTACAAGAAGGCCGGCAAGGTGCGCTATGTGGGCATCACCACCACCAGTGACAGTCAGTATGGTCTGCTGGAGAGTGTGATGCGCAATGAGCCGCTGGATTTCATCGGCATCGACTACGCGGCCGACAACCGGGGCGTGGAAGAGAAAATCCTGCCGCTCGCGCAGGAGCGGAAGATCGGCGTGCTCGTGTACGCGCCATTCGGTCGCACCAGCCTGTTCCGTCGCGCGGCCGACACGCCGCTGCCCGAGTTCGCCAAGGAGTTTGGCGCGGCCACCTACGCGCAGTTCTTCCTCAAGTTCATCCTCGCGCATCCGGCGGTCACCGCCATCACGCCGGCCACCAGCAAGGCGACGAACATGATCGACAACATCGGTGGTGGCATCGGCAAGCTGCCCACGGCGGCACAGCGGGAACAGATCATCAAGTTCGTGGATGCCCTGCCGCCCGCCCGGCGCTGATCCGGCGCCGCCTCCCAGACCGGATCATTCATGAACGCTGAAACGGGACTGCTGGCGCGCCTGCGCGCCAGCGTCGGCGCACGCCCGGGCGAAGGGGCCGTGCTCGTGTGGGCCACCGCGTACTACTTCCTGGTGCTCTGCGCCTACTACGTCATTCGCCCCATTCGCGACGACATGGGTGCGGCGAGTGGCGCCGAGAATCTGGCCTGGCTGTTCACCGGCACCATGGTGGGCATGCTGCTCGTGCACCCGCTGTACACCTCGCT
>VFQP010000797.1_pt1 | contig 51542 bp, 45 predicted proteins | sample 3512351 | NCBI WGS metagenome assembly VFQP01 (sample SAMN10412372, study PRJNA504923) | tailings metagenome | isolation source: Relicate 1 Philex TSF1 revegetated site | place: Philippines: Tuba, Benguet | collected 2017-08-29 | reverse complement strand
CGCAGGGTCTGCGGTGCGTCGGTGCCGTCGGGTTGGGCGATGCCGTCCTCCGCCAGTGCACGGATGCGCGCCAGCGGCGTGCGCAATTCGTGCGCCACGTTGCCCGCGAACTCGCGCTGCGCGCGCACGCTGCGGTCCAGCCGCTGGAAGAGGGCGTTGACGGCCTGGCCCACCTGCTCGACCTCGCGCGTGGCCGGTGGCACGGCCACCGGCGCGAGATCGCGGCTGTCGCGGTGCGCCAGCGCGGCCTGCAGCCCGCTCAGCGGCGCCAGGTCGCGCGTGATGCCGCGCCACACCCAGACCGCGAGCAGGCCCAGCAACAGCAGCAGTGGCAGCGCGCCATAGACCAGCATCTGCCGCACCAGCGCCGTGCGCACGCGCGTGGTGTGCGCCATCACCACGTGGTAGGGCGCTCCCCTCACGTCGTGGCGCAACACCACGGCCCGCACCACCTGACCGTGGTGCAAGGCGTTGGCGTAGCGGAAGCGTTGCCCCGCGAAGGGCGGGGTGAAGGGCGGCAGCTCGGCACCCGCCAGGCGCGAGCCGTCGGGCCGCAGCACCGAGAAGAACACCGACTCGGCCTCGTCGAACAGCGCGGCCGTCACCTCGCCGGGCGTCAGCCGCAAGGCGACTTCGCCGTCGTCCATGGCCTGCACGTGCGAGGCGATGGAGTAGGCGTCGTCCAGCAGCGCGCGGTCGAAGGCCTGTTCGGTGAAGTGGCTGGCCACGCCCAGCGTCACCACCGTGGCCGCGAGCCAGGTCAGCACCAGCGGCCACATCACGTGGCGCAGCAGGCGCGTGCGCAGCGAGGGCGGGGGCGTGTGCTCGCCGGCCACGCTCAGCCCTGCGCTTCCATGCGGTAGCCCAGGCCGCGCAGCGTGCGGATGGCGGCGCCGCTGCCCGCGAGCTTCTTGCGCAGGCGCGAGACGAAGGCCTCCAGGGCGTTGTCGCCCAGGGCTTCGTCGAAGCCGGACAGCTTGTCCGAGAGCCGGCGCTTGCTGATGGTGTGGCCGGGCGGGCTCATCAGCTCCCACAGCAGCGCGAACTCGCGCGCGGGCAGCTCGAAGGGTTCGCCGGCCACGGTGAAGCGGCGCGCGCGCCGGTCCAGCTCCAGCGCGCCCAGGCGGGTGCGGTCGTCGCTGCCGCTGGCGCGGCGCACCAGCGCGCGCAGCCGCGCCTCCACCTCGGCCAGGTCGAAGGGCTTGCCCAGGTAGTCGTCGGCGCCGCTGTCCAGGCCGGCGATGCGCTCCTCGGTGCGGTTGTGCGCGGTCAGCACCAGCACCGGCGTGCGGTCGCCGCGCGCCCGCGCCGCGCGCAGCACGGCCAAGCCGTTGCCGGGCGGGCTGCCGGGGCGCTGGTGCTGCGGCAGGTTCAGGTCCAGCAAGACGGCGTCGAAAGCCTGCACGCGCCACAGGTGCGCGGCCTCCTGCGCGCTGCCCGCCGGGTCCACGCGGTGGCCGGCGTGCGCGAGGCTGCGCGCGATCACCTCGCGCAGCACGGCATCGTCTTCGACCAGCAGGATCCTCATCGGCCCGAGGCTAACAAACCGGGCGCGCCGGCCTCAGTCGGCGGTCCGCAGGCGGTCCGGCGCGGCCTTGGCGGGCCACTGCCCGCGCAGCGTGGACCACAGGGCCCACAGCAGCAGCGCCGCCGTGATGGCCAGCAGCGTGGCGCTGATGGGGCGTTCCAGGAAGACCATCGGGTCGCCGCGCGAGATCAGCAGGGCGCGGCGCAGGTACTCCTCGAGCAGCGGGCCCAGGATGTAGCCCAGCAGCAGCGGCGCCGGCTCGAAGCGCAGCACCATCATCAGGTAACCCATGATGCCCAGCACCGTGACCATGTAGATGTCGAAGGTGCTGTTGTTGACGCTGTACACGCCGAGCGCCACGAACACCAGGATGGCCGGGTACATCCACGCAAACGGGATGCGCAGCAGCGAGACCCACAGGCCGATGGTCGGCAGGTTCAGGATGACCAGCATGATGTTGCCGATCGCGAAGCTGACGACCAGGCCCCAGAACAGCGAAGGCTGCTCGCTGATCAGCATCGGGCCGGGCTGGATGCCGTGGATGATCAGCGCGCCCAGCATCACGGCCATCACCGCGTCGCCCGGGATGCCCAGCGACAGCGAAGGCACGAAGGCGGTCTGCGCCGAGGCGTTGTTGGCCGACTCCGGTGCGGTGATGCCCTCGATGGCACCGTGGCCGAAACGGCTCGGGTCCTTGGCCACGCGCTTTTCGATGGCGTAGGACATGAAGGCCGCGATCGACGGGCCCACGCCGGGCAGCGCGCCCAGTGCCGAGCCGAGCGCCGAGCCGCGCGCCATCGGCTTGATGGTGGCCTTGAACTCCTCGCGGGTCGGCACCATCGAGCGCAGGCTGACGGGCTCGATCTTGCGGTTGGCGTCGGCCGACTTGATGCAGCGCACGACCTCGGCGATGCCGAACAGGCCCATGGCCAGCGCCACGAGGTTGATGCCGTCGCTGAGCTCGGGCACCTCGAAGTAGAAGCGCGGCACGCCGCTGTTGACGTCGGTGCCGATCATGCCGATCAGCAGGCCGAACAGCATCATCGCCAGGCCCTTGACGGCCGAGCCCGAGCCGACCGACGAGGCCGCGACCAGGCCGAGCAGCATCATCGCGCAGAACTCCGCCGGGCCGAACTTCAGGCCCACCTCGGCGATCACCGGCGAGAACAGCGTGAGCAGGACCAGGCCCGACATCGCGCCGGCGAGCGAGGCGATGGTGGTCACGAACAGCGCCACGCCGGCCTTGCCCTTGCGGGCCATCGGGTAGCCGTCGATGCAGGTCACGGCCGACGACGGCGTGCCCGGCAGGTTCAGCAGGATGGAGGCGGTGGAGCCGCCGTACTGCGCGCCGTAGTACACGCCGGCCAGCATGATGATGGCCGCCGTGGGGGGGATGTGGTACGACAGCGGCAGCAGCAGCGAGATGGCCGCGAGCGCGCCGATGCCGGGCAGCACGCCGACCACCGTGCCGAGGAAGACGCCGAAGAAGCAGTAGAGCAGGTTGACGGGTTCAGCCGCCACCTGCAGGCCGAGCCAGAGATTGCCGAGCAGTTCCATGTCAGAGGCTCCAGGGCCAGATCGGCAGGATCATGCTCAGGCCGATGGGGAAGATCAGCGTGGTGATCAGGGCCACGGCGGCGCTCACCGCCAGGCGGGTGCGCCAGGCCATCGCGGTGGGCGACAGCGACAGCAGCGCGGTGACGAAGGAGGCCAGCACCACGCCGAGCAGGCGCAGCGTGAACGCAAACAGCAGCAGGCTGAGCACGCACCAGAACAGGCTGCTCCACTCGACCTGGATGCGGGTGCCGCGCCGCCACCAGGCCGGCACGGCGATCAGCAGGCCGAGCACGGCGAGTGCCCAGCCCAGCACCACGGGGAAGTAGCCCGGCCCCATGCGGGCCGTGGTGCCGAAGGCGTACTGGCTGCCGTAGAGGGCGAAGAAGAGGCCGGTGGCGGTCATCAGGCCGCCGCCGACCAGGTCGTGCATGTCTCTCGATGTCGTCATGGTCAAGGAGGCGCCGAGCGCCGTGCAGGAGGAGATCGGTGCACTGCGCACCGGACGCCCCCAGCTTAGAAAGCCGTCCCTGACCGGAACCTGATCTCGACCTGATCTGGGCTTGCGCGGGGCGATCAGGCCGCCAGCGCGCGCATCTCGCGGTAGAGGTCGGCCTTGCCCTCGAAGCCGATGCCCGGCAGCGCGGGCAGCGTGACGAAGCTGTTCTCGACCTTCACGCCGTCGGGGAAGCCGCCGAAGGGCTGGAACAGATCGGGGTAGCTCTCGTTGCCGCCCAGGCCCAGGCCCGCGGCGATGGCCAGCGACATCTGGTGGCCGCCGTGCGGCACGCAGCGGCTGGCCGACCAGCCGTGCTCCTTCAGCATCTCCAGCGTGCGCAGGTACTCCACCAGGCCGTAGCTCAGCGCGCAGTCGAACTGCAGCCAGTCGCGGTCGGGGCGCATGCCGCCGTAGCGGATCAGGTTGCGCGCGTCCTGCATCGAGAACAGGTTCTCGCCGGTGGCCATCGGGTTCTTGTAGTAGCCGCGCAGCGTGGCCTGCAGCTCGTAGTCCAGCGGGTCGCCGGCTTCTTCGTACCAGAACAGGTCGTACTGCGACAGCGCCTTGGCGTAGGCGATGGCGGCGTCGAGGTCGAAGCGGCCGTTGGCGTCGACACACAGCTTCTGGCCGTCGCCGAGCACCTCGAGCACGGCGTCGATGCGGCGCAGGTCCTCGTCGAGCGAGGCGCCGCCGATCTTCATCTTGACCACGCTGTAGCCGCGGTCGAGGTAGCTGCGCATCTCGTCCTGCAGCTTGCCGAGGCCCTTGCCCGGGTAGTAGTAGCCGCCGGCGGCGTAGACGAAGACCTTGGGGTTGGCGCGGCCGTTGCCGTAGCGCCCGGCCAGCAGCTGGTAGAGCGGCTGGCCGGCGATCTTGGCCACCGCGTCCCACACCGCCATGTCGATGGTGCCGATGGCCACCGAGCGCTCGCCGTGGCCGCCCGGCTTTTCGTTCGTGAACATCGTGGCCCAGATCCTGTGCGGATCGAGGTTGGTGCCGGCGGCGTCGAGCAGGCTGTCGGGCGCGGCTTCCTGCAGACGCGGCAGGAAGCGCTCGCGCATCAGCGTGCCCTGGCCGTAGCGGCCGTTGGAGTTGAAGCCGTAGCCGACCACGGGCTTGCCGTCGCGGATCACGTCGGTGATCACCGCGACGAGGCTCAACGTCATCTTGCTAAAGTCGATGTAGGCATTGCGGATGGGGCTGCTGATGGGCAGCGTCTTCTCGCGGATTTCGACGATCTTCACGGCGCGGTTCCGGTGGTTGCGGGGCTGCGCATCGTGGCAGCGCGGGCTGCAACAGGCCAATGCCGTTTGAAGCCGCTTCCGATGCTTTGAAAGCACCGCGGTGACGATGAACCTCTCCTGGATCGACGACTTCCTGGCGCTGGCCGCCAGCGGCAACTTCTCGCGCGCGGCGGAAGAGCGCCACATGACGCAGCCGGCCTTCAGCCGCCGCGTGCGTGCGCTGGAGGCCTGGCTGGGCGCCGAGCTCTTCGACCGCCGCAGCCAGCCTGCCACGCTCACCGAAGCCGGCCGCTGGTTCCGCGAGGCCGCACCGGCGCTGCAGGCCCAGGTGGCGCGCTTGCCCGGCGAGGCGCGTGCGGTGGCCGAGGCGGGTGCCGCCACGCTGCGTTTTGCGGCCACGCACGCGCTGTCGTTCAACTTCCTGCCTGGCTGGCTGCGCGCCCTGGAGTCGCACACGCCGCTGGGGCCCGTGCAGCTGGTGTCCGACGTGCAGGCACGCTGCGAGTCGCTGCTGCTGCAGCGCCAGGTGCAGTTCGTGCTGTCGCACGGCCATGCCGGCGTGGCCGGGCCGCTGGACGAGGCGCGTTGCCCGAGCCTGGTGGTGGGGGCGGACCGGCTGCGGCCGGTCAGCGCGCCGGCGGCCGACGGCGGAGCTTCGCGCGCGCCCTTGCACCGCCTGAAGCGGGGCGTGCCCTTGCTGGACTACAGCGCCGAATCGGGCCTCGGCCGCATCCTGCACAGCCTTAAGGGCTCGGCGCTGGCGAAGCTGCCGACGGCGCCGGTGATGACGGCGCACCTGGCCTCGGTGCTGCGCAGCATGGCACTGCAGGGGCGTGGCCTGGCCTGGTTGCCGGAGCTGCTGATCGCCGACGACCTGGCCACCGGCCGGCTGCTGCCGGCGGCGGACGAAGGCTGGGACATCGCACTCGAAGTCCGCCTGCACCGCGACACCGCGGCCCAGGCGCCGGCGGCACAGGCCTTCTGGGAGGCGGCCGGTCGCGCTGCGGCTCAGCGGTAGCTGCGCGCGTCCTCGATCACCTTGCCGTCGTTGGGCAGGCTGCCCGGGTGCAGCACCTCGACCTCGGCGCGCAGCTTGGTCAGGTCGCGCACCGTCGCGGCCACCGCGGCGGCCAGGCCCTCGGGCGGCGCGGCGCACTCAACGCGCAGCGTCATCGTGTCGTTGGCCATCTCGCCGGCCACCACCAGCCGCAGCCGGCCGAGTTCGGGGTGGCGGCGGGCGATCTCGGCCACCTGGCTCGGGTGCACGAACATGCCGCGCACCTTGGCCGTCTGGTCGGCGCGGCCCATCCAGCCCTTGATGCGCGTGTTGGTGCGGCCGGTGGGGCAGGTGCCGGGCAGCACGGCCGAGAGATCGCCGGTGCCGAATCGCAGCAGCGGGTAGTCGGCGTTCAGCACCGTGACGACGAGCTCGCCCACCTCACCATCGGGCAGCGGCTCGCCGGTGCCGGGGCGCACGATCTCGACGATCACACCTTCGTCCAGCACCAGGCCTTCGCGCGCCGCGGTTTCGTAGGCCACCACGCCGACATCGGCGGTCGCGTAGGCCTGGTAGCCCTGCACGCCGCGTTCCGCCAGCCAGTCGCGCAGGCTGGGCGGAAAGGCCTCGCCGCTCACCAGTGCCTTTTTCAGGCTCGGCAGCGCCATGCCGGCTTCTGCCGCCTTTTCGAGCAGGATGCGCAGAAAGCTCGGCGTGCCGGCGTATCCATCGGGCCGCAGGTGCTGCATGGCCTGCAGCTGCTGCTCGGTGTTGCCGGTACCACCGGGGAACACGGTGCAGCCCAGGGCCAGCGCACCGCTGTCCATGATCCAGGCGCCGGGGGTCAGGTGGTAGCTGAAGCTCACGTGCACCAGGTCGCCGGCCGCGAAGCCGGCGGCCTGCAGCGCACGCGCGGTGCGCCAGTAGTCGGGGCCTTCGCCTTCGGGCTCGTAGATCGGGCCGGGGCTCTGGTAGACGCGGCGCGCCGCCCGCGTGCCGGCCAGCGCGCGCCAGCCGATGGCACTGAAGCCGCCAAAAGGATCGGCCAGGCCCGCATCGCGGCCGGCCTGCTGGCGTTCGAGCAGTTCGTGTTTGCGCGTGACCGGCAGCCGCGCCAGCGCCGCGCGGCTGGTGATGGTGGCGGCGTCGGTGCCGGCCAGCCGCTCGGCCAGCGCCGGCACGGCTTGCGCAGCGCGCACCTGCGCCGGCAAGGCGGCCATCAACGCCGCCTCGCGGGCGGCGGGTGCGCGGTGGGCCAGGGGGTCGTTCGACGGCATCGTGGCGGTGTTCATGCCAGCAGTCCGAGTTCGCGTTGCAGCTTCTTCGTGAGGCCGGCCGCCACCAGCGCGTGCGAGCGCGCCACCAGCGCCTTCAGCTCGGCCAGCGGCAGGGCCTTGGGATCGTTCAGGCTCACCCAGCCGGCGCGCGCCAGGTAGGGCGCGGGCGCAAAGCCGGGCAGGCCGCTGAGTTCGAGGAAGCGGTGGGCGTCGACCTTGAACGAGCAGGCCTTCCAACGCGCCGGCTCGTGGCCGCCGGCGAGGAACATCTTGCCGCCGACGCTGGCCACCCAGTCGGCGCCCCACTTGATGTCCTGCGTGGTGCCGGGCAGGCTCATCGCGTGCTCGGCGAGCTGGGCGAACACGGTGCTCATTCTTCGCGGTCCCAGCGTTCGAGGCGCTTCTTCAGCTCGTCGAGCCACTTGCGCTGGTCGGCGCTGTTCTTCAGCGTGTGCCGGTCCCACTCGGGCGTCATCGCCAGCTTGCGCGCGAGCTTCGCGTCGATGCCCGCACCGTTGACCACGAGTTCGGCCACCCGCTTGCCGCGCAGCTCGAAGCCGGGCCCGCGCTCGGCAAGTTTGGCGTCGCGCAGCGTGCGCTTCATCTGCGCCAGCGCGTGCTCGGCGTTGAAGGGCGGCAGCGCAAAGCCGAAGTCGTCATCCATGGACGTCTCCGATCCAAGCCCCGGCGCGGATCCGGCTCTGCCGGTCCGCTGCCGGAGCCCCCTCGGGGGGCAGCGAGCGAAAGCGAGCGTGGGGGCTCATGACAGCCAGCGCTTGCGGCGCTTGTAGCTCTTCACGTCCTTGAAGCTCTTGCGGTCGCCCCCGCCCATGCCGAGGTAGAACTCCTTGACGTCCTCGTTCTCGCGCAGCGCCTTGGCCTCGCCGTCCATCACGATGCGGCCGTTCTCGAGGATGTAGCCGTAGTCGGCGTAGCGCAGTGCCATGTTGGTGTTCTGCTCGGCCAGCAGGAAGGTCGTGCGCTCCTTGGTGTTGAGGTCCTTCACGATCTCGAACACCTCTTCCACGATCTGCGGCGCCAGGCCCATGGAGGGCTCGTCCAGCAGCACCACGCTGGGGTTGGCCATCAGCGCGCGGCCGATGGCGCACATCTGCTGCTCGCCGCCGCTGGTGTAGGCGGCCTGGCTGCCGCGGCGGGTCTTGAGGCGCGGGAAGTAGCTGTAGACCTTGTCCAGCGTGGCCGCCACCGCGGCCTTGCCGTCGCGGCGCGTGTAGGCGCCGGTCATCAGGTTCTCTTCGATGGTCAGGTGGGCGAAGCAGTGCCGCCCCTCCATGACCTGGATCACGCCGCGCTCGACCATCTGCGCGGTGCTGAGCTTCTCGATGCGTTCGCCGCGCAGCTCGATCGCGCCCTTGGTGACCTCGCCACGTTCGCCGGCGAGCAGGTTGCTCACCGCGCGCAGCGTGGTGGTCTTGCCGGCGCCGTTGCCGCCGAGCAGGGCCACCACGCCGCCCTCGGGCACCTGCAGCGAGACGCCCTTCAGCACGAGGATCACGTGGTTGTAGATGACCTCGATGCCGTTGACGTTGAGCAGGATGTTGCTCATGCAGGTGCTCCGGGGGTGGTGCTCAGGACTGGCAGTCCTGCGGCGTGCGGCGCGTCAGCTTCTTCTCGCTGGCGTACTTGTCGGCTGCGGCGCGGACCATCGGCTTGATGATCTGCTCGTCGGCCTGGTACCAGTCGGAGCTGAACTCCCACTTGCCGCCGTCCCAGGTGTGGATGCGCGCCCAGGTCGAGCCCATGTGGTCCTGGCACGAGGTGCTGATCGGGCGCAGCACCCCGGCGAAGCCCAGCGAGTCGAGCTTCTTCTGGTCCAGCGCCAGATTCTCCAGGCCCCAGCGCACCTGCTCCGAGGTCATCACCTTGCCCTTGCCGAAACGCTCCTGCGCGCGGCGCACGGCCTCGATGCCCAGCATCTGGATGATCAGGCCGCGGGTGTACAGCACCGAGCCCACCTCGTCCTTCGGCCCCGTGCCCTGGCCCTTGCCGTGCACGTGCTTCAGGATTTCCTGGATGACCTTGGGCTGCTGGCCCGAGGTGTTGAGGTTGAGCGCGTTGTAGCCCTTGGCGCCGGCGCCCACGTCCTTCACGTCAGGCTCGGCACCGGCCCACCACACGCCGTACATCTTCTCGCGCGGGTAGCCGGTGGCCTGGGCTTCCTTCAGCGCGGTGCTGTTCATCACGCCCCAGCCCCACAGCATCACGTAGTCGGGCCGGCTCTGGCGCACCTGCAGCCAGGCGGCCTTCTGCTCGACACCCGGCGCCGTGACGGGAATGAGCTGCAGCTCGAAGCCGTGCATCTTCTGGCGTTCCTGGATCAGCGGGATCGGCTCCTTGCCGAAGGGGCTGTCGTGGTAGACCAGCGCGATCTTCTTGCCCTTGAGCTTGTCCCAGCCGCCTTCCTTCTTGGCCAGGTGCTGCAGGATGATGTCGGCGCCTGTCCAGTAGCTGCCCATCAGCGGGAAGTTCCACTTGAACACGCCGCCGTCGGCGCTGGCCGACAGGCCGTAGCCCAGCGTGATCAGCGGGATCTTGTCGCCCGGCGCCTTGTCGGTCAGGGCGAAGGTGATGCCGGTGCTCTGCGGGTCGAACAGGGTGTTGGTCTTGCCCTTCAGGCGCTCGTAGCACTCCACGCCCTTGTCGGTGAGGTAGCCGGTCTCGCATTCCTCGAAGGTGATCTTCACGCCGTTGATGCCACCGTCGCGTGCGTTGATCAGCTTGATGTAGTCCTGCTTGCCGTTGGCCCAGGGCGTGCCGTTCGGCGCGTAGGGCCCGGTGCGGTAGCTCAGCAGCGGGAAGAACTGTTCCTTGGCCTGGGCGAAGGCCGTGGTGGCTGTGCCCGCGGCCAGCAGGGCTGCCGCCAGGGTGATCGTTGCGAGTCGCATGCTTGTCTCCAGGTATAGGACTGCTTCAGTGCGGGAAAGGCCAAAGCCGCAGCTTCTCTTTGGCCGTGGACCACAGGCGCGCGATGCCGTGAGGCTCGACGATCAGGAAGAACACGATCAGCGCGCCGAAGATCATGTACACCGCGTGCGACACGCCGGCGGTGCTGATGCTCACGCCGACCAGGCTGCCCAGCCAGGGCAGCGCGCGGTCCAGCACGATGGGCAGCACAACGATGAAGGCGGCGCCGAAGAAGCTGCCCATGATCGAGCCCAGCCCGCCGATGATCACCATGAACAGCAGCTGGAAAGAGCGGTCGATGCTGAAGGCCGCCGGCTCCCAGGAGCCGAGGTAGACGAAGGCCCACAGCGCACCGGCCACGCCGACGATGAAGCTCGACACCGCGAACGCGGTGAGCTTGGCGTAGACCGGGCGGATGCCGATCACGGCGGCGGCCACGTCCATGTCGCGGATGGCCATCCACTCGCGGCCGATGTGGCTGCGCACCAGGTTCTTGGCCAGCAGCGCGAACAGCGCGACGATGACCAGGCAGAACAGGTACTTCTGCTCCGGCGTCTCGATCGGCAGCCCGAAGGCCTGCAGGTGCGCGACGCTGACCGAGCCCGAGGCCGAGTCGTTGGTCACCCACTTCAGGCGCAGCGCGGCCCAGTCGACGAAGAACTGCGCCGCCAGCGTGGCCACCGCGAGGTACAGGCCCTTGATGCGCAGGCTGGGAATGCCGAACAGCACGCCGACGACGGTGGCGCAGACGCCACCGCCCAGCAGCGCCAGCACCAGCGGCATGCCTTCGATGCGCACCTGCAGGTTGTAGGCCGCGTAGGCGCCCACCGCCATGAAGGCGCCGGTGCCCAGGCTGATCTGGCCGCAGTAGCCGACGAGGATGTTCAGCCCCAGCGCCGCCAGCGAGAGGATCAGGAACGGGATCAGGATGGCGCGCAGCAGGTACTCGTCGGCCAGCAGCGGCACGCCGACGAAGGCGAAGGCCAGCAGCAGGCCGATGGCCACGCGGTCCTGCGCGATCGGGAAGACCTGGCTGTCGGTGGTGTAGGTGGTCTTGAACTGACCGTTCTCGCGATACAGCATGCTCAGACCCGATCGATGATCTTCTCGCCGAAGAGGCCCTGCGGCCTGACCAGCAGCACGAACAGCACCAGCACGTAGGCGAACCAGATCTCGATGCCGCCGCCGATGTGCTGGCCCAGGTAGACCTCGGAGAGCTTTTCGCCGACGCCGATGATCAGCCCGCCGACGATGGCGCCTGGCACGCTGGTGAGGCCGCCCAGGATGACCACCGGCAGCGCCTTCAGCGCCACCAGGCTCAGCGAGAACTGCACGCCGACCTTGCTGCCCCAGATCATGCCGGCCACCAGCGCGACGAAGCCGGCCACGCTCCAGACGATGACCCAGATGCGGTTGAGCGGAATGCCGATGCTCTGCGCCGCCTGGTGGTCGTCGGCCACTGCGCGCAGCGCGCGGCCGGTGGCGGTGTACTGGAAGAACAGGCTCAGCGCGATCACCAGCGCGGCGGCGATGCCGGCCGCGTACAGGTCTTCCTTGTTCAGCAGCACGCCGCCCTCGAACACGCTCTCGAGCAGGAAGACCGGGTCCTTCGGCATGCCGATGTCGATCTTGTAGATGTCGCTGCCGAACAGCGTCTGCCCGAAGCCGTCCAGGAAGTAGGCGATGCCCAGCGTGGCCATCAGCAGCGTGATGCCCTCCTGGTTGACGAGCTTGCCGAGTACCAGCTTCTCGATCAGCCAGGCCACGACCACCATCACCGCCATCGCGCCGGCAAAGGCCAGGATGTTGGCCAGCACCCGGCTCTCGAAGCCCAGCAGCGCCGGGAACCACTCCGAGAAACGCGCCATCGCCAGCGCCGCGAACAGCACCATCGCGCCCTGCGCGAAGTTGAACACGCCGCTGGCCTTGAAGATGAGCACGAAGCCGAGCGCGATCAGCGAATACAGCATGCCGGCCATCAGGCCGCCGGTCAGGGTTTCAATGAAGAAGGCCATGTCGTCGCCCTGCCGCGCTCAGTGGGTGGTGCCGAGGTACGCGCGGATCACGTCCTCGTTGTTGCGCACCTCGTCGGGCGTGCCGTCGCCGATCTTCTTGCCGTAGTCGAGCACGACCACGCGATCGGAGATGTCCATGACCACGCCCATGTCGTGTTCGATCAGCACGATGGTGGTGCCGAACTCGTCGTTCACGTCGAGGATGAAGCGGCTCATGTCCTGCTTCTCCTCGACGTTCATGCCGGCCATCGGCTCGTCCAGCAGCAGCACCTGCGGCTCCATGGCCAGCGCGCGGCCGAGGTCCACGCGCTTTTGCAGGCCGTAGGGCAGGCGGCCCACCGGTGTCTTGCGCCAGGCCTGGATCTCGAGGAAGTCGACGATGCGCTCGACGAACTCGCGGTGCGCCACCTCTTCCTTCTCGGCCGCGCTCCACCAGGGGTTGCGGAAGGCCTGCTGGAACAGGTTGGTCTTCATGCGCAGGTTGCGCCCGCTCATGATGTTGTCCAGCACGCTCATGCCCTTGAACAGGGCCAGGTTCTGGAAGGTGCGCGCCACGCCCATCTCGGCGACCTGGCGGCTGTTCATGTGGCCGAAGGTCTGGCCGCGGAAGCGGATGCTGCCTTCCTGCGGCGTGTACACGCCGTTGATGCAGTTGAGCATGCTGCTCTTGCCGGCGCCGTTGGGGCCGATGATGGCCCGCACCTCGTGCTCGCGCACGTCGAAGCTGATGTCGGTCAGCGCCTTCACGCCGCCGAAGCGCAGGCTGATGTTGCGCACGTCGAGCACGACATCGCCGATCTTGCGTTCTGCCATCGTCGCTGTCCTCAGGCGGCCTTGCGTTCGACGCTCGGCAGGGTCCGTGCGTCGACGATGGCCAGCGTTGCGCTGACGCTGCCGCTGCGGCCGTCCTCGAACTTCACGGCCGTCTCGATGAACTGCTCGGTCAGCCCGCCGTACAGCGCGTCGACCAGCACCCGGTACTTGTCGTTGATGAAGCCGCGCTTGACCTTGCGCGTGCGTGTCATCTCGCCGTCGTCGGCGTCGAGCTCCTTGTGCAGCACGAGGAAGCGGCTGATCTGGCTGCCGGCCAGCATGCGGTCGGCGGCGAGGTCGGCGTTGACCTTCTCGACGCAGTCCTTCACCAGTTCGAGCACGTCCTTCTTGCCGGCGAGGTCGGTGTAGCCGGCGTAGGGCAGGTTGCGGCGCTCGGCCCAGTTGCCGACGGCCTCGAAGTCGATGTTGACGAAGGCGCAGACCTTCTCGCGCCCGTCGCCGAAGGCCACCGCCTCCTTGATGAACGGGAAGAACTTCAGCTTGTTCTCCACGTACTTGGGCGCGAACATCGCGCCGTCGTTGGCGCCGCCGACGATGCGGCCCACGTCCTTGGCGCGGTCGATGATCTTCAGATGGCCACCGGCGTCGATGAAGCCGGCGTCACCGGTGTGGTACCAGCCATCGGGCGTCAGCACCTCGGCCGTGGCCTGCGGGTTCTTGTAGTAGCCCTTGAGCAGGCCCGGGCTCTTCACCAGGATCTCGCCGGAGTCGACGACGCGGATCTCGACGCCGGCGATCGGCACGCCCACCGTGTCGGCCTTGGCCTCGTGGTCGGGCTGCAGGCACACGAACACCGCGGTCTCGGTGCTGCCGTAGAGCTGCTTGAGGTTGATGCCGATGGAGCGGTAGAAGGTGAACAGGTCAGGCCCGATGGCCTCGCCGGCGGTGTAGGCCACACGCACGCGGGAAAAGCCCAGCGTGTTGCGCAGCGGGCCGTAGACGAAGAGGTCGCCCAGCCGGTACTTCAGGCGGTCGAGCAGGCCCAGCCTGCCGCCGTCCATGCGCTGCGGGCCCACGCGGCGCGCCAGCGCCATGCCGCGTTCGAACATCCAGCGCTTGATGCGGCCGGCGTCCTCCATGCGGATCATCACGCTGGTCAGCAGGCCTTCGAAGATGCGCGGCGGCGCGAAGTAGTAGGTCGGCCCGATTTCCTTCAGGTCGATCATCACCGTGCTCGCGCTCTCGGGGCAGTTCACCACGTAGCCGCAGGCCAGCCACTGCGCGTAGCTGAAGATGTTCTGGCCGATCCAGGCCGGTGGCAGGTAGGCCAGCACCTCTTCGCGCTCGGTCAGGCGGTCGAAGTCGGCGCCGGCGCGCGCGCGGTCCAGCAGCGTGTGGTGGCTGTGCACCACGCCCTTCGGGTTGCCGGTGGTGCCGCTGGTGAAGAACATCGCGGCCACGTCGTCGGGCCGGCACTGCGCCAGTTCGTCGTCGAACAGCCGCGGGTGTTGGGCCTCTTGCGCCTGGCCGGCGGCCAGCAGCGTGTCCAGGCTGTCCAGGCCGGGTTCGCCGTAGTTGCGCAGGCCGCGCGGGTCGTCGTACCAGATGCGTTCGAGCCGCGGGCACTGCTCGCGCAGCTCGAGCAGCTTGTCGACCTGCTCCTGGTCCTCGACGACGGCGAAACGAACCTCGGCGTTGGTCAGCGGGAACAGGTACTCGGCGGCCACCGCGTCCTGGTACAGCGGCACCGGAATGCCGCCCAGGCTCTGCGCCGCCAGCATCGTGGCGTACAGCCGCGGCCGGTTGTCGCCGACCACGACCAGGTGCTCGCCGCGTTTCAGCCCCGCCTCGGCCAGGCCGCAGGCCAGCCGGCGCACCAGCTGCGCCAGCTCGGCCCAGCTGGTGGTCTGCCAGATGCCATAGACCTTCTCGCGCAGTGCCGGCGCTTGGGGCCGGGCCGCGGCGTGGTCCAGCAGCATGCGGGGAAAGGTCGTCGGCAAGGGCTTGTCTCCTACCCGTTCGAGGGTCAGCGTCTGCGCGCGTCGGGCCGATTCTGGGAACAACTTTGACGCCGTGTTGTCGTTCCAACGACAATCTTCGGGTTCGCGCTGTCAGGCCTTTCCCTAGCCTCTTTCGAATCTCCGATGTCCGCCACGGCCCTCACCACCGCTGCGCGCGGCACCGGCATGCTGCAGGCGCGTTCGCGCGCGGCGGAGCCGGCCGACCTGCAGCACATCCCCTGGCTGGACCGGCTGGAGGCCGACGAGCGCCAGCGCGTGCTGCACGACCTGCGTGTGGTGAGCGTCGAGCCTGGCGAGCTGCTGTGCCGTGTCGGCCGGCCGGTGACCTACTGGTTCGGTGTCATCGACGGCCTGCTGAAGATGAGCACCGACCGCGCTGACCACCAGGGCCGCATCAACTACACCGGCGTGCCGCCGGGCGGCTGGTTCGGCGAGGGCACGGTGCTCAAGCGCGAGCCCTACCGCTACAACATCCAGGCGCTGCGGCGCAGCGTGGTGGCCGGCATTCCGGCCGACACCTTCCACTGGCTGCTGGAGCGCAGCATCGGCTTCAACCGTTTCGTGCTGACGCAGCTGAACGAAAGGCTGGGCCAGTTCATCGGCGCGCGCGAGATCGACCGGCTGAGCAATCTCGACGAGCGGGTGGCGCGCAACCTGGCGGCGCTGTTCCACCCGCTGCTGTATCCGGGGGTCGGCGGCCTGCTGCGGGTGACGCAGCAGGACCTGGCCGACCTGGTGGGCCTGAGCCGGCAGCGCGTGAACGAAGCGCTGCGCGTGCTGCAGGCCGCCGGGCTGATCGGGGTCGAGTACGGCGGCGTGCGCGTGCTCGACCTCGACGGCCTGCGGCGCTGGACTCAGCCGCGCTGAGCGGCGGCCAGCGTGCGGCGGCGCACCACCGCACCGACGCCGGCCACGCCGGCCAGCATCAGCGCCAGCGAGCCGGGCTCGGGCACGACGCTGACGGCCAGGTCCGACACCTCGAGCGTGCTCAGGCCGATGTAGTCGTTGACGTCCATCACGACGATGGCCAGCGAGTAGCTGCCGGCTTCGGCGAAGAAGTGGCTGAAGCTGCCCGACACCGGGCTGGCGGCCACCGTGCCCAGCGGCAGCACGGTGCTGCCGTCGAGCACCACGAAGGCGCGGTCGGCGAAGCCGGCGTCGTAGTCGATGGTGCTCAGCGTCCACGAGAAGCTCAGCAGCGTGCCGGCCTCGGCGACGAAGCTGTGCTGCAGACCCGAGCCTTCGAAGGTGTCGCCGGGCAGCGTGCCGCCCAGCAGCGCCAGTGCCGGTTCGAGCTCGTAGAACTCGAGCGCGCTGCTGCCGCTGAGCGGCGTTTCGCCGGAGAGCTCGGCGGCGGTGGTCAGCGTGGCGCTGGTGCTGCCGCCGAGCACGTCGCCGGCGGCCGTCCACAGGTTGAAGTCGGCCGACTGGGCCGAGGCGGCGCCGGCGCCGCCCAGCAGGGCCAGCGTGAGCGCGGCGAGGGTGAGGGTGGATTTCATGGTCGTGGTTCTCGAGTGAGGTCTCAGCGCGCCGCCGTCGGCAGCAGCTTGCGGCCGCTGCTCACGGCCTTGTCGGCCGGCAGGCCGAGGTCGCGCACGAAGTCGATGCTGGAAGGCGCCACGTTCAGCAGCGTGGCCAGCGTGCGCGGCAGCACCGGGCCGGCGTCGCCGTCGGTGTCGATCTGCAGCAGCGTGTTCGCGCCCGAGGCGACCAGCTTGACGTGGCCGCGGATCACCGCCGACGAGCTGGGCACGCCCAGCGAGGCCAGCAGCTGGCTGATGTCGATGCGGTCCTTGCCCGGCACGAAGTCGGTGATGGTGTCGCCGGCGTCGCGCATCGTCAGGTAGGCGAAGCCGTTGCGGCCGGCACCGCCGGTCAGCGTGTCGGCACCGACGCCGCCGATCAGCAGGTCGTCACCGGCGCCGCCCACCAGCGTGTCGGCGCCGTTGGTGCCGACGATGACGTTGTTGTACAGGTTCAGGCCCACCACGATGGGGTCGTGGTCCGACGAGCGGTAGGGCGTGGGCGTGTACGGGTCCGGCGGGCACAGGCTCGTGCCGCCGAGGCCGCAGGTCATGGCCGGCGCCTTGTACTCGGCGTTGTAGTCGATCACCACCGGCTCGTCGGCGTTGATCTTCCAGACCGAGACGCGGTTCACCTTCGGCGACAGCGAGGCGGTGCTGATCGCGTGGTCCAGGCGGCCGGCGCTGCCGTTGAACACGTAGGTGTAGCCGAAGTTGCTGAAGCGGCCGATCTGGTCGACATAACCGTTGCCGGTGAGGTCGACGATCGGGTCTTCCTGGCCGTAGGCGTTGAAGTCGCCGAGCAGCAGCACGTCGTTGCTGCCGCTGGAGGCCTGGATCTGCGCGACGAAGCTGCGCAGGCGCTGGGCCTGTTGCAGGCGCGTCAGGTTCCAGCAGCCCTGGCCGTCACCGACATCGTTGTTGCCGGCGTAGTCGGGGTTGCTCGCCGCGGGGCAGCTGCCCTTGCTCTTCAGGTGGTTGGCCATCACCGTGAAGCGCAGGCCGTTGGCCAGCGAGAAGGTCTGCGCCAGCGTCGGCCGGTTGTTCACCGGGTCGCTGTCGGACTGCGGCGCGCCGTAGGGCGTGAGCCGCGCGGGCTTGTAGATGATGGCCGTGCGGATGGCGTCGGTGCCGGTGGTGGCCGGCAGCGCGATGGTGGCGTAGGTGCCGGCGCCGACCTCGGCGTTGAGCGCCGTGACCAGGCTCTGCACCGCGACGTTGCCGTTGTTCTGGATCTCCATCAGGCCGAAGGCGTCGGCACCGATCGCGGCCATGGCCTTGACGATCTTGGTGCGCTGGCGCGTGAACTCGGCGGCGTTGTTGGCGCCACGGCAGTTGCCGGTGCTGGTGCTGCCACCCTGCGTGCAGCCGTTGGCGGTGCCGGTGCCGTCGGTGAACGCGGTGAAGTAGTTCAGCACGTTGAAGGCGGCCACCGTGACGTTGCCGCCCACGGCCTCGGGCGCGGCGGTGCGCAGGTTGCCCAGCGTGAACACCGGCTCGATGGTCGGGTGGATCTTGTAGTCGCCCGTGGCCGTGCCGCTGCTGTCCAGACCGTAGTCGACCACGCCGGTCAGCGAGGCCAGCGTGTCGCCGGCGCGGCGGATGCCGTCGCTGCCCAGGTAGGGAATCGGGTTCGGGTTCTGCAGCGAGCTGCCGTCGTCGAGGATGATGCGGCGGCGCGCGTTGCTGTCTTCCAGCGCCAGGGCTTCGGGCGTGCCCGGGCGGTGGCGGTTGGTCGGCGTCTCGAGCCGGCCGCCCACCGCCAGCGTCAGCTGGCCGTAGCGGCCCTGGAAGAAGTTCTGGTTCACCGTCAGCGGGCCGGTCAGCGTGACCAGCATGCCTTCGTAGCGCTCCAGGTCGCCTTCGACGACCTCGGGCAGCGTGACGACCACCGGCGTGATCGTGTAGCCGGTGCCGACCAGGCTCACCTCGGTCACCGTGGTGATCTCGGTCAGCGTGCGCGCCGCGGTTGCGGCGCTGCTGCCGACGTTGAACTCCACCACCGTGCCGGTGACGTCGATCAGGTTGCCGACGGCCACCACCGGGTAGGTGGTGCTGCTGGTGAAGACGAAGATGCCGTCGGAGGTGAGCGGGTCGCCGTCGCCGACCAGGTCCTGGATGAAGAAGCCGTTGCCGTTGATCTTGGTGACCACGCCGCGCGTGATCACGCGCTGGCCCACCAGCGGGCTGACATGGCCGCTGCCCTGGATCTCGTAGATGGCCTTGGCGACCGGGTCGCCACCGCCGCCGCCACCGCCCGTGCCGGAGCAGGGCTGCGCCGGCGAGGCGCTGTTGCGCGGCACGCCGGGGCCGGCGGCGAAGTCGACGCTGTTGTTGTCGGTGTCCTGGCAGCTGTCGCCGACGGCCAGCCGCGTGATCGCGTTGCTGTTCGAAGGCGCCGGCGCCGGCGAGGTCTCGGCGCAGCTGGCCGTGGCCCCGAAGCCGACGAAGTCCACCACCGTGGCACCGCCCACCGGGCAGGCACCCGTGAGCAGCGTCGTGCTGCTCACCAGTGCCACCTTGCCGGCCGTGGCGCTCATGTTGGTGCCACCAATCACATCGGGCGTCACCGGCAGCACGGCGCCATTGGCACCCCCGGTGGCCAGGCGCACCAGGAAGTAGCCACCGGCCGGGATGCTGCCGCTCAGCGCGGTGCTGTTGCTCCAGCTCGTGCCCGCGGCCGCGGCGTACTGCAGCGACCAGCCGGCCAGGCTGACGGCGCTGGCGCCGTTGTTGTGCAGCTCGACGTAGTCGTGCTGGTAGGCGGCGCTGCTGTTGCCGCCGCCGCCGTAGACCTGGCTGATCATCACGGCGGCCTGGACCGGGGCCAGGGCGAACAGCAGGCTCAGCGGCAGTGCCGTGGCCGTGCGTGCCAGCAGGCGCTGCAGGCCTGGGCGGGAGTGGAGGGTGGGCTTCATCGTTCTGGGAGTTGGGGTCTCGCGGAGTGCGCCGGCCGGGGCCGGCGCACCAGGTGCCGTGCGGGTGGGGCTCAGCCGCGGCGGCGGCGGGCGAGGAAGCCCAGCGCGGCCAGGCCGGCGGCGAGCATCGCGCCGGTACCGGCTTCGGGCACCGGCGTCATCACCACGCTGAAGTTGTCGACCCGGTTCGTGCCGCCGGCGGCGACGGTGCCGCCGTTGGCCGACACGGTCGAGCTGTTGGTCAGGCGCATGATCACCGAGGCTTGGTCGTCGAGCAGGCCCACGGCGCTCATGTCGAACGAGTAGGTGTGCGCGGGCTGGTAGGTGCCGCCGCTCCACGAGGGCGTCGAGGCCACGCTGTAGGTCGTGAACTGCGTGAAGCTGCTGCCGCCGTCGACGCTGTACGAAAGCGCGAAGTCACGCGGGCCGGTGCCGCTGCTGATCTGGTCGAAGCTCAGCATCAGGCCCTGGAAACCTGCGGTGAAGAAGCTGAACTGGTAGTAGTCGCCCACCGCCCAGGTGTTGCTGCTGAACGATTCTGCCGAGCCGTTGCCGGCCGGCGTGGACCAGTCGGTGGCGGCGCTGGCGTGGAAGCCCATCGCCAGGCCGGTGCCGGTGGAGGCCACCACGTCGGGCGACACCATCGAGTTGTTCAGGTCGGCCGGCGTCGTGGGCGCCTCGAAGGTCCACTGGACGACAGTGGCGGCCTGCGCCGGCAGGGTGAAGGCAGCGACCGCGGCGGCGGCCCAGAGGGTCTTGATCATCGGTGGTTCTCCGTTGGCGAAAAAATCCGCGAAGTCGGCACCTGGAACAGCCCAGGCATCCGCAGAACGCGCATTGCAGGTGTCAAGCATGAATCGTGCGTGACCGCGGCCACCTGCGCGCGCCGCTCCCCCGTGAGCCGGGGGGCATCGGGGACCCCTACACTGCGTGGATGAATGCACGGAAAGCAGTCTGGGCGGCCGTCGGGCTGTGTTGGGTGGTCGGCTGGGCTGCGGCGGTGGCGGCCCCGGCAGCGCCCGGTGCAGCCGGAGCACCGGTGCCGACGAGCACCGTCGAGGGCATCGCCGAGTACCGCCTGGCCAACGGCCTGCAGGTGCTGCTGGTGGCCGACGACAGCAAGCCGACGACCACCGTCAACGTCACCTACCGCGTCGGTTCGCGCCACGAGAACTACGGCGAAACCGGCATGGCCCACCTGCTCGAGCACCTGGTGTTCAAGGGCACGCCGACCACGCGCAACGCGCTGGCGGAGTTCGCGCGGCGCGGCTTCCGCGCCAACGGCAGCACCTGGACCGACCGCACCAACTACTTCGCGAGCTTTGCGGCCGACGACGAGAACCTGCGCTGGTTCCTGAGCTGGCAGGCCGACATCATGGTCAACAGCTTCATCGCGAAGGAAGACCTCGACACCGAGATGACGGTGGTGCGCAACGAGTTCGAGTCCGGCGAGAACAGCCCGGGCCGTGTCGTGTTCCAGCGCCTGCTGTCGACCATGTACGACTGGCACAACTACGGCAAGAGCACGATCGGCGCGCGCACCGACATCGAGAACGTCGACATCGCGCGGCTGCAGGCCTTCTACCGCAAGCACTACCAGCCCGACAACGCGACGCTGATCGTCTCGGGCAAGTTCGATGCCGCCCAGGTGCTGGCCTGGGCGCAGCAGAGCTTCGGCGCGATCCCGAAGCCGGTGCGCACGCTGGAGCCCACCTACACGCTGGATCCTGCGCAGGACGGCGAGCGCCTCGTCACCGTGCGGCGCGTCGGCGGCGCGCCGCTCATCTACATGGGCTACCACGCACCACCGGCCCCGCACCCGGACTTCGCGTCCGTGCAGCTGCTCGGCCTGGTGCTGGGCGACACCCCGGGCGGCCGGCTGCACAAGCGCGTGGTCGAAGCCGGTGCCGCGGCGCAGACCTTCGGCGCCGCGCTCGGTTGGGCCGAGCCTTCGCCGTTTGTCGTCGGTGCCGCGCTGGCGCCGGGCCAGGACGCGCTGAAGGCGCGCGAGGCCATGGTGGCCGTGCTCGACGGCGTGGCCACCGAGCCGGTGACGACCGAGGAGCTGGAGCGCGCGCGTGTCGCCTGGATCAACAACTGGGAGCTGGGTTTTGCCGACCCCGAGCGCATCGGCGTGGCCCTGTCCGAGGCCATCGCGCAGGGCGACTGGCGGCTGTACTTCCTGGCGCGCGACCGTGTGCGCGCGGTGACGCTGGCCGACATCAACCGCGTGGCCGGGCAGATGCTCAAGCGCGACAACCGCAGCGCCGTGGTCTACGAGCCGGTCAGCGTGGCCGACCGTTCCCCGGCGCCGGCCAAGGTCGACGTGGCGAAGATGGTCGAGGGCTACACCGGCGACCCGGCCGCGGCGGTGGCCGAGGCCTTCGACGCCAGCCCGGCCAACCTCGATGCGCGCAGCCAGCGCGGCCGCCTCGCGACCAGCACCGATCCGCAGGCCGGGCTGCGCTGGAGCCTGCTGCCCAAGGGCACGCGCGGCCGTGCGGTGCGCGCCAAGCTCGTGCTGCACATGGGCACCGAAGACTCGCTGAAGGGCCAAGCCGTGGCCGCGCAGTTTGCCGCCGCGCTGCTCGACAAGGGCGGCGCCGGCCTGACGCGCCAGCAGATCGCCGACCGCTTCGACCAGCTGCAGGCGCAGGTGAGCTTCCAGGGCGGTGGCGACACGCTGTCGGTGTGGATCACCACCCGGCGCGACCGGCTGCCGGCGGTCATCGAGCTGGTCGGCCGCCTGCTGCGCGAGCCGGCCTTCGACGAGAAGACGCTCGAAGAGCTGCGCGCCCAGTGGCTCAGCAGCATCGAGCAGGCGCGCGGCGAACCCGACGAGGTGGTGGACCAGCGCATCGAACGCCACGGCAGCCCCTGGCCACGCGGCGACATCCGCCATGCGATGAGCTTCGACGAACAGGCCGAGGACGTGAAGGCCTTGAAGCTGGCCCAGGTGCAGGCCTTCCACCGCCGCTTCGCGAGCGCGCAGAAGGGCGAGTTCGCGGCGGTGGGTGACATGGACGCGGCCGCCGTGCGCACGGCGCTGGAGCGTGCCTTCGGCGGCTGGCGCCAGCCCGCGGGCGGCGCCGAGCCGCAGCGCCGTGTGCCGCGCCCGCTGGCCGCCCCCGAACCGGCCCGCTTTGTGGATGCCACGCCGGACAAGGCCAACGCCAACCTGCTGGCGCGGCTGGTGCTGCCGATCACCGACAGCCATGCCGACTTCGTGGCGCTGACCCTGGCCAACCACATCTTCGGCCGCGGTCCCGACTCGCGGCTGTGGATGCGCGTCCGCGAGAAGGAAGGCCTGAGCTACGACGTGCGCAGCGTGCTCGACGTGCCGGTGCGCGACCAGGGCGCCACGCTGAGCTTCAGTGCGATCTTCGCGCCCAGCAACCAGCCGCGTGTCGAGCAGGCACTGAACGAGGAGCTGGCGCGTTCGCTGAAGGACGGCTTCACGCAGGCCGAGCTCGACACGGCGCGCAACGGCCTGCTGCGGCTGCGCGCGCTGGCCCGGGCACAGGACGGCGGGCTGGTCGAGCGCATCGCCGGCCAGCTGTACAACGACCGCCGCTTCGCGCGCGAGCAGCAGATCGACGACGCGATCCGCCAGCTCACGCTGGTGCAGGTCAACGCCGCCTGGCGCCGCCACGTCGATCCGGCCAAGCTGGCGGTGGCCTGGGCCGGCGACTTCCGCGCCAAGCCCTGAGCCAGCGCCCCTGCAAGCGCCACCCGCGATGACCGACCTCGACCCGACCGACCCGCACGACCCCAAGGCCTCGCCCGAGGCGCGCGAGCGCGCCGAGCAGCGCACGATGCTCGTGCCGCGCCGCGAGCGCGAAGCGCACCTGGCGCCGGGCAGCGCGCTCGAGGAGTTCATCGTCGAGAAGGTGCTGGGTGTGGGCGGCTACAGCATCGTCTACCTCGCGCACGACACGCGGCTCGACCGCCGCGTGGCGATCAAGGAGTTCCTGCCCGGCACGCTGGCCATGCGCGCGCCCGACGGCCAGGTGGTGCCGCGGCTGCCGCGTTTCGAGGAAGCCTTTGCCAAGGGCATGGCCAGCTTCATCAACGAGGCGCGGCTGCTCGGTGGTTTCGACCACCCGGCGCTGGTCAAGGTCTACCGCTTCTGGCAGGCCAACGGCACGGCCTACATGGCCATGCCGTACTACGAGGGCATCACGCTGAAGAAGTGGCTGGCCGACCTGGGCGCGCCGCCGAGCGAGAAGTGGCTGCGCGAGCTGGTCGGGCCGCTCACCGAGGCGCTGGAGGTGCTGCACAGCCACGGCATCGTGCACCGCGACGTGGCCCCCGACAACGTGGTGATGCTCTACGACCGCGCCGTCGGCAACTACCTCGGCCAGCCGCCTAAGCCGGTGCTGCTGGACTTCGGCGCCGCACGCCGTGTCGCGGCCGAGGCCACGCAGCAGCTGACCTCGATCCTGAAGACCGGCTACTCGCCGGTGGAGCAGTACGACCACGGCCATGCGATGAAGGCCGGCCCCTGGAGCGACGTCTATTCGCTCGCCGCCGTGATGTACGCCGCCGTGACCGGCAAGCCGCCCGGGCCTTCGATCTCGCGCCTGGTGCGCGACGAACTGCTGCCGGCCCAGGTGGCCGGCCGTGGCCGGTATGGCAATGCGCTGCTGGCGACCATCGACGCCGGCCTGGCCGTGCGGCCCGAGCAGCGGCCGCAGTCGATGCCGGAGCTGCGCGACTGGCTGGCCCGGCCCGAGCGCGCCGAGCCTGACATCACGCTGCCGGTGGAGAGCACCACGCCGGTGGACCTGGCGCTGGAGCCGCCGGAGCCCGCGACCACCGGACCGCAGACGCGCTGGTGGTACGTGGCCGGCGCCGTGCTGCTGGGCCTGCTGGCCTGGGCCGTGTTCGGCCGCTGACCCCGCTGGAGCGGCCCCGCTTCAGCCCTCGTTGCTGACCCCGTGCGCCACGTGTCCTGCCGGCACGTGCGGCGCGGCGTTTTCGACGTGGCCGGTCTGGTCGTCGAAGAAGAAGTCGGGCTCGAACTCGGCGAGAAAACTGCCCTTGGGCAGGCCGCCGAGGAACAGCGCCTCGTCGACGTCGACCTGCCAGTCCATCAGCGTGCGGATCGCGCGTTCGTGCGCCGGTGCGCTGCGGGCTGTCACGAGCGCGGTGCGCAGCCGCATGCGCGTGCCGGGCTCGCGCTGCAGCCGGTGCAGCGCGTCGAGCAGCGGCTTGAACGGGCCGGGCGCCAGCGGCGTGGCGGCGCGTTCGCGCTCGTGGCGCTGGAAGGCCGGCAGGCCGTCGCGCTGGTAGACACGCTCGGCCTCGTCGGAGAACAGCACCGCGTCGCCGTCGAAGGCGATGCGCACCTCGTCGGCATGGTTGGCGCCGGCATGGGCGCTCTCGGGGTAGACCCGCGCCGCCGGCACACCGCTGGCGAGCGCCTGCCGCACGTCGGTGTCGTTGGTGCTGAGGAACAGGTGGGCGCGCAGCGGCCGCAGGTAGCGCCAGGGCGGCTGGCCGCGTGTGAACACCCCCCGTTCGATGGGCAGGCCGTAGTGCTGGGCCGAACGGAACACGCGCATGCCCGAGACCGGGTCGTTGCGCGACAGGATCACCACCTCCACACGCGGCCGGCCGGGCTCGTTGAAGGCGAGCAGCTTGTGCACCAGTGAAAACGCCACGCCCGGCCGCGCCGGCTGTTCGAGCCGGGCCAGCTGCAACTGCATGTAAGCCCGGTCGTCTTCGGCCTCGAAGAGCCGGTTCTCCTCCTCGAAGTCGAAGAGGGCGCGCGAGGAGATCGCGACGACGAGCTGGCCTTCGAGTGTGGCGGGCATGCGTCATTGTGGCGGCAAGACCGCACGCGGACCGGGCTTGTGCCGGGGCGGGGTCACCGGCTTGCCACACAGTCGGGGCAAGCTCTGTTCCATCGTTCAAGCCGCCTTCCTGTACCCGCACCGAGCCCTGCCCATGGCCAACGTACCGTCCCTCCAGGCCGTCGAGCACCGTCCCGAAAACCGGCGCCGCAGCATGAGCAGCGCGCCGTTTGCGGTGCCGGCCGGTCCGCTGCGCCCCGAGCGCAGCGAAAGCTTCTACGAAGACCTGGACTTGCCGCCGCCGGAGGTCGTCGCCGACCCGGGCAGCGAGCCGCCGGCTTCCGGCCGCTGAGGCCCCAGCGGTCTCTCGCGGCCACCGACCCGCTGAGGCCTTGGCCCCGCGGGTAGCATCCCGTGCGTGCTGGAACTCCGCGACGTCCGTTTTGCCTGGCCCGGGGCGGCGGACTGCGTCGACGTCGAGCGGCTGCAGCTTTCCGCCGGCCGCACCCACTTCCTCTTCGGCCCCAGTGGCTGCGGCAAGAGCACGCTGCTCGGCCTGATGGCCGGTGTGCTGCCGGCGCGCGAGGGCCGGGTCGAGCTGCTCGGCACCGACTGGGCCGCACTCTCCACCGGCGCGCGCGATGCGCGGCGGTCCGACCATGTCGGCGTCATCTTCCAGCAGTTCAACCTGCTGCCCTACCTGAGCGTGCTCGACAACGTGCTGCTGCCGACGCGGTTCTCGGCGCTGCGCGAGCGCCGCTGTGCCGGCGGCGCGCGGGCCGAGGCGGCGCGGCTGCTGGCGCGGGTCGGCCTGGCCGAGGCGCTGTGGAGCCGGCGCGCCGATGCGCTCAGCGTCGGCCAGCAGCAGCGTGTGGCCGCGGCGCGGGCGCTGATCGGCGCGCCCGAGCTGGTGATCGCCGACGAACCGACCTCGGCCCTCGACGCCGCGCGGCGCGACGACTTCATGGCCCTGCTGCTCGACGCCTGCGCGGCCGCCGGCAGCACGCTGGTGTTCGTGAGCCACGACGAACGCCTGGCCGCACGTTTCGACGAACGACTCGACCTGCCGGCGCTGAACCGCGTCGCGGCGGTGGTGGACTGAAGCGGGCTGAAGGACATGCGCAGCCGACCGCTGTTGGCCATCGCCTGGGCCAGCGCACTGAACCGGCGCGGCACGCTGGCGCTGGTGATCGCCGGCATCGCCTTGGCCACCGCGCTGCTGCTGGGCCTGGAGCGGCTGCGCACCGACATCCGCGAGGGTTTTTCCACCAGCGTCAGCGGCACGGACCTCGTGGTCGGTGCGCGCAGCAGCCCGGTGCAGCTGATGCTGTACGCGGTGTTCCGCGTTGGCGGCGCGACCAACAACGTCTCGATGGACGCCCTGCGCGCGGTCGGCGAACACCGCGCTGTAGCCTGGGTGGTGCCGCTGTCGCTGGGCGATTCGCACCGCGGCCGGCCGGTGCTGGGCACCAGCACGGCCTACTTCGAGCACTTCCACTACGGTGACCGGCAGCCGCTGGTGTTCGCCGCCGGCCGGCCCTTCGCCGGCACGCTGGACGGGCTGTACGAGGCCGTGGTCGGCGCCGAGGTCGCCGAGGCGCTGGGCTATGCCCTGGGCCAGCGCATCGTGCTCACGCACGGGGCCGGCGGCCTCGGCGGCGCGCTCGGCGGCGCGCTCGCCAACGACCATGCCGACAAACCCTTCACGGTGGTCGGCGTGCTGGCGCGCACCGGCACGCCGGTCGACCGCACCGTGCACGTCAGCCTGGAGGCGCTGGAGGCCATCCACCTGGACTGGGCGGGCGGCGCGCCGATCCCCGGTGCGGCCATCCCGGCCGAGGCGGCGCGCAAGTTCGACCTGGTGCCCAAGCAGGCCACGGCCGCGCTGGTGGGGCTGAAGAACCGGGTGGCGGTGTTCAACGTGCAGCGCTTCGTGGCCGACTACGAGGCCGAGCCGCTGCTGGCCGTGCTGCCGGCGGTGGCGCTGGACGAGCTCTGGCAGGTCGTCGGCCCGGCCGAGCAAGGCCTGCTCGCGATCAGCGGGCTGGTCGCCGTCGTCAGCCTGGCCTCGCTGGTGGCGGTGGTGCTGGCGGGGCTCAACGAGCGCAGGCGCGAACTGGCCGTGCTGCGCGCCGTGGGCGCCGGGCCGCGCCATGTGCTGGCGCTGCTGGCGGTGGAAGGGGCGCTGGTCACGCTGGCCGGCGTGCTGATCGGCGCCGCCGTGGCCGCGGCCGTGGTGCTGGGGGCCGGCCCCTGGGTGCAGCAGCAGTTCGGCATCACGCTGTCGACGGCGCTGCCCTCGGCCGCGCAATGGGGTCTGCTCGGCGCCGTGCTGGCCGCGGGTATGCTCGCCAGCCTGGTGCCCGGATGGCGTGCCTACCGACTGTCGCTGGCCGATGGCCTGAGCCCGAGAACATGAACTCCCGCCGCTGCGCTCTGTTTGCCCTGGCCTCGGTGGCCGCCCTGCCAGCCTGGGTGCGGGCCACCGGTGCACCGCGCACCATCCAGTGGGAAGAGCTGGTGCCGGCCAACTGGGATCCTTTCAAGGGTTTCAAGGACCTGAACTTCCAGGCGCTCGACGACGGCGACCCGCGCGCCAACGAGATGCTGAAGAAGATGCGCGAGGTCTGGGACGCGGCGCCGGCGAACCCGGCCCTGGTGGGCCAGCAGGTGCGCATCCCCGGCTTCATCGTGCCGCTGGAGGACACCAAGGACGGCCTGAAGGAGTTCCTGCTGGTACCGTACTTCGGCGCCTGCATCCACAGTCCGCCGCCGCCGGCCAACCAGATCATCCACGTGCTGCCGAAGGCGCCGGCCAAGGGCTTCCGCTCGATGGACACGGTGTGGGTCAGCGGCCCGCTCAGCACGCCGCGCACCGACAGCTACATGGGCACCAGCACCTACCGCATCGAAGCCACCGCCGTCACCCGCTACGAGGAGAAGCGCAAGTGATGCCGGCCGGCCGCGACCTGGCGCGGCTGACCTTCGGCGTGCTGTTCATCGGCGTGCTGCTGGGCGTGTCGCTGTGGGTGCTGCGGCCTTTTCTCGGCCCCACGGTGTGGGCGACCATGGTCGTCGTCGCGACCTGGCCGCTGATGCTGCGGGTGCAGGCCTGGGTTGGCGGCCGCCGCTGGCTGGCGGTGACGCTGATGACGCTGCTGCTGCTGCTGCTGTTCGTCGTGCCGCTGGTGCTGGCCATCGTCGTCATCGTCGGCAATGCCGACCAGATGGTCGAATGGGCCAAGCTGGTGACGGCCTGGAACATGCCCGACGAGCCGCCCGAGTGGCTGCGCACGCTGCCGGTCATCGGCTCCTCGCTCGAAGGCGTGTGGCGCCAGCTGCGCCACCTGGGCGTGAGCGACCTGCTGCAGCGGCTCAGCCCCTACGCCGGCGACCTGACCCGCTGGTTCGTCGCCGAGGTGGGCAGCGTGGGTCTGCTGGTGCTGCAGTTCCTGATGACGGTGCTGATCGCCGCCGTCATGTACGCCTACGGCGAAGAAGCGGCGCGCCAGGTGCGGCTGTTTGCGCACCGGCTGGCCGGTGAACGCGGTGACGAGGCCGTGATGCTGGCCGGCGGCGCGATCCGCGGCGTGGCGCTGGGCGTGGGTGGCACGGCGCTGGTGCAGGCGGTGCTGGGTGGCCTCGGCCTGTTCGCGGCCGGGGTGCCGGCGGCCACGCTGCTGACCGCGGTGACCTTCATGCTGTGCATCGCCCAGATCGGCCCGGTGCCGGTGCTGCTGGGGGCTGCGGGCTGGGCCTTCTACGACGGCAGCACGGGCTGGGCGATCGCGCTGGTGGTGTGGTCGGTGGTTGTCGGCACCGTCGACAACGTCGTGCGGCCGCTGCTGATCCGCCTTGGAGCGGACCTGCCGCTGCTGCTGATCTTCGCCGGCGTCATCGGCGGCCTGTTCGCCTTCGGCCTGGTCGGCATCTTCGTCGGCCCGGTGGTGCTGGCCGTCGGCTTCCGGCTGCTGGAGGCCTGGATGCACGAGCGCGAGCCGGAGCCGCCTTTGCCGGTGTTGCCGCCGGCACCACCAGCGCCGCCGGAATTCCGCGACTGAGCTGGGGGGTTCTGGCGGTCGGCTCGTCTCAGTAGTCGATCCAGCCCGCCTCGCGCAGCCCGGCCTCGGCCTGGGCCGCATCTTCGAAGCGCAGCGCGCGCCAGCCGGCGGCCTGCGCTGCCAGCACGTTGGGCCCGTGGTCGTCGAGAAAGACCAGTTCGGCCGGCTCGGCACCGAAGTGTTCGATGGCGCGCGCGAAGATCGCCGGCTCCGGCTTGATCAGGTGCACGCGGCTGGAGAACAGGCCGGACTCGAACTGCGCGAACAGCGCCGCCTCGCGGCTTTCGAGCACCTCGGCGCAAGGCGCCGGCATGTTCGACAGGTAGTGCAGCCGGTGGCCGGCGGCACGCAGCCGGCCGATGAAGGCCACCGTTTGTGGAATGGGCTGCAGCTCTTGCGGCACGGCCTCGACGACCTGCCGTACCGCGCTGGCATCAAGCCCGGTGCGCGCGGCGATGCGCTGCACCAGCGCATCGGGCTCGACGGTGCCACGGTCGTAGGCGCCCCAGTCGCCGCCGTAGCCCTGGAAGAACGCGGCCAGCCAGTGCGCGGTGCTGGCGTCGTCGTGTGCGTGCTGTGGCAGCAACCGCTGCAGCAGCTGCGCGGGCTGCCAGTGCAGCACGACGGCGCCGAGGTCGAAGACGATGCGGGCGCGTGGCGGGCTCATGAAGCTTCCTCTCCGCGCTGGCTGCGCAGACGCGCCAGCAGCGCTGCGGTCGAGGCATCGAGCCCCTGCGTGTCCAGCGTCGGCGCGCTCAGGCGCGGCAGCAGCCGGTTGGCCAGCGCCTTGCCGAGTTCCACGCCCCATTGGTCGAAACTGTTCAGGCCCCACAACGCGCCGCTGGTCCACACGCGGTGTTCGTAGAGCGCGACGAAGGCGCCCAGGCTGGCCGGCGTCAGCGCCTCCAGCACGAAGCTGGTGCTGGGGCGGTTGCCGGGGAAGCGCCGGTGTTCTGCGAGCCTGGCGCGGTCGAAGGCCGGGTCTGCGGTCGGCACGGACTCGGCAGCGGCTTCGGCCGCGCTCTTGCCGAGCATCAGCGCCTGGCTCTGCGCCAAGCCGTTGGCCAGCAGCTTGTCGTGCATGCCGGCCAGGCCGTGGGCCGGTGTCTTCACCAAAACGAACTCCACCGGGATCACGTCCGTGCCCTGGTGCAGCATCTGGAAGTAGGCGTGCTGGCCGTTGGTGCCGGGTTCGCCCCAGACCACCGGGCTGGTGGCAAAGGGCAGCGGCCGGCCGGCGAGGTCGACGCTCTTGCCGTTGCTCTCCATCTCCAGCTGCTGCAGGTAGGCCGGCAGGCGCCGCAGGCCCTGGTGGTAGGGCGCGATGCAGCGGCTGGTGAAGCCGTGGAAGTCGCGGTACCAGAGGTCCAGCAGGCCCAGCAGCAGCGGCAGGTTCTGCGCGGGCGGGGCGCTCGCGAAGTGGCGGTCCATCGCGTGCGCGCCGGCGAGCAGCGCGCGGAAGTTCTCGGCGCCGATGGCGATGGCGATGGGCAGGCCGATCGCGCTCCACAGCGAGTAGCGGCCGCCGACCCAGTCCCAGAAACCGAAGGTGGTGCTGATGCCGAAAGCGGCGGCGGCTTGCACGTTCGTCGTCGTCGCGGCGAAGTGGCGCGCGATGTCGCTGCCGCCCTGGCCGCGGAACCAGGCGCGCGCGGCCTCGGCGTTGGCCATGGTCTCCTGCGTCGTGAAGGTCTTGCTGGCGACGATGAACAGCGTGCGCCTGGCATCCAGCCGCGCCAGCAGCGGCGCGAGGTCGTGGCCGTCGACGTTGCTGACGAAGTGCACACGCTGGCGCGCCAGCGTGAAAGGCTCCAGCGCCGCCACTGCCATCGCCGGGCCGAGGTCGGAGCCGCCGATGCCGAGGTTGACGATGTCGGTGATGCCTTCGTCGGCGCGCACCTGCTCGGCATAGGCCAGCATCGCGTCGAGCGTGCCGTGCACCTCGTCGGAAAACGGCCCCACGCCGCGCGGCGCGCGCAAGGCCGTGTGCAGCACCGCGCGGCCTTCGGTGGTGTTGGCGATGCCGCCGGCCAGCATCTCGTTGCGCCGGGGTTCGAGCTGGCATTCGCGCGCCAGGTCGAGCAGGAACCTCAGCGTCGCGGTGTCGAGCCGGTTCTTGCTGAGGTCGGCAAAGACCTCGGGCGCCTCGAAGGACAGCGCGGCCACGCGGCCGGCGTCGCGCGCGAAGGCCTTGCGCAGGTCGAAGTCGCGGCCGTGCGCCTGGAAGTGGCCGGCCAGCGCGGCCCAGGCCGGCGTTTCGTCGCAGCGCGGAAAGGGCAGCGCCGGCGCGCTCAACGCCGCAGCCCTTCGATCAGCGCGTCGAGCTTGGCCGCATCGACCGCGAAGGCGCGGATGCCTTCGGCCAGCTTCTCGGTGGCCATGGCGTCTTCGTTCAGGGCCCAGCGGAAGCCCTTTTCGTCGAAGTGCCGCGCCGGCAGGTCCAGCGCCTTCGCGGCCTCGGCATCGAGTGCCTTGGCCAGCGGCGCTTCCGAGGCCTGCAGCTGGGCCAGCAGCTCGGGGCTGATGGTCAGCAGGTCGCAGCCGGCCAGCGCGACGATCTGCCCGGTGTTGCGGAAGCTCGCGCCCATCACCTCGGTGTCGATGCCGTGGTGCTTGTAGTGCTCGAAGATGGCGCGCACGCTCAGCACGCCGGGGTCGTTGGCGCCGGATCGTGCGGCCTCGTCCCAGGCGGCGCCGGCGGCCTTCTTGTGCCAGTCGTAGATGCGGCCGACGAAGGGGCTGATCAGCTGCACGCCGGCGTCGCCGCAGGCCACGGCCTGGCAGAACGCGAACAGCAGCGTCAGGTTGCAGCGGATGCCGGCGCGCTCCAGCCGTTCGGCGGCGCGGATGCCTTCCCAGGTGGCGGCGATCTTGATCAGCACCCGCTCGCGCGGCGTGCCGCCGGCCTCGTAAAGGCCGATCAGCCGCTCGGCGCGCGCCACGGTGGCCTCGGTGTCGAAGCTCAGCCTGGCGTCGACCTCGGTGCTGACACGCCCCGGCACGATCTTCAGGATCTCGCGGCCGAAGCGCACCAGCACCTCGTCGACCACCGCTTCCAGCGGCTTGTTCGCATGCGCGGCCACGGTCTCGGCCAGCAGCGGCGCGTAGTCCGGCTGCTGCACGGCCTTCAGGATCAGGCTCGGGTTGGTGGTCGCGTCCTGCGGCGCGTACTGCGCCAGCTGCTTGAAGTTGCCGGTATCGGCAACGACGGTGGTGTGCTGCTTGAGTTGCTCGAGCTGGTTCATCGTCGTCGGCACGCGGTCCTGGTCGGGGAACCTGGATTAGACCCGAGCCGGCGCCGGCGAAGACCCGTTTCGTCGCGCAGGGATCCACGCCGCGGCCCGGCGACGATACTGGCGGCTTCGCCCCGCCGCCGTCGATGAGCGCCGCCCTGTCCGCCGAGTTCGGTCTGCCTGCGCGCCTGGTGCCCTGGCAGGCGGCGCGCTCGACCACGTTCGGCCGCTGCCTGCTGCTGGCCGGGCTGATCCACCTGGGCCTGCTGCTGTGGCTGGGCACCACGCCGGACGGCACGGCCCCGCCCGGCGAGGGCGGCTACGGGCGCATCAACGTCACGCTGCGCGGGCCGCTCGAAGACGGCGCGCCCAGCGCGCCACCGCCGCAGGCCGGCCTGGCACCGGCCACCGGGCCGGCGCGCATCGGCGGGGCCGTGCGCCATGCGCCGCTGCCCGAGGTGGAACCCGGTGCGGCGCGGCTCGGGCCTGTGCCGTCCTTGCCGGCCCTGCCGGCTTTGCCTGACTTGCCCTCGGTGCCGGCGGCAAGGCCTTCGCTGGCGCCGGTCGCGCCGATGGCGACGATGGCGCCTGCGCCGCCGCTGTCGCTTCCGCCGGCCGCCGAGCCGCTGGCGGAACTGGCGCCCTTGCCGCCATTGCCCCTACCGCCGTCACCCCTGCCGTCGGTGCCCGCACCGCCTGCGGCGCCTCCGACGCCGGAACCGGCGCTGCCGACACTGGGCCCGGCCCGGCTGCAGCGGCTGACGCCGTCGCCGGCCGCGCCCTCGATTCCGTCGCCAGAAGTCTTGGGCCCGGCAGTGCCCACGCCGGCTGCGTTGCCGGCGGTGGCAGCCCAGGCGCTGCAGGAGCTGGCGCCGCCACCGGTGCTGCGGCAACTGGCGCCGGCTGCCACACCGGCCGTCCGTGCCGAGCCGCTGCCGCCGATCCAGGCGCTGGAACCCGCTCCGCCGGCGGCGGCCCATCCCGAGGCCGGCCTGCCCAGTGCGCCGCCGCTGGAGACGCTGCGGCCCGCAGCGCCGCAGCCCGCCGATGCCGGGCCGCGTGTGGGTGCGGATGTGGCTGTGCCGTCCACCGCCGCCTCGGCGCCGCGTCCGCTGAACCTCGAACTCGGCCGGCTGCGCGGGGGCGAGCTGTCGCGGCTGTCGGGCCCGGGCGCTTTGCCGGTGCTGCCCAAGCCGCCGGAGACCGACAAGCTGGGCAAGGACATCGAAAAGGCCGGCCGGCCCGACTGCCGCACGGCGCATGCCGGCAGCGGCCTGCTGGCCGTGGTGCCGCTGGCCATCGACGCGGTGCGCGGCACCGGCTGCAAATGGTGAGCCGGCGGCCCGCATCGCAGGCCGCCGGCTGGGCCGGACTCAGTCGGAGACGATGTCCAGCGTGTACGGCCCGGTGACCTCGGCGCCTTCCTGGCGCTGCGCCGAGACACGCACGTAGTACAGCGCTTCGGCCGTACCGGTGTTGGTGAACACCGCGATGTCGGCGCCGCCGATACCGCCGTCGCTGCCGGTCACGATGTGCACGCGCGAGCGGTTGTAGACGTCGAGCGCGTAGTTGGCCGGGGCGCCCGGCGTCATCGTCACGCGCACGGTGCGGCCGGCGCCGACACGGATGGCGAAGAAGTCCAGATCACGCGGCAGGCCGCGCACCCAGGGCAGCGAGGCGTTCACGCGCACCGGCAGCGTGGGCAGCTGCTGCGCCGTGGCCAGCACGTCGTTGGGCTCGATCTCACCGACCTCGGGCAGCGCCAGCACCGTGACCCAGCCGGCCGTCACCGCGCCGACCGCGCCCGAGGCGTCGCGCGCCCGCACGTAGACGAGGTGGCGGCCCGGCGCCAGGCCGGTGGTGTCGACCTGGCCCGTGAGGCCTTCGGTGACGCTGTTGAAGCTGCCGTCGGCGGCCGCCAGCGGCCGCATCACCACGCCCTCTTCCCAGGGCGCCTTGCCCACGCTGTACTCGGCGCCGGCGATGGCCTGCACGGCCTCGGTGCCGTTGGCGCTGCTGAAGCGCGCGTCGCTGGCGGTGCCGGTCAGCGCCACGCCGGTGCCGGCCGGCACGGCGGCCGAGGCGATGGTCAGCGCGGTGATGTCCGGGCCGGCCGGCGTCAGGTAGGGCGTGCGCACCACCTTGGCGGCGTAGCGCAGCGCCGGCAGGTTGCCCGGCTTGATCGTGCTCTCGAACACCGAGCAGCTCTGGAAGAAGCTGGTGCCCAGCTCGAAGGTGAACGCGGCCACGCCGAGTTCGCCGTAGCTCGGGCCGTCGCTGGTGCCGTCGGTGGGGTACAGGCCCACGCTCTGCGTCGGCTGGTAGCCGTTGAAGAACGCGAACTTGCGGCCCAGGGTCTGCAGCGCGGTGCCGTTGGGCGCCGGGTTGGAGGTCGCGCCCCAGGGCCACAGCACCAGCTGGCTGTAGCTATGGATGTCGAGGTGGATGCCGCTGGTGTCGGCCGGCGCGGCATCGTTGACACCCGGGCCGCGGCGGTCCGGCCACAGGCTGCGGATGTAGGACTCGACGGCCTGCACCTCGGGCTCGCTGCCGGCGCTCGGGCCGCGGTAGGTGGCGTTGCACTGCGTGCCGCTGGAGCCGACGCCGCTGGTGCTGTTCCACTCGAAGGTGAAGTTGCGGTTCAGGTCGACGCCGCGGTTGTTGCTGTTGGCGCAGAAGTTGTTGTTGACGTTCTTGCGCCAGGACAGCCCGGTCTCGGCGCGCTTGCGGGCGTCGGGGTTGGCCTGCAGCATCAGGTGGATCTCGTGGTGGTCGAGGATCCAGGTGGCGTCGGCATCGCTGCCGTGGCCGTTGACCAGGTCACGCGCGAACTGCAGCACCAGCGGCGCCGTCGTGTACTCGCGGGCGTGGATGGCGGCGTTGATGAAGAGCTTGGGCTTGGCCTGGCCTTCGGGCGCCGGCTTGTTGGCGTTGGTGAGCTTCAGCACCCGCATGTCGTAGCCGCCGGCACCTTGGGTCTTGAGCCAGGAACTGCCGGCGATGACCCAGCTGGCCAGGTCGGGGCGGGCGGCGATCAGGCCGTCGCCGGCGGTGAAGGTCTCTTCGACCGTCTCGTAGCAGCTGTAGCCCGGGATGGCGGTCGGCTCGGGGCCGACGGCCGCGCCGGGCGCACGCTGGGCCTGCAACGTCTGCAGCATCGTCAGCCGGCGGTTGCGCGCCTGGATGAACTCGGTGGCGCGCTCGAAGCGGAAGCCGAAGGCGCGCAGGCTGTCCATCTCCGCGGCGTCGAGCTCGAGCACCAGGTAGCCCTTGTCCCAGTGGCTTTCCAGCAGCTGGCCGTGGAAGCTGATCGCGGCGCGGCGGCCCACGTCGCGGCTCGGAAAGTAGGCCTTCCAGATCGCGTCGTTGGCCTTCTCGGCCTCGAGCTCCTGGATCACGGCCGCCGGGGTCAGCGGGGCGGCTGACAGGGCCGGGCCGAGCGCAGCACCGGCCTTCGGGCCATGGGCGTGGGCGGCGGCAAGCAGGCAGAACAGCAGCGCTGCGCCACCGCCTGCACGAGGGACGTTAATTTTCACGTGTGAACTCCTCCAGGATCGCAGGATGCTAGCGCCGGTCCCCCCTCAGGACGCCCCCGGAGACATGGGGCTGGTGAGCCCGGGTCTGCCGCCTCGCGGCGCCAGGCCTGTCGAAGACTGTGCAGACCACGCTTTCCCCACCGGCGACCGACATGGTCGCCACCGCCCCACCGCGCTGGCCGCGGCGCTGGCAGCGCACGCGCTGGCGCATCGGCGGCGGCTTCTTCGTGCTGGCCCTGTTGCTGTTCGCCGCGGTGGCGCTGGGCAGCGGCGAAGCCGTGCGGCGGCTGGCCGATCGCGACAGCCGCGCGATGCTGTCGGCCATCGCCGGGCAGCTGGTGCGCTCGCTGGCGGACGGCCAGGCCGAGCGCCTGCGCGAGATCGAGACCCTGTCCACGCTCGAGGACCTGCTCGACGAGCCGATTCCGCTGCCGCGCTGGCGCGAACTGCTCGGCCGGCTGCAGCGCTCGCTGCCGCACTACAGCTGGATCGGCATCACCGACACCCGCGGCCAGGTGCGCGTGGCCACCGGGGGCCTGCTCGAAGGGCGGATGGTGGCGCAGCGGCCCTGGTTCCGCGACGGCCTCCACGGTGCGGCCATGGGCGATGTGCACGACGCGCTGCTGCTGCGGTCGCTGCTGCCGCCCGATCCGAACGGCGAGCCGCTGCGGCTGCTCGACTTCACCGCGCCGCTGCGGCGCAACGGCATCACCGCCGGCGTGATCGGCGCGCACCTGAGCCTGGCCTGGGCCGAAGACCAGCGGCGCGCGGTGCAGCAGGGCCTGGACCGTGGGCGGGCCATCGAGCTGCTGGTCTTCGACGGCGCCGGCAACCGCGTGCTCGGGCCGGCCGATCCGGCGCCGCCGCCGCTGGGTGGCGAGGACGGCCTGCGGCGCTGGGGCGATGGCCAGCTCTACCAGACAGTGACGCTGAAGGCCCAGCCCGAGCCCGGCCGGCCCGGGCTGGGCTGGTCGGTGGTGGCGCGCCAGCCCGAGGCGCTGGCCTTGTCCGAGGGCGAGCGGCTGCGCCGGGGCATCGCGCTGGCCGGCGCCGTGGCGGCGGCACTGTTTGGCCTGGCGGGCTGGGCGCTGGCCGGGCGTTTCACCCGGCCCTGGGTGCAGCTGGCCAGCGATGCCGCGGCGGCGATGCCGGGGCGCCGCCGTGAGCCCGCCGACGGGCAGGACGAGGTGCACCAGCTGGCGTCCTCGCTGGGCGAGTTGCTGGCCACGCTGCGCCAGCGCGAGCAGTCGCTGGCGCAGCTCAACAGCCGGCTGGAGTCGATGGTGGCGCAGCGCACCGAGGCGCTGCAGCGCACCAACGACGATCTGCGGGGCTTCAGCCGCAGCGTCTCGCACGATCTGCGCGGGCCGCTGGGCAGCGTGGCCATGGTGCTGCGCCAGCTCGAGACCGGCCGCGCCGCGCCGGGCGAGGGCCAGGTCGAGGTGCCGCGGCGCACCGTCGCGCTGCTGGCCGGCGAGTGCGAGCGGCTGGCCCTGCTGTGCGACGAACTGCTGATGCTGGCGATGGTCGAGCAGCGGCCGCTGGAGCCCGAGGCGGTGCACATGCAGGCCCTGGCGCAGGCCGTGGTCGACGGTCTGCGCCAAGCGCCCGATGGCGGCGCGGCGCGGGCTGCGCAGATCGACCTGTCGGCGCTGGAGGCCGTGCCGCCGCTGCGCGGCGACCCGGTGCTGCTGCGCCAGGTCTGGCAGAACCTGATCGGCAATGCGGTGAAGTTCAGCGCCAAGGCCAAGGCGCCGCGCGTGGTGGTCCTGGCCGAGCCGCCGCGGGCCGGCGAGCCCGGCTGGCACTTCAGCGTCGCCGACAACGGCGCCGGCTTCGAGATGTCGCAGGCGCACCGGCTGTTCGGCGTGTTCCAGCGTCTGCACCGCAACTCCGACTTCGCCGGCAGCGGCGTGGGCCTGTCCATCGTGCGGCGTGTGGTGCACCGCCACGGCGGGCGGGCCTGGGCCGAGGGCGAGCCGGGCCGCGGGGCCTGTTTCCACTTCACGGTCGGGACCCTGCCCGGTGCGGCCGGGCCGGCGCCGGAGGCGGCGACCGGCGCCCCGCAGGCTCAGTAGTCAGTAGTAGGTGAGCGTCAGCGTGACCGTGTCGCTGTAGGCGCCGGGCACGGCGCTGGTCGGGCCCGGCGGGATGCGGCCGTACAGCGTGTAGCTGCGGGTCACCGTCACGCCCAGCAGCTGCAGCAGGATCGAGTCCAGCAGCATGCCACCGGCGATCGTGTCGCCCCAGGGCTGGCTGCGGGCGGGGTCCTGGAACAGGCCGTAGGGCAGGGTGTGCACGCCCTGGTTCATGCGGCGTGCGCTGGTCGAGCCGCTGCCGCCCGGCCCCAGTGCCACCTCGTACGGAATCAGCAGCCCGGCCAGGCCGGTGCAGCGCACCTGGACGACCGTGCTGCCGTCGGTGGCGGTGCCGGCCAGCGGGTTGTGCGCCGGGAAGTCCAGCGGCGCGGCACTCACGCTGCAGCTGCAGGCCGGGCTCAGGCACAGCGCGCGGGCGGGCGACAGGGCCAGCAAGCCCCCCAGGAGCAGGCCGAGTGCCAGGCGCCAGGCCTGCGTCAGTGGCATGTCTGCTCCCCGAGTTCGGTGTCGCCAGGCCCGGGCGGCAGTTCCAGCTGCAGCCGGCACTGGCTGCCGTCGGGTTCGTGCACGCGCAGGCTCAGCCGGGTGCCTACGCCGAGCCGGGCCAGGTAGCCGCGGCCATCGAACCCGACCACATCGCCCGGCTGCGGCTCACGGCCATCGATCTCGATGCGGCTGCCGGCCATCGGCAGGCGGCCATCGGCACGCCGCAGCACCAGGCGCAGCGAGCGCCCCCGTTCCACGCCCAGCTTCACCGTGATGCCGGCGCGGCCCGGCGGCACCAGCTCCAGCGCCAGGTTGCGTGCCTCGACCTCGGCCGGCAGCTCTTCGGCCTCGACCTCGATGCGCTGCAGCTCGTGGGGGCGCAGGCCGGTCAGCACCGCACGGCCCTCGGCGTCGGTGCGGGCGACCCGGCGGTGGTCGAGCCGGATGCCGACGCCGGGCAGGCCGTCGAGCCGGACCACGGCCACGCTGCCGTCGATGCGCCGGCTGGCGAAGCCGTGGCCGTCGACGACGCCGATGGCGCCGCGGGCGGCCAGCCGGGCCTGGGTGCCGCCGGGGCCGGTGGTCACGGCCAGGTCCACGGCCAGCTGGTCGCCCTGCCACAGCAGTTCGGCGCCCTGGCGCGTGCTCGTCAGGGTGCTGCCGGCGCCCGGTGGTTCGCTGTGCGCCCGCTCGGCCACCAGCCGGGCGCCGAGGCCGCTGTGTTCGGCCGGGGTCGTCTGCCAGCCCAGCGTGTCGACGGTTTCGTGGCCGCCGCCGGGCTGGCCGCTGCTGCGCCGCGTGCGGCCCATCGATGCGGACTGCTGGCGGCCCAGCGGCAGGTGCAGGTGCACGGTGGCGGCGTAGGCGCCGGCGTCGTGGTCGCGGCGCAGCGTGAAGCTCAGCTGCCCCAGGTCGCCGAGCTGGCGCGACAGCCGCGAGCTGGACCACAGCCGGCGCGGGCTGTCGCGGGGCTGCTCGCCGGCGAGCGTCAGGCCGAGGCCCCAGCCGGCCCAGCGGGTGCCCAGGTTGGCCAGCAGCTGCCAGCGCGGCGCCGCGCTGTCGGGCTGGCCCAGCTGGCGGAAGCTCGCGCTGTGCTGCCGCCATTGCAGCGCGGCGCCGTGGCCGTTGTGCTGCCGTTCGGCCTGCAGCGACAGCATGGTGCCGAGCGTCGCTTCGCCGGCCGGCGCGTTCGAGCGGTGGCTGACGGCGAACTGGCCTTGCAGGGTCGAGCCGTCGGGCAGCAGGTGCACGGCGCCGGTGCCCAGCGTGCGCTGCGAGCGGGTCAGCTCGGCGCGCCACTCCTGCGTCCAGCGCTCGTGCAGGCCTTCGCGGCGTGTCAGCACGGCCAGTGGATCGCCGTAGTGCCCGCTGCGCCAGCCGTAGTCGAGCCGTTCGAGGCCGAGGTCCAGGCTCCAGGCGGCGAGCCCGGGCCGCAGCAGCGCCACATGGCTGTGGTACGGCAGCACCAGCACCTGTTCGCGGCCGAGCAGGTCGCGCAGCACCAGCCGCATCTCGCCGCTGCCGGCCGCGGCTTCGGGTACGCCGATCTCGAAAGGGCCTGCCGGCACACCGTGCACGCTGCGGCGCAGGCCGTCGACATAGAGCTCGATGGTCGAGGGCTGCAGCACCTCGCCCTGCAGCGTGGGTGTGGGGTGGCGCACAAAGCCCGGGTCGAGCGAGAAGTCGCTGCGCCAGCTCAGACCGCCGAAGCGCAGCGCACGCCCCCATCCGCCGGGCTGCGAGACGGTGTCGCCCAGTTCGAGGGTTTGGCGCTGGGCCGGGTCTTCGTGGATCCAGGTCGTTTCGAGGCGGCGCGTGCGCGTGTGGCCGCTGGCGCCGGCCGCGCGGCCGGTCTGCGTGACCAGCGCGGTGTGGCGCAGCGCACCGGCGGGGCCGAAGCCGCTGAACTCCAGCCAGCCGGCGCTGCGCCGCGGCTGCAGGCCCTGGGCCGGCTGGCTGTGCAGCTCGTAGTTGAGGAAGCCGCCACGGCCACTGGGCCAGCGCGGCAGCGGCGCGGGCTCACGCGCGACACGGCCGCCGACAAAGGCCGAGGCTGGCGCTTCCAGGTGCAGGGTCTGCGTGGATTCGTCGACCCGCGCGGCCACGCCGGCCGCGGCCAGCGGTTGCCATTCGCCGGTGTCGACGCGCCGCAGACCGAGGGCCGACCAGGTGGCGATGTCGAGCGCCAGCTGGTGGCCATCCGACCCGAGGCGGCGCACAGCGACGATGCCGCCGGCGTCGACGCCGTTCAGGCGCAGGCCCATCAGCTCGATCCGCTCCGGCGCCGTGTCGACCGGGGCCGCCGGTGCCGTGAGCGGGGCCCGCGCGGCGACCGGGCGGGTCACCAGCCCGAGCGCCACGCACAGGACCAGGCCGGCCGCGACGCGCTCACCGCGGCGGCACGCGCAGCGCCACATGCTGCGCTCCCTGCTCGCCCCGTACCGACAGCGTCAGCGGCGTTTCGCCGGCGGCGGAGGCCGCGGCTGTCGCGGCGACTGCGGCGCCGGGTGCCTCGTCCAGGATCCAGCGCCGCGTTTCGCCGGCCAGCAGCACCGCGCCGACCTCCTGCCGCGCCAGCACCTGGCCGCCGGCATCGAGCGTCAGCCCGGCCACGCGCAGGTGCACGTTGCCGGTGTTGGTCAGCGTGGCTTCGAGCCGGCCCTCGGCGTTGCGCGCCAGCGTCCACTGTTCGCCGCGGCGCGGCGCGGCCGGCGCGACGTAGATCGGCAGCCGGATCGCCATCAGCACCTGCACGCCGGCGCTGATGTTCGGGGCCGCCGCCGGCAGCTCGCGCAGCACCAGGCGGTAGGTGCGTTCGTCGGCCTGGGCCGGCGTGCCGTCGCGCAGGCCCAGCCGGACGATCTGGCTCTGGCCCGGCGGCAGCGTGAACACCGGCGGATTCACCAGCATCTCCTGCGCCGGGCCGTGGCGGTCGACGCCGTCCTGGCGCTGCCAGCCCACCACGTCGGCCTGCACCACCACCGGCTCGCGGCCGTTGTTCTGCACGGTGACCGAAGAGCGGCTCTTCAGCGCCGTCATCTGCACCGCCACCGGCATCACGGCCAGGTCGGCGGCCTGTGCGGCCGGCGCCAGCACCACCGCCAGCACGAAGGCCAGCACCCACGCGGTGATCAGGCTGCGGAGGGTGATCGTCGGCAGCGGCATGCCGGGCTCCGTGCTCAGTAGGTCACCGTCACGGTGACGGTGTCGGCATAGGTGCCCGGCACGGCGCCGCTCAGCGCCGGCAGGCGGCCGTAGACGGTGAGCGACTGCGTGCCACCGGTGCCGGTGCCGCTGGTCGTGGCCGTGCCGCCGCTGCCGTTGCCCCAGATGGTGGTGCGGGCCGCGTCGGTGTAGAGCTGGTAGGCCAGCGTGTGGCCGGCGTTGACCATGCGGCGCGCCGCGAACACGGTCGGGCCGCCGGCATTCAGGCCGGCGTCCAGCGACACCGTCCAGGGCGTGGTCTGCGTGCAGCGCACGGTCATGGTCGCGCTGGTGTCCACCGGCACCGTGCCGGCGATGGGGTCCAGGCCGGAGCCGAAGTCCAGCGTCGTGCCCGAGACGTAGCAGACGCTGGCGACGTTGGCGTTGACGATCAGGCTGCCGGTGTGGGTGGCGGCGATGGCGGTGCCGGCGGCAAGGCCGAGCAGCAGAGCACTCAAGCGGGGCAGGGTCTTCATGGCGATGGCCTCGTCGGTCGAGTCGGCGGCCCGGTCCGGGTTGGTGGGCCTGGCCAGGGTTTCGGCCGTCGGCGATGCCGATACAGTCGCGCGTTAACGCATCGTTCTGGCGGCGGTTGCCGGCAGCACATGTAGGCAATCTGCCTACACGCTCAAAGCAAGCGGTGCAACGTGCAGTAACGCACGAGTTCAGCGGTGCCTGACCACCCGGTCTTGGCCAGGATGCGGGCGCGGTAGCTACCCACCGTCTTGACTGACAGGTGCATCACGGTGGCGATCTGCGCCGGCGTGCGGCCGGCGGCGATCAGCTGCATCACGCGGAACTCCTGCGTCGTGAGCCGTTCGTGCGGCTCGCGGTCGGCCTCGCGGCCATCGAGCAGCCCCAGCAGATGCTCGGCCAGGCCGGGGCTGACGTGCCGGCCACCGGCCAGCAGCCGGCGCAGCGCCGGCACGAGTTCGGTGGTGGCGCTGTTCTTCGGCAGGAAGCCGGCGGCGCCCAGCCGCATCAGCTGCGCCACCAGCGAAGGCTCGGCCTGCTGGCTCATCACCAGCACGGGCCGCCCACGCGCCATCCGCAACACCCGGGCCACGCCTTCGACCCCTTCGGTGTCGGGCAGCCCGAGGTCGAGCACGACCAGGTCGGCGCCTTCGCGGGCCAGTTGCTGCAGCGCGTCGGCGAGGGTCTCCGCCTCGTCGATGGTCGAGCTGGGCCATTCGCCGGCCACGAGTTGCCGCACGCCCAGCCGCATCACGGGGTGGTCGTCGACGATCAGGAACCGGGGCGGTGGAGCCAGCGTGTCGGGCATCGACCTTCAGAGCACCAGCAGGGCGCGGAAGTCGTTGACGTTGGTGAAGGTGGGGCCGGGCACGACGAGGTCGCCCAGCGCGTCGAAAAAGGGTTGGCTGTCGTGACGGTCGAGCATCGCGGCCGCGTCCAGGCCCAGCGCACGGGCGCGCGCCAGCGTGTCGGGGGTGACGATGGCGCCGGCGTTGGCTTCGACGCCGTCGATGCCGTCGGTATCGGCGGCCAGCACCCAGACGCGTTCCTGGCCCTGCAGCGCCAGCGCGCAGCCGAGCAGGAACTCGCCGGCACGGCCACCCCGGCCGCCCTTGCTGCGCACGGTGACCGTGGTCTCGCCGCCGGACAAGATGACGCAGGGCGCCGCGAAGGGCTGGCCGCGCCGCGCCACGGCGCGCGCCAGCGCCGCATGCACCTGGCCGACGACGCGGCTTTCGCCCTCGATCTCGTCGGACAGGATGTGCGCGGCCAGGCCGAACGAGCGCGCCAGGGCCGCAGCGGCCTCCAGGCTCTGCTGCGGCGTGGCGAACACCGCCAGCGTGTGGTTCGCGAAGCGGGCGTCGTCGGGCTTGGGGCTCTCGAAGCGGCCGCTGTCCAGGCCGGCGCGCGCGGCGGGTGGCAGCTCGATGCCGTAGCGCGCGCAGATGGCCAGCGCATCGGCACAGGTGCTGGGGTCGGGCACGGTCGGGCCGCTGGCGATGACGCCGGGTTCGTCGCCCGGCACGTCGGAGATCAGCAGCGACACCACGCGCGCCGGTGCCGCCAGCGCCGCCAGCCGGCCGCCCTTGATGGCCGACAGGTGCTTGCGCACCGTGTTCATCTCGTCGATGGCGGCGCCGCTCTTCAGCAGTGCCTGGTTGATGGCCTGCTTGTCGGCCAGCGTCAGGCCTTCGGCCGGCATGGTCAGCAGCGACGAGCCGCCGCCGGAGACCAGCGCGATCACCAGGTCGTCGGCCGTGAGCCCCTGCACCAGCGCGGCGATGCGGCGCGTGGCGGCCAGGCCAGCCTCGTCGGGCACCGGGTGCGCGGCTTCGACCACCTCGATGCGCCCGGGCCGCGCCTTGTAGGCCGGTGGCACGTGCTCGTAGCGCGTGATGACCAGGCCGGCGATCGGCGCATCGGCCGGCCACAGCGCGTCGAGCGCCGCGGCCATCGCGCCACCGGCCTTGCCGGCGCCGACGACGATGGTGCGGCCACGCGGCGGCGCCGGCAGCACGGCGCCCATGCTGCGCAGCGGCAGTGCGCGTTCGACGGCGGTGTCGTAGAGCTGGCGCAGCAGCTCGCGGGGCGGCGGCAGGCTCATCGGCCGGCCTCCGTCGGTGCCGCGTGCGGCGCCGGGTGCGTGGGGTCGACCCAGGGCACGTTCTCGGGTTTTTCGGCCGGCTCGATGTCCAGGTTGACCGCCACGGCCTCGCCGTCGCTGCGCACCAGCACACATTCCAGCGTCTCGGTGGGGCTGGCGTTGATCTCCTGGTGCGGCACGAAGGGCGGCACGTAGATGAAGTCGCCCGGGCCGGCCTCGGCCGTGAACTCCAGCTGCTCGCCCCAGCGCATGCGCGCCCGGCCCTTGACGACGTAGATCACGCTCTCGAGCGGGCCGTGGTGGTGGGCGCCGGTCTTGGCGCCGGCATGGATGTGCACGGTGCCCGCCCACAGCTTGCTGGCGCCGACACGCGCGAAGTTGATCGCAGCCTTGCGGTCCATGCCGGGTGTCTGCGCGGTGTTGGCGTCGAGCCGGTCGCCGGGCACGACACGCACGCCGTCGTGTTTCCAGGGCGAGGAGGGGGCGGGGTCGCTCATCGGGATCGTCGGGGGTGGGGCGGGGCGGCGGTCATTGTGCGCGCTCGGCCCCGGCCCCCTGCAGCGGGCTGTTCCGGGGGCGGGTGCCCGAGAGCTCAAGGTGTGCAGATTCACGTCGATATCCCGCGTGGGGTGGCACAGCGCGCCGGCCCGGCGACGCGCCCATCACCCTGCGAAAGACCCTTCGATGCTCTTCAGACTCACCGCGACCCTGTTGTCTGCCGGCCTGCTGCTCGGCGCCTGCGCCACCGGTCCTGCCGATGAACCCACGGGCCAGCCGCGGGCGCAGACCGTGTTTGCGGTCACGGCCGACGGGGTCTTGATCAAGTTCAACGCCGGCACGCCGCGCCGCCTGGACGAACGCCGTCCGATCACCGGCCTGGCCGCAGGCGAGTCGCTGGTGGGCATCGACTTCCGCGTCGCGCGGGGCGTGCTGTACGGCCTGAGCTCAGCCGGCCGCCTGTTCACCATCGACACCCGCAGCGGTGCTGCCAGCCCGGTCGGCTCGGCGCCGCCGGTGGCCCTGAACGGCCGCCTGTTCGGCTTCGACTTCAACCCGGCGGCCGACCGCATCCGCGTGGTCTCGGACACCGGCCAGAACCTGCGGCTGCACCCCGACACCGGCGCGCTGGCCTCGGCCGACCCCGATCTGGCGGCCGCTGGCGCCGCCGCGGCCAAGCCGGTGCTGGCCGGCGCTGCCTACACCTACAACAAGAAGAACGACAAGCTCACCACCAACTACGCCATCGACTTCGCCCGCGGCTGGCTCGTCACCCAGGGCTCGGTCGAAGGGGTCGAGCCGGTGGTCAGCCCGAACACCGGCCGCATCGCCGATGTCGGCCCGCTGGGCACCGGCCCGGTGGACGACGTGGCCTTCGACATCGCCGACATCGACAACACCGCGCTGGCCGCGCTGCGCAAGGATGGCCGCACCCGGCTGTACCTGCTGGACCTGGCCAGCGGCAAGGCCACGCTGCTCGGCACCGTCGGCGACGGCCGGCCGCTGCGCGGCCTGGCCATCGAGCCCTGAACGCGCCGTGCTGCGCGCCCCGCTCGTCAGACTCGGTCTGGCCGGGCTCGCCAGCTTTGGTGGCCTCGGCGCCGGGGCCGCGCCGGTCGAGGTGACGGTTACCGACGCCGCCGGCCGCCCGCTGGCCGGCGCCGTGGTCTTCGTCGAGTCGGCCGCCGCCAAGGCCGCGGCGCGGCCGCTGGCAGAGGTCGAGATCGTGCAGCGCGACAAGGCCTTCGTGCCCGAGGTCGCGGTGGTCACCACCGGCACCCTGGTCAGCTTCCCGAACCGCGACACGGTGCGCCACCACGTCTATTCGTTCAGCAAGGCCAAGCGCTTCGAGCTGAAGCTCTACGTCGGCACGCCAGAGAAGCCGGTGCTGTTCGACACCGCCGGCATCGCCGTGCTGGGCTGCAACATCCACGACCAGATGGTGGCCTGGGTGGTGATCGTCGACTCGCCCTGGTTCGCCCGCACCGACGCGCAGGGCCGGGCCTGGTTGCCCGAGGTGCCGGCCGGCCGGCACCAGCTGCGCAGCTGGCACCCGGATTTCCCGGTGGGTGCAGCGGCGGCCAGCCAGGCCATCACCGTGGAACGGTCGCCGCTGCAGCTGGCCGTGCGCGCGGCACCGGGCTGAGGCAGGACCGCCGATGCCCGCCAGCCCGCCACCGCCACCGTCGGCCGGCCGCCGCCGCTCGCGGCTGTCGACGCGCCTCGTCGCCGGTTCGCTCTTGCTGCTGCTGCTGGTGCAGCTGGCAGGCTACGGCGTGGTGTCGGCACTGATCGAGCGCAACGCGCGCCGTTCGCTCGACCAGCAGCTGGGTATCGGTGCACGGGTCTGGCAGGAGCTCGTCGGCCAGCGCGCGCAGCGCCTGATCCAGGGCACCTCGGTACTGGCGCAGGACTACGGCCTGCGCGACGCCTTCGCCGCCGACGACCGGCCGACGCTGGAGTCGGCGCTGGAAAACCACGGCGCGCGCCTCGATGCGGCACTTGGGGCGGTGCTCGACCCGGCCTTCGAGCCGCGGGCCGAGATGCTGCCGTCGGGCGGTGCCGACATGGCCGGGCTGGCGGAACGCGCCCGCAGCTTCTTCGAGCACGGCTGGGGCCTGGTTGCGGTGAACGGCCGGCCCTACCTGGTGGTGATCGTGCCGATGCGCGCGCCACGCACCATCGGCTGGGTGATGATGGGTTTCCGCGTCGACCGCAGCCAGCTCGACCAGCTGTACGGCATCACCGGGGTCAACGCGACCCTGCTGGTGCAGGAACGCGGGCAGACGCCGCGGGCGCTGGACAGCTCGCTCGGGGATCTGGATGCGACCGCCCTGTCGATGCCGGCTTCGGCGGACGCGGACATGGCGGTCGCCGGCGACCTGCTGCGCCTGCGCGACCTGCCGCTGGCGGGCGATGACCGGCGCCAGATCACGCTGCGCCTGTCGGGCTCGCTGGCCGAGGCGCTGACACCCTTTCAGCAGTTGCAGGGCCTGCTGGCCGGTGTGACGGCGCTGGGTGTGCTGCTGTTCGGGGCGGGCAGCCTGTGGCTCTCGCGGCGTGTCACGCGGCCGCTCGCGCGGCTGGTCGGTGCGGCCGACCGCCTGGGCCGCGGCGACTACGACACGCCGGTGGCTGCGGGCCAGCGGCAGGACGAGGTCGGTGAGCTGGCCACCGCCTTCGAGCGCATGCGCGAGGGCCTGCGCGCCGAGATGTACTTCGACCAGCGGCTGACGCGGCTGCCGAACCGGCTGCAGTTCAGCCACCAGCTGGCGCTGCGGCTGGAGGCTGGCGAGCCCGTGGCGGTGCTGCTGCTGGGCCTGAACCGCTTCAAGCATGTCAACCGTGTGCTCGGCTACGAGGCCGGCGACCAGCTGCTGGTGGCGATGGCGGAGCGGTTGCAGCGGGTGGTGCGGCCGGGCGACTTCGTCGCGCGGCTGGGTGGCGACGTGTTTGCGCTGCTGCTGCCGGGCGCGGGCGTGGAGGCGGCGCGCCGTGCTGCGGTGCGTGTCGGCGCCGAGCTGGAGCAGCCGCTGGCGCTGGACGACAAGCAGGTGGACTTGCACGCCTCGATCGGCATGGCCTGTGCGCCGGTGCATGCCACGGCCGCCGACCGGCTGCTCGCTTCGGCCGAGGTGGCGCTGTACTGGGCCAAGGAGCGGCGTGAAGCCGCCGTGGTCTACGACCCGGTCTTCGACAAACGCAGTCCCGAGACCCTGTCTCTGCTGGGCGAGCTGCGCCATGCCCGCGACAACGGCGAGTTGCGCCTGCACCTGCAGCCGCAGGTGGCGCTGGCCACCGGCGCCATCACCGGCTGCGAGGCCCTGCTGCGCTGGCAGCACCCGGTGCGCGGCATGGTGGCGCCGGGCCTGTTCATCCCCTACGCCGAAGACACGCCGATCATCCGCGACCTCACCTTGTGGGTGCTCGAGGCCGTGGTGCGCGAGCAGGCGGCGCTGCGCGCGCAAGGGGTGGAGCGCATCTCGGTCAACCTGTCGGCGCGCGACCTGATGGACCAGGACCTGCCGGTCAAGTTGGATGCCATCCTCGCCCGCCACGGGGGCCGCGCCGAGGGCCTGTGCCTGGAGACCACCGAGAGTGCGGTGATGGGCGACATCGAGCGCGCCCGGCTCACGCTGGACCGGCTGCGCCAGCGCGGCTACCAGCTGTCCATCGACGACTTCGGCACCGGCCACTCGTCGATGGAATACCTGAAGCACCTGCCGGTGGACGAGCTGAAGATCGACATGGCCTTCGTCAAGGGCATGCAGAGCGACCCGCGCAACGTCAGCCTGGTGCGCGCGATGGTCGACCTCGGCCACGCGCTGGGCATGACGGTGGTGGCCGAAGGCGTCGAGAACGCCGCGCTGGCCCAGCAACTGGTGACGCTGGGCTGCGACGAGGGCCAGGGCTGGTGTTACGGCAAGCCGATGCCGGCGGCCGAACTGGTGGGCTGGGCCGCCGCCTACCGTGAGCGCCTGGCCGCCGTGCAGCCAGGCCTGCTGGAGCGGCCGACACGGCCGGCGCCGCTGCACTGAGGCCCGATCAGGTCTCCAGGTAACCGGCCGCCAGGGCCTGCAGATGCCGGTGGCTGGCCTCGTCCAGGTGCGGCAGCAGCAGCGCCAGCGCGTGGTAGGCGCCGCGGCCCATGGCGCGGGCAGCGGTTTCGGGTTCCAGTGCGCGGCGCGGATCGTGCACGTACTCGAAGCTCAGCCAGTAGGTCACGACGACGACCATGCAGGCCGCCGTCGGTGCCGCCTGCTCGCCGGTGATGCGCACGGCGCCGGCGCGCGCCAGGCCGTCGAGCAGGGCATGCATGGCGCGCTGCTTGTCGTGCAGCACCCGCTGGAACTGCGTCTCCAGGCGGCGGTTCTTGCTCAGCAGGTCGTTCAGGTCGCGGTACAGGAAGCGGTAGCTCCACACCAGCTCGAACAGCATGTGGAAAAACAGCCAGGCGTCCTCGACGTTCTCGATGCTGTCGGCGGCGCCCAGGATCTCTGCGAGCCGCTGCCCGTAGCGCTCGAACAGCGTGTTGATCAGCTCGTCCTTGGCCGGGTAGTGGTAGTACAGGTTGCCGGGGCTGATGCCCATCTCGGCGCTGATCAGCGTGGTGCTGACGTTGGGCTCGCCGAAGCGGTTGAAGAGGTCCAGCGTGACCTCCAGGATGCGTTCGGCGGTGCGGCGGGGCTTCTTCGGGGGCGCGGCCATGTCGGCGCATTCTGGCGCCAGCAAGGATGGCCGGCCCTGCCTAGAATCCCGCCCCTGCCCATGACCGCTGCCGTCCGTTTCGACCAAGTCCGCAAGATCTACGCGGGTGCCAAAGGCCCGTTCACCGCACTCGACGGCGTGAGCTTCGAGATCGCGCCCGGCGAGTTCTTCGGCCTGCTCGGCCCCAACGGGGCCGGCAAGACCACGCTGATCTCGGTGCTCGCCGGCCTCACGCGCGCCACCGAGGGCCGGGCGCTGGTGATGGGCCACGACGTGGTGAACGACTACGCCGAGGCGCGCCGCGCCCTGGGCATCGTGCCGCAGGAGCTGGTGTTCGACCCCTTCTTCAGCGTGCGCGAGACGCTGCGCATCCAGAGCGGCTACTTCGGCGTGAAGGGCAACGAGGCCTGGATCGACGAGCTGCTGGCCGAGCTGGGCCTGGCCGACAAGGCCGATGCCAACATGCGCCAGCTGTCGGGTGGCATGAAGCGGCGTGTGCTGGTGGCGCAGGCCCTGGTGCACCGGCCGCCGGTGATCGTGCTCGACGAGCCCACCGCCGGCGTCGACGTCGAGCTGCGCCAGACGCTGTGGAAGTTCGTCGCGCGGCTCAACCGCGAAGGCCATGCCGTGCTGCTGACGACGCACTACCTCGAAGAGGCCGAGGCGCTGTGCAGCCGCATCGGCATGCTCAAGCAGGGCCGGCTGGTGGCGCTGGACCGCACCAGCGCGCTGCTGGCCGGACGCGCCAGCACCATGCTGCGCTTCAAGACCGATTCCACGCTGCCCACCGACCTGGGCGTGCCCGTGCGCGCCACCGGCCGCATCGTGCAGATCCAGGCACACGACGCGGCCGAGGTCGAGGCGCTGCTGGCGCGGCTGCGCGCGGCCGGTGTGGTGGTTGAGGACCTGGAGATCGGCCGCGCCGACCTGGAGGACGTGTTCCTCGAGATCATGCAGGGCGGGGGTGCCCGATGAACCGCGGCCCCTTCGACGGCGCGCTGCCGCTGTTCCGCAAGGAGATCCTGCGCTTCTGGAAGGTGGGGTTCCAGACCGTCGCCGCGCCGGTGCTGACGGCCATGCTGTACCTGCTGATCTTCGGCCACGTGCTCGAAGACCATGTCGAGGCCCTGCCGGGCGTGGGCTACACCAGCTTCCTGGTGCCGGGCCTGGTGATGATGAGCGTGCTGCAGAACGCGTTTGCGAACAGCTCGAGCTCGCTGGTGCAGAGCAAGATCACCGGCAACCTGGTGTTCCTGCTGGTCACGCCGCTCACGCACTGGGCCTGGTTTGCGGCCTACGTGGGCGCCAGCGTCGTGCGCGGCCTGGTTGTCGGCACGGGGGTGCTGCTGGTGGCGGCCTGGTTCGCGCCGCTGTCGCTGGCCGAGCCCTGGTGGATCGTCGTGTTCGCGGCGCTGGGCGCCGGCATGCTGGGCGCCCTGGGCCTGATCGCCGGCCTGTGGGCGGAGAAGTTCGACCAGATGGCGGCCTTCCAGAACTTCGTCATCATGCCGATGACGTTTCTCTCGGGTGTCTTCTACTCGGTGAAATCGCTGCCGGCGGTGTGGCAGGCGGCGAGCCACCTGAACCCGTTCTTCTACATGATCGACGGCTTCCGGCGCGGCTTCTTCGGTGTCTCTGACAGCTCGCCCTGGCTGAGCCTGGCGGTGGTGGGCACGAGCTTCGTGCTGGTGAGCGCCATCGCGCTGCGCCTGCTGGCCATCGGCTACAAGATCCGGCACTGAGCTCAGGGCCTGTTCACACTACGGCAAGGGGTCGCGTTGTGGTTCAGAAGTGCCGCAGGCAAGGCGCAAACCGCAGCCGGGTCGGTGACCCGGCGAGGATTTGCAACGCCGCATGCGGCATTTCTGGCCATAACCCTGCGGGAAGGACTGTCCAAACGGGCCACTCGTCGTTGCATCGCTTGCCCGCACATCAGTGCGGGCGGCGCGCCGCGCCTAGATTGGCCCGTTTGGGCAGTCCTTCGCGACCCCTTGCCGTAGTGTGAACAGGCCCTAGTGTCCTGTCCCGCTGATACGTGAGCAAAGTCGATGCAGCTTCTCGAGGATT
>VFQP010000796.1_pt1 | contig 51547 bp, 54 predicted proteins | sample 3512351 | NCBI WGS metagenome assembly VFQP01 (sample SAMN10412372, study PRJNA504923) | tailings metagenome | isolation source: Relicate 1 Philex TSF1 revegetated site | place: Philippines: Tuba, Benguet | collected 2017-08-29 | reverse complement strand
GTCTGGTAGAGCGGCCACATGCCGGCGCCCTTGTCCTGGGTCGGCAGGTAGTTGATGCCGCCCGGCAGCAGCGACGAGGCCGAGCCGCGCAGGCTGATATGGGCGCCCATCGGCGGGTTCACGTGCTTGTCGATCGCCGAGTAGAGCCGCTTGGTGAAGACCTGCAGCGAACGCACGTCGGGCAGCGCGTCGTGGCCCGGGCCCTTGCTGTAGGCGTCGTTGCCGACCGGCGCCCAGCGCGGCGCCAGCACCGGGAACTCGGCATAGCCGGCCCGGTGCAGGAACTCCCCCTGGCGGCTGCCCTTGCGCCAGTAGACCGAACGGAACTTCTTGCCGGACCAGTCCAGCCGCCCGTGCTGCAGCTCGGCGTTGGGTTCGATCACGTGGCAGACCGTGATCTCGTTATCCTCCTCCGACGTGCCCTGCTTGGCCGCGATCTCGGCGATGCCGTGGTCGGGCCAGCGCTGGTTGATCTGGCGGTAGCTGTAGGAGAACTCGCGGCTGAGCGTGTCGACGCGGCCGCGATGGTCGATGCCGAGGCAGTACTCGCCGGCGCTGAGCGTATAGAGCCGGATCACGTCCTCGCGGTCGAACTCGACGATCGCGCAGCCGACGCCGAACTGGCCCAGCTCCTCGTAGATCACCGGCAGTGCCGAATAGAGGTTGCCCGCGTTGAACACCATGCGCATGCGGTCCGCGCAATCGTCGAACCACGCCTTGACCTCCTGCAGCTCGGCGATGCGCCGCTCGGGCATGGTGAGGCGGAACCACGGCCGCGCCGGCGAGGTCAGGCCCGACATCAGGCCGGCCGAGAAGACACGCAGCGCGAACAGCGCGTGCGGATCGAGGATGGCGCCGTTGGTCTGGCGGCCGCGGTCGCTGCCGCCGGGAGGACGTGAGAACTGGCCGCGGCGCGAGCTGACATGGCGCGCGAGATCGCGCCAGGTCGGCTCCCACGACTGGCGCTGGCGCTCCAGCACCGCCTTGCGGGCATCGAGATGGCGCCGCAGCGCGACATCGGCCGGCATCAGTGCATCCCCTTGCGGCGACCGCCGATCGTCATCGGCCCGCCCTCCGCGGCGCGCGCCGCCGCCGCCGCGACCGGCAGGCGGTCGGCGAAGGCGCTGTCGTCGACCAGACGCCGCGACGGGACCGGCAAAGGGCGCAGCGGATCGGGTGCGCCGAGCCGGAACGGGATCTGCAGGTTGCGGTCGTCGAGCGACAGGGTCGGCGCGGGCAGGAACTCGAGCGCCGCGCCGCAATCGGCGCAGTGACCGTCGACCTGGTAGAGGCGCTCGCGGCCGCGCACGGCGAATTTGTGCGCGAAGGCGAGATGGTGGTGCGGGCAGCCGGCCATGCTCAGGCTCCCAGCAGCGTCTTGCCGCCGGTCGCACCGGCGGCGGTGCCGAACGGCGCGGCGGTGGTGCTCGCGGGATCGGTCAGGCCCTGCCCGCCGGTGGCAATGGTCGACGCGTAGCCCGCCATGGCGGCGGCCCGCTTCTTCTGCTCCTCACGCGCCCGCTTGACCTCGGGATCGAGCGACGTCGGCGTGACCGGAGGTTCCGGCAACGGCGGCGGCGACATCGGCGGATAAGCAGACGCCACCCGCGCGGCGCCCCCAACAAGAAGTCCCAAGCTGCCTTCTCCCTTCCGGATCGTGCAGCATCGGAACCTTCAGGCGGGAACTTTGGGGTGCAAGAGGGTGATCGTGCAGTCTCGGCCAGGCGACCTCCGCCGTTTCACGCCGTCGACCACAGTCGCGAAGCGCCGCCCCGAACGAGGCCGGGCATCATCATTCGGGCATGACACATATCGCCCCCGAAGCCGGCATCTCGCGCAAGGCCGCTACAATCAGTCGGCAGCAGGGAAGATGCCACGCCGACGAGCACGGTCGGCATCATCGCCGCATTCGAACCGGAACTGGCGGCGCGTCCGAACCGGGGTCCGCGCTCGCAGGCAAGGGAACGCGACCCGTCGCATGAAGAAGAAGCCGTAATCCTTCCGCGCGGCAGCGTTGGCGCTATCAAACCCGTCGTCGCGATGGCGGGAGGGCGCCTTCCTCTCTGCCGCGACGATAGAACGCCTCGATCTCACGAGCGGCGTCGTGGTCTACGGAGAAAAGCGCGGCGATGCAGTCCTCCCAGGTGAGCACCCTCAGCGCGTCGGTCCGGGCGAGCTGGTCGACCAGCGGGAGGAACCAGTCGCGTTCCCACGCACGTAGGTCCGCTTCTTCGGCGGGGCGTTCGGTCCCGTAGGCGTCGATGCGGGCAGCGACGGCACGTCGGATCGCGCCGGGCTCGAGGGACGATTCCAGGTTGGAGACGCCGCGGCGGCGGCTGTCGATCTGCGGTGCGGCGATGTAGAAGCCGAGAGAAGCGACGCTTTCGGGACGGCGGCCGGCGCGTTTCAGGGTCTCGGCCATGCAGGCGACGGTGCGCGCCGCCTGATCGTAACCAGACGCGTTGCGCGTGCCGGAGGACAGGTTGCTGAACATCTTGGCCTCGACCACGACGAACTGTGCCGCCTTCTCGGCCAGCACGAGGCAAGCGCGCATGCCGGCGCGGGTCGAGACGTGACCGACCACGCCGTCGGCGTTGGTCGCACCTTCGGCGAGGGCATCGGCGCGACGGCGAGCCGCGAACGGCGACGCAAGGCGAGCCTCGGAAGTCCAGCGCGCGCCGGGCTCGAAGCGAAGGGGAGAGGCTATACCGGTAGAGGCTGATTGCGTCGCGTCGAGCACGAGCCGCAGCATCCAGCCTTCGTTGAAGATCTCGCTCGGCGGGAAGCAGCAATGGGACGGGCGTCCGACGGAGCGCAGGAGGCGGATCAGACGCTCGGGGATCATGTCGTGCGCCCTGCGCTCGCCAGTGAATCCGGCCGGCTCATGCTCACCACCCTCGCCGTTTCAACGGCCGGCGCCGCCGTTCACCCTGTCCACGATCCGCTTCAGCCAGCGCAGATCGTCGCCGACAGGCCCCTGGTGGACGCCTTGGCAGGCTTCGCCGACCGGGACGATCGCGGTGTCGAGCAGACGACCGTACTGGATGTGACGCTTCAGCATGACCTCCACGCAGTCCACCCAATCCGGCGTCGGCAAGGCGGTAGGCGGGGCATCGCGGTTCGCGATCACCAACGGCACCGCGAGCGGCACAAGGTCGGCATCGGGCGTCGGATGATGATAGCGGCAGCTCTCCGCGTTCAGGGTCGCGACCCGCGCGACCGGATACCTGCCGCCGTCGCCGATCCAAAGAGAGTGGATCACGCACTCGAGGAAGGCCTCGACGCTGGGCGACGGGGCACGCGGCGGCGCCGACGCGTCCGGTCCGGACCACATCGCGCTTTCGGGCCATTTCTTCGACCCGCCCGCGACGCCCGAGACCGCCCCGGCCCCGGCGACATCGGCCAGGTCGACGGAAACACCGCGCAGCGACGGCGCGAGGGCGGGAGCGGTCCTTGTCGCGGCCGACGCCTTAACGGACGACGGCGCCGGGCTGTCACCCGCGCATCCGGATAGCATCGCGACCGCCATCAGCAGGCCGGCCAGCAACGCCGCCGCGCGCACGGCGACCGGGGTGCGGGCAGCGGTGCTCGGCCGGCTTGCCGGCGGCGGCTTCGTCATCGTCGCGCCGTCAGCGCACGAGGTCGGGGCGCTCGGCACGGATCGAGCGCAGCGCGCCTTCGAGGACGGCGACGTCGCGGCCGGGCTCGCCGCCATACTGGCCCTTGCAGGCCGTCGCAAGGCTGGCGGCCAGCGGCTCGATGGCGCCGCGATACACGTCGCGGCTCTTCATCTGGGTCTGGATGCAGGCCTGCCACGCCGCGCTGCCGACGCCGGCCTTGCGCGCATTGCGGTCGCGCAGCACCGCTTCCGTCGTCACGTCGAGATTCGGTCCGCGACGGTTGGGATAGAGCGAGGCGCAGGCCGCGTTCAGTGCCCGCGCAACCGTCGCCGCGTCGGAGACGCCATCGTCGTAGGTCGGCATCCGCGCCATCACGCAATCGGCATAGGCATCCATCGACGGCGGCGTGCCGGCCGGCGGCGGGGAAGCGCCCGACGGAATCGTGCCGGCGCTCATCGCGGTCGGTGCCGCGGCGGGCGCGACCGGTACCGGCGCCGCCGCGGTTGCGGTGCTGCCGGCGGCCATCGCGCCCGCGACCTGGCCCGGCCCCGGCGTCGCCAGCGGGGCCGGCACCGTGGCGCCCGCCCGCATGTCGCCGCCGGCCGCGGGAGGCTTGGTGGAGGCGGACGGCCGGGCGGAAGCGGACGCACCGCTGGCGGGCGGCGGGCTGCCCGACTGGCAGGCGGCCAGCGCGAGGAGAGCGAGCAGCGCCGTCGCGGTCTGCGTCAGGATGGTGCTTCGGTGGTGTCGCATCGATCGGTTCCTTCTTCGTCGGACGCGGGTCGCACGGCCGGCGACACCGCGGTTCGTGCCGGGGCGTGGACGCGCCGTGCCTGCCGTCGGTCCTAGCGCGCGCCGGACAACGGACGCGCCGCGCCTGCGGGCGTCGCCGATGTCGTCGTCGCGGCCGGTGTCGTGCCGGATGTCGCGCCCGATGTCGCGCCAGGTGTCGCGCCAGGCGCCGCTGAGGCGGGCGCGGTGCCGGGCGCCGGCACGCCGGTCGCGCGCTCGGTGCGGATCGCCTGGATGAAGGCCGCGACATGCGCGATGTCGCCGCCGCGCGGGCCCTCGTAGCTCGCCTTGCAGGCATCGGCGACCGCGACGGAAAGCGTCGTCACCGCGCCGGACCCGATGCCGCGCCGTTCGAGTTCGCGCACCACGCACTGGTCCCACGCCGGCTGGCCGGCCATGACGCGGTCGTTGGCCGCCATGCGCGCCCGCACTTCCGGCGACACGGTGCCGGAGGCCGCGGCGCCCGCATCCATGCCGCCCGTGACGGCGGAGGACGGCGTCGCCGCCGCCCGCGCGCCGGCAGGCGTGGCCGCGGGCCGCGTCTTGAGCGGCATGAGGCCGGACTGGCTGCTCTCCTCGCATCCGCCGGCGGCCAGCGCCGACGCCAGCATCGCCACGACCGCGCCGAAACGCGCCGCCTGTTTCACACGGAACATCCCTACTCCCTTCCCGGCGTCTTCCCGACGCCCACCCCTTGGCCGGCACGGTACAACCCAAGGCTTCAGCACCGCGCAGCCACAACCCGGCACCCAGCCTATCGCGGCGGCCTGTCGAAAGGAAAGCGTCGCGCGCCGGCGCTCCGCGTGGCGGCCCGGGCGATCGCGGCAAAGGCGGAGGGGTGGCGGGAAGCGCACCGGTGCGACCGTGCCGCCCCGCGAAGGTGCGGCGGCCGGCGCGTCTTGCGTCGAACGAAGGCGCGGCGCCTACTTGCCCGGCGTAGCGCCCGTCTTCGCCGCCTCGCCCGCCTTCGGCTGCTGGCCCGCGGCGGGCCTATCGCCCGTCTTCGGCACGTCGATCGAGACCGTGGCGGTCAGGCCGGCGACGAGGCGCACCTCGGGCGGCACGTTCTCCAGCCTGATGCGCACCGGCACGCGCTGGGCGAGGCGCACCCAGGTGAAGTTGGGGTTGATGTCCGCGAGCCGTCCCACGCCGTCCACGTCGGCCTGCGCGATGCCGCGGCTTACGCCCTCGACGCGGCCGTCGATCACGACGTTGCCGGCCATCAGCTGGACCTTGGCGCGCGCACCGTCCTGCACGTAGGGCAGCTTGGTCTCCATGAAGAAGGCCGAGACGTAGAAACTGTCGCTGTCGATCACCACCACGACCGGCGTGCCGGTGTTGGCGTAGTCGCCGACCACGGCGGTGAGGTTGGCGACGTAGCCGTTGACCGGGGAGCGCACCAGCGTGCGCTCGAGGTTGATGTTGGCGGTGGTGAGCGCAGCCTGCGCCTGGTCGAGCTCGGCGGCGGCCACGGCGGCGGCGGCGCGCGTGGTCTCGACGCGGACCTGGGTGATGGCGCTCGAATCCATGCGCGCGAGATCCTCGTCGCGGCGGGCATTGTCGCGCGCCAGCACCAGGTTGGCGCGGCGGTTCTCGACCAGCGCCTGCGCCTGCGCGACCGCCGCCTGGAAGCGGTCGCGTTCGACGACGAACAGCACGTCGCCCTTCTTGACCTGCTGGTTGTCGACGACGTTCACCGCCTGGATCAGGCCGGAGACGTCGGGAGCGAGGTTCAGGATGTTGGCCCGCACGCGCGCGTCGCGCGTCCACGGGTCGTACATGTAGATATCCCAGAGCCGCCATCCCACCACGCCGGCGCATGCCGCCACGACGAGCGTCGCCGCGACGCCGATCAGCCGCCTGACTACAACCAACGCGTCCCTCCCGAGAAGATGAGGATGCCCAGCACGACGACATAGAGCGAGACGTCGAACAGCGGCCGGTGCCAGACGAAGCCGTAGGCGCCCAGCCGGCGCAGCGACCAGCGCAGCGCCAGGAAGGGCACGAACGCGACCAGCATCCACAGCACCAGCGGCGGCAGGTAGAAGCCGAAGAAATCGAGCGGCCGCAAGCCCTCGATGCCGATGCTCTGCCAGTTCATGCCGCCCCGCTCCCGGCGTGCGCCGTCGCCAGGGCCATCCTACGCCGCGTCGTGCCTCTTCCACGCCTCATGCGCCCATCCCCTGCGCATCCTGTGCCAGGAAGGCGCGGTCGAAACCCAGCCGGTCGGCAATGAAGCGCAGCGACGCGAGCGCATGCAACACCTCGATGGTCGGCGCGTCGTCGACCCGGCAGGGATGCGCGGCCAGCTCGCCGCGGGTCGCCGCCACGGCGGCGGCGGCCTCGTCGATCAGGGCGAAGCGGCGCGCCGGATCGTCCTCCGGATCCCCGCCACCGGCATCGCGCGCCAGCGCCTCGAAGCAGCGCGCCAGCGTCTCGAGGCAGCCGACGACCGCAGCGCGGGCGCGCGGCGGGAACGGGTCGGCCTCGGCGCGGCGGCGCAGGCGCACCAGCTCCAGGCTCATCGAGGCGAGACCGAAGCTGCCGGCCATGATCTCGTCGTCGGACCGGCGCGCGAGATCGAGGCGCGGCATCAGCTTCAGCAGCGCGATCAGGATCGGCCGGCGCGCCGCCAGCTCGCTGCGCGTGCCGCGCGCCGCCGGCGGCAGCGCCTCGACCGCCTCGCGCCATTGCCGCCGCCGCGTGCCGGCATGGTCGAACGGCAGGATCAGCTCGATCGCCAGCACGCCGGCGGCGAGGCCCAGCAGCATGCCGATGGAACTGTCGATATAGGTCGCGGTGTCGAACACCGGCACGTTGGTGAGGCCGAGGTTCGAGGCGTAGAAGGCCGCGAACACGGTGGCGACAAAGCCGTAGGTGGGATTGGGCATCACCATGCCGGCCGGCAGCAGCACGATTGCGAGCAGCGCGGCGAACGGCACGAAGTCGCCGACCAGCGGCACCGCGTAGGCGCGCACGAAGAAGGCCACCACCATGGCCGCCCCGCAACCGACCAGGAAGTTGGTCGCCTGCTTGGCCTGGTTGGGGGCGGTCACGAACATCACGATGGCGATGGTGAGGCCGGTCATCGCGGGCACCGCCGCCGTCCAGGCCGAGAAGATCCAGTAGACGCCGACGAAGACCAGGGCCGTCGCCGCGCGCAACGCCTGCACGAGCGCCGTCCGCGCATCGTGCTGCAGGGCCGCCGCGACCAGCGTGCCGTCGGGATCGAGCGGCAGGCGTCCGGCAGCCACCAGGATCGAGCGCGCCAGGCTGTCGATCATGTCGCCGGTCCGCTGCAGCACCAGCAGCCCGTGCGCCACGTGCTCCGGCGCTTCGGCCTCGGCCAGCGCCTCGAGCCGGCGGCGCGTCTCCGCCAGCACCGCGCGCGCCTCGTCGAGCGAGGCGGCGGCCGCGTCCGAATGCGGCCCATCCGGCTCCGCCGACACCCGCTCCATCAGCGCCGCCACGCGGTCGAGCGCGGGATCGAGCAGCGCGGCCAGCTTCGGCTCCTCCTCGCGGCGCAGCTCCTCCAGCCGCACGTGCAGGCCGCGCGCCACCGACAGCAGCCCCATGAAGGACCGCACGACGCGCGACATCGACGAATCCTGGCGCCGCAGGTCGGGGTTCTCGAACAGCGCATAGGAGCGCAGCGCGTCGAACTTCAGGACGTTGCCGGCCATGCGGTGCCGTCGCGCGGTGAAGTCGGCATCCGGCGTGCCGGGGCGCAGCACGATGGCGGCGTATCCCGCGAGCCCGGAGAAAGTGTCCGACATGCCGCGCGCCAGGGCGTCGCCGGCATAGCGCGGCAGCACCAGCGCGTGGACCAGCCCGACGCACACGATGCCCAGCACGACCTCGGTGACACGCTCGTAGGCCAGCACCCAGCCATGGTCGGGCATCGACATCGATTCGAAGCCGATCATCGGCGCGGTGTAGCCGGCCAGCGCGAAGCCGTAGGAGGTGAAGTTGCGCGCCAGCGTCGCGCTGAAGGCGCAGGCGCCCAGCCACAGCGCCATCGCGGCGATGAAGAACGGACCCGCCTGCGCGAACAGCGCCACGCAGAGGATCGCGAAGACGCCGCCCGTCACCGAGCCGACGATGCGGAACGCGCCCTTGGCCCACATCGCGCCGACCAGCGGCTGCGAGACGAGATAGGCGGTGATGAAGGCCCATTGCGGCGCCTGCAGTTCCATCCAGTACGAGATCACCAGCGCCAGCAGGCTGGCGGCGAAGGTCTTGACGGAGAACAGCGCGTTCTCCACGAGCGGCGGCAGGGCGGGCGATTCCGCCCGGCCGAGCGGTGCCGGAGCCGCCGCCGGTCCGCTGCCCCGCCCGTCGCCACCGCCTCCGGCCCCTGCCCCTGTCTGCCCTTGGTCGGCGAGCATCGCGGGCGGCGCCCCGCCAGGCATGGTGCCGGCCGATGCCGTCCCGCCTGCGGCAACAGGCGTGCTGCCCGGGACCATCGTCGGCGCCATGGGAGCCGGCGCGTCCGCCGTTCCCGCACCGGCCGCGCCGGGGAACGGCAGCGTCGCGGCGCCGGCGGCCGGCAGGTTGGGTGCGGGACTCATGACTTCCCCTTTTCGCGGGAGGCGTCGCGACTTGCAAGGCAGCCGGCGCTGCGTCTCGCGATGGACGGGGCAGCGGGCAGTCTCGCATAAGGGCCCGCGCCGTTCGCGGTCGGGGACCGCTCTCCTGCCACGACACCGACAGGCGGGCATCGGCGCCGAGGAAGCGCAGCCGCGGCGCCGGCGATCGTCCCGGAGGCCAGAGGACGCCTGCGGAACATTCCGGCGGAGCAGACGACGAAGATCCGGGTCTGCGATCTGCCGCGGGCCGCGACGCAGCCGCAAGCCGCCGCCGCCCTCTCCTGTCCTGTCCTGTCCTGTCCTGTCCTGTCCTGCCCCGAAGGAAGCGCAGCCGGCCGCGCTACTGCACCAGCTCGGTCTCGTGGGTCCGCGTGCTGCCGTTGGGCGCCGGCCAGTGGATGAAGATCGCCTTGATGATCGACGGCATCACCTGGGCGAGGTTCGAGCTGGTGCCATGGCTTTTGGCCCGCGCCTCGTACACGGTCCCTTGCCAGCCCTGCTGGTAGACCTGGCTGCTGTCGACCATCCTCACCACGACCGTCCGGCCGTAATAGGTATGCTCGACCGGATAGAAGCCCGTGATCTCGTAGGTCGGCTGGGTCGTCGTTGTGGTCGTGAAGGCCTTGCCGCCGACATAGCTGGTCTTCGTGGTCTCCGTGCGCGGGGTCTTCTCGGAATAGATCGGCCGCGAGGTCACGACCTTGCGGCCGCCGTCGATCGTGTAGGCGAAGAAGACGACGTAATCGGCATCGTCGACCTCCGCCACCGGCCGCAGCCCGTATTGCATGAGGTGGCTGGCGATCAGGCCGGCATAGGTGTTGTATTCCAGCCCTTCCACCTCCGGCAGTGCCGGCGCAATCATGAACGACTTTCCGGCCGGTGCCTTGCCCAGCGTCTGGAACGTCGTGACCTGTGTCTTCACGCCCGATCCGCAGGCCGCCAGCGCCACCGCCAGACCCAGGATCATCCCGAGCCGTACGCCAAATCGTATCCCAAGCCGCATCCCGGGCCCCGCCACGCGGCGCATCGCCCGCGCCGCCACCCCTCCCGTTTTCCCTCCCGCTGCCTGTCCCGACACCCTGCCCTCCCTGACCGGCACGGGCCGCTGCGGCCCGCCATGTTGCCAGGATGTTCTGTATGGTTGTCTTTTTTATGGCATACACAATCTATACGAGCGCTCCGGACGGTGGCGCCCTGTCCGACACCAGACAGAAGGCGCCGCGCGTAACGTTCCCCGCCGGCGGGCGTTGGTCGTCGTCACCAAGGATGGAGGAAGCGATGACGAAGATGCCACCCGTCCCGCCCGCGGGGCGCACGCCCAAGGGACCGGACGCCGACCCGTCGACCGCGACGCAGCGCCAGAAGGAGGCGTCGGGCAAGGTCCACCCCGACTCAGCGGACAAGAACCTGCGCGAGCAGGGCGACAGCGGCAACATCCGCCAGAACACCACCCATCAAGGCTACCAGCAGGATCGTTGAGCCATGCCCGACAAGCACCCCGACACCGAGCGCATCGGCGGCCCCGGCGCCGCGCACGAGAATTCCCGCGAACCGGAGAAGAGCCGGGCCCGCGGCACGCGGCCCGAAGACACCAAGAGCGACCGCAACACCGGCATTTCCGGCGGCGGCGGCGAACGCGATTCGCACCACACGCGCGACCCGCATCTGAAAGGCGGCTGACCGGGAGTCGGGAGGCGCGCGCCGCTTCCCGACCTTCCCGCCGGTGCGTGCACCCTGTCCGCGCACGCAGGCTCGCAACCCGCGGAAGGCAATCACGGCGGGTACGCCCCGTCGACTGGCCGCCGGACCCTCTTACGCGCGCAGGAGTTCAGATGCCCCGCATCGTCTTCGTCCACGGCATGTTCCAGAACCCGGTGAGCTGGGACCAGTGGCTGCCCTATTTCGACCGGCTCGGCTACGACTGCACCGCGCCCGCCTGGCCGCTGCACGACGGCGATCCGGCGACGCTGCGCGCCGACCCGCCGGCCGGCCTGGGCGAATTGCGGCTGGCCGACATCCTGGGCGCGATGCGCGCGGCGGCCGGCGCCGACCGGCCGATCATGGTCGGCCACTCCGTCGGCGGGCTCGTCACCCAGGTCCTGCTCGACGAAGGCCTGCTGTCGGCGGGTGTCGCGATCTGCCCGGTCGCCCCCAATGCCATGGTGGAGTTCGACTGGGGCTTCCTCAAGAACAGCGCCATCATCGCCAATCCGCTGAAAGGCGACGCCATCGCGCCGATGGACGAGAAGACGTTCCACGGTGCGTTCGCCAACACGCTTTCGGCGCGCGATGCCGCGCTCGCCTTCGCGCGGACCGCCACCCACGACAGCCGCAACGTCTTCCGCGACTGCCTGGGCGAGGACGGCCGGGTCGATCTCGCGCGACCGCACGCCCCGCTCCTGCTGGTCGGCGCGCAGGAGGACCAGATCACCCCCGTCGAGTTGATCGAGAAGAACGCGCAGGCCTACGCGAGCGATGCCGGAATTGTTGGCTTCCGCGCGTTTCCGGGGCGCAGCCACTTCATCTGCGGCGAGCCGGGCTGGGAAGAGGTGGCGAACTACGTGGCGAAGTGGTTGATCCAGATCGGAGACCCGCTGCGCGCGACGGGATAGGCGACACGGTGCGTCGCCTCTCGCGCACGCCTCGCTTTCCCTGGTCCGCTACTGCTTCTTCTTGCGGGAAGCCGTCTTCTTCTTCGCTGTCTTCTTCTTCGCCGTCTTGCGCTTGGCCGGCACCTTCTTGCCTTTGGCCCGCGCCTCGGACAGGCCAATGGCGATGGCCTGCTTGCGGCTTTTCACCGTGCCGCCCTTGCCCCCTTTGCCGCGCTTCAGCTTGCCCTCGTTGCGCCGCTTCACGGCGCTTTCGACGTCCTTGCCGCTGCTCTTCGAATACCGCGCCATGCTCGTGCCCCATCCAATCGTTTCGCCGCCGGCGCAGGTGCGAAAGCGGACGCACAGGTCGCCGGTCGCAACGCGAACGGCAGCACATCGCCCCGCGTTCCGTCCTGCCTGCGGTTCGTCCTCCCATGCCACGAGAACGCGGGTGCGGTGACGAACGGCAACCGCGACGCCGTGTCGGCATTCGCAGAGGGCATGGCAGGTCCGCAGCGCGCAACGGCGGCCCATCGGGTCGGCGAGTACCGGCGGGCCAGCAGAACATTCGGAGGAAAGAGATGGCCAATTCGCAGGACGACCGCTGGTACGAAAGCCGCCACACGCGACCCGATCGGGACGAAGGCCGGTATGGCGGCGGACGCGACGAGGACCGCCGCCGGGAAGGCAGCGCGGCCTCGAGCGGAAGCGCGCGCTATGGCCGCCCCGAGTCGGACGCCGATCATCTTTACTACGAGGAGCGCGCCTACGGACGCAGCGGTCCCGGCGAGGAGCGCGGACGCGACCGTGGCGGCTACGGAGCGAGCCAGGGCGGCGGCGGATACGGACAGCGGGGCGACGACCGGCGCTCCAGGCACGGCGGCCGGCGTTCTTCCGGCCATCACGATCACGACGACCTGCCGTTCGACCGCACCGACGAAGGCGGCCGTTATGGCGAGGTGACCCACATGCAGGGCGGCTACTACGACGGCCGCCGCGAGGCTCACGCCGCCGGTCGGGGCGAGCGCGACTTCCGCCAGGGCAGCGAATACCTGCGTCACCAGAGCCAGGAAGCCTGGCGATCCGACCTGCGCGACCAGCGCGCCGCGCGGCACGGCACGCAGCATATGGAAGGCCAGCGTGGAAGCGTCGACACAGGGTTCGGCGGCGGCGCCTTCGGCGCACAGGCCGGGCATGCCCGTGGCAAGGGGCCCAAAGGGTACACGCGCAGCGACGAGCGCATTCGCGAAGAAATATGCGACTGCCTGACGGACGACGAGCATCTCGACGCCAGCAACATCGAGATCGCCGTGCTGAAGGGCGAGGTCACGCTTTCCGGCACCGTCGACAGCCGTCACGCCAAGCGCCACGCCGAGGATCTCGCCGAAGAGATCAGTGGCGTCCGTCACGTCCAGAACAACATCCGCATCGAGGCCGAGAGCGGCAAACAGGGTACGACGACCAGCATCGGCACCTGACGCTCTCCGACGGCAGGGCGGAGGAACGATGCCTCCGCCCCGCCTCTCCCACGCGCGGCGCTCGCGCGACCGATCCTCCCTCCCCCATTGTTTTTCCGGAGCCCACGCGATGAGAGCCCTCACCTTTCACGGCAAGCACGATCTGCGCTGCGAGACCGTGCCCGACCCGAAGATCGAGCACCCGCGCGACGCCATCATCAAGGTCACGGCCTGTGCCATCTGCGGCTCCGATCTTCATCTGTTCGACGGCGTGATCCCCGATGTCCATAGCGGCGACGTGCTGGGCCACGAGACGATGGGCGAGGTCGTCGAGGTGGGTGCCGAGAACAAAGCCCTGAAGGTCGGCGACCGCGTCGTCGTCCCTTTCACCATTTCCTGCGGCGACTGCTTCTTCTGCCGCAAGGGGTTCTTCTCGGGCTGCGAGCGCACCAACCCGGACAAGGCCAAGGCGGCCAAGCTGTGGGGCAACTCGCCGGCCGGCCTGTTCGGCTATTCGCATCTCCTGGGGGGCTATGCCGGCGGCCAGGCCGAGTACCTGCGCGTGCCGCACGCCGATGTCGGCCCGATCAAGGTGCCCTCGCATCTCACCGACGAGCAGGTCCTGTTCCTCTCCGACATCTTCCCGACCGGCTACATGGCCGCCGAGTTCTGCAACATCCAGCCCGAGGACACGATCGCGATCTGGGGCTGCGGCCCGGTCGGCCAGTTCGCGATCAAGAGCGCCTTCATGCTGGGGGCGGCGCGCGTCATTGCGATCGACACCGTCCCCGAGCGGCTGGCCATGGCGGCGGCCTCGGGCGCGACCACGCTCGATTTCAAGAGCGAGGATATCTACGACCGGATCATGCAGCTCACGCACGGCCGCGGCGCCGATGCCTGCATCGACGCGGTCGGCACCGAGCCCGAGACGACGGCGAGCTTCGACTCGGTGATCGACCGCATCAAGGTCGCGACCTTCATGGGCACCGACCGGCCGCACGTGCTGCGCCAGGCGATCCATTGCTGCCGCAACTTCGGCACCGTCTCGATCGTCGGCGTCTATGGCGGGTTCCTCGACAACGTCCCCATGGGCTCCGCGATCAATCGCGGCCTCACCTTCCGCATGGCCCAGACGCCGGTGCAGCACTACATGCCGAAGCTGCTGGAGCGTGTCGAACGCGGCGAGATCGACCCGTCCTTCGTGATCACGCATCGCGCCTCCCTCGAGGAGGGTCCGGAACTCTACAAGACGTTCCGCGACAAGAAGGAAGGCTGCATCAAGGTGGTGATGAAACCGTAAGGAGCGACCGATGACCGGCACCCGCGAGACCATGACCCGCTCGACCGAACAGGCGATGATCGACTCCACGAAAAAGGCCGCGCCCAGCGCCGCGAACGACCGCAGCTCGGCCGCCGTGGACAAAGCGGCCGCCGCCGATGCCGCGGCCACCGCCGCCCTCCCCGGCAGGCCGCCGGAAACCCTGGGCACGACGGAAGCTGCGGGGTCGGGCACTCCGGAGTCTCCCTCCGGACCGGGCGGAGCGCCACGCCAGGCACCGCCCGCTACCGGGATCTCGCCCGCGGAGGAAGCGGCAAAGCCCAAGCCCCATGCCGCGAAGGACCTCAATCGCTCGGCGCGGCCGCTTGCGCTGGTGACCGGCGCGTCGAGCGGCATCGGCTACGAGCTGGCGCGGCAATGCGCGCTCAATGGCTACGATCTGCTGATCGTCGCCGACGACGACGCCATCGAGCGCGCCGCCCGCGACCTGCAGAGCCTGGGCGGCAGCGTGGAATGCCTGGTCGCCGATCTCGCGACGGTGGACGGCGTGAAGAAGCTGCTCGATGCGGCGGCCAGCCGTCCCATCGACGCCCTGCTCGCCAATGCCGGGCACGGGCTCGGCAAGGCGTTCGTCGACCAGGAATGGGACGACATCCGCCACGTGGTCGACACCAACGTCACCGGCACGCTCTACCTGCTGCATCGCGTGGCCCGCGAGATGCGCAGCCGCGGCCGCGGCCGCATCCTGATCACCGGCTCGATCGCCGGCTTCATGCCGGGTACCTACCAGGCCGTCTATAACGGCACCAAGGCGTTCGTCGACATGTTCGCCTACGCGCTGCGCGCCGAGCTGCAGGGATGCGGCGTCACCGTCACCTGCCTAATGCCCGGCGCGACCGACACCGACTTCTTCGAGCGCGCCGACATGAAGGACACCAAAGTCGGCACCGAGAAGAAGGACGATCCCGCCGACGTGGCCGAGGCTGGTTTCAAGGCGATGGAAGCCGGCGACAGCGGCGTCGTCACCGGCTGGCAGAACAAGCTGATGGTCGCGCTGTCGGGCGTGATGCCCGAGACCCTTCTGGCCCGCCAGCATGCCGGCATGGCACGTCCGGGCGGCGGCAAATAGCGACGCGCATATCGCGGCGGCGCCGAGGGGTGGCGCCGCACCGCAAGCTCCCCCGTGACGCGCCGCCCTGACGATGCGGCCTCACATTCCCCTTGACGCCCGGACGCGGCGGCGACACGTTCCGCTGGCCATGTTCGGGACCCGCACCCTTTGCGATCGACGCCGACGCCGTAGCCTCGCTGCGGCGGCTTCAGGGCTGCGCGTCGTTCAGCGTCCGTCTGCGTGGTGACTGCTCGGTGTAGCTCACAGCGAGCCGGACCGATCCGGCCCGCCTTCCCGAACCCCCGCAGCCCCCGGCTCCGGGGGTTTTCTTTTGCCTGAAACTTGAGGACAGCATCATGAGCATTCGCGTCGGCATTGTCGGCATCAGCGGTTTCGGCGGCGGCGAGGCGATGCGCCTGGTCGCCGGCCACCCCTCCTTCGAGCTCGTCTATGCGGCGGGCGACGGCAGCGCCGGCAGCCGTCTCGCCGACCGTTTCCCGGGCGTGCCGTCCAGGCTGGCCGGCCTCGTGATCGAGAAATGGGATCCCGCCAACCTGCCGAAGCTCGATGTGCTGTTCGCGTCGCTGCCCACGGGTTCGTCTGCGGAAGCGCTGGCCCGCGTGCCGCACGACGTGAAGATCGTCGATATCGGCGGCGACCATCGCTACGCCGACGGATGGGCCTACGGGCTGGCCGACGTGTGGCCGTCGCGGATCGCGGGCCAGACCCGGATTGCAAATCCGGGATGCTTTCCCGCCGCGGTCCTGACGGCGCTGGCCCCGCTGCTGGCCGCGAAGCTGATCGCGCCCGGCAACATCGTGATCGACGCCAAGACCGGCATCTCCGGCGCCGGCCGCGGCGGCGCCGACAGCCGCTTCTCCTATGCCGAGAGCAACGAGAACCTCGTGCCCTACGGATTGCTGCGGCACGTCCACATGCCGGAGATGGCGAAGACCATCGAGCAGCTGGGCGGCGGCAGCGCCGAGGGTCTGGTGTTCACGCCGCACCTGGTGCCGATGACCCGCGGCCTGCTCGCCACGATCTACTGCCGCGGCCGCGCCACGACGCAGCAATGCCTCGAGGCCGCGCGGCGCTTCTACGACGGCCGGGCCTTCGTCCGCGTGACCGACGCGCCGCCGCAGACCAAATGGGCGAGCGGCTCTAACTTGGCCTTCGTGAGCTACGCCGCCGATCCCGAACGCGACCTCGTGATCGCAATGGGCGTGGTCGACAATCTCGGCAAGGGAGCGGCCGGCCAGGCGGTGCAGAATGCCAATTTGATCTGCGGCCTGCCCGAGACCGCAGGGCTGGAAGGCGCGCCGTTCTGGCCCTGACGCGCACGGTCTCGCGGGCCGGCGACGGGCGCATGCCCTCTCGCCAGCCCGCCGCGATGTCCGCCGCCGTACCGACTCGCGCCGCCAGCGTGCCGCCATCCGTACGACCAGGAACAGTGCGAACGATAGAAATGCTTCGACCTGCAACCATCCCTTTGGACCGCCTTTCGGTGAGCCGAACACACAACGGAGGATGGTCCATGTTCATTCACAACAAGCGCCTGCAATATACGGTGCGAGTCGGCGAGACGAACCCGGCGCTGGCCTCGCTGCTGCTCGAACAGTTCGGCGGACCCGATGGCGAGCTGGCCGCGGCGATGCGCTACTTCACGCAGGGCCTCGCCGAGGACGATCCTGGCCGCAAGGACATGCTGCTCGACATCGCCACCGAGGAGCTGAGCCATCTCGAGGTCATCGGCTCCATCGTCGCCATGCTGAACAAGGGCGTGAAGGCGCAGCTCTCGGAAGCTGCGCTCAAGGAGGCCGAGCTCTATCGTTCGCTCACCGCCGGCGGCAACAGCCATACGCAGGCCATCCTGTTCGGCGGCGGACCGGCGCTCACCAACTCGTCGGGCGTGCCGTGGACGGCGGCCTATGTCGACAGCCGCGGCGAGCCGGCCGCCGACCTGCGCTCCAACATCGCCGCCGAGAGCCGCGCCAAGATCGTGTACGAGCGGCTGATCGCGATCACCGACGATCCCGGCATCAAGGATGCGCTCGGCTTCCTGATGACCCGCGAGATCGCGCACCAGAAGTCGTTCGAGAAGGCGCTCTACACGATCAACGACAATTTCCCGCCGGGCAAGCTGATGGGCGTCGCGCCGTTCGCCGACATGTACGTTAACACCTCGCAGGGCGAGGGCGACATGACCGGGCCGTGGAACGATGGCGAGCAGTGGACACGGGTCGATGATCTCGACGAGGTGATGCCGGCCGACGACGGCGACGGCGTACCGACCGTGAAGCTGACGCGCGCCGAGAGCACGGCGGCGACCAAGCTCGCGGCGCGCACCCAGTCGGTGCCCGACGAGGACGTGCAGACGGGTGCCGATCTCGGCGCCGGCCCCGGCGCGGGCCGCGTGACGGGCGGCACCGACCTCGGCAGCGCGCCTTCCATTGCGAAGGCGGTCAAGCCGGCGAAGTGAGGCCGCCATGCGCAGGATCGCCGGCCTCGCCTTCATGGCGATGGTCGTGACGCTCGCGGCCGGGTTCCGGCTCGGCCTCATCGGCACCACGCAGGCCGCCTCGCTCGGCCTGGCCAACTGAGCCTCATGCGGCACGCCTCCGGGCGTGCCGCTTCGGCGGGTGGCTTGTGAACACCGTCGTTTGTAAATGAACGACCAACCGGAAATAATCGCGGCAAAAGGCGCTTTTGCCCGCGCTCGTGCCATGGGCGGTGGCATGCTTGGCCGCGAGTTCCGCTAGGTTCCTCATGCGCATCCTGATCGTCGGCGTCTCGGGCTTCATCGGATCGGCGGTCGCGGCGCGATTGCACGCGCGCGGCGACGAACTCGTCGGCGTTGCGCGGGGTACATCGCGCCTCGCGGCCGTTTCCCGCCTCGTGTCGCTCGACCTTGCCGACGCCACAGCGCCAGCGGCCTGGCGCCCGCATCTCGCCGGCATCGACGCGGTCCTCTATTGCGCCGGCACGCTGCAGGCCGCCCGGCCGGAGACGCTGGACGCAATCCACCACCGCACGCCGGCGGCGCTGTACGAGGCCTGCGCCGAAGCGGGCGTGCGGCGCGTCGTGCATCTCTCGGCCCTTGGTGCGGAGCGCGCCGCCTCTCCCTTCTCGGCGACCAAGCGGGCGGGCGACGCGGCGCTGATGGCGCTCGACCTCGACTGGACGGTGCTGCGGCCGTCGGTCGTGCTCGGCCCCGCCGCGTATGGCGGCAGCGCCCTGCTGCGCGCGCTGGCCGCGCTGCCCGTCTCGCCGCTGCCGCGCGATGCCGGCCGCCTGCGTCCCGTCCTGCTCGACGATCTGGTCGACACGATCCTGTTCTTCCTCCGCGCCGATGCCCCGGCGAAGCAGGTGCTGGAGGTCGTCGGCCCGCGGGCCTTCGCGCTGCCCGAGCTGGTCGCGATGCTGCGCGGCTGGTTGGGACTGGAGCGCGACCGGGTGGTGACGATGCCGCGCTGGCTCTCCGCTGCCGGCTTCCGCGCCGGCGATCTGCTGGCAAGGCTCGGATGGGAGACGGCGATGCGGTCGACCGCTGCGCGCGAGCTCCTGCAGGCGGCGGAAGGCGATCCCCTGCCCTGGCAGCGTGCGACGGGTCTGACGGCGCGGCCCCTCGAAGCGGCCTTCGCTCCGGGCATGGCGCCGGTGCAGGAGAAATGGTTCGCCCGCCTCTATCTGTTGCGGCCGTTCCTGTTCGTCGTCACCGCGTTCTTCTGGATGGCGACCGGATTCGTGGCGCTGGGGCCCGGCTGGGACTACGGCATGGGGCTGATGGCCGAGGGCGGCGTGCACGGCGCGACGGCCGGCGCCGTGATCGTGGCGGGCGCGCTGTGCGACATCGCCATCGGCCTTGCCATCGCGCGGCGGCGCACCGCGCGGCCGGGGCTGCTCGCCGCCCTGCTGGTCACGATCACCTATGCCATCGTCGGGACCTTGCTGGTGCCGCGCCTGTGGTCGGACCCGATGGGTCCGATGCTGAAGGTGCTGCCGATCCTGATGCTGCACCTCGCCGCGCTCGCCATCGTCGAGGAACGGTGATGCTCTATCTCGTCCTGAAATACCTGCACGTCATCGGCGCCACCGTCCTGCTCGGCACCGGCGCGGGCATCGCCTTCTTCATGGTGCTGGCCCATCTCGACGGCCGCGCCGCGATCGTCGCCGCGGTGGCGCGCATGGTGGTGATCGCCGATTTCGTGTTCACGGCCACTGCCGTCGTCGCCCAGCCGGTGACGGGCTTCCTGCTGGTGCAGGAGATCGGACTGCCGCTCTCCGAAGGCTGGGTGGCGCTCTCCCTGCTGCTCTATCTCGTCACCGGCGCGTTCTGGCTGCCCGTGGTCTGGATGCAGATGCGCATGCGCGACCTCGCCGCCCAGTCGACGGCGGCGGATGCGCCGCTGCCGCCCGCCTATCACACGCTGTTCCGCTGGTGGTTCGCGTTCGGCTTCCCCGCCTTCGCCGCGGTGCTGGCGATCTTCTGGCTGATGATCGCCAAGCCCTCCTTCACGCTCTTCTGAGCGCGCCGGTCGCGGCGCGGCCGGCCCGCGTCGCCGACACCCGTCCCGTGCGCCACAGCTCCTCGCCATAGGGCACGAGGCCGAGCAGCACCACTGCGACCAGCACGCCGGCAAGATATCCGGCCGGCAGCGGCGTGCGCTTGAATTCCAGCACGAAGCTGCCGCCGCCCTGCAGCAACGCGACGACTTCCGGCCAGCGCAGCATCGCCACCGTCGCGAAGGCGAACACGGGCGTCATCTCCAGAACGGCATGGACATGCTGCTCGACCGGCGGGATGCGGCGCGTCGCATCGGCGTAGTGGACATCCCATATGGCGGCCGCGTGATGCAGCACGACGCAGACCGCCATGGCGAGCAGCAGCAGCGCGTTCACTTCGAGGAACAGCACCGCCAGCAACGGCACGCCGACCAGGCCGAGCTGCAGCAGGTGGAGCAGCGTCTCGCGCACGCCACTCGTCTCCTCGATGCGCATCGCGCGATGGCAGGCCCAGTCCGCCAGCCCGGCCAGCAGCCAGGCGGGCACGACCACATACATGAGGAAGAGAAGCAGAAGCTCGGCGAGCGGCATCACGACCTCCGGAACTGGCGCGAGTCATGTCCGCAGACATGCACAAACAAGCACGGCCCGAACCAGCGCGGAACGTTCGCGGCGACCCGCCGTTGCGCGGCCATCACGTCCTCCAGCCCGGAGCCACAGGATGAATGCGAGCGAAGAAGCAACGATCTCGATCTGGCTGAAGCAGGCGCGCGAGGATGGCGAGTGGCCGTTGGTCGACGCGCCGCCGCTTGGCGAGGATGCGACCTGCGACGTCGTGGTGGTGGGCGGCGGCATCGCGGGCGTCTCGATCGCCTACGAGCTGGCCGAGGAAGGCCGCTCCGTCCTGCTGCTCGACCGCGGGGAGATCGGCGGCGGCATGACGGCACGCACCACGGCGCATCTCGCGCCGGTCTGCGACGACCTGCTCTCCGCCCTGATCGACATGCGCGGCAAGGACACGGCCCGCCTGTTCCAGGAAAGCCAGCAGGCAGCCGTCGACCGTATCGAGGCGCTGGTGAAGCGGCACGGGATCGAATGCGGCTTCCGCCGTCTCGACGGCTACCTGTTCCCCGAACTCGGCACGCCGGCAAAGGATGCCGCGGAGCAGATCCAGACCGAGCTCGATGCGGCGCGCACCACCGGCGTCGAGGTCGAGCGCGTGCGTGGCGTGCCGCTCGAAGGCCTGTCGCAGGTGCCGGCACTGCGCTATCCGCATCAGGCCGCGTTCCATCCGCTGCGTTACCTGCGCGGGTTGGCACGCGCCGCCGCCGCCCTCGGCGTGCGCTTCCACGGGCACACGCCCGTCGCCTCGGTCGAGGAGAAGGACGGCGCGGCGACGGTGCTCACCGAGCGCGGCCAGCGCGTGACCGCAGCCGCCGCGATCGTCGCCACCAATTCGCCGATCAACGACACGGTCGCGATGCATAGCAAGATGGCGCCCTACCGCACCTTCGCCATGGCCTTCGATCTCGGCAAGGCGTCGCTGCCGGACGCGCTCTACTGGGACATGGCCGATCCCTACCATTATGTCCGCCTGCAGCCGGCGCCGAATGACGGCTTCTGGCTGATCGCGGGCGGCGAGGACCACAAATCCGGCGAGGCGGACGACGGCGCCGAGCGCTTCGGCCGGCTGGAGGAATGGATCCGCAAGCTCGTGCCCGACCTCGGACCCGAGACCGCACGCTGGTCCGGACAGGTGCTCGACACGATCGACTATTGCGGCTTCATCGGGCTCGACCCCGGCAACGAGCGCACCTGGATCGCGACCGGCGATTCGGGCCAGGGCATGACGCATGGCGTCGTGGCGAGCCTGCTGCTGCGCCAGCTCGTCACCGGCCGGGAGTGTCCGTGGGCCGAGCTGTACGAGCCGTCGCGCAAGCCGTTGCCCGCGGCAAAGAACTACCTGAGCGAGAACATGACGGCGGTGAAGAATTTCGCCGAATACGTCACCGGCGGCGAGATCGACTCGGCCGAGGCGCTGAAGCCCGGCGAAGGCGGCATCCTGCGCGAGGGGCTGAAGAAGCTCGCGGCCTCGCGCGACGCAGGCGGCACGCTGCATGTCCGGTCCGCATCCTGCACCCATCTCGGCTGCATCGTGCATTGGAACACGACCGAACAATGCTGGGACTGTCCCTGCCACGGCTCGCAATTCGCGCCCGACGGCAGCGTGCTCAACGGACCGGCCACGACACCGCTCGGCGCACCCGACTGAGCGGCATGCGACGCTCCCCGCGAGGCGGAGATGCGTCGCGGTGTCCGCCTCGGGTCAGGTGCGGGTTCTGGTGAAGGCGGTGGCGAGCGCGGCGGCGAGGTCGGGCGCGGCGGCGGCCGGCGCGGTCCCCTTCGGGCGGGGCAGCGCCTCGTAGCGCAGACGGCCGAGCGGCGTCAGCGTCGCGGTCGCCTGGCCGACCTCGATCAGTCCGACGGCCTTGAGATGGGCGACGTCGGCCTTCGGCAGCGTGCCGAGCGGAACCACGCCCAGGGCGATACGCCGGAGCGTCACCTGTTGATGCGCACTGAGCGCCGTCTCGTTGCGGGACATGCGTCGCCCTCCGGTCGATTCACCGTCGGTTGTTAACATTACTTTGTCAGGCTGTAGGTACGCTGCCGCACGAAGGGGGACCGGCAGGAGCCTGACGTGGGATGTCTATGTCGTCGCAGGCCCCGGCGGGATCGGGCATGGTCCGCCGGCGCGGCCGGCGCCTACCCTTCCAGCACCTCGCGGACCTTGTTGGCCAGCGAGGACATGGCGAAGGGCTTGGCCAGGATCGCCATGCCGGGATCGAGATGTCCGGCGCCGATCACCGCGTTCTCGGCGTAGCCGGTGATGAACAGCACCTTCATGTCGGGACGGTCCTGCCGCGCGGCGTCGGCAAGCTGGCGACCGTTCATGCCGCCCGGCAGGCCGACATCCGTCACCATCATGTCGACGCGGCGGCGATCCTGCAGGAGACGCAGCGCGGACGCGGCGTCCTCGGCCTCCAGCACGGCGTAGCGGCTCTCCCTCAGCACCTCGACGATCAGCGCGCGCACGGTGGCGTCGTCGTCGACCACCAGCACGGTCTCGCCGAACCCTTCCTGCACCGGCTCGGCGGGCGGCGCCTCGGCTTCCTCCGCCTGGCCGACATATCGCGGGAAATAGAGGCACATGGTGGTGCCGCTGCCGGCCTCGGAATAGACGCGCACCTGGCCGCCCGACTGGCGCACGAAGCCGTAGATCATCGACAGGCCGAGGCCGGTGCCGCGGCCCAGCGGCTTGGTGGTGAAGAACGGATCGAACATGCGCTCGATCACGTCGGGCGTCATGCCGGTGCCGTTGTCGGTGACGCACAGCGAGACGTACTGCCCCGGCGGCAGGTCGCGCTCGCGCGCGGCATGGTCGTCGAGCCACTTGTTCGCGGTCTCGATGATCAGGTTGCCGCCGTCGGGCATGGCATCGCGCGCGTTGATGCAGAGGTTGAGCAGCGCGTTCTCGAGCTGCGAGGGATCGGCATGGACGGTCCACAGGCCGGCCGCGCCCACCACCTCGACCGAGATGTTGGGTCCCATCGTACGCCGCACCAGTTCCTCCATGCCGGCGATCAGCCGGTTGGCATCGAGCGGCCGCGGATCGAGCGTCTGGCGCCGCGAGAAGGCAAGCAGGCGGTGCGTCAGCGCCGCCGCCCGGTTCGCCGCGGAGGTCGCGAGATCGAGGAAGCGCGCGGCGTCGTCGGGCCGGCCGGCCGCGATGCGATGGCGCACCCGCTCCAGCGCGCCGGTGATGCCCTGGAGGATATTGTTGAAATCGTGCGCAAGGCCGCCGGTGAGCTGGCCCACCGCCTCCATCTTCTGCGCCTGGCGCAACGCCTCTTCCGCCTCCCGCAGGCGGTTCGTGCGCTCGGCGACGCGCTCCTCCAGCACGGCATTGATGTCGGCCAGCGCCGCCGCGACTTCCTTCTGGTCGTGGATGTCGGTGTTGGTGCCGATCCAGCGCACCACCGAGCCCCCGGCGTCGGTCACCGGCACGGCGCGCGTGAGATGCCAGCGCCAGGCGCCATCGTGGCGGCGCAGGCGCACCTCGACCTGGAGGACCCCGCCCTCCTCGCGCGCGCGGTCCCAGCGGCCGGTCAGTTCCAGCAGGTCGTCGGGATGCACCGCGATGGCCCAGCCGCCGTCGGCCAGCGCGGCCGGCGCCAGCCCCGTATAGGCGTGGACCTGTTCGTTGAACCAGTCGAGCCGGCCGCCGGTGCGTGCCGTCCACACATGGTTGGGCACGGCCTGCGCCATCGAGCGGAACTGCGCCTCGCTCTCGCGCAGCTTCTCCTCGGCGCGCTTCTGCGAGGTGATGTCGGCGACCGTGCCGATGAAGCGGACCGCCTTGTCGTCCTCGAAGAAGGCGCGGCCCGCCGCCGAGATCCAGCGCTCGATGCCGTCGATCAGGCCGATCGTGCGGTACTCGATCTCGTAGGGCGCGCGCAGCGCCGGGTCGAGCGTGCGCCGGACAACGGCATCGACCGAGGTGCGGTCGGCCGGATGCAGCCCCGCCAGGAACACGTCGTATTCAACATGGGCGCCCGGCGGCAGGCCGAACAGCGCGCGGCAGCGGTCGTCCCAGGTCAGCGTCCCCGAGACGAGGTCGTAGTCGAACGTGCCGATGCGGCCGGCGGCGGCGGCAAGATGGAGGCGGTCGGCGCTCTCGCGCCGTGCGGCCTCGTCGCGCACGCGCTCGACATGCGCCCACGATCTTTCCGCGACCTCGCGGATGATGGCGAGTTCGCCCTCGGTCCAGTCGTGCGGTTCGGCATGATGCACCGCCATCAGCGCGGTGAGCCGCCCTTCCTTGACCAGCGGCATGCAGATCGTGGCGGCGATGCCGATGGCGCGGAAGCTGGCGGCCGCCGCTGGCGGCAGGTCGCGGCGGACGTCGTTCACGATCAGGGGCCGCCCGGCACCCAGCTCGGAGACGGCCTGCTCCCCGAAATCGGCAAGGCTGTAATGGCCGACGATGCTGGCCGACCCGGCCGCGCTCCAGTCGCCGCGGATGGTGAAGCCGTCCTGGTCGGCATCCATGTCGGCATAGGCGCAGATCGCCACGCCGAGATGCAGGCCGGTGAGGCGCGTGGTGATGGCGAGGATGTCGTCGGCATCGCGGCTGGCCGCCGCCGCCGCCCCCAACCGGTCGAGGAAGGCGAGCCGCGCGGCATTCTCGCGGACGGCCGCCGTCGCCCGCTCGCGCTCGGTGACGTCGGTGCCCTCGACGAAGATGCCGGTGACGCCACCGGCCGCATCGCGCACCGGCTGATAGACGAAATCGAGGATGCGCTCCTCCAGCGGCGCCCCGGGCCGGCGTTGCAGCATCACCGACGAGGCGAGGCCGCGGAACGGCTCGGCCGTGCGATAGACCGTGTCGAGCAGCTCGATGAAGCCTTGGCCCTCGACCTCGGGCAAGGCGTCGCGCAGCCTGCGCCCGACCACGTCGCGATGGGCGATCAGCTGCTGGTAGGAGGCGTTGGTGAAGGTGAAGACATGGTCCGGCCCTTCGAGCTGGGCCATGAAGCTCGGCGCGTTCTGGAACATCTGCGCCAGCCGGTCGCTCTGCGCCACCGCCGCGCGCCGCGCCATGACGCGGTCCGTCGTCTCGACGACGACGGCGATGACGCCGCCCGGCCGGCCGTCCTCGGCCAGCACCGGGGAATAATAGAGATCCATCCACGCATCCTCGAGCGCGCCGCGGCGGGCGAGCTTGAGTTCGCGGTCGTGGAATTCGAGCGTGCCCCCCGCCATGCCGACGCGCATCACCTCGGCGTTGAGGTCGGCCACCTCCGGCCAGGCCTCGAGGACCGGCATGCCGAGCAGGCCGGGATGGCGCCCGCCGGCGAACACGCCATAGGCGTCGTTGTAGATCATGATGCCGGCGGGGCCCCACAGCAGGACCAGCGGCACCGGCGACCGCAGCAGCAGGCCGACCGTCGTGCGCAGGCTGGGTGGCCAGCCTTCGACCGGCCCGAGCGACCCCGACCAGTCGCGCTCGCGGATCAGCCGCGCCAGTTCGCCGTCGCCGGCCAGGAAACCGGCCGGGGCCGGGCTACTCGTTTCATTGGTGCTCAACACGACCCAGCCCTGCCCGACTCCGACCGCAGCCCGTCCGCCGCTGCGCGACGATCTCCCGGAACATGCTACGCGCCAGCACCGGAGAGGTTTCGCCCGGCGCGATTTTCGCACGCTGCGTTTAGAATCACCGAGCTGCTTTGGAAAGGCCGCGCAAGGCGCGCCGCCCTGCCGGCCTCGTCGATCCGGCGCGGGTCGACAGCGGTTCCCATATAGGGTACTCCCCTATCCTATGGCTCATCTCGGCACCAACAAGGACCAGCTCCTTTCCCGCGTCCGCCGCATCGCCGGCCAGATGCGCGCCATCGAGAAGGCGATCGACGGGGAGGCCGAATGCGCGACCGTCCTGCACCAGGTCGCAGGGGTCCGCGGCGCCGTCGCCGGCCTGATGGAGGAGCTGATCGCCGACCACCTGCAGGAGCATGTCGCGCGAGCGGACCTGTCCGCCGAGGCGCGCGCGACCGGCGCCGCCGAACTGCTCGCCGCGATCCGCCGCTACGCCAGGTAAGGGCGCCGCCATGGACCACGACAACCAGCGAGAGCCCGCTCGCGTATCCCACCACGAGCACGACCACGTGTTCCTCGGCGCCGGCCACGACGACAACGCGCGGCGCACGCTCTGGGTGGTCGTCCTCACCGCGCTGATGATGGCGGGCGAGATCGCCGCCGGCCTGCTCTTCGACTCGATGGCCTTGCTGGCGGACGGGCTCCACATGGCCACCCATGCGGGCGCGCTGGCCGTGGCGGCGCTGGCCTATGCCTATGCGCGGCGTCACGTCCACAGCCGGCGCTATACGTTCGGCACCGGCAAGGTCGGCGACCTCGCGGGTTTCGCCTCCGCCATGGTGCTGGGGCTGGTGGCGCTGGGCATCGCCGTCGAATCGGTGGGCAGGCTGATGTCGCCGCGCCCGGTCGCCTTCGACGAGGCCACGGTCGTCGCGATCCTCGGCCTGCTGGTCAATATCGCAAGCGCCCTGCTGCTGGGCGGCGCCCACCCTCATGGACCCGGCGCGCATCATCATCACGATCACGGGCATCATCCGGAGGGGCATCACGCGGGCGGGCATCACGCCGACAGCCAGAGTCACGACGCCCACCATCACCACAAGGACAACAATCTGCGCGCCGCCTACGTCCATGTGATGGCGGACGCGCTGACCTCCGTGCTGGCCATCGCCGCCCTGCTCGGCGGCCGCTTCCTCGGCTGGGTGTGGCTCGATCCGGCCATGGGCATCGTCGGCGCCGCCGTCATCGCTGCATGGTCTTGGTCGCTGATGCGGGACACCGGCCGCGTCCTGCTCGACGCCACCGACCCCGGCATCGAGGACGAGGTGCGCGAGCAGGTCGAGGGACCGGGCGATGCGCGCATCACCGACCTCCATGTCTGGCGCGTCGGACCGGGAGCCTACGCCGCCATCGTGAGCGTGGCCGGCATCGGCGCGGCCGCGGTACGCGACCGGCTGGCCCCGGTCCACGAGATCGCCCACCTCACGGTCGAGACGCGCTGACCTCCCGACGGCGTGGCGCCGCACACGCATGACCCCTGCCGGCGGGAGAAAGATCGCTCCCGCCACATGTCGGTCCGTCGGGAAGTGCTTTCTCCCTTCCCGCGTCTCGCCGCCGGGCTATTTCTTGCGGGCGGCGTCGTAGCGGTCGGAGACCTTCTTCCAGTCCACGACCTGCCACCAGCCGTCGAGATAGTCGGCGCGGCGGTTCTGGTACTTGAGATAGTAGGCGTGTTCCCACACGTCGTTGCCGAGCAGCGGCGTGCCCTTGACCTCCGCGACATCCATCAGCGGATTGTCCTGGTTGGCCGTCGAGGCGATGGCGAGCTTGCCGTCCGGCGTCGCGACCAGCCACACCCAGCCCGAGCCGAAGCGGCCGGTGCCGGCCTGCTTGAAGGCGGCCTTGAACGCGTCCATCGACTTGAACTGCGCCTCGATGGCGTCGCGCAGCGCGGCGGACGGTTCACCCCCCTTGCCGGCCGGCGCCATCGTCTCCCAGAAGAAGGCGTGGTTCCAGTGACCGCCGGCATTGTTGCGCACCGCCGGCGGCAGCGTCCCCGCCTTCGCGACGAGCTGGCCGAGCGTCTGGCCCTTCAGCCCGGCATTGTCCTCGACCGCCTTGTTCAGCGCGTCGACATACGCCTTGTGATGCCGGTCGTGATGGATCTTCATCGTCTCCGCGTCGATGGCGGGCTCGAGCGCATCGGGGGCGTAGGGCAGCGGCGGCAGCGCGAACGGCGCCTTCTGCTGCGCGATGTCGCCGGCGGCCGGTTGGCCGGCAGGCTTGGCCGCGGCGGGCGCAGCCTGCTGGGCCTGGGCGGGCGCGCCGCCGACCAGCGCGGTGGCAACAGGCACCGCAGCGAGCGCGGTCGACAGGGCAAGGGCCGAGAAGAACGGGCGCAAAAGCGTCTCCTTCGTTTTGGATGGGGGGATGGAAGACCCGCCGTTCGTCGCGACAGGCCGAGGAGCGAGAACGGCGCAGCTCCTGCCGTGTTGCGACCTTGGGCCTGCGGCATGTCGTGCAGGCACCCGCGCGGGCGCGGCGAGGTTCGAAGCGGCGATGGCCTCGTCCTCGGCCGGCCAGGAGGCGAAGCAGGAGCGGTGTGACTCTTGCCCACGCGAACGGCACGCAGAGATGGCGCGCCGTCTTGAGAGGGCCCTCGTCCCGGTGCGGTCTAGCCGCACTTCTCCGGATGCACGGTCTCGACCAGCTTGCCGCCCTGGAGGACGAGTGTCTTGGCGCTGCGGGTCTTGGCGCCGACCGGGTTGTCGCAGGAATCGGCATAGACCTCTGGAATGGCCTGCGCGACGCTGGTCGTGCCGTCGGTCGCCAGCTTCACTGCAGCGAGCGCCACGATGAGCTGGCCCATGTTGTAGCCGCTGCCTTCCAGCAGCACCTCGCTGGTCTTGTCGCCGTCCATGTCGACGGCGCCGACCAGCCACGCATACTGGCGGTCCGCCGGCAGCGTATAGGAGGCCACCGCCTCGTCGCCCTTGAGCGCGACAATCACCTGCGCCGCGCTCTTGGGGAACGGCTCCGCCGCGACGGGCCGCGCCAGCGACAGGAGGTAGAAATCGACGTCGCCCTGGCGCGCGAGCTGGCCCTTGGCGTGGCCCAGCACGGTGAAGTCGCGGCCGAGCGCGCGGACTGCCTCGCTCTTCAGCGGCGCGACGGCGGCCACCAGCTTCGCCTTGTCGCCGGCGGCGACCGCGGGATCGGCGGTGCGGAACTTCTTGTCCCTATAGTCGAGGACCACGCCGCCGGCCGGCGGTGCGGCGGCCTGGGTGGTGGCCTGCGGTTTCGGGGCGGTGGGCGCCGTCTGGGCGGAGGCCACGCCGGATGCGGCGAGCAGCACGGCGAGCGAGGCAAGCGTCGTACGCGGGATCGTCATGGGTCCTCCTTCACGGTCGAGACGAAAACGGAAAGCGGCGGCACGCGGCCGGCGGGAAAATACAGTCGGCAGGCCTGCCGGGCGGTTCATGCCGCGCCCTACGCCCTGACCGGCGGCAGGTTGGTCGCGATCAGGAACAGCCACGACGCCACGGCGCCGAGCCACAGCACGCCGGCATAGGAGAGCTTGCGATACCCGGCGGCGACGCCGCGTGCGCCCAGCGCGTGATCGACCATGCCCGCGGGCAGGAACGCCAGGCTCCAGACCATGCCCGCGGCGACGATCAGCGGCCATACCGTGTCGGGCTTCCATGCCGAGAGCGGCGGATAGACCATGCCAACGACCGGGAAGGCCACGTAGTAGAGCACGTAGCCAAGCATGCCGAGCGTCAGGAAGCTCGCCAGCATCGTGCCGGCCGCGGCCAGCAGCGACCATTTCAGCGACCAGATGTAGCGCAGCACCGTCACGTCCCGTCTCCTCTGTCCGCCCCCTCTCCTGCCGCGCCCTTCCGCGCGGCGTCTGAGGAAAAGCTCGCGGCGGATCGGGGCGGCAACAAGGCGGCTCCGGGAAGAGAACGGGACGATTTCGCGGAACGTTGCGCCGTACGCCTGCGCCGCTCCGCAGCCGGCACATGCGGACGACGCGCCGCCGGCTACGAGGCCGTGGCCGGCGCCTGTGTGGTGGTGATCTCGATGCGCGACGTCAGCGTGCGATGGACGGGACACTGGTTCGCGATCTGCATCAGGCGGCTGCGCTGGCTGTCGTCGAGCGGGCCGTGCAGCTCGACGACGCGCTCGATGCGGTCGATCATCGCCTTTGGGTCCTCGCAATCCGCGCAGTCCCGCGCGTAGCCGCGGTCGTGGCGCAGCCGGACGACGACGCGCTCCAGCGGCCATTTCTTGCGGCCGGCATAGAGGCGCAGCGTCATCGAGGTGCAGGTGCCCAGCGCCGCCACCAGCAGGCCATAGGGGTTGGGCCCGCTGTCCCCGCCGCCCGCGGCGACCGGCTCGTCCGCCTTCAGCACGTGCTGGCCGTCCAGCACGACCTGCCCGAACGGCTCGTCGCCCGCCGAGACGACGAGGACCGTGCCGGCAGGCGCCGTCGCGCGCAACGCGTCGAGGTCGGGGGTCATCGCGATGGTCTGCATGTCTTGCTCCCTCTTTCCGGCGAGGCCGTGCCATTTGGCGGCTTCGTTATAGCGGAAGAGCGGGATATCGTGAGCGCGCAGCGCGGGCCGTCTCGCAGTCGCGGGGGGCGGCGCGCAGCACAATTTCATGCGCGCGTGCGGAGCCTCGGGACGCGGTCGGCGTTACGCGGCGGTCAAGACGCTGTACGCTGGATGGATGACGCGCCCCCTTTCCTGCCGCCCGTGAGCGATCCCGCGAGATGACGATGGCGACGGACCGTCTGGCGGACATTTTTCCCGGCGACAGCGAGATGGCGCGGGTGATGCGGTCGCACGACTGGAGCGCGACGCCGCTCGGCGACCCTGCGGGCTGGCCGGACGCGCTCAAGATCCCGCTGCGCATGCTGCTCACTTCGCGCTTCGAGATGTGGCTCGGTTGGGGACCCGACCTACTCTTTTTCTACAACGACGCCTACGTGCCGACGCTGGGCCGCAAGCATCCCCGGATGCTCGGCAGGCCGTTCCGCGAGGTATGGGCCGAAGTGTACGACGACGTGGCCGACCAGGTCGCGCGCGTGCGGGCCGGCCAGGCGACCTGGAACAAGGCGCTGATGCTCCTGCTGGAGCGCAACGGCTATCCCGAGGAGACCTACCACTCCTTCTCCTACAGCCCGCTCTACGGCGACGGCGACGGCTCGCCGGTCGAGGGCCTGCTCTGCATCGTGAGCGAGGAGACCGAGCGGGTCATCACCGAACGCCGCGTGGACATGCTGCGCCGGCTCGGCATGAGCCTGGTCGGCGCGTCCGACGAGGGCGCCGTGCGCGAGGCGGTGCGCTCCGTGCTGCGCACCAGCCGCCGCGACTTCCCCTTCGCGCTCCTCTACCTGCACGGCGAAGGCCAGGCCTGTACCGAGGATGCCGCGCCGCTGCTGGCGCGCGAGTGGCTGGCCCCGGCCTGGCGCGCCGGCGCGCGGGCCGGCGGTCCCGACCCCGCGCAACTGCCCTCGCAGGGCCTCAAGATCACGCTGCCGCAGGGCATCTCCCCGCCGGGCGGCGACTGGCAGGTTCCTCCGGTCGAGGCCCTGCTGGTGCCGATCGGCGGCGCAGCAGGCCAGCCGGCCGCGGGCGCGATGGTGCTGGGCCTCAACCCGCACCGCCGCGGCGACGATGCGGCCGTCTCCGACATCGCCCGCCTGCTGGCCGGCCAGGTGAGCGGCGCGCTGGCCAACGCCGAAGCCCTGCAGTCGGAGAGGCGACGCGCCGACCGCATCTGGACGCACGCTCGCGACCTGATCGTGGTCGCCGATGCGGACGGCGTGTTCCGCTCGATCAGCCCGGCCTGGACCCGTATTCTCGGCCACGCGGTCGAGGACGTCGTGGGACGCCACCACGCCGATTTCATCTGGCCCGACGACCTGCAGGCCTCGCTGCACGCCTTCGCAGAGGCGCAGGGCAGCGGCGAGCTAACCGGCTTCGAGAACCGCATGAAGACGCTGGACGGCGGCTTTCGCTGGATCTCCTGGCACACCGCCAAGGAACAGGGCCTGGTCTATGCCTACGGCCGCGACGTCACCGAACAGAAGCACAATGTCGCGGCGCTCGCAGAGGCCGAAGAGGCGCTGCGGCATGCCCAGAAGATGGAGGCGGTCGGCCAGCTCACCGGCGGCATCGCGCACGATTTCAACAATCTGCTGACCGGCATCATCGGCTCGCTGGAGATCGTCCAGCGCCGCATCGCGCGCCAGCGTTACGACGATGTCGGCTTCTTCGCCAACGCCGCCACCGAATCGGCCAACCGCGCCGCCTCGCTGACGCAGCGGCTCCTTGCTTTCTCGCGGCGCCAGGCGCTGGCGCCCCGGATCGTCGACGTCGACGCGCTGCTGGCAGGCATCTCCGACCTCCTGCGGCGCACGATCGGCGAGGCGGTCGCGCTCGACCTCGCCCCGGCGCCCGGCCTGTGGCGCACGCGCTGCGACCCCAACCAGCTCGAGAGCGCGCTGCTCAACCTCGTGATCAACGCGCGCGACGCCATGCCGGGCGGCGGCCGCCTCCGCATCGCCACGGCCAATGCCCGCATCGGCGCCGTGGGCGACATCGCCTGGCCGGGCGCCAGCGCCACGCTGCTGCGCCCGGTCCCCGCGGCGGAGGCCGGCGATACCGGCCCCGGCGCGGTCGGGCTGGAGGCGACGGGGCTGCGCGACACCGGCCCTGCCGGCACGGGCGGCGGCGAGGCAGCGCCGGGCATGCCCCGCAGCGCCGGCGACTATGTCGTCGTGTCGGTCGAGGACGAGGGCCACGGCATGTCGGCCGAGACGGCGCGCAAGGCGTTCGACCCTTTCTTTACCACCAAGCCGCTCGGCCAGGGCACGGGGCTCGGCCTGTCGATGGTCTACGGCTTCGCGCAGCAGTCGGGCGGCTTCGTCGAGATCGACAGCGAGGAAGGACGCGGCACCATCGTGCGGCTGTGCCTGCCGCGCAGCGACGATGCGATGCCCGATGCCGCCCCTGCCGATGCCGCGGTCCGCGCGGAGCGGCCACGGCGCGGCGAGACGATCCTCGTGGTCGAGGACGAGGCCGCCGTGCGCGCCATCGTCGTCGCGACGCTGACCGATGCCGGCTACGCGACCATCGAGGCGGGCGATGCGGCCGAAGGCCTGCACCATCTGCGCGGCGAGGCGCGCATCGACCTTTTGCTGACCGATGTCGGCCTGCCGGGCGGCCTCAACGGCCGCCAGCTCGCCGACGCCGCGCATGCGTTGCGCCCCAACCTCAAGGTCATGCTGATGACGGGCTACGTCCACGACGGCCCGCAGGCCGCCTCGCTCCTCGCCCCCGGCATGGAACTCGTCACCAAGCCGTTCACCGCCGAGTCGCTCGCCGCCCGCGTCCAGTCGATGCTCGACCGGTGAGCGGCCGGTCGGAGGCGATCAGCAACGGCCACGCGCCGGCCGCGGCGACCAGTTCCGGATGCGCGGCGATTCGAGCCAGGCAGCCGCGCTGTCGATGTCGGTGAAGAGACGGAACGGTCGATCCGTCGCCGCGATCATCCCGAGCAGCGGCCGGTAGCGTTCCAGCAGGTCGGGCTCGACGGCCACGGCCAGCGGTCCCGGCGGCATGCCGGTGGCGCGATGCCGCTCGCGTATCTCGGCCGCCATGACATAGGCATCTCCCAGGGGAAGCGTCGGATCGGCACGCGTCGCATCGACCAGCCGCCGGAAGCGATGCGCGTCGCGCGCGTGGATGTCGTCGAACAGCGCGGCGATCTGCAGACGTTCGATATCTCCGTCCGCGCAAACGCTCACCAGCGCGCGCTGCGGATCGATCGTCCATGCCAGTCCCATTCCCTCGCTCCCGTACCCGCCCGCCAGCGGTCGGGTCCGGGGCGATGCAGGTCGTGTACGGAAACCCGGCCGCGCCGGTTCATATGCACGACGAAAGCGGGCTTCACAGTCTGGTGATGAAACGGATGGGGCCCACCTGCGTTGGATCGCGTACCAACCAAGGGTGAGGAGCACAGCAATGAGCAGCACGACCGACAAGATCAAGGGCAACGTCAACGAGGCCGTCGGCAAGGTGAAGCAGGGCGTCGGCGAGATGGTCGACAGCGACAAGCTGAAGGTCGAGGGCGCCATGCAGGAAGTGAAGGGCAAGGCCCAGAAGACCGTCGGCGAGGCCAAGGAGAACCTGAAGAAGGCGTTCGACGCCTGATCGGCATCTCCGGGATCGCCATGGCGGCGGCGGAAAGGCTCCCTTGCGGGGGCCTTTTTCGTTTGCGCCCGGCGTCGCCACGGGCCCGCGCCTCGACGCGCGGGACGCGGCCGCAACACGATGCCGCAGCGTGATCGCGGCGCCGGACGTAACCGTCGCCACGCTCGCGCATTGACACCCTGAACGGCCCACCGGACGACACCGTCCCTGCCCCTCCCCAGCCAAGGAGTGCCGCATGTCCCGACAGGACGACTGGAACGACGAGCACTGGTCCGTGCCGCCGCATCGCGGCGCGCGCCGCTTCGCCGAACGCCACGAGCGCCACGATCCGCCGCCACGCGAAGGCGGCGGCGAGGAAGAACATATGGAGCGCCGCCGTCGCGAACCCGCGCCGCATGGCTGGCGCGACCCCTCGCGCACGGCGGGCCACGATCCGATCCGTCCGGGCGATCCGCACCGCTATCGCGCGCTGGGCGACGAGCACGAGCTCGGCCGCCTGTGGGACACGTGCGGCCGCGAATCGCCCGCGCGGCGCGACCAGTGGGGCAATCCGGCAGCGCGCGACCTCGCCTTCGACGATGCCTATCGCGACCGCTATGCCGCCGGCCGGCGCCGCGACCTCTACGCGCCCGAGCGACGTTACGAGGAGTATGCGCGGGATCACCGCGACGACGATGCGGGCCGGTACGACGACGACCGCGACCGTCGCCACGACGAGGGGCATGGCCACGAGAGAGACGGCGGCGACTCGCGGCGCGCGGGCCGCCACAACCGCCTGTACGATCACGGTCATCACCATCGCCTCGATCCCCGCGACGATGGCGACCCGCATGCCGAGCCGTGGCGCGACGGCGGCCGGCCCGAGTTGCCGCCCTTCAGCGATACCACGGAGGGCTTAGGTTCTCGCGACCGCCGCTCCTTGGCGCGGATGCGGCGCGGGCCGGCGGAGCGTGCCGCGTTGCGCGCCGGCGCCGCCGGCTTCGGCCCCGCCCCCGGCGCCCACCGCGACGATTTCGGCGCCGGCCCGAGCGGCTTCTATCGCGTCGAGGCCGCGCCAGGCACCGCGCGCGGCAAGGGACCGAAGAACCAGGCGCGCAGCGACACCCGCATCCTGGCGGATGTCAGCGAATGCCTGACCGACGACGGCCTGCTCGACGCCTCGAACATCGAGGTCGCGGTGAAGGACGGCGAGGTCACGCTGTCCGGCACGGTCGACAGCCGCGCCAGCCGCCGCCGCGCCGAGGACCTCGCAGACAGCGTGCGCGGCGTCCGCCACGTCCAGAACAACCTCCGCGCCCTCCCCGCCGACGCGACGGCTGCGCTACGGACGATCTGATACGACCTTTCGCGCGGGCAGATCCCTCGAGCGCTCCTTCGCGTGAAGCACCTTCCGCCCTGTAGCGCTCCTCCTCGTGGTCGATACGACGAGTCCCGCTCCTTAGCGTCGCTTCCTTCGCATCGACACATCCCACGATGCGCCCCTTGAGGGGGAAGTCACCTCCCCCCTTAAGGGGCGCGCTGCCGGCGCGAAGGCCTCCTGCATCCTATTTCTTCGCAACGCGCGACGACGCATCGACGACCCGTCGCGAACCGCACACCGTCGATGAAGCCGGTCTGTGCGTTGGGAGCGCGCCACTCGAGCGCGAAGATTACTTCGCGCGAAGTGGCGCTCATCCTTTTTCCTGGGCACTCCCAAAAGGCGCCCGACCTCCCGGCACGGATCCCTCGCGTCGCGATACTCTTTGAACGCCACTTCGTGCGAACTGGCTTTGACGCTTGAGCGGCGCGCGCCCGGGGTACAAAGGCCTTCTGCATTTTCTTTCTTGGTACGATCCCGCCACAAAGGCCTCCTGCATCCTCCTTCGTCGCGAACAATCGCGGTGAGCGGCATCCCAAAGGTGACGTGTTCCATGCGCTCGTCGCGGTCGCGGCATTCCGGACGGACAGGCGACACGTCCGCGGTGCCTGCGCTAGAATCGCAGCATGACGCCTCGACGGATCGTGATCTGCGGCGGCGGGGCGATCGGCGCCGCGATCGCCTTCTTCCTGGCCGAGCGCGGGGCGCAGCCGGTGGTGGTCGAGCGGCACGCTGTCGGCGGAGCGGCGTCCGGCAAGTCCGGCGGCTTCCTGGCCCTCGACTGGTGCCGCGGCACCGCGCTCGACCGGCTGGCGCGCCGCAGCTTCGCGCTTCATGCCGAGCTTGCCGACCTGCTGGAAAACCCATGGGGCTACAGGCGGCTCGACACGTTCGGTGGCCATTCGTCCGCGTCCGATGATCGCGGGCGCCCCTCCCGCGGCGATGCGAGCGGCTGGCTGTCCCCTGCCGTGACCATCACCGGCCGGCTCGGCACGCCGGAGACGACGGCGCTCGTCGAGCCGCACGCCTTCACCGCCGGGCTCGTCGAGGCGGCGCAGGCGCGCGGCGGCGAGCTGGTCGAGGGCACGGTCGAGGGGCTGGTGCGCGACCGCGCGGGACGCGTGCGCGGCGTGGTGCTGGCCGGCGGCGCCACGGTCGAGGGCGATGCCGTCGTGATCGCCCTGGGGCCGTGGTCGATCCTCGCCACGCGCTGGCTGGCGCTGCCCGCCGTGTATGGCTTCAAAGGCCACAGTCTCGTGTTCCGCACCGGCGACGCGGTGCCGGCCGAGGCGCTGTTCCTCGACTACGAGGAGGAAGGCGGCGAGACGCTGACGCCCGAACTTTTCGCACGAGCCGACGGCACCGTGTGGGCCTGCGCGGTGTCGAGCACCGCCGCGCTGCCGGTCGATCCCGCCGACATCGCCGGCGACGACGGCGCGCACGAGAGGCTGGAGGCGCTGTGCCGGCGCCTCTCGCCCGTGCTGGCGGCCGCGCCGGTCGTGCGCCGCCAGGCCTGCTTCCGGCCGGTGACCGAGGACGGCCTGCCGCTGATCGGCGCGGTGCCCGGCGCCGAGGGCGCGCTCGTCGCGACCGGCCACAGCGTCTGGGGCATGCTGAATGCGCCGGCCACCGGCGAGGCGATGGCCGGCCTCCTGCTCGACGGCGCCTCTCCGCATGTCGATTTGAGGCGGTTCGCGCCCGGCCGGCTGCGGCCCTACGCGCGATGACGGATCGATTTCGGCATTCCCACCCATGACGGAGGACAGGAGACCATGACGGACGACACGGCCACGGCGACGGCACCGCAGACCCATGCCGGCCAGTGCCATTGCGGCACGGTGCGGTTCGAGGCGACGCTGCGCGACGGCTTCCGCTCGATCCTGCGCTGCAACTGTTCCTACTGCCGGATGCGCGGCGCCGTCGTCGCGATGGCGGCGGCGGGCGGCGTCCGCGTGCTGCAGGGCGCAGAGGCGCTGACCAGCTATCGCTTCAACACCAAGACCGCGGAGCATTTCTTCTGCTCGCGCTGCGGGATCTACACCCACCACCAGCGGCGCTCCGACACCAGCCAGTTCGGCGTCAACGTCGCCTGTCTCGAAGGGGTGAGCCCGTTCGACTTCGCCGAGGTGCCGGTGGTCGACGGCGTGAACCATCCCGGCGACACCGGCCAGCCCTCGCGCCTCGCCGGCCGGTTGCGCTTCGTGCCGGAGGGGTGAGGAGCGCGCATGGCCCTCTTGCGCCCCGCCGAGCCGCGCGACCTCGCGGCCATCGCCGCGCTGCAGCGCGACGCGATCCTGGCGCTGGCGGGCGGCGCCTATGGCCAGGCCGGCGTCGAGGCCTGGGCACGCTGGCAGGAGGCGGACGCCGCGACCCTGCTCGACCAGGACGGCGCGTTCCTCGTCGTGCAGGACACGGTGGACGAAACGCTGCTCGCGGTCGGTGGCTGGCGGCCAGACGGCCAGGCGGCGACGCTCGCCTGGGTCCGCGCGGTGTTCGTCGCCCCGCGGGCGGCCCGGCGCGGCGTCGGTCGCCTGACGATGGAAGCGATCGAGCGGAGCTGCCGCGCGTCCGGCCGCCGCGACCTCGCCTTGTCGGCCAGCCTGAACGCCGAGGGCTTCTACGCAAGGCTGGGCTACACGCCCCTGTCGCGCGGCACATGGACGGTCGAGCCTGGCATCGCGCTCGGCTACGTCCGCATGCGCAAGGGCGCGACGGCCTGACGCCGGAAGGACGCTCGTCCTTCGTCCACGAGAGCGAAAACTCTCACGCCCCTCGTTCTTCGCGCCGACACATCTCTTGAGCGCCGCTCCGCACCGAGGCGTCCCACCTCTGCGTTGGTCGCGAAGCTGTATGGACTTGGAGGACCGGCACCGCGGCCCGTTCGCCCGCGCACAGTCGCGGCCGCCTGGGTGGACCGCAGGCCGCACTTTCGGCAAACAGGAGCCATGGACACCGCCCCCGCCTCCACCCCGCCCGAGACCGATCCGACAGCCGTGCCGTGCGTCGCGATGGAGGGGCCGGTGCTGGTGTTCGGCGGGCCGTACAGCAACCTCGAGGCGACGCAGGCGCTGCGGGCGGAGGCGGCGCGGCTCGGCATCGCGGCGGGCAATATCGTCTGCACCGGCGACGTGGTGGCCTATTGCGCCGATCCGGTCGCGACGGTGGCGGAGATCCGTGACTGGGGCGTCCACGTCGTGATGGGCAATTGCGAGGAGTCGCTGGGCTGGAGCCGCGAGGATTGCGGCTGCGGCTTCGAGGAGGGCACCGAATGCGCCGCCCTCTCGGTCGACTGGTACAGCCACGCCGACCGCCGGCTGGGCGAGGACGACCGGCGCTGGATGCGCGGGCTGCCGCGCCGCCTCGACATCGCGGTCGGCGGGCGGCGGCTGGCCGCGATCCACGGCGCGGTCGACGGCATCAACCGCTTCGTCTTCGCCTCGACTCCGTGGGACGACAAGGCGGCGCAGATCGCGGCGACCGGCTGCGACGGCGTGATCGCGGGCCATAGCGGCCTGCCCTTCGTGCAGGAGCAGGACGGGCTGCTGTGGCTGAACAGCGGGGCGCTCGGCATGCCGGCGAACGACGGCACGCGCCGCGTCTGGTACGCGCTGATCGTGCCCGAGGACAGCGGCGCGCTCGACGTGCGCCTCCTCGCGCTCGACTACGATGCCGATGCCGCCGCCGCGAAGATGCGCGCACACGGCCTGCCGGCAGGCTACGCCGACGCGCTGGGCAGCGGCCTGTGGCCGAGCTGCGACGTGCTCCCGCCGCGCGAGCTGGCGGATCGCGGCCGGGAACGCGGCGAACAGGCCCTGCGCTGGCGGGCCCGCCGCGCGGCATGAGCACGGCACGGTCCGGGCAACGCCGGGCTGCGGCCCTGTCCGGCGCGGCGATGCCATAGCGGCGCCAGGCCCGAGGCGCGGGAAGCGCCAGCATCGGGAGCGGACGGACGTGCCACCCCCGAGGCGTCACCGGGAAACGGCAGCGCGGCCCGGCATCGGCAGCGGCGTCGACCCGGCGGGAGGAGCGTCGGAGACCGGCCGTCCTCCGCAGCAAACGGTGCCGGCCGCCCCGCAGAGTGCCAAGCATGAGGCGGCAGCGGAGACTCGGCCGTTCCGCGAGCCGCCAGACAGGAGCCGGCAACGGCCCGGCCTGCGCAGGACGCCGGAAGCTGGCCGCCGTCGGTGGCGGCCGCTCTGCAGGGCATCAAACAGGAGTCGGCAGCGGCGGCCGGCGGGCGTAAGGAAGTCCGAACCCGGTCGTCGCCGGGCGCGGCCGCCACGGGTCGCGGCATATCGTCAAACGACGGCCGGCAGCGCGGGCGATCCGTGCGCGACCGGCCCGCTCATCGGCAGGAAACAGAGACCGTCATGCTGTTCTGGATCGCAAGCGCCGCCGGCGTGCTCGGCGCCTATCTCCTCGGCTCGCTGCCGACCGGCTATCTCGCGGGCCGCATGCTGCGCGGCATCGACATCCGCGAGCACGGCTCGCGCTCGACCGGCGCGACCAACGTGCTGCGCACGCTCGGCAAGGGACCGGCCGTGGCGGTGCTGCTGATCGACGTCGCCAAGGGTGCAGCCGCGGTGCTGCTGGCCCGCCTGTTCTGGCCCTGGCTGGCCGCGCTGCCCGCGATCGCCCCGTCGGCGCCGCCGGAGAGCGCGGACTGGCTGCCCTGGGCGGTCTGCCTCGCCGGCCTCGCCGCGCTGCTCGGCCACAGCCGCTCGGTGTGGCTGGGCTTCACCGGCGGCAAGTCGGCGGCGACGGGGCTCGGCGTGCTGCTCGCGCTCTCGTGGCCGGTCGGCCTCGGCGCGGCGGCGATGTTCCTCGCCGTGCTCGCCATCGTGCGCATCGTCTCGCTGGGCTCGATGACGGCAGCCCTGACCGCCGTCGCGCTCTCCAGCCTGCTGCCCGAGCCGATGCCGTCGCGCCTGCTCGTGATCGCGGGCGCGCTCTACGTCATCTACCTCCACCGCGCCAACATCAGCCGCCTCGTCTCCGGCACCGAACCCCGCATCGGCCGCAGCAGTGCCGACCCGAAGACGGGCTCGCGGGCTTGAGGTTCACGAACGGCGGAGCGCCATCATCCGGCGGCGCCGGTCCGCTCTTGCGTCCTACCCCACCCGCGCGACCGCGTCGGCGATCGCCCTGATCTTCCGTTCGGCCGAGCCGGTGCTGCAGATCGGGTTGTCGGCGAAGGTGGCGAAGCCGCAATCGGGGTGGAAGAGGACGCGGTCGCGGCCGAACAGGGAGATGGCGTGGGCGACCTTGGCCGTCACCTCCTCGACCGGCTCGGCCTCCGCGCATTTCTGGTTCACCACGCCGACGCCGATGCGGGCGTCGTCCGGCAGCGCGCGCAGCAGCTCCATCTCGCCGGCGCGCGGGGTGCACATCTCCAGCAGGTAGGCGCCGACGCGCATCTGCTTCAGCGTGCCGAGCAGCGGGCCGTAATCGCCGCTCAGCGCCACCGATTCGTCGGGCGTCCAGTTTCCGCGGCAGACATGGAGCCCGATCCTTTCGCGCGGCAGGCCGTCGACCACGGCGTTCACCAGGTCGCGCGCGAAGGCGAGCTCGTGCTCGGGGTCTCGCGATTCGGAAAGCGCGCCGCACATGAAGCTCGGCCCGCTCTTGGCGCCGCTGAACACCACCTCCGACAGGACCGGCTCGTCGAACTGGACCAGCGACACGCCGGCATCGAACAGGTCCATCAGCTCGGCGCGCAACGCGGCCACGATGTCGACGGCCAGTTCCTCGCGGTCGTCGTAGGCGCGCTCGTTCAGGCACTCCATCCACATGGTGCGCGTCAGCAGGTACGGGCCGGGCAGCGCGACCTTCAGCGGTTTGGCCGTCAGCGTGCGCAGGAAATCGACCTCGTGGCCGACCAGCGGGCGCGAGCGCGCGATGCGGCCCAGCACAGCCGGGTGGCGCACGTCGGAGGCCGGCACGTCGAGCGCACGCAGCTCGCGCTCGAACTTCTCCGGATCGTCGACCAGCGGCAGCAGGTCGGTGAGCGGGATGAGCTGGCAATTGTCGAGCCGCGTCGCCACGAAGCTGGCGTAGGAATCGCGGCGCTGCTCGCCGTCGGTGACGACGCCAGCCCCCGCCCGCTCCTGCGCGGCGACGGCCAGCCGCACGGCATCGTCGGCCGTCTCGTGGAATGCCGCCTCGTCGAGCCGGCCCTCGACATAGGCATGCATCGCCTCGACCATCCAGCGCGGGCGCGGCCACGAGCCGATGCCCATGACGGAGAGCGGCGGGATCGGCGGCGCGGCGACGGGCGTGGGCGGGGCCGAAGGTGCGGCCGGAGCATGACCATGAGCATGAGGGTGAGCGTCGGCGGAAGAACGCGCGCGCGGCGCGACCGTGGCGGCGGCACCCTGCGCCGCTTGAGGTGCGCCCTGCCCTGCACGTTCCGCGAGCTTGCCCTTGCAGACGAGGAAGCTGCGCTGCTTGCCGACCTTGGTCCACGAGACGAGGTCGTTCGAGGTCAGGCGGCACCAGGCCGGCAAATCCTCGTCGACCGAGATCTCGGTCGAGAGGATCTCCAGCAACTGGCCGCGCGCCATCGGGTCGATGTGCTTGCGGATCAGCAGCAGCAGGCCGTTGCCGCAATCGAGGTCGCCGCCGTCGAAGCTGACGTCGGGGCTCATCTCGTGGCGTTCGCTGGGCTTCATGGCCGGGGTCCCTCCTGTTGCATCGCGATGGGGCCGGCGGCGCCGGCGCGCGCGGCCGAAGGCGTGCCGTAGAGCCGGGCGAACGCCGCCTCGTCGAACCGGTCGACCGGCATGTCGAGGGCGAGCCGGCCCTGCGACAGGCCGACCACGCGGTCGGCATAGGTCCGGGCGAACCCGACCTGGTGCAGGCTGCACACGACCGCCACGCCGTCGCGCCGCGCGATGCCGTGCAGCAGCTCCAGCACGCCGGCGCCGGCCGCGGGATCGAGGCTGGCCACCGGCTCGTCGGCCACGATCAGGTCGGGGCGTTGCGCCATCGCGCGCGCGATCGCCACGCGCTGCTGCTGGCCGCCCGACAGCGTGTCGGCGCGCTGCATGGCCTTGTCGAGCAGGCCGACGCGGTCGAGGCATTCCAGCGCCAGCAGCCGGTCGGCGCGGTCGAAGCGGCGCAGCACGCCGCGCCACGCCGGCACGTGGCCGAGCCGTCCCGCCAGCACGTTGTCGAGTGCGCTGATACGGTTCACCAGGTTGAATTGCTGGAACACAACGGCGACCCTGCGGCGCGCGCGGCCGTGCAGCGTGGCGATGTCCTCGCCGCCGACGCGCACCGTGCCGCCATCGGGCGCCAGCAGGCCGGTGAGGCAGCGGAACAGCGTCGTCTTGCCCGCACCGCTCGGTCCCAGGACGGCGACCAGCTCGCCCGCGCCGACGGAGAAGGTCACGTCCGCGATGGCGGCAAGGCCCGCGAACGACTTGCCCACGCCATCGGCAACGAGGCGCGGCGGCGCGGCCGGCATCGCCTGCCGGCTGGCGGCGGTCGCGCTCATGCCCGCACCAGGCGGCGGCGCAGCCAGCCGGAAAGCTGGTCGAGCGCGGTCACGACGATCAGGATCATGGCGATGATGGTGAAGAGGCGTGGGAAATCGAGCAGGTCCATGCTGTTCTTCAGTTCGAGCCCGATGCCGCCCGCGCCGACCACGCCCAGCACCGTCGAGGCGCGGATGTTGAACTCCCACCAGAACAGCGTGGTCGAGAGCATCACCGGCAGGATGTCGGGCACCAGCGCATAGCAGATCGCGGTGAAGCGGCCGGCGCCGGTGGTGCGCACCGCGTCGAACGGGCCGAGATTCGTGTTCTCGATATGGTCGGCGAAGAACTTGGCGGCACTGCCCCAGGTATGGAGCGCGATGCCGATCACGCCGGCGAACGGCCCCAGCCCGACCGCGGCGACGAACAGCAGCGCGAACACGAACGAGTCGATGCCGCGCAGCGCGTTCAGGAACCAGCGCACCGGATAATAGAGCACCGGCAGCGGCGTGATGTTGCGCGCCGCCACGATGGCAAGCGGGATGGCGAGCAGCGTGGCGAGCGTTGTGCCGAGGGCGGCCATCGCGATCGTCTCGGCGATGCGCTGCGCGAACAGCGGCACCTCGCGCAGGTCGGGCGGCCAGGCCGACGCGATCCAGTGGCCGAGCCTGGGCAGCCCCGTCGCGAGCCGCGCGAGGTCGATCCCGGCGAGGTCCCACGAGACGGCGTAGAAGGCGACGACCAGCGCGCTGACGAGCCAGAAACGGATGCGACGTCCGCCGAAGCCCCTGCCCTCCGACTCCAGCCGCGCCAGCGTGGCCTCGGCCGCGGACGGGCCGGACGCCGGGGTGACGGGCGCTGCGGCGGGCGGCGCTGCGGCCTCGCGCGGGGAAGATATCTGCTGGCTCATGAGGCGGCGTGTCGTGCGAAGAGGAAGCGGTGCAAGAGGGAAGGACCGGCGTCCTGCCGGACCGGCGACGGGCGCGAGCGCGTCGGCCGGCCGGAAGCCGGCGCCGGACCGGGCCGGACAGCGAAGCAGCCGGTGGCCGCGCGCCGCCCGACAGAGCCGGGCGACGCGCGAGGCCTCACGATTTCGGCTTGATCTTGCCGACCGCGATGCCCGCCTTCTCGATCATGTCGTAGGAGGCGTGCGTGGCCGGCACGAAGCCGGTGTAGCGCGCCGGCAGCAGCGTCTTGGCCTGCTCCGGCGTGATCGCGGTCAGGATCTTCTGGACCTGCGGGCCGAGTTCCTTCGCCTGCGCCGCCGGGATAGCGATGGCGTCGTTGGGGAGCGGGTCGGAGGTCCAGACGATCTTGTTCGAGGTCTCCTTGATGCGGCCGGCCGCGATCATGGCGTTGCGCTGGCGGTCGAAGTCGGTGGCGAGGTCGACCTGGCCCGAGCTGACCGCCATCTCGTTGGCCGGGTGCGTCGCGCCCTCGCTGTACTTCCAGAATGTCCTGGGATCGATCTTCCAGACCTCCTTGGCGTAGTAGGTCGGGATCAGCCAGCCCGAGGTCGAGCCGACATCGGCGAACGACATCGACTTGCCCTTCGTGTCGTCGGGGAACTTCGCGACCTGCAGGTCTGGCTTGGCGACGATGATCGCCTGGTAGGTCGGCTTGTCGTCGTACTTCACCGTGGCGACCGCCTGGCAGCCGGTCGCGTTGTTGGCGATGATGTAGCCCCACGGTCCCATCCACGCCACGTCGAGCTGGCCCGAGCCCATGGCGACCGCCATGCCGGCCCAGTCGGTCGTCGCGACGAGATCGTAATCGACGCCAAGCTCCTTCGCGAGATGGGCGAAGACCGGCATATAGGCCTTCCTGGTGTCGTCGGCGCTGGGCATCAGCGGCCCGACGCCGAAGCGCAGCTTCTTCTTCGCCTGCGCCAGGGCCGGCGAGAAGAGCGCCGGGCTCGCGAGCGACGCGGCCGCGATGCCGGTCGTGCCGAGCAGGAAGCGGCGGCGGCTGCCGCCGTTCGATGTGTCTGTCATGTCGGTGCTTTCTTCCTTGCTTCGTGCGGGCTCAGTAGCTGACGCTCGGGCAGGCCTCGCCCATGAACTCGACCAGCTTGGCGCCGCCGACCACGACCGCGCCGTCGACGAGGTTGTTCTCGTCGAGCTTGCGCTTCTTGAAGCAGGGCGAGCAGACATAGATCTGGCCGCCGGCCTCGACGAAGCTCTTCATCAGGTCCTTGAGCGCGGCGAAGCCTTCCTCGTGGATGTCGTCGGCATAGCCCTTCTGCGAAAGGCGCGTGCCCTCGATCGACAGGAAGACGACGGTCTTCTTGTCCGACGCGACGGCGGCATTGGCGACGACGAAGGCGACGGTCGCCTTGTCGGTGTCGTTCTTGGCGTGGGTCAGGCTGACGACGAAGGAACCGGGCATTTCTCTCTCCTGTTTTTGGATGGCCGGGGTTGAAAGGAAGGGGATCGACGGCGGTCTCAGCTCCAGTCGAGCCGCGAGCGGATCCAGAAGCTGCAGCTCGCGGGGTCGTGGGCGACCAGCTCGTTGCGCGTGAGGCGGCACCAGGCCGGGATGTCGTGCGGCGCGGAGATGTCGAGCGCGATCACGCGCAGCAGCCCGCCCGGCATCGCCTTCAGCTTGCGCCGCAGGTCGAGCACCAGCGGCCCGCAGCCGAGATGGCCCGCGTTCCACTCCGCCTCGGCCTGCGGCCAGGCGCGCGCCTCGCCGGCAGCGCGCTCGTTTCCCCCCTGGGGCGTGCGATTTTCCGTGTCCACGTGACCGAGCCGGCCTTCCGTCCGCGACTTGCGACGCCGGCGTCCCGCGCCCGCGCGCCGCCGCCGATCCCCTTGGGAGGAATCGGATCGGGCCGCACGCCGGCATCGGCACGCATCCGCACGACGCGCGCACGCGGCCGTCGCTTTAAAGCAGCGAGACCGGCCATGGCGCACGCCCGGGCGGGCAACGTCCTTGATGGATGTGATCTGGCGCGCTCCGGACCGACGCCCCGCCTCGTGGCGGCATTGGCTCCTCCGGAGCACGGCGTTTCCTCGGTGTCGCTCTGGCGCGCACCCTAGGCAGCGCCCCCCGGAGGGTCAACCGGACGCCGGAAACCGGCACGCCACGCGGAACGGCGCGATGCAGGTATCGAGGCAAACCCGGCCTCGCCTGCCTTTCACCTTATCTAGAGGTGTCTGGCGGGACGAATCCCGCTGCTGCCGCCGGCCCCGCCGGAAGCCACGCCCGCTCCCTCGTCCTTCGCAGGCCGTGCATTCCAAGGCGAGCCTCGGGGACCACCGACTCCCGACCTCTCCGCCGCCGGATCGCCGATTCTATCCGTCTGCCCGCGTCAGGTGCTGGCGCCGCGCGGGCCGCGGGGCTCGCTGCCTTTCAGGTCCTCGTTTTGGCTGCCCGGTATGGCCGCGCCGCCATCGTCGCGCGTCACCCGAGGGTTCGGCTTGTCGCGCTCCTGCTGCTGCGAGGGCGAACCGCCGGCACCGGGATTGAGGCGTTCGTATTCCTTCTCGGGCGGCAGGTCGCTGCCGACGTCCGGCGCCGGGCCGGTACGCTGCACGGTGGCGGGCGGGACAGGACGGTCGTCGGTCTTCGGGGGCATGTACCTCTCCTCGTGGGGCCTCGTCTCGCTGGGCCGGCGCGCGGCGATCACCAGGCCTGCGAGGGCGGCGGCGGACGGCGCGGACGTTCGGGCGGGCCGGCCAGCCGCTCCAGTGCCTCGCACACGGCGTCGTCGAGATCGATGACGGTGCGGTTGGCATCGTCGGGGGCGTCGGACGCCTCGCCGCGCAGGGCCAAAACGAAGGCTTGCGCATCCTCGCCGCGCGCGAAGGCGCAGTGCAGTTCCTCGCAGCCGCTCATGCGATAGATGGTGAGGTTGTAGCCCTGGGCGCCGCTGCGTTTCAGCGCGCGCCGCGCGGCATTCTGAACGACCCGCAGGGGCACGAGGTCGGACGTCTCGGGCGGGATGCGCAAGACGACCTGCCGCGCGTGCGGGTGGGCATCGATGAATTCGCTCCAGATCTCACGGGTCATGGGTTGCTCCCCTTTGTCGTGGTCGGACGAAGCGCCCGCGAGGGTGGCGGGCCGGTCGGGCCTATGGCTGGCCCGTGCGATGCGGATGCAATGATCACGGCCGTGTGAAGTTCCTTGCCGACAGGGAACTTTTCCGGACTTGGCGCACGGCGCGCGAAGATGCTGCGCCCTTCTGGCGCCTGCCGGTGCAACCATCCGCCTCTGTCGGCCTTGGCCGAGCGACGGCGGCGCGGCACCGACGCGATCCTGCGCGATCCCCGACCGCCCTGTGGCCCCCCCCGAAGCAGGCCGGGCCAGGAAGATAGCAAGGGAGACAGATGGAAGGGCGCGACCTCCGAAGCGACACCACCCGCCAGTCTCCCGCGCCGGACACCGCGGCCAGCGCGGCGACGCCGGGTCGTGGCAGCGCGCCGGCGGCGCCCGCGGGCGATCCGCCGGTCGGGAAGAGGCGCCGCCGGCTGGTGCTGGCCGCCCTCGCGGCGCTGGCCCTGCTGGTGGGTTTCGTGCTGGCCGGCGCCGGCCACGGGCTGTTCGGCGACCGGAGCGCCTACGATCCCGGACAGGGCCTGACCGCGCCGGACGCACCGCGCGGTGGGCCCGGAACCCCCACCCTCCCCTTCGACCGGAAAGGACCGACATGACCACCGACCGGATGCTCGCGACCCACCCCGCTTTCCATCGCAATGGCGGCGCCCCGGCCGGACTCGCCCAGGCCATCGACGCCTGCCGCGCCTGTGCCACGACCTGCCTCGCCTGCGCCGACGCCTGCCTCGCCGAGGCGAGCCCGTCGGAGATGGCGCCCTGCATCCGGCTCGACCTCGACTGCGCGGCGATCTGCGACGCCACCGCCGCGATCCTCCTGCGCGGCGCCGACAGCGCGCTCTCGCAACGTACGATAGAGACCTGCCTCGCCTTCTGCCGGGCCTGCGCGGCCGAATGCGAGCGGCATGCCGGCGCGCACGATCACTGCCGACTCTGCGCCGAGACCTGCCGCACCTGTGCCGATGCGTGCGAATCGCTGCTGCAGAGCCAGGCCTTCGTACGGCGCGACGCTGCCTGATCTGCAATTGACCGGCGGCCGCCGGGTTCTAGCGATCGCGGCGGTTGCTGGCGAAGAGCAGCGCCATCAACCCGATGCCGAGCGCCAGTGTCGCGACGATGCCCAGCGCCATGGCGACGTAGCCGTGGCCCGAAACCTCGGCGGTCTGCACGTCGTCGCCGGCGATGTTCCAGCCGCTCACCGCGAAGTAGATGCCGAACAGCAGCAGGCCAAGCAGCACGAAGATCAGCAAGCCGGTGCGCAGTCCCATCCAGGCCTCCCCCTCCATTCGCGTCCAGGTCGATTCCAGCCCGACAAAAAGCGGCCCGTCCCGGATCGCTCCAGGCCCGGGCCAGTTGCGCTTTCGCGTGCCCTCCGTGAGCGGGCACCATCGCAATGACGACTTCCCGCACAGGTTGCCGGAAATCTTTGGGTGCCGCAGGGCGCCGCTCGACGCACGACTCCTTCAGCTCGCCGTGCCCGCCAGCAGGGCGGTCGCGTCGGCCGGCTCGCCCGCCAGCTCGTCGAACGCAAGCACGCGGGGCGCCGAGACGCCGGCAAGCCGCCCGAGATCGAAGCGCGTGTAGTTCAGGCTGGCATGGTCGCGGACGAAGAACAGCTTGCGGTCGAGATCGGCCAGGCTGGTCCACGACGTGAACTCGGTCGCGTAGGCACTGCCCTTGCCGGCGTCGAGACCGGCGACCTCGAGATGGCTGCCTCCGTCCCCACCAGCGCCTTCGGGGAGGTCGATCGTGACGCCGCGGGGACGGTCGAAATTGTTGAGGATGTGGGCAAGCGCCAGCACCGCGGCGTCGGGCGTCGCCGCCTTCTCCGCGAATTGCGCATAGAAGGCCGCCCGGACGAACCGCCCCACCGACGTGTTGGACGCCGGCAGGCCCGCGGTGGCGATGCCGGAATCGGGCTGTCGTGCCTTGTAGCTGCCGAAGGTCGCGGTGGCCGCGTCGACGTTGCCGAGGAAGGTATAGTTGTCGAGATTGGTGAGGTGCCACGGGAAGGCCGGCCCGTTGGTCATCACGCCCACCGGATTGTCGTGCACCGACATGCGGCCGCGGTGGAATTCGATCACGAGCGCCGCGCCCGACGCGTCGTGGACCACGTAGTGGAACGGCGACTCGATACCTCCCAGCAGGGCGAGCGGCTGCACCATCACCGGCTGGTCGGCGAGTGCCGCCTTGACCTCGGCGACGGCGGAGAACTGGCCGAGCACCCAGGCACCGAGGTCGGAGGCACCGAGCACGGCTTTCGTGACCTCGGCGCCGCGAGGGCCGCCGCCCGCGGCGGGATAGGAAAGCAGGCTGAAGGTGAGCCCGGCCTCATTCAGCCCTTCGAGGATCTTGAGGTCGGCGATGCCGAGGGGAGTCGCCGCGGTCGGCACGCGGCACGGCATGGCGATCGCGAACGCACCGTGCCGCGAGCGGAACGTCAGCGGCGTCTCGCCCGCCACTTCCGACGTCACGCCGAATCCGGCGGGGAACCAGACGATCCGGTACGGCAGGTCCATCGTCAGTTCGAGCGTGCGGCCGAAATAGACCTTGCCGGCGGAATCGCGATAGCTGAGCGACGTACACATGAGCCTATCGTCTCCTTCGGGGGCCAGCCGGACGCAAAGGGCCACCCGCTTCCCATACCATCCCCGATGGGCGGCCCGGTTGATCCCGCGAGCGGCCGCACAGGCCGGCGCGCGGCGCGGCGGTGCCGGCCCCGATCAGCCCAGCGCGGAGAGCCAGCCGTCGGCGGCGCCGCGGACCGGCGGGAGGGCGATGGGCGTCGGCTCGGGCTTGTCGCCCCGGCACTGCGCCTCCAAAGCTCCGATCATCGACCACAAGCCGCCGGCGCGCCGGTAGAGTGCCTGCAGCCGCTCGCGCGCGCCCCCGTCGGTCGGGTTGCGCCGCATCTCGGCTTCGGCGGCGAACGCCACCTCGCGCATGTCCTCCAGCTCGTCGAGCAGGAATTCGATCCGGCTCTCCAGCCTCCGCCTCTCGTTGTCCATGTCCGAACGCTGCCCCCATCGTTCGCAACCGGCTGGTTGCGACGCGGGAGTAGCAGGAAGCGCGCCAGAAACGCCATATCCTCGTGGCGCGACACTGTGGACCGGGGCGCGGCATCTGCGGGATCGGCACGCGGACGTCGGCGTCGCCCGCCTTCACAGGAAAGGGAGTGCCCGGGGCGGCAAACGCCTTCCTGGACACTCCCCTGCGGGCGACAGGCTTCCGCCCGTCGCCTCTAACCTGCCGCGGCGACGGCCGCGACGGCCTCCGGCCGGCTAGCGGCGTTCCCAGCCGCGGCGCGACGCTTCCGAATGACCGCGCGAATCGCCGAACCAGCCACCGCGACCGTGGCCGCGGCCGTCGTCGTCGTCCCGCGAGCGGCTGCCGGAAGACCGGCGATCGTCGTCGTAGCGGCCGCGCGTCGAGCGCCGGTCGTCGTCGTCGTCGCGCATGCGCGCAGCCCGCGAATGGCCCTCCGAATCGCCGTACCAGCCGCTCGGACCGTGGCGCGGGTTATCCCAGCCGCGGCGCGATGCCTCGGCGTGGCCGCGGGAATCGCCGTACCAGCCGCTCGGGCCGTGGCGTGGGTTGTCCCAGCCGCGGCGCGACGCCTCGGAATGGCCTTCGGAATCGCCGAACCAGCCGCCCCGGCCATGGCCGCGCCCATCGTCGTCGTCGTCGTAGCGGCGGTCGTCGCCGCGCGAGGAGGAGCGGCGTCCGCGATCGTCGTCGTCGTCGCGGCTGCGCGCGGCGCGGGAGTGTCCCTCGGAATCGCCGAACCAGCCACCCCGGCCGTGGCCGCGGCCATCGTCGTCGTCATAGCGCCGGTCGTCGCCGCGCGAGGAGGAGCGGCGCCCGCGATCGTCGTCGTCGTCGCGGCTGCGCGCGGCGCGGGAGTGTCCTTCGGAATCGCCGAACCAGCCGCCCCGGCCACGGCCGCGGCCGCCCCGATCGTCGTCGTCGTCCCGGAAACGTCCGCGTTCGTCGCGTTCGTCGTACCTGGCCATGTCGTTCTCCTTGCCTGTGGTGAGTGAAATGGCGCGACTAGGCATCAACTCTCCCGCGCGCCCCTGGAGAGCCTGCTTGCGTTCGGTCAGGCGTTGCGCGAGGTCGTCGGTGGCGACGCCTCCCGTCACGGCCTGGGCGAAGATGCCGTCCTGCGGCTTCTCCTCCTCCTCGACGTGGTGGCGGATCTGCTCCTCCAGCACCGAAACTTTCGCGTCGCGCCAGGGATCGTCCGCCTCGACCTGCTGCTGCAGGTCGGTAATGAGCTGCTTGACCGTGTCGTGCTCGACCTGCGCGGTGTCGAGACTCTCGTCCGTGTCGAAGG
>VFQP010001856.1_pt1 | contig 51605 bp, 36 predicted proteins | sample 3512351 | NCBI WGS metagenome assembly VFQP01 (sample SAMN10412372, study PRJNA504923) | tailings metagenome | isolation source: Relicate 1 Philex TSF1 revegetated site | place: Philippines: Tuba, Benguet | collected 2017-08-29 | reverse complement strand
GTATGTGGGTGATGTGTGGTGTGTGTGGGTGTGTATGTGTGTGTGTGTATGTGTATGTGGTGTGGGTGTGGGTGATGTGTCAGTGTATGTGTGTGGGTGTATGTGTATATATGTGGATGGGCATTCAAGGCAAGTACACAAGTATAAATGAGGATGAGCATGACTGTACATAGCATAATGACTGTACATGATGATGGTGGTGTGTGTTACCTACAGTCAACAACATGGGTGGGGCCCTTGACCATGGTCAACGCATGGTCAACGCAGCATACCTTCAGTGCACACAGCAAGGAGGTCATACCCAAGGATATCTGACGCCTTGTCAAACAATTCCTTGGCTGCTGGCAACTCTGCACACAAATCCTATTGATAATGGGGATGAGGAGGAGGAGGAGGAGCATGAGGATGTTGTTGATGTTGTTAATGTTGTTGTTGATGATGATGTTGTTGATGATGGTGGTGGTGATGGTGATGGTGATGATGGTGGTGATGATGGTGGCGATGGTGGTTGTGATGACATACACTGGGGTGTATGTATATGTACACTGTGCACAACAACAAAAACACGAGATGCGAGTCCATCATCATCACGGATGCTCCCGACAACACACCTTGGCCATGCCAACCGATTGTGCACCCTGCCCAGGGAAGAGGAATGCTTTCTTGGCTGTGTAGTTGGCAAACTTGGCATCAGCAGCAGTCTGTGTGGTCAGGGGGATGTGTTGAGGTGCTTGTGCAAGAGCATGGGGGGACACGTATCAGTGCACAAGGACAACCACGTCGAATATCAACAACATCAACCCACCCCGGTGGACATGCATGTTGATGGGTGCACATGATGAGTGCACAGCACCTACCGTTTCCACTGCAGCGGTTGCCTTCACCCTGAGGCACATGCTGCGTGTTGATCTGGGTGCCCTGTGTAGGAGATTTGCAAAACACGTGCAACGACCTGTCTATGTAGATCCATAGACTGCAACATCGTCCCGCTAGCTTGTTGAAGCGGCGCACCTGCAGATCGTCTTGCCCACAACGCTTTGCATGTGTGTGGTCATAGCCATGGCTGCGATGTTTGCTGTGTAAACCTCAACGGGATAGTCTTGCAATTCGCTGTGTAGTGTAAACAATTCTGTATAAACAATCGTGACGCAATATTACTACAAGTTGAAATCATCAAGTCCAGCTTGACCATGAAACACTAGCGGTTGTCAAAGCACACTACAAAACATCACCATAGAATACACACTCGCAACATCATATGACACAGCATTACATTGGGCGTTATGATGGATCACCCTCAATGTTGGCTTGTGCTGCAGCGGCTGCAAACATTTGCTGCTGCAATGCTATTTGCTCCTCTTCAGTCATGCCAGCCTCCTCCGCTCCCGTCTTGCGATTGGATAATCGTGATTGTGCTGTGGGAGTGGTGAATATAGACCGTTGGCACACATGCATCTCCAAATGCACCTACCAATACACCTACAAATGCACACCATGCACACCTATAAATGCACACCTACACACCTGCTTGTTCTATTTTCCATTGGTCGTGCGCTGCTTTGACTGCTTCTATGAATTCATCAAACCCCAAGTCCTCCATGGCACGAATGATGTGGTCTGGCATGATGGTTGATTTCTTTTCATTGGTGGAGATTTCGTTGGCCTCTGATGATATTGCTTGTACATACTCGGTGCAGCATCGAAACAGCATGTCAGTGGCTTCTGTTGATGCACGCATGTCTTCTGGTAGGTATTCCTTGATGAGCTTTTGAATGGTGGCTGTGTATGTTTTTTTTTTGGAGGGGTGAACGGGCAATGTCGGGTGTGCACATGTGGGTGTTGTTGCTGGTCACGTACATTTTGGTAAATTGACTTCATCATCAGCCATTGCTATTGACAAGGTTGGTGCAAGGTTGGGTGACCAATGGGGCACTACAGGCCTAACAAAAGCTGTTGATGCTTCAAACACATCTTGTCCACCTCGGCCGTGTTATGTTGTCGCCTTATTCAGTTGAGCTGTTGTTGCTGTTTGTAAATGACGTACGCTGCGTATGGCTGTGGTGCAGATATATGATCAATGACTTCTGCAGAGAGTACTAACACTGCAACATTGACAACAAATACCCCCCCCCCTTTTGAAACAAAGCACACAAAAACACCATTGCGATCATCAACATCAAGGAACCATCAACAAGCAGTGTTGACGAAACCCAGATCCACGACCATCATCAAGGCTGATGTCCATTTTTGGGTATCCTGGCCCCAACAGTGACCTGTTCATTGCAGCAATCACTGTGCTGTTGCTCTTTCCAGCCGCTATAGTAATCAACCGCATCGCCTCCCTGTTCATCGCCTCCAAACGCAAGCAAACCTAGAGATGCTGTCACAATTTTTCATTCTGAGCCCAAGAGGCGACACCATTATCATCAAAGACTTTCTAGGCAACGTCTCAAAGGTATTGGGTTGTTGGGGACGTGTGTGTGCGCACATCGCACCCATCTTCATCACACATCCTTGGACGCCCCCCACCAAAGCAGAGCGCACCAGAAGTCTTTTTCCGCAAATTCAAGTTTTGGGATGGAGGGGAACAGGATGCACCCCCTGTGTTTCTTGTAGAGGGCACCACCTACTTGCACACACGTGATGGCGGGTTGCATGTGGTCGCCACTACCCGAGAAAACGTGTCCCCCTCCCTTGTGTTGGAGCTCCTCAAACGCATTGGCAGCATCATTCGGGTAACTGATTGTTTTGGGCAATGGATGATAGACCAACGATATTCACAACCCACCATCCCACCATTCATCCCACATATTCATCATCATCAGGATTACTGTGGCATCCTGAGTGAGGAAGCAGTACGTAAAAACTTTGTGTTGGTGTATGAGCTGTTGGACGAGGTTGTTGACTATGGTTTTCCACAAAGCTCTTCTAGTGATGCACTCAAGGAATTTGTGCTCAATGAGCCTGTGCTCATCCGACCCACGGTATTTGATGGGGGGGTGTTGATGTGAGTGAATGTGTACAAGTAATGACATGTAGGCTGATGTGGTGATATTGATGACGTATGTGTTTTATGTTTGTATGTGGGTCTAGGATAATGCAGGTGAAGTTGATTATTCCCCGCACACCACAACACACCACAACACCCCCGCACCCCACTCCACCAACACAGAGCTTGATGCGCAAAGGGTTGTTTCAAGTTGGTCGTGGTCCCACCGGTATCATCAAGAGTGTGCTCGACACTAATCGCACCAGTGGACCACGGCGGGATGAGATCTTTGTGGACATTGTGGAAAAACTCACCTGCACGTTTAATTCCAGTGGGTACCTGCAATCAGCCCAAATTGATGGTGCTATACAGGTGTGTGTGTGTTTTTGTGGGTGTGGGGGAATGGTGGAGTGTGTAGCAGATACACCCAGAAATGTGCACTCACCATTCAACACCATCGTACATGCACGCACCCAAGAATCACACCCAAGAATTCTTTCCAGACCATTCCACTCCCTCCACACAACATACCCCCACACACAAATACCCCTCCACACAAAACACCCCCCCCCCAAAATACAGGTCAAGTCATACCTCACAGGCAACCCAGCCATCCGCATTGCCCTCAACGATGATCTTGCCATTGGTCGACGAGAGGGTCCCGTGGGGGGCTATGGCTATTCCTCAGGCCCTGACATTGTCATGCTGGATGATGCCAACTTTCATGAGAGTGTGCAAATGGATCGTTTTGACAGTGAACACATCTTGGAGCTCACACCGCCAGATGGGGAGTTTGCGCTGATGAATTATAGGAGCACGTATGAACTCAAGCCACCGTATAGGGTGTTTACGACACTGGAGGAGGACCCTGATACACCATTCAAGGTATGTGGTTGTATTGGAAAAGTGGATGGGTGGTTGGGGATGTGTAGGATGTAGGGTGTTCATCGTGCAGGTGAAGATAGGAATGTGTCACAACATGTGCACCAAAATAATAACACCATCAACAGGCATTGTTGCACATTACGGTGCGTGCTGATTACCCTGCAGATCGGAGTGCATCGTCGTTTGAGATGGTCATCCCCATGCCCAAGGCTGTGCAGCGGTTGAGTGCGGATATTGAGCCAAATAAAAAGACGGCACCATTGCAACGATGGGATTGGGATGAAAAGAGACATCAGTTGGTCTGGAAGTTTAGCAAGATGCCCGGGGCCATGGAGTACAATTTGCGGGTATGGGTTGTTTTATTGGGTGTGTCTTTCATCTCTTTGACGTATAATTGATACACACCTCATATCACAACCATCCCTCATTCAGGTGCGATTAACGCTCAAGGACACATACACACCAGCCATCCGCAAGGATATCGGGCCCGTCAGCTGTGACTTTACCATCCCCATGCTCTGCGCAAGCAGGCTCACTGTCAAATACTTGCAGATCCTCAAAGATGACAAAAACAACCCATACCGATGGGTGCGCTACATTGTGATGTCCAATAGCTATGTGTTCAGGCTGTGATGCTGTGATGTGTAACATAACGGGTCCAATCCAAAACCATGCATGTTGGTTTTCATCACAAATATATTTGTATATATAGCAGTGTGCTGTATATTATTTAATATATCAGCTCCCAATAAAGCCATACGCCTCAACCGAGCATAAGACGAACATAAACCTGCGTCGAGTGTCGGAGGATGTAGTTCAAGCTCTGAACAACGTCCACTGCACATAGCAGCTTGTTTCCGCAATCAAACCGTGCAATATCAGCTAAAAGAACCATACTACGGCTTGTGACGTGCAGAAATCAGCACCACACATATGGATTGCTCAACTGACATTGATTGGTTTGCTTTGCCCTCCCCTGTTTGGTATAAGATTCTCTCTTCTCTTTCAGTGTCTGATGTGGTGACCTTTAGCGCATCATCCAACAATGCCTACACACTCACACTCGACGACTTGGGTGTATGGAAGCAGAGGTGCATCGACGCAGGCTTTCGAGAGATGCTCAACGCACCTGTACCCTCCTACTATATGCTGTTTAAAAGGTTTCTCTACCGTTACGGCTCCCTCATTGGTACGGGTGTATCTGTCTGTACATGCCTGACCGTGTATGCAGCAGGAGCGTTGTAGACCCCGTTCCCTCTTCAATATATATATACCAATATCACCCCGTTCCCCACCCCACCCCCTCACACCCCCTTCACCAGGCAAGTGGCGTACAGACATCAATGGAATTGGCGCCATCCTCCTCATCACCCTCGATGGCCCTCGTGTTGTTGCAAGCTCAGTCCAGCCCAGCACCACCACAGCAGCAGACAACGAGTCGTACAAGCTGCGCCCATTTTTTGAGGTGGTCTTTGCAGATGATGGGAGTGTGAAGATCCATTGCAAGCATTTCAGTGTTGATTGGACCTCTCATGATAGGGATGCGGCCTCTTCATCGGATTGCACTGGTGGTTGTGCACATGCAGCGGCATTAGAATGGGGTGTTGCTGGGGGGAGTAGCAATGGTGTTTGCAAGGATGGGTGTGGTGCTGGTTGTGGTAGCACAGAAAAGGAGGATGGGGAACAACAGCATGAGGATGGGGGTAAGTTTACATATTGTTGCCACCAGGGTTGCAGGCATGACCTACAGGAGCTACACACTCGCCTTGTGACTGCTGCAGGTGTGTGTGTGTGTGTGTGTGTGTGTGTGTGTGGTGGGGAATATGATGGTGTCAGCGGTGATGGTGCTTGATAATGGGATGGAGGCATTCTCCACGACACATCTCTCTCTCTCTCTCTCTCTCTCTCTCTCTCTCTCTCTATATATATATATATATATATATAAATATATACCTTGTTGTTGCATACACACGCACACCTCACAGATACGAATGGCAGCGCAGCACGTCGCCGAAGTGCCCACCTCATGCAATCTGCACGCTATCTCTGTGCACGAAGCCCATCCCAACCTCGCGTCACCTTTTCCCGCTTTTCCCCCCCCAGCACCACCACCCACCCCCTTGCCGGCCTGTGGCGTGGTGGCTATGGTGATGCGGGCATTGAGCTCATCACCCTCCACCCCACTCCCCTCGTACAACACCATCAACCATTCATCAAACTCACAGCACACAAGGCAACAGGGGATGTCAATGTACCAGCAGGACAGGTGTCCTTTTGGTTTCAACTGCCAGCCCACCTGGGAGACACGATTGTACACGACCCGGAACCTTCCACACAGCAGCCGTTTCTGCTGCCTGTGCCTACCACCAGGGGTGGGCGAGTGGAGGTGGATGTGCAGGCGTGTATAGGGGGGGAGGTGCCACATTGGGAGGTGGCCCGGGGCAGGGGGAAGGGGGTCGTGGCCCTGCCTGGGTTTTCGAGCCCCGAGTGGGTGGATGTGGAGGTGGTGGTGTATAATGCAAATAGTTTTGGGGTGTGGTGGCCATCCATGGATTACTTGCAGTTATTTTCAAGGTTGGTGCTGGGGTAACGGAGGAGGAGGTGGTGATGATGGGAAAAGGGTGTGTCGTGGACCATCACATGGACTGTTTTCATAGATGTTTGTGAGTCATGTTTGTGTTTTCATAGGTGTTTGTGAGCCACCATGTAGATCAAGCGTGTGTAGTTCTTTTTCCTTTTTGCTCAAATGTCTGCGCAAGCCTGTACCATCATGTATATCAAACACATACTCCCTACAGTTGCACACCGTGTTAATCAATGTGTAACAAGTAATAACAATCACATGCTGTTTCGTCAATCAATCAAAAATCACACACGCTCCCCTCGCATTTCTTTATTTCCCATTGTTTCCTGCTGCTGGTGGTCCCCTGGCACCTGTTCAATCCCCTCTCCTCCCTCTCCCCCTTCCCCCACTCCTTCCTCCTCCACTTCCCGTGTCTTCACCAACAGCATGCGATACACACGCAACCCCTGCTCCAATGAATGAATCTCCCGCTCTGTCTGCAACCCCAACGGGTTTTCAAACAGCCATCCCGCTTTTGCCCACTCAGACCGACCCTCCTTGACAGCAAGCTCATCATCAAATTCATAAAAGGATGCATTTGTATCATAATGCAAATCTGCTGGGGTCAATACACCGCCTGCATGGGTCTCAAATTCCTCTCGCATGTTGACCGCCACATCTTTGACATCGGATTGGATGAGGATGTGACCACCGACAGCAAGTTTGCGTACCAGGGGTTTGATGAGGGAGGATTGTACCATGCGTCGCTTGTGGTGACGCTTTTTAAATTGCGGATCGGGATACTGTGTTGTGTTGTTAGGGGGGGTGCACGATGATCATCCTCATCAACACCCTCTTTGTTCCCCACCACCATCACTACCTGAATAGTCACCAGTTCCAATCTCAATGGGCAGTTGGAAAATATAGGCTCAAGGCTGATGGTGGCATTGGCATGGTGAAAGTGCACTTTGCCAGGACACACACGCTGCACCCACAGATTGCCGCGCTCGATGAGGGGCTCCCTGATGTCCAGCCCGAGCATGTTGTGCTGTTGCATTCGCGTGGCAAGGGCAATCAAAAAGCGACCATAGCCACAGCCAATGTCGAGCACCAGGGGTAAGGTGGGGTCGCTGTACACAGCGTGCCAGTCGGGTGGCTGGGCGGGGATTTGCAGTTTGCGTGTGAGGGGATTGCTGTGCTGTCGTACACGTGCTGTTTTCAGGCCCTCTGCCACGAGTCCAAAATCAATATCGCCATAATGACTGTGTTTGACGGGTGTATACCGTTGAGTTTTGGCAAATCGAGTGATGCTCAACGACGCCCACCACTGCCACGTACCCTTTAAAATGCCGATCTGACGCTGTTATACGTGCTTTGACTACTGGAGCAGATCTTGGCGGCCGTACTGGTCGTGTTGTCATGTGTTTAGGACGCAGCAGGGTGGTCAAACATTGGCATGGTGCTATGAGTTTGCTGCTGTGTGACAGCACACCTGCACGACACAACATGTTGTGGGCTATTTGTGTTGTGTGAATGAAACGTGAATGAACAATGAAATGCAAATCAGTGTTACCATGTCATAAAAAACTCAACACACAACACCCCCTCCTCACGCAAACAGCTCCTTGGTCACATTCACAATATTGGTGACCTGAGGAAAGGACAGCTTTTCAAGCTGCTCTGCGTATGGTGTGGGGATCTCTGCGCCAGTCACACGCTTTGGTGGCGCATCGAGATCATCAAAGCATTCCTCATTCACCAATGTCACAATCTCACTGGTGACGCCACACTGTGGCCACCCTTCCTCCACAGCAACCACACGATGTGTCTTGCGCACTGATGCTGCAATGGTTTCACGATCGAGTGGCTTTATTGTACGCAGGTTGACCACCTGGGGGATGTGTGTTGATGCGGGATGTGTATGCTGGTGATGGTTTTGTATTTTCAAACACACAAACAGAAACACATCCCATGCATCCTCTTTACAACCACAAAGAAGACCCACCCACACCCACACCCACCCTCCACAACCCCATATACCTCTGCATTGATCCCCTCTTTAGCCAGCTGCTCTGCTGCCTGCAAGCAGTGCCCCACCATACGCCCAAAGGCAATCAACGTCACATCCGTCCCCTCTCGCTGCACCTTGGCCTTGCCAATAGGTACTGTGAAGTCCTTGTCCAACACAGCATCACTCACTGGGAAGGCCTCACCATATAAGATTTCGTTTTCCAAAAACACCACGGGGTCGTCATCCCGGATGGCAGCCTTCAGGAGGCCACGTGCATCTTCACTGTCATAGGGTGCCAATACCTGATTGGGGTGTGTGTGTGTGTGATGATGGTGGGTATGGTGATGGTGGTGATCATGGTGGGTGTGTGACGATGGTGGTGTTGTGGGTACAACATGGTGGGTTGCACATCCCACCGTCGTCACCCCCCGCATCCCCCCTCACTCAACACACCTTGAGACCAGGTACGGAACTATACCATGCTGCAAAGCACTGTGAATGCTGTGCACCAACACCAGCAGCAGCCCCATTGGGCCCTCGAAACACAATGGGGCAAGGGATCTGCCCTGCAGACATGTAGTATGTTTTCGCTGCACTGTTGACCACTTGGTCAATGGCTTGCATGGAGAAATTGAACGTCATGAATTCCACAATGGGACGCAGACCTGCAAATGCAGCACCCACACCAATGCCAGTGAAGCCAGCCTGATGGGATGGGATGCCATGTGTTTTTTACAACACACCAATAGTATGTACTTTGTGAGTATGTTCAAGCACATGCTGGACATGCATGCTCACTTTCTATATATATTCATGCACACAGCCATACATACCTCTGTGATGGGGGTGTCTCGCACTCTATCATGCCCATACTTTTGCAACAACCCCCTTGTAATCTGTGATGAATGAAATGTACAGAGGTATATGCACATGTAGCTGCTCATACTCATCACGCATGTGTAGTGCAATACAGGTAATATGCAACACAGCACAGTCATTGTCTTCAGACTACACCCCCCCCACACCCCCCACACCTTGTATGCGCCCTGGTATTCCCCCACCTCCTCGCCCATCACAAACACATCCTTGTCACGTGCCATCTCCTCATCCATGGCAGAGTTGAGGGCATCACGAACAGTCAGCTGTGGAAGAGGGGTATGGATGCAGGTATACGTACAAGGGGTAGTACACACAGGTCGAATAGGGTTTGGCCACCACCATATGCAGGAGTATGCAGCAGTACATTGTAATTGCTTCAACCAGCATCTACAATTGATAATCCATCCATAGGTGTGCACGGGCGTACCTCTTGCGTAGCAAAAGCCCTGGTGGCCATCAGCCCCATCGTCTGCATGTATCCCAACGTAGCGTGTAGATGACATCGTTTGCAATGCACAATGTGTATTGATGGTGTAACAATGCAGCATACCTGATGATGTTTGATCCAACACGATCTCAGCTGCGAGAGTGCCCTCATCCTGTGACGATTTTAGGTTTCCCAGCAGCTACCTCCTGCACTCGATGTGTATTCTAAACTGCTACTGGATAGCTGAATTACAGTGGTGGGAGTATTTATTTGCCAAAAAGGTGGATTCACAAACTAAAACATTGTATGCATGGGAGCTTTGCTTGAAGCTCACCTCACTCATCATCAGAGGAGTCTATCACAACACGCTTGGCACCTGTAGTGTTTAAACAGATGTTGTTGATGTGCACCACGGGCACCCACAGGTGTGTTGGATGCTGTATAATACACTACAGCGTACCTGGCTTGCGTTGTTTGGGCTGCTCAGGGCTCTCACTCATCTCCTCACCACTAGAAGCATCCTCCTCACTCTCCATGTGAGGCGTACCCTTGTTTCCAGCCACTCCATCACCCTTGCTGATGCTGGAGGGTGCCTTGGACTTTTTCTTGCTACTGCTTGGTGGTGCTCGAGGTGATTTTGAGGATGGTTTTGCCTTGGCTGTTTTTTTGCTGCTGCTTTTTCGGGTGGTTGCTGCCTTGCCTGGCTTTTGTGCCTTTGCTGGTGTTGTTTCCTTCTTCTTTTTTTCTGTGACCATGTCCTCTGCATCTTCATCATCAGTGCCCTCATGTGCGCTCTCCTCCTGCGCACTCCCTGCTCCACTATCATTATCACTATTGCCGTCATCCTCGCTATCATCATCATCATCGTCGTCGTCGTCGTCATTATCACTATCCTCATCAGATGTTGAAGATGCTGCCATTTTCCTGTTTTTTTTGGGGGGGTATCATGCGTGTTCTTGTACCATGTGTGTTCTTGTTTCCTGTATGTTCTTGTACCATGTGCGTTCTTGTACCATGTGTGTTTCACATGCATGTGCTTCACCACCCTCACAACCCCCATCACCCTCACAACCCCCATCACCCTACTTGTAGTCAACAGGTGCTGCAGCAGTACGGCGTCGCCTGCCTGGTTCCGTGATGATGTTATCCATGTCAATTCCTTCCAACTCCCGCTCCTTGGTTAGCTTTGATTTGACAGACTGTGTGGGGAGTGAAGGTGACATAGTGTGTGAGGTGTGTGAGAGGAGTGTGAGGTGTGTGAGAGGAGTGTAAGGTGTGTGTGAGGAGTGTGAGGTGTGTGTAGGTGAAAGATTGTGAGGTGTGTATACACACACACACACTCAACATCTCCCTACCGCAATTTCTCGAGCCCCTGATGTACGACTGAGACCATGTTTACCAAGCAAGCTCTCCAGTTCATGTACAAGCTCTGTTGTGTCAGATGCACGCTTGTACAAGGCAGGAGGGATCCTGGTGTGGAGCGTGTTGGTGAGTGTTGGTGAAACAGCAACGCGTGTGGTTGTGAGGGGCACAGGTACATGTGTATATGCATCCAAAAGGACATGTAACCACATGCTCACAGCACACACATACGTTATGGTGGCATCCTTGCACATGTCTTTGAGTTTCTGCACTGCAGAGTCTGTCGCAGCTGTGATGAATGCATGGATGTGTGGAGCGTGTTATGAATGCAACACCTACCACCTCGGGCACCCAGCACCGATGATCTACTACTACCTGGCTTGCTCTTGGGCTTTTTGGTGTCATCAGCCTTGCTTTTGGGCTTTTTACCATCAGCAACCTTGCTCTTTTTTGTAGATGGGGAGGTGTTTTCCTCGTCCCCTGCTGCCCGCTTCTTCTCTGCCCGCTTTTCAGCCCATTTTACAATCTGATGGGTGTGTATGGACAGGTGTGGTGAGGTGTGGGTATCATCACTGCAGAGTCCACCACCACAGAGTCCACCACACGTACCTTGTCTATGGTGTCGCTGATCAATGCCTTGTGTTCTTTGACTTGAGCTTCATCGATGCTGAGTTCCTGCGCAATGTCTTGTTTCAATTTCTTCAGTGTGAGCGTCCTGTGTGATGGTTTGGATTGTGATGGTTAGCTTGAACAGCAAGCAACTCGACATCACGTTCGTTACTCGCCACGCACTCGAGGTTTTTCGCAATCTCATGCTTGTTCTCGACAAGATATGCTTTGATTTGCTTCGCTACGGTAGCCATGGTGTTGATTGTTGTGTTACACAAGCAAAATATAGCATGTGAAAACGCACCCGCCTTGCATATATCAATGGCAGTACAAAACAGTGCCTTCAGTATACAATGTCAATGTCATCAGTTGTTGCCAGAACCGCGGCTGTTGATTTCCCTAAACAGCGTAAGCATCTCTGTCATCTGCTTTGCTTGCGCCTCCATTGCTTTCTGTGGTGAAGACATGGTTGATGTGCGTACCCCTGTTGCCTACCCGTGCCTACACACCACTTATCACACCACCTATCACACCACCCACCATACCTTTAGTTTGGCACGTTGATAGAGTGAAAACACAGCATCAGTCACAATGGCACCCATCAGTGGTGCCACCAGATTGCCCGTAAGCACGAATGCTGTACTCAAACCCACCCACTCGAGCAACCGCCGGCCCCCCTCAATCCCGGTTGCATAGACAGATCGCTGGCGCACATCATCCAACACCTTTTCTGCCTTGCTGCGCAGCTGCTGCTTGAATTTCTTCTTCTTTATGGTTGGGGATGATGCAGTGGTGGTCCCATTCCCGTCAGCGTCATCACCCGCCGCAACCAACATATTCTTCAATGCATCTGCATCAGATGATGATGATGATGTTGAGGTGGAGGCATCTGAGGATGACGCAGCAGAAGACGAAGCAGCACCATCTTCCTTTTCACGATCAGATCCCTTGGCCATGGAGCGCAGGCGTTCCAACAGTGTTGCTCGTGCCCGTTCACTTGTGCTCAGTGGCTGCACCTCAGCTCCCCCTGTCCCCTCTTGACCCCCAGGCGCAACCACAAACCCAAAATCAGGTCGTGTGAGCATCTTGCGCAGGGACAGGAGCACCACTGCCACAGATCCCCCTGCAACCACACCCCAGGCAGCCATGTCATGGGGGAGCATGGTGATGCCGTTGGGCAGGTGCACCATGTTGTCCAGGTCCACCATGTCTGCCTCATACATACGATCCATCAGCCAATTTGTCAATGCTGTTGTGTGGGTGATGTTGAGAGTGAATCACATGGTACACACGAGCAGGATGCACATGATCCCAAGCTCCAATCCATTATCCCTCACCCCAACCACACCTCAACAACAACATACCAGTCAGCAGTACCGCCCTTTTGAGCATTTCTTCAGCAAAGTGGCTTGTCACAATGGCCACTGCCTCCCCAGCAGGCGAAAGCCCTCGACCTGGGTTTTCAAAAATGTTGTTCTGCTGTACCCGATGCAATGCAGAAGCAAGTGGTGGTTGTGGCTTGCGCAGTGTTATTTCCTTTTCAATGTAGAGCTCCTCATCAGGAACCTCCTCTGCCGAAAGTGCTGTTGGTGCATCTGCCAATGTTGATGTGGATGGGATTGCTTCTGCTGTCGTTTCTGATGCCTCATCGTTGCTATTAGTTGCAGTAGCAACTTCCACGACGCTGCTTTCCTTGTCCACCAGCATTGTTGTTGTTGATGATGTACGTGTTGAGGCTGTACTGCCAGAACGTGCTTCGGCACGCTGTGCTTCTGCCTGTGCTGCTATGGCTGACAGCAGATCCATCTCCTCAACCACCACTGCTGATGATGAAGAGGCCTTCTGACTGCTGGCGGTACTTGGAGCACCATCGGTGGCATCCTGCCCACTTGTACCACCACCATCACTGCGCAACGGTGGTAGCCCCAGTGGTTGTGATGCTGCACGCATGCGCCTTCGTTCTGCAGGGCTGTATTTTGCCAGTCGAATGGTTTTCTTGTATTTCGGTGCAGAGTAGTCGGGCACCATGATGATGGCATCCACCAACAGACTTGGCGTCACACATGCAAGACCAATCAGTGCATCACGTGCATCCCAGTGCAGGTTGCCAAAGGGGTCGACATTGAGTGCAATACCCAGGAGCAGCGCAACAGAGCCCACAGCACCGCCAGCACTGTGTGGGTGGGGGAATGCGCTTGATGGGGGAATGTGGATGATGATGTAAAGCGTGCATGGTGGCAACAGTGATGGCAAAATGGAACGCACTCCACGTAACATACAAACAGCAGTATCATCATACATGGTGAGGGTAGCGACCAGCAGATCGTTGGCACGGGAGCGGGGTCGGTCTTCGGGGGGCTCGTTGTTGTTCCCGTTGTTGTTTCCCCCACCGTCAATCATGGGAGATGTACGAGGAAACGTGCTGTCACTTGCATTTTTGCTGGTGTCCTTGGTGTCCTTGGTGTCCTCTTCAGTGGGGGGAGGTGGAGACAATGGACTCGCATGCACCACCAGTCGCCCTCCCTGATGGCACTGTGTTGGGGATATGGATGGTTGTTGTTGATGCCACTTTCGACGTGCGCTAAGGTGGCAACTATGGCCAGCAGTGGGCGTACCAGGGACACGACACTGGGACGGTACAAGTTGTTGTTGGCAAGCAAATGCCTCCTACCACAAGGCGAGCAACGCACAGCAGGGAGCTGCATTGCCTGCGTGCCCACCATCACTGCAGTGCTGCGTAGGTGACAGCGTGCTGGTGTCAATGGTACGTTTCTGTGGCCACGATGGGTTGGAAGATGCGAGTGTGTGTGTTATGGTTGGTTTTCAAGTGGTCGGACGGGGGTGTACTCGCACACAATTCTCAAATAATAAAGTAGTATTATGCTCAAAAAAATAAATTTTGCTGTACAGGGTCTCTAGTCAAGATGGTGTGACCGCAAGCGTCCGGGCACAACCCGACACACCCAACGCAGCACCGTTGCACACAACGCCACCCAGCAGCTCACCACCGCTGCCGTCACGCGGTACCACCACACCACCCAATCTGATGGGTTGCACAGCCGAAAGAGCAGCCGCACCATTCTCCGTGATCGTTGACCCATTGGAAACAGTGTGTCCAGTGTCTTGCCTGCTGCACGATTGACACTGCGTGGTGCATACCGTGGGCCACCAGGAGACGTCAAGCTATACAATTCTGCCTGTGTTGGTGTTGTTGGGGGGGGGCCACAGGAGTGAGAAGAGTATGCAAGTGCAGGGATGGATCCTGTCAACCTCTTTTTCCAACCCCCCACCCTCACACACCTGTAACGACAAGCGTGTGGTTGTTCTCAACGATGCCAATGCTGCAGCATGCAACCCATGTAATGCCTGAAGGTACCTCAGCAACCCCCCCTCTGTCCTCACCCGCCGCATGGTTGCAATCACCTGGTTGATGAGGTAATCGGCACCCTCAAAAGGGATATGCTGCTGCTGCTCTGCTGTGTGGGCCACTGCAGGAAACTGTTCAAGTGCATCATCCATCTTTAACCGCTGTCAAGGGGGTGTAAAGAGTGTGCATATTGTGGGTGTATATACATGTGTGTACTTGTTGTCAATGCATACAATACCTGTGCCCCACCCACTGTGTAGCTCATCAAGAACAACATCCAAGCGCACCTCAGTATCTAGGTAGTATGGCAAGAAGGATGCAACCACGCTCAACAGTGCCGTACGCGAGTGGGGTGGCATGGCATCCAAGCGTTGCTGGTTGGGATTGAACACCACCTCAATGACAAGAAACGTAAACAACGACTGCAGGTGCTTGCTGCTGCTGTGCACGTCACCAAAAAACAGCTGTCTGGCACCAGAAACAAGAACGTTGAGGTGCTTTTGTCGCTCCTCAACACCACCCGCAGTGGGGTCTATGAGCAACCACTGGTGCAGCAAGAGCGTGTAGATGGATGCCACATACGGTTGGCCCCAAAAGCGGCGACACAGATGGAGCAGCTGCTCTGCTTCGTGGGGCGCCTGCATATTATGGGAGGGGACATGGTGGATGTTGCGTGCGTTACTGCTATCGGGGGGGTACTCGGTGCACACACGTACCGTGCAGTAGAATGGTGCAAGCACTTCAAAAAACCGTATGCGAGGCTTGTTGAGGCGCAGTTCCGCTGTGTGGGTGTGTTGGTGTGTAGTGTCGGTTGTGTATCATCCTTGGGTGAGCACACACACGTACCCTGTGCTCCTGCATCCAGGCGACCAGTCACGTCGGCAAAGAGCTCTGCACAGATGATCTCTCGGTCGTGGGTGTCGTCTGCATCATATGCCTGTGTGTTTGCAGTATGATTGTGTTTGCAGTATGCTCGTTCAGCAGCTGCAGTTATACCATAATCATACCAAGCTGAGCTTACGAAGGACCTCACGACACAATCTCTGCTCGATTGCCATCAACCCCCGGCACTGCAGTTTATGATTATACGTTTATACAACCTGCAAGTGTGTAGATGTGTTGATGATGAGCATGGACCTCCAATATATGCTTTTTCCCAATAGACAAGATTGATGTTGGGGGATGATTGCACTGTGTTTATTGTTCACACAGGCCGATGGAGGTACTTGTTGTTGTTGTTAGAGTTGCTGTTGTTAGATGTGTTTTAGAAGCAAATAAAACCATCGTCACTAAACAGTCAGCGCGCCAAACAAGGCACCAAGGTTGACATAGCGATACGCACAGCACTGCAGCGAGGCTTCGAGCGCATCCAACCCAGCAGCCAGGTGCGTCGACACAGGCGCCACTGCACGCAGTGCCTCCTCCCGCGCAGCTGCGTTGAGCTGCAGGCGCGTACATGCGGCATCCACATCCAACAATCGCCGCAAGTGGTTGAGCTGGTTGTACACCTCTCCCTGCCCCACCACGCGCGCCATGGTCCCCGTGCACGCCCGGTCGCGGGGTGCTGTCCCCGGCCCCGTCTCACTCTTGCGCAAACACACGTCGTGCGTTTCACAGGGTGCCGTCTCATCGTCACTGCGCAGGGGACTCGCGTAGAATGCTGCCGCTGCTGCACGTGCAGCCAATGCCACCTGGTTGGCCAGGGCGGCGGGGCTCAACATGGGCACATCCGCCCCCTGTGCCTCGGGGGGCTGCAGCGATTCACGTGCCCCCACTTTTTTCGCAAGAATATCACCCACCCCCGCAAACGACCACGGCGTGCTGCTTGTCATGAACAGCGACAACGGGGTGCAGTCTTTGTACCGATCATCGTCATCCAGCAGTGCTCGAGACGCGACCAGTGCATCTTCCAGTGCCGTCGACCCCTGGTTTCGTTGTATCTGCCCAGCAAAGCGCACGGGGTCGAGCCCCAGGCACTCTGCCAGACGAGCCGCATCGGTGCCCTCTATGGGTGCACACAGTCGTGAAATGACAGGGTGCAGTTGCTGGATGGTGTAGTATTCAATGTCGGGGCGGAGGGAGGGGTTGGTGCGCAGTTCCTCTGGGTGGTAGGCACGCTCTGCAATTGACTTGGAGTCATGTTGTGTAGGGGTGGGTGGGTTGGCGGGGTCGTCTCCAGAGGTTGGGGGGGGGTGGACGGTGGTGCAAATGATGTATGGTACCGTGTCACCCTGTTGATGATGGGGATGATGGGGATGATGATATTGGTCATTGAGTGTTGATGGGGTTGGTTGAAAAAAGGTCAGTCATTGAGTGGGGAGAAAAAAAAGGGATCCAGTTGCTCATGCCCTGTCAAACACCCCCCCCTTTCACTTCCCCCCCTTCCTATCACACGACCCCACACACAAAGCATACCGGCATGGTGCCCGAGTGCAGCCCCGCTGCCCTTCTCCGCATTGCCACTTGCACATGTGGTTGGTTTTTCGCATCAGGGTAGTCTTCTATACGCTTTGTGAGTTGTTTTGTGATGATGAATTTGGGTATGGGTACTGCCTTGGCGTTGAGCTTGTCGGCTACGTCTCGTAGGTGTTGGTGTATGGCGGCAACGACATCATCAGTGGGGTTGCCTGAGAGGATTTCATTCAACACCAGGTTGCCTAGCTCCTGTGGTGTTGTGTGATGTGGAAGGTGTGTGGGTGTGGGTGTGTGTTGTATGGCATACATGTGGATGGGTGCATGTGCATGATTTCATGTGCATGCGTATACAGACGTGCATGTAGAGGAAAATCAAACCCACAAACACACATACCCCTACACACCCCTACATACACACACACCTTTGACAGTGGGCACCAATCACGTCGCACAATATCCAACCCCTTTTGCTCAATATGTTCTTTCACACTCCCATCAGGCAACATCTCCAATGTCACTGCTGCATATTTCTTCTTCTTAAGCAACAACATGCACTTGAATACACCATCCATGTCGAGTTCCAGGTATCGATATCGTTTATTCACTTCACGCTTGATCTGTGTGAGGTGGGGGGGAGTGATTTTTTGTTTTTGGAGGGAGTGACAGTATTGATGTGTATTTGTATGTGTGCAGTGATGGTGATAACGATGCAAAACACCCACACTCACACCCACCCCAGCCTCCACCCACACAAACACACCTGATACCCCAGTCGCTGCACCTCTGCCAAATCGGTACACCCTGTAGCCACCATGATACTATCTGTATCACCATAAATCACCTCAAGGCCCAACGACTGCTGCACCAAGTCCACAGTGCTCTGCAGGATCTCTCTGCCTTGGGAAGTGATGAGCTGGGCGAGGGGCTTGGCATAAAAACGACTGTTGGTGAAGCCCAGGCAACCATACATGCTGTTGGCGGTGAGTTTGAGTGCTTGCTGTCGTATGTCAAGTTGACTGCGTCGATCCTGGTGTGTTGGGGTTTGGGGGTGTTGTTCTGGCATGCACCCTTGTACACACCCTTTTTCCCCCTCCCCCAATGCACCTACCTGGTTTTTCTCATCCTTGAGCATGTGCTTCACCTGTCTACGCCTCTGTACCAGTGTTTGAATCACACGTGGTAGGGTTGCCAGCTGCTCGGAAGCTTCAGGAAGGGGGGGGACACTGGCATCCTGTTGGAAATGAAAGGGGAGTGTGAAAGGGGTGTGTGAAAGGGGTGTTTGAAAGGGGATGTGTGAGGAACAAGGGATGATACAGAGGGGATGTGTGTGTGTGTATATGTGTGATAGAAAGCATGCGAGTGCGGATGACATGGCACAAAGCATGGTGTTGATCTGTGAAACTCTCTCTCTCTCTCACACACACACACACACCTCTGGCCGTTGCACAGTTGTAAAGTCGATATTGTATTCTTGTATAATAGAGGGATACAGCGAATTAAAATCCAACAACAGGATGTATTTGTCATACAAGCCACGTTTGGGCTCAAGCACCAGCCCACCAGCATATGCAGCCTTCTTCCTACCACCACCACCCTGTTGCTGCTGGTGTGAGGCACCATCTGGACCATCCTGTGTGTATGTGTGTTAAGGGGCCAGCGTGTATGTGGGTGGGCGTGGGTTGGTGTATGTGTGGAGTGGATGTGTGTGGTGTGCATTATGTGTGGGGAACAGATGTATGAGAGGTAGTGCATTTACACCCACACCCACACAAAAACACACCTCTTCCATGTCGACCACGGCATGTTTCTTCACCTGTTCCTTTTCCCGTTGACTCAATTTATCAGGCAGCAAAAACTTGCGATCATGAAACTCATGCAGCAGCAGCATCTCTATACGTCCTGCCCTCTGACCCTGGAGCGCCTTGCCCCACAGACTACCACTCAGCATTGCTAGCTGTCGTGTGAGGGGGAGGACGTTGAGTCGGTATGCTAGACCCAGTGAGAGCCATGCATCACTCATGGCGTGTTGCATGAGGGTGAGGAGACGATCTGCATCATGATACTTGCCTGAGTGTGTGTGTGTGTGCGTGTGTATGTGCGTGCATGTGTGTGTGTGTGAGAGAGAGAGAGTAGAGATGATGTGTGAGAGTAGAGATGTTGTGTGGGAATATCCCACCCCGTTGCACCTCCATTTCACCATCATTCCACACTGTTTTGTGTTTCTCGCATTCCCCCCTCCTTCCCATTCCTCCCCTCTCATTTCATACCAGGCACATCACTGGGTGTCAACTCACTGCTATGCTGCTGCAACAACTTGGCCGACAGAGTGCACAAACTATACTCCACCTCACGCAACAACTCCCGGGACGACAGGTATGTATCACACACAAGGCGCCCAGCCATTGCAATCTGAACACCTGGGCTTGCACCCCCACCATACATGCCACCACCTCCACTCCCCAAGTGGGGAAACTTGACTCGACGCAGACGACCAATACGACTCCATTGCGCAACCTGGTCATGGTGGGTGGTGTGGGTGATAAAGGTGGTGTGGGTGGTGTGGGTTGGGGGTGGTATGTGATGACACATGCATGCAACACTACCACCATAGCAACAACAACAATCCTCCACCTCCTCTTGCTCACCATGACTCTACCCATACACACACCAACACACCATACACACACACCAACACACCATGCACACACACCTTGCACTGTTGCAGTCTATGCATGAGCACATCCAGGTGAAATGCAGCAATATTATGGCCAATGAACACATCAGCATCCAGTTGGTGCAACTTGCTGAGTAACAAACTCAGCAATGCCCGTTCATTGGCCTCCGTCAACAACATGGTTCCTCCATTGCGTTGACCTTGAGGGCTGGTGTTTTCACTGCGAATCAAGTCTTCAAAACCTGTGTTTTCCATGTTCATATGTGTACATTTGTGGGTATATACTTGTGTGCATGTGCATGTACATATGTGTTCATGTATATTGATGTATTGGTATGCAGATGAGTACATGTGCCCCCTTTAAGAACACCAACACCCCTCCTAACCACCCTCCCACCCCTCCCACGCAACCCCCACACGCACCTATGGGCCACGTCTGCCCCTCCAATCGTCGCACAACACTGAAATGCCTGACTCCCTGCCCCCCCCTCCACGCCTCTAGCTGTGTAGCACTGTTCAAATCACACACCTGATGCACCACACTGGCTGCTACAATCTCATTGGTTGCCTTGGTGCCCCCTGTGAGGATGGTTTTCAGGCTGAGGGCGGCCAGGACAAGGGGAGGAGGGTCGGTGGGGAGTGTGCCGGTTGGGGTGGTGGTGAGGAGCTGCTTGGGGGTGGGGAGCTCCACTTCCAGCTTGCACCATGACACCTGGGAGGATGTGGGTGGGGATAGTGGACACACCACATCCCAACATACACCACCACCTACAACAACAACCATCATCAACAGCAAACCTGGCCTTGTTGTACTCGTCGTGCTTGTTGTAACAAAACCCACCCAGGTCCCCTTAGGTTTCGCTTGAGCAGCAGGGACTCCAGCATGGATGTGTTTGACCCCAACACTCCTGCAAACGTCTCACCTGGGGGGGATGATGGGTTTTTGTGTGGGAGGAATGTTGGTGTTTGTGTGGGAGGAATGTACACTCACGTATGTGTGTGGGGGAGGGAGGAATGTACACTCATGTGTGTGAAATCATGTACACTCGTATGTGTGTGTGTGTGTGTTTGTGAAAAAACATGTACGACCATGTGTGTAGACAGCAAAGCATCCTGCTCAGTCAACACCAAGTAGAACATCATACCGGTCAACCCCAACGGCAATGGTGCATGACTGGCCGGAAATTTGACCTTGAGCACATACTGTTGACCACGTGGTAGAGTTTTATCTTCAAATGCATATGTGCGTTTGACCGGCCGCATGGTGAATTTGGTAATGTGGCGGTTGGTCAACAATGTTCTCACTTCTTCTTTGACCGGTGAAAACATCTCCTGTGGGTGATGATTACATGCATGTGATGACGCTGCAGTGTGTGTCGTGTGTGATGTCCATGCTACACAATACAACCCACCACAATACATTGCACAATTTAACCCACTCACCACACCCACCCACCACTACAAACCACATACATGCAAGCGGCGATTGTATGCCCCCCTGGCTTCAGCACCTTCCCCAGCAGCTTCCTCCATAGCCATCAACTCCCCATCAGTCACTGACGCAACCACCCCGGCCTTGGGAATTACAAATACCGTCCGCAGCATATTCTTCACCAGGCAACAACACGAGGCAAACCCCCCATTACCATCAGGCACCTTGCCAAACAGGTAGATGGTGTCAGGGGATGCAGGCTCCTCATGTGCGTCTAGGAAAAAAAAGGGGAGGTCTGCTGTTTCCCCAGTGTGGGTGTCTTGTTGGGACCATTGTACTGCAGGGGATGATGCTGCTGTGATGGCAGGGCTGGGGTGTACTGTGAAAGAGGGGGTGATCGTGGTAGTGGTGAGGAGGAGGAGGAAGAGGGTGGTAATGAAAAACAATGCAGGGAAAAAAACAAACAGCATGATTTATGTATGTATATATATGCACATCACCCATGCACATATACCACCCATGCACACTCGATCACCCACACACATACCTCCATCCTCTTCTGCACCATACACCTGTTGCCATCCAGGTGCTGCCACAGCTGTTGCGGGTGTCACCATCTCTTCTGTCACACCAGGTGGTGTTTTCCATGGTGTGGTGGTGTTCGCTGGGGTGCTGGCATGTGCAACACCCCCATGTGGCTGTGCTGCTGCTGGGGTGGTTGCAGGGGCGACGGCTGGGGTTGTGGCGGTGGGTGGTGGGGAGGGGTTCAGGGGGGAGGTGGTGGTGGGTGGTGGGTCGGTGTCCATGGGTTCTGGTGTCTCTGTTGGTGTGTGGTGTGGTGGTTTTACTGCAGGTGGTGGAGATTGCCCACAGAGGAGACACAAGTACCAACATGAATGATTTGTAGTCTGACATACCTGTGGGGCGCTCGGGACTTGAAAAACGCACCAACTTATTTGGAGGGGTGGGCTTGGGCAACGTGGTGGTGGCAACCCTGATTATGTGTTTGTGTGTGTCAAAGTGTGTGTGTGTGTTCATATGTCCATAATGTGCAACACACAATATGGCCCCACCACACACACAAAAAAAAACTACACAAACACCCTACCGCTTAGGTGCAGGTCGCTGTACCGCCGACCCTCCTCTGTGTGCTGCACGTACGGGCTGCTGTACACCTGTACTTGCTGCACCATCCAGCCCACCGAGGATGTCTGCAAGTACATCATCTGCACCAGCAGCAGGCTTGGATGTGGGTTGGGCAGGGGCAGCCTGCTGTGCAGCAGCAGCAAGCATGCGCTGCATGGTGCGCCGCTTATCGGGCTGCGGCTCTGCTGGACGCTTCTTGTCACCTGTGTGTGACATGGTTACAAGCTGTGGGCATTTCTGTGTGTTGTACGCATGACAATCACAATGTGTGACCACCTGCGGCGGCACCCTTGCCCTTTTTCGCACCCTTGCCCCGTTGTGGGGGGCTGTCGTCTTGATTGTCTTCTTCGTATGTGTTTTCCCCCCAGTCACACTCTTCCCCTACATCCTCATAGCCAAGGCCCTTGTCACCGACCACAAACCCGCCTGCAGTGTGTTGGATGAGAGTGCTGATTGAAAAGCCAATTACTGATGAGCCCCCAGTCAAACCCAAACCTGCTTCATTTCGTCGTTTGGCCACGAGCTTGCTGTATTCATCGTCATCAAGCACATCAAACACGGCGGATTCAGCTTTGATTTCGTACACATCAACATGCTTTTTACCAGACTGCCTCAGGCTTTTGAGCTGTTCAATGGCACTCTTTGCTCCGCCTTTGCCACTTCCACTGGCTTTTGGTGCACGTCGCGATCGCTCCATATGAGTGTAGGATTAAAGACAACACGATGATTGAGTTAAACAGGGGGCTAGCTTGTTGCTATCATGTGGGTGGGGACTGTTGCTGACTGTTGCTGACTATTGTGGCTACTATCTATGTGTTGTGCTAAAGCAACAACACCATAAAATACCACTACTGTTGATGAAAAGAAAACGCCAACAGAAAACGCCCAACATCATGTTACACGGTGGATGGGTGCGCACAGTGCAATCAATACAAACCAATCTCCATACGCAAGCACCCAAGAATGGGGTTTTTATCGCAGCCTTCGTGCCTCACGCTCAGACTCCATCAAGATGAGCAAGTCACCTGTGGTTTGTTGTTAAGGATGTTTGTGTGTGTAAGAGTCGTCTTCATCAACTGGATCATAATCTCAACCCATGCATGCTGCTGTTGGTTTAACAATGACCACCATGCATACTGCTGCATGTATACTGCTGACAATCGCAGTTCCCCCAACCTTCCCCCTGTTGCACTCATCGACCGTCCAATAAGTCTGCCCCCACAACCACTAACCACTAACCACTGTCACACCACCACAAGACACCACCATTACAACACAACACCCACAGCCGCCAGAGGCGCCATCAACAACAGGATTGTCCCACATACCCTCTCGCACAGGGCCCTTGACGTTGCGCATAATCTGACGGTTAGCATCGTCAAGAAACTTGACACGCACTTGTGTAACCTGTGCAGCAAGAAAAGGCAAGAAACAATGATGATGGAATTGTTGCTGCACATGCTTCCCCCAAGTTTGCCTTTAACCACACCACACCTGGCCACGGGAACCAGTACGGCCCACTACACGCACAACCTGTGCAACCTTGCCTGCTGACTGATCCTGTGTGGGGCAAACGAGGACAGATGCAAACGAGTGTGCCGAAAACCATGCGGCTGCTTGTCTGCACCACCCACAACACACGCACCATGCTTTGTGTATGCTGCACGATCAGGGATGCGTACAAGTATGGCCTATAGTTACACGTATGGTGAAAAAAATAGAGAGCAGCCGCCGAGTACAAACTCGCTCGAGCTCACTTGAACACATCTGCCAATGGGTTCTTTGGCACAACATTGGCAGCCTTGTGTTTGGCACGCTTTTCCTTGCCAGCCACCTTGGTTGCATACTTGCTACCATGACGCGACTTGAGGGCAGTACGCAGGGCATTGGGTGACACATAGGTGGGGTTTTCATACAGCACGCGCCCGCCAAAGCCCCCCTCGAGGGCGACAATGGGGTTGAGGCAGCATCGTGGGCCCACTTCCACAGTGGACAAGCCCTCTGCGATGGATTTCTTGCCATCCAGTGGCAGCACAACTTGGTAGTTACGCATCCATACCCTGCCATCCGCGATGGAAAATGTGATGACGTGGTGGTGCGGCGCTCGGCGCCGACCAACCTGCGCGGCCTCGTCGGCCACTCCGGCACGGAGCCGCTCTACCTGGACCTGCGCACGCAGGGCCCGCACGCGCTCGTGGGCGGGACGACGGGCGCGGGCAAGTCCGAGTTCCTCCAGTCCTGGGTGCTCGGCATGGCCGCGGCGCACAGCCCGGACCGCGTGACGTTCCTCTTCGTCGACTACAAGGGCGGCGCCGCGTTCGCGGACTGCGTGAACCTGCCGCACACCGTCGGGCTCGTCACGGACCTCTCGCCCCACCTCGTGCGCCGCGCGCTCACGTCGCTGCGGGCCGAGCTGCGCTACCGCGAGCACCTGCTCAACCGGAAGAAGGCCAAGGACCTCGCGTCCCTCGAGCGCACGGGCGACCCGGACGCGCCGCCGAGCCTGCTCATCGTGGTCGACGAGTTCGCGGCCCTGGTCAACGAGGTCCCCGAGTTCGTGGACGGCGTCGTGGACGTCGCCCAGCGCGGCCGGTCCCTCGGGCTGCACCTCATCCTCGCCACGCAGCGTCCCGCGGGCGTCATCAAGGACAACCTGCGCGCCAACACGAACCTGCGCGTCGCGCTGCGCATGGCCGACGAGGACGACTCGACGGACATCCTCGGCATCCCCATGGCCGCGCACTTCGACCCGTCGATCCCGGGCCGCGGCGCCGTGAAGACCGGCCCCGGCCGGATCACCCCGTTCCAGACCGGCTACGCCGGCGGCTGGACGACGTCGCGCCCCGAGCGCCCCCGGATCGACGTCCAGGAGATGTCGTTCGGCACCGGCGTGCGCTGGGAGCTCCCGGAGCCCGAGGTCGAGGAGGTCACCGACCCGGGCCCCAACGACATCGCGCGCGTCGTCGCGACCATCTCGCGGGCCGCGACCGAGGCCGCCGTCCCGATGCCGCGCAAGCCGTGGCTCGCCGAGCTCGCGCCGACGTACGACCTCGCGCGCCTGCCGAACCCGCGCACGGACACGATGCTGCTGCTCGGCGTGGAGGACGACCCGAAGTCGCAGGCCCAGCCGACGGTGTTCTACGAGCCCGACCGCGACGGCAACATGGCGATCTACGGCACGGGCGGGTCGGGCAAGAGCGCGACGCTGCGGACGATCGCGGTCTCGGCCGCCATCACCGCGCGCGGCGGCCCCGTCCAGGTGTACGCGATCGACGCGGGCGCGAGCGGCCTGCGGATGCTCGAGGACCTGCCGCACGTCGGCGCCGTCATCTCGGGCGACGACGAGGAGCGCGTCCAGCGCCTGCTGCGCACCCTGCGCGACCTCGTCGACGAGCGGTCCGCCCGCTACGCCGCCGTCCGCGCGGGCAGCCTCGACGAGTACCGCCGGCTCGCCGGCGCGCCCGACGAGCCGCGCATCCTGCTGCTGGTCGACGGCATCGGCGCGTTCCGCGAGTCGTACGAGTTCCGGCCCGCGCACGCGTTCCCCGTGTGGGGCGCGTTCACGGCCGTCGCGACCGACGGGCGCCAGGTCGGCGTCCACGTCGTCGTCGCGGGCGACCGCGCGGCGTCCGTCCCGACGTCGCTCGGCTCGACGATCCAGAAGCGGCTCGTGCTGCGCCTCGCGAGCGAGGACGACTACCTGACGCTCGGCGTCCCGAAGGACGTGCTGTCGCTGACGTCCCCGCCCGGGCGCGGCGTCCTCGACGAGAACGAGGTCCAGGTCGCGGTGCTGGGTGGTGACCCGAACGTCGCGCTCCAGGCGCGCGAGCTCGGCAAGCTCCGCGACGCGATGACGCGGCTCGGCATCCCGCAGGCGCCGGGCGTCGAGCGGCTGCCGGACGGCTTCGCGCTCGAGTCGCTGCCCGAGGTCACGGGCGGGCGCCCGACGATCGGCCTCGACGACCTCGACATCGCGCCCGTGGGGCTCCCCGCGCGCGGCACGTTCATGCTCTCCGGCCCTCCCGGGGGCGGCCGCACGACGGCGCTCGTCACCATCGCGCAGGCCGTGCGCCGGGCGCGCGCGGGCCGGGTCGTGTACCTCTCGCCGCGCCGCACGAGCATCTCGGCGCTCGACGCGTGGGACACCGTCGCGACGTCGCCCGAGGAGGTCGTGACGCTCCTCGAGACGCTCACCCAGGCGATCGAGGGCGGGTCGCTGCGCCCGGGCACGCTCACGGTGCTGGTCGAGTCGGTGACCGAGTTCACCGGCACCCCGGCCGAGCAGCCGCTCGTCGCGTTCGTGCGGGCCGCCACGCGGGCCGAGCAGCTCGTCGTGGGCGAGGCGGAGTCCTCGACGTGGGGCCAGGCGTGGGCGATCGCGCAGCCGTTCAAGGCGGGCCGCACCGGCCTGCTCCTGACGCCCGGCGACCTCGACGGCGACACGCTGCTCGGGACGGGGCTGGGCCGCATCCGCCGCGCGGACTTCCCGCCGGGTCGCGGCTTCCTCGTGGTCTCGGGCAGGGCGCGCAAGCTGCACGTCGCGCTCCCGCGGTAGCGACGTGACGACCACGGGCACCTCATGGGGACACCTCCCCATCGACGGCGTTCGTGGGCCGATGGTTGAGTACTGCCATCGACAACGGGACGACGTCCACGCAGGGTGGGGGTCGAGACACAGAAGGAGAACACCATGGCTGGTGGCATGTGGGGCGCGAACGTCGAGGAGCTCCGTGGGCTCGGTCAGACGCTGCAGCAGAAGGCGGACGAGATCCGGACGACGATGCAGAACCTGAACTCCCAGATCCAGAGCGTGCCGTGGGAGGGCCCCGACGCCCAGCAGTTCAAGGGCAGCGACTGGCCGGCCGCGCAGACGCAGCTGAACAACGTCGCGCAGACGCTGACGGACGCGGGCCAGAAGGCCACGCAGAACGCGCAGCAGCAGGAGCAGGCTTCGAACAGCTGATCCGGCTGAGCTCCGCCGAGGGCGCGGGACCCCGAGAGGGTCCCGCGCCCTCGGCGTGTCCGCGACCGGCCCCGGGTGCGAGACTGCTGACGCGCCCCGCGGCGCCCACCCCGACGAGAGGACCTGACGCATGACCGAGCTGCGCTACCCGAGCGACGACTTCCCCGCGCCCGTAGGGGTGCGCGTGGTCGCGCCGGAGAGGTGGGTCCCGCTCCCGCACGTGGGCCTGCCGCTCGCGCTCGGCCGCGAGGTCGACCCGGGGGAGTTCAACCCGAACGTCATCGTCACGGTCTCGCGGATCCGGGCGGAGCAGACGCTCGAGGACGCGCACGCCGAGGTGCTCCGCAAGCTCCGGCCGATGCCGCGCCTGCGCGAGCTCGACGGCGGCGAGGTGGACGTCGACGGCCTGCCGGGGCGCTGGCTGGAGGCGTCGTTCAAGGGGGGCGGGGGCACGGTCCTCGTGCAGGCGGTGCGCACGGTCGTGGTCCCGCGCGGCCCCGTGGCCGACCTCGTGCAGACGACCGGGACGTGCACGCTGACCCAGCACCCGTGGGCCGCGGCGGAGATCCGCGCGGTCCAGGAGAGCCTCCGCGTCGACCGCTGACCCCCGGCGTTACATTCGCCCGGACCGCAAGACGGGGTATCCAGCAGGCGAGACCGGTGTCAGGCTGGTCACGGAGGAGAGGGTCCGAGTGAGGCAACCCTCACCCCAGTCGTACAATCGAGAGGTCTCCTGCGGCCGGTACCCACCGGTCGACGCGGAACGGCCCGTCGGCCGCGCGGGAGAGACCCCCGTCCTCGACCGGAAGGCGCCCTGTCCTGTGAGCAGCATCCGTCCACTGCGCGTCGCGATCGTCGGCGCTGGTCCCGCCGGGATCTACGCCGCGGACATCCTGTCCAAGACCGACCTCGACGTGAGCATCGACCTGTTCGAGCGCCTGCCCGCGCCGTTCGGCCTCGTGCGCTACGGCGTCGCGCCGGACCACCCGCGCATCAAGCAGATCATCGTCGCGCTCCACAAGGTGCTGAGCCGCGGCGACATCCGCCTGCTCGCGAACGTGGACTACGGCGTCGACCTCAAGCTGGACGACCTGCGCCAGTACTACGACGCGGTGATCTTCTCGACCGGCTCGATCCGCGACGCGGCGCTCCCCATCGAGGGCATCGACCTCCCGGGCTCCTACGGCGCGGCGGACTTCGTGTCCTGGTACGACGGCCACCCCGACGTCCCGCGCACGTGGCCGCTCGAGGCCCAGCAGGTCGCGGTCCTCGGTGCCGGCAACGTCGCGCTCGACGTCGCCCGCGTGCTCGCGAAGCACGCGGACGACCTGCTGCCGACAGAGGTCCCGCAGAACGTCTACGAGGCGCTCAAGGCGTCGCCGGTCACCGACGTGCACGTCTTCGCCCGCCGCGGCCCGGCGCAGGCCAAGTTCTCGCCGCTCGAGCTGCGCGAGCTGGGCCACGTCCCGGACGTCGACGTCATCGTCTACCCCGAGGACTTCGAGTTCGACGAGGGCTCGATGGCCGCCATCAGCTCCTCGAACCAGACGAAGCAGGTCGTCAAGACCCTCACCGACTGGACGCTCAAGGACCCGAGCGAGAACACGGCGTCGCGCCGCCTGCACCTGCACTTCCTCCACGCGCCGTCGGCCGTCCTCGGCGACGGCAAGGTCGAGGCGCTGCGGACCGAGCGCACGCGCCTCAACGGCGACGGCACGGTGTCCGGGACGGGCGAGTTCCACGAGTGGCCCGTCCATGCCGTGTACCGCGCGGTCGGCTACTTCGGCTCGCCGCTCCCGGAGATCCCCTTCGACGAGCTCAAGGGCGTCATCCCCAACCGCGAGGGCCGCGTCGTCGACATCGACGGCGAGCACCTCCCCGGCGTCTACGCGACGGGCTGGATCAAGCGCGGCCCCGTGGGCCTCATCGGGCACACGAAGTCCGACGCGTCCGAGACCGTCCGGCACCTCGTCGAGGACGTCACGGGCGCGGGCGACGGCGGCGACGTCGCGGCGGCCGACCTCACGGCGGGCCGCGTCGCGCCGCTCGGCGAGCCCGAGGCCGTCCTGGACTTCCTGCGCGAGCGCGGCGTCGACCCGATCGAGTGGTCGGGCTGGGAGCTCCTGGACGCCTACGAGCGCTCGCTCGGCGAGCCGCACGGGCGCGAGCGCATCAAGGTCGTGCCGCGCGAGGACATGATCCGCGTCGCGCGCGGACAGTCGCAGGCCGGCTGACCCGGCCCCGGCCGCACGCCCGACGGCGCCCCACCCGCACCGGGTGGGGCGCCGTCGTCGTCCCGGGCACCTCCCCGGGGGTCGCCCTCGCCCGGGTGCCCGACGCCGTCGCCCCGCCCGGGAACGGGACGGTCGCCTCGGGCGTTCATCCAGGTGGGCGTCGGCAGGGTCGGCGCCCGTCGGGCGCCCGGCACACCGCGCGGGCGGGCCCGGGGCGCGGAAGGGAGCACAGCGTGGGGCGTCAGCACTTCAACGGTCTCAAGACGGCGGGCCTGTTCGGCGTCATGTGGGCCATCGTCCTGGGCCTGTGGGCCCTGTTCGGCGCACGCGCGAACCTGCTGTGGGTGTTCGTCGGCATCGGCCTCGTCACGACGTTCTACGGCTACTGGAACTCCGACAAGATCGCCATCCGCGCGATGCACGCGCGCCCGGTGAGCGAGCTCGAGCAGCCCGCCATGTACCGGATCGTGCGCGAGCTCTCGACCGAGGCGCGCCAGCCGATGCCGCGCCTGTACGTCTCGCCCACCCAGGCGCCCAACGCGTTCGCGACGGGTCGCAACCCGAAGAACGCGGCCGTGTGCTGCACCGAGGGCATCCTGCGCCTCCTCGACGAGCGCGAGCTGCGCGGTGTCCTCGGGCACGAGCTCATGCACGTGTACAACCGCGACATCCTCACGTCGTCGGTCGCGGGCGCGCTCGCCGGGGTCATCACGTCGCTCGCGCAGTTCCTGCTGATCTTCGGCGGCGACCGCGACCGCGGCGGCAACCCGCTCGCGGCGATCGCCATGGTGGTCCTGGCGCCGATCGCGGCGATGCTCGTGCAGCTCGCGATCTCGCGCACGCGCGAGTACGACGCGGACGAGGACGGCGCGAAGCTCACCGGCGACCCCCTCGCGCTCGCGTCGGCGCTGCGCAAGCTCGACGCCGGGACGCAGCGCGCCCCGCTGCCCCAGAACCGCGACCTCGTCGACGTCTCGCACCTCATGATCGCCAACCCGTTCCGCGGTGCGGGCGTCGGCAAGATGTTCGCGACCCACCCGCCGATGGCCGAGCGCATCAAGCGCCTCGAGGCGATGGCCGGCCACGGCCCGGGCTACGGCGGCATCACCTACCACTGACCGGCGCGCACCGGAGTGCAGGGGCCTGAAGCCCGGTGGCCGTGCTCAGCGGGCCGTCGACGTCCTCCCGGGCGCGCGCCGCAGGGCCTCGACGGCGTCGAGCAGGACGCGCGCGACGCCGTCGTCGTCGTTCGAGCCCGTGCGGTCGGTCGCCGCCGCGAGCACGTCGGGGTGCGCGTTCGCGACGGCGAACGAGCGCCCCGCCCAGCGCAGCATGGGCAGGTCGTTGGGCATGTCGCCGAACGCCCAGACGTCGCGCGGCTCGACGCCGAGGCGCGCGCACCAGCGCGCGAGCGCGGCGTCCTTGGTGACCGTGGGGGCGAGCAGCTCGGCGAGCCCCGCCGCGCCGGAGTAGGCGAGGTGGGCGCGGTCCCCGACGGCGGCGCGCACGCGCGCGAAGAACGTCTCCTGCGCCGTCGTCTGCCCGTCGGCGACGACGACCGGCTGCGTCGCGGGGGAGTCCTCGACGGGCACGGCGGGGTCGCGCGCGAGGATCTTGCCGACGGGCTGCCGCGCCGCGCCGCCCGGCGCGACGTCCGGGCCGAGCGTCGACTCGACCACGGCGACGACGTCGGCGTCCTCGTCCGGCGTGGAGCGGAAGCCCGGGTCGAACGTCGGGCCGTCGACGCGCTCGAACGCGAGGGCGACCCCCGGGACCGCGGTGCGCAGGTCCGCGACGAGCGCTGCCGCGTCGCCGTCCGCGAACCCGACCACGTCGAGCGGGCTCGCGGTCGCGAGGTCCCAGACGGCGGCCCCGCCGAGGCAGATGACGTGCCCGTGCCCGCCCACGACGTCGGCGAGCGCGCCGAGCCAGCGCGGCGGCCGGGCGGTGACGAACACCACCTCGACGCCCGCGTGCTCGGCCGCGCGCAGGGCGGATCGGGTGCGCTCCGAGACGGTGCCGTCGGAGCGCAGGAGCGTGCCGTCGAGGTCCGTCGCGACGACGCGCGGGGGCCCGCTCGACGACGCGGCGGGACGGCCCGGCGCGACCGGGCGCGGGCCGCCGTCGGGCAGGGTCACGGTGGCTACCGGTAGTTCGTGAACTGCAGCGCGACGTCGAGGTCGGCGCCCTTGAGCAGCGCGATGACGGTCTGGAGGTCGTCGCGCGACTTGCTCGTCACGCGCACCTCGTCGCCCGTGATCTGGGTCTTCACGGCCTTGGGGCCCTCGTCGCGGATGATCTTGGTGATCTTCTTCGCGCTCTCGCTCGACAGGCCCTCCTTGAGGGTCGCGACGAGGCGGTACTCCTTGCCCGACGACTTGGGCTCCTTGTCGCCCGTGTCGAGGGACTTGAGCGAGATGCCGCGCTTGATGAGCTTGGTCTCGAACACGTCGAGGATCGCGAGCACGCGCTCGGCCGAGTTGGCGACCATGACGATCGTCTCGCCGCTCCAGGCGATGGATGCGCCGACGTTGCGGAAGTCGTAGCGCTGCGAGACCTCCTTGGCGGCCTGGTTCAGCGCGTTGTCGACCTCCTGGCGGTCGACCTTGCTGACGATGTCGAACGACGAGTCGGCCATGGGTGGTCCTCTCTCGGGCCGGGAACGGTGCTGGGTCCCACCGTAGTCGAGCGTGCTCAGCGACGGGCCGCGAGGCGCGTCGCCCGGGCGGTGCGCAGACCGTCGACCGACAGCACGACGAGCGCGAGCCAGACGAGCCCGAAGCCCGCCCACCGCGTGGGCGACATGGGCTCGTGGAACACGAGCAGGCCGAACAGGAACTGCAGCGCCGGGCCCAGGTACTGCAGGAGGCCGACGACGCTCAGCGGCAGCCGCCGGGCGGCCGCGCTGAACAGCAGCAGCGGCAGGGCCGTGACGATCCCGGCGGAGGCGAGCAGCAGCGCGTGCCCGACGCCCTCCTCCGGCCGGTCGCAGGGCTGGCACGACAAGGCGGGCCGGTCGCTCGTGCTCGACGTGCGCGGCGTCGCCCCCACGTCCTCGGGGTACGACGGCGTCGCCTCGCTCGTGGCGCGCGGCCCGGGGGTGTACGGCGCCCCGGCCGGTTATCCCGCCGCCCCGGGCGGCCACGCGGCGTCGTACCCGGCGCCCGACGCCGGGCGCCCGCCCGCCCCGTCGGCCGCGACCCCCGCCGCGTCGTTCGCGCCGCCGCCGTCTGCCGCCTCGCCCGCCCGTCCCGGCGCGGCGTCCGGGGCGGTGCCGGCGGCGTCCGCCCCCGTGCCGGACCCGTGGGCCTTCCCGTCCACGCCCGCGCCGGCCGAGGGCGGCCTCATCACGGGCGTCCCCGGCGTCGGGGGCGGTGCCTCGGCCCCGCCGCCCGCACCCGCCGCGCCCCCACCTGCCCCCGCTCCGGCGTCCGCCCCCGTGCCCGCGCCCGCCCCGGCGGCTGCCGCCGCACCGGCGGCTCCCGAGGCCGCCGAGCCCGAGTGGGACAGCACCCGGATGTCCGCGCGCGACGTGCGCGCGATGGACCCCGCGCCCGACGTGTCCGTCGTCCTCGAGCTCGAGTCGGGGGAGCGGCGCACCGTCGACCGCCCGACCCTCGTGGGCCGCAACCCCCAGGCGCCCGACGACGGCCCGTGGACCCTCGTCGCCCTCGACGACCCGACGCGCTCCGTCTCCAAGACGCACGCCGAGCTGCGCGTCGACCCGAGCGGCCTGTGGCTCACCGACCGCGGCTCGACGAACGGCACCGTCGTCTCGGTGCCCGGAGCCCCGCCCCGCGTCGCCGAGCCCGGGACGCGCGTGCGCGTCCCCGTCGGCGCGACCATCCACGTGGGCGACCGTCGCCTCGTCGTCCACCCGGGAGTCTCGTGACCACCGACCAGCCCGCCGAGGTGCACCTGGCCTGGGGCGCGGCGTCGCACCGCGGCGCCCGCCGCCTCCTCAACGAGGACCGCTTCCTCGCCGCGCGCTCCGTCTTCTTCGTCGCCGACGGCATGGGCGGGCACGAGGCGGGCGAGGTCGCGAGCGCGACGGCCGTCGAGGCCCTGCGCCCGCTCGCCGACCTCGAGGTCGTCACGCCCGAGGAGGTGCGGACCCGGATCGCGGTCGCGCAGGAGAACGTGCAGGCGATCGTCACCGAGCCGGGGCGCGGCGCCGGCACGACCGTCACGGGCGTCGTCGTCTCCGAGCAGGACGGCAACCCGTACTGGCTCGTCGTCAACGTCGGCGACTCGCGCACCTACCACCTGGCGGGCGGCCGCCTGGAGCAGGTGAGCGTCGACCACTCCGAGGTGCAGGAGATGGTCGACGCCGGTCTCCTCACCCCGACCGAGGCGCTCACGCACCCGCGGCGCCACGTCGTCACGCGTGCGCTCGGCTCGCGCAACGCCCCGCAGGCCGACTTCTGGTACCTGCCCATCGAGCGGCACGACCGCGTGCTCGTCTGCTCCGACGGCCTCACCGGCGAGCTGTCCGACGAGCGGATCGCCGAGGTCCTGCTCGCCACGCCGGACCCGCAGGGCGCCGCCGAGCGGCTGGTCCACGAGGCCATCGCGGCCGGTGGCCGGGATAACATCACAGTCGTCGTCGTCGACGCGACGGGCGTGTCCGACGACACGAGCGGCGGGAGCACGACGCCGCGGGACCAGGTGGCGGCGCCGGGTCCGGTCGTCGACGAGGACACGCTGCCCAGGGATGTTCGTCTGCAGATCGGGGGTCTGACGTGACGCTGCGCTACGTCACCGGAACGGCACGCACCGTGGTGCGCGGCGGCGCGGTCGTCGTGCTGCCCGCACCGGTGGAGCCCTCGCTCGTCGAGCAGGTGTGGGACCAGCTCGGCACCGACGCGGGCGTCGTCGAGGTCCTCCAGGTCCTCACGGGCGCGTTCGGCTCGAGCCTGCGCACGGTGCCGCCGTTCGTCGTCGCGGTCGTCACCGGCCGTCGCGTCCACGTGGCCGCGCGCGGCCGCCTCTCCGTCACGCTCGAGCTCGACGGCGGCGACCGCGTCCAGGTCGAGGGCGAGGGCGTCACCACCTGGTCGGAGCGGGTCCTCGACGACGTCGTCGAGCTGCTCGTCCGGGCCGACGCGGGCGTGGTGCCCGTCGAGCCCGCACCGCCCGGCGGGCCGCTCCTCGGGGACGTGCTCTCCGTGCCGCTCGAGTCGGGCGTGGTGCTCGCGTCCGCGGTCGCGTGGCCGCTCGTCGAGCGCCCCGAGCGCCCCGAGCTGCCCATCGCGGGCGGCGAGGACCTCGGCTCCGACCCCGGGCCGGACGACGACCGGCTCGTCACCCCGGAGGCGAGCGCCCGCGAGGACCAGGCCTCGCAGCCCGGTTCGGGTGCGAGCCACGCCGCCGCGGAGACCGCGACGCTCGCCGAGGCGCCCGCGGTGCCGTCGGCGACGACGGTCCTCGGCGGTCTCGGGGCGACGCTCCGGCTCCCGGAGGAGACGATCGCGCCGCAGCCCGACGCCGTCGAGCCGCCGCCCGTCGTGGAGCCGGCCGCGCCGGTCTCCGAGGCGCCCCCGGAGGAGGACGACGACTACGCCCACCTGTGGGGCTCCACCATCCTGCGGACCGTCGAGGACGCCGCGGTCCGCTCCGCGGAGGACGAGGAGACGGACGAGGCCGACGAGCCCGCGCCGTCGGCCCCGGTCCCGGCACCCCCGGCCGTCCCCGCCCCGCCCGCGGAGGAGGCACCCGTGCCCGCTCCGCCGCCCGCGCCGGACGGCCTCATCGCGGGCGTCCCGCGCGAGTGGACGGGCGCCACGCCCGCCGCCGCGCACCGGGCGGCGACCGTCACGCCCGACGACGAGCCCGCGCCCGTCGCCGGGCTCGACCACGACGGCCACACCGTGCTGTCGTCGGCGATCGCGGACCTGCGCGCGGCGGCCCAGGAGCCGGCGGTCGAGGACGCGCCCGTGCCGCCCCCGGTCCCGTCCTTCAGCCCGCCGCCCGCACCGGGGCAGCAGCAGATCCTCGCGCGCACGTGCCCCGAGGGGCACGCGAACCCGCCGTCGCGCGACACGTGCGCCGTGTGCGACGCGCCGCTCGACGGCGACGCCGAGCTCGCCGTGCGCCCGCCGCTGGGCCGGGTCGTGGTCTCGACGGGCCAGACGCTCGATCTCGACCGGCCGGTCGTCGTGGGCCGTCGCCCGCGCTCGCCGCGCACGCAGGCCGCGGAGCTCCCGCGTCTCGTCACGGTGCCGAGCCCGCAGCAGGACATCTCGCGCTCGCACCTGGAGATCACGCTCGAGGGTTGGCACGTGCTCGTCAGCGACATGGCGACGACGAACGGGACCACGCTCCTGCGCGGCGGCCAGCCGCCGCGGCGCCTGCACCCGTCGGAGCCGGTCCTCGTCGTCGACGGCGACGTCGCCGACCTGGGCGACGGCGTGACCCTGCGGTTCGAGGGGATCCGGTGAGCAGCAAGCGCGCACCGTCCCCACCACCGGAGATCCGCGGTTTCGAGTACGTCTCGCTCATCGGCTCGGGTGGGTTCTCGGACGTCTTCCTGTACCAGCAGCAGCGCCCGCGCCGCCGCGTCGCGGTGAAGGTGCTGCTGCACGAGTGGTCGAGCCACTCGCAGCGCGCGGCGTTCGACGCCGAGGCCGACCTCATGGCGACGCTCTCGACCCACCCGTCGATCGTCACGATGTACGAGGCGGACATCGCGGACGACGGCCGCCCGTACCTCGCGATGGAGTACTGCTCGCGGCCCAACCTCGGCGCGCGCTACCGCACCGAGCGGCTCCCCGTCGCGGAGGCGCTGCGCACGGCCGTCCAGATCGCCGGTGCCGTCGAGACGGCGCACCGCGCCGGGATCCTGCACCGCGACATCAAGCCCGCGAACATCCTCGTCACCGAGTACGGGCACCCCGCGCTCACGGACTTCGGCATCTCGTCCACGGTCGACGACGCGGCACGCGCCGAGGGCATGTCGATCCCGTGGTCCCCGCCGGAGTCGTTCGCGGAGCCCCCGCGCAGCGGCATCGCGACGGACGTCTGGGCGCTCGCCGCGACGACGTACACGCTGCTCGCCGGGCGCACGCCGTTCGAGGTGCCCGGCGGGTCGAACTCGAGCGCGAACCTCATCTCGCGCATCGAGGGCTCGCCCCTGCCGCCCACGGGCCGCACCGACGTCCCGGCCTCGCTCGAGCGCGTGCTCGCGACGGCGATGGCGAAGAACCCGGCGTCGCGCTACCCGACGGTCCTCGCGTTCGCGCGCGCCCTCCAGCAGGTCCAGAACGAGCTGTCGTACGCGGTGACGCCGATCGACCTGCTCGACGACTCGGGCCACGTCCAGGAGGAGGAGCCGGACGACGACGCCGGGACGCGCCTGCGCCAGGTCGTCTCGATCGACCCGTCCGGGACCGGGACGTCCGCGGGGCCCGTGGCGCCCGGCCGTCCGACGCAGCCGACGACCCCGCTGCACACCGCCCCGCCCGGTGCGTGGCCCGGGCAGACCGTCGCCCCGGGCACCGCGCCCGGGCAGCCGGCGCCGTACCGCCCCCAGGTGCCGTACGCGCCCGCCGCGTGGGACCAGGGGCCCTCGGCGGGGACGTCCGGCACGGTGCCGACGACCGCCGTCGGGCAGGGCGGCGCGCCCGTCGCGGAGCTCACGGACCCCTCGCGGCTGTACCCCGGCCCGCGGCGCCCCGGTGGCTGGGGGACCCCGCCCGTCGAGGACACCGTGCACCGGACCGCCGGGCCGGACCAGGCGCCCGACGACGCGTCCCCGCAGGAGCAGCGCTCCGGCCGCGGCGCGCTCTGGGCGACGGTCGCGGGCGTCGTCGGCGTCGCGGTCGCCGTCGGGGGCTTCTTCCTCCTGCGGCCCGACGCGACGCCGGACGACACGGAGACCACCGCGGGCGGCGAGAGCTCGGCCGCGCCCGACGACGACTTCGTCCCGTCCGACAACCTCGGCGACCTCGTGCCCCCGGTGAACGACCTCGTCGGCACCTACGACCCGGCGCGCGAGGTCGCGACGTTCACGTGGGCCTACGACTCGGACAAGGCGCTCGAGGACGACTCCTTCTGGTGGCGCAAGATCGACCCGATCGAGGAGACACCGTTCAAGGAGAACTTCGACAAGACGTCGGTCGAGCTCCGGGCCAAGCCCGGCGAGCAGGTGTGCATCGAGGTCATCGTCGACCGGGACGGCAAGGTCTCGGCCGCGCCGCAGAAGACGTGCGTCACGGGGGAGGCGGCATGAGCGAGCTGGCGGTCGAGTTCTGCGGCGAGTGGTTCCGCCCGTCCACCGACGGCGACCCGTTCGACATCGGGCGCGACGGGGACCTCGCGATCGAGGACAACCCGTACCTGCACCGGCGCTTCCTGCGCATCGCGCACGAGGGCGGCATCTGGTGGCTCGCCAACGTCGGGTCGCTCATCTCCGCGACGGTGTGCGACTCGGGCGGCGGCGTCCAGTCGTGGCTCTCCCCGGGCAACCGCCTGCCGATCGTCTTCCCGACGACGTCGATCGTGTTCACCGCGGGGCCGACGACGTACGAGATCACCGCGCAGCTGCGCGGCGCGCCCTACCAGGAGATCCGCTCGGAGGACCCGGAGGCGGGCGGCGCGACGACGATCGGCATGATCACGTTCACGACGAGCCAGAAGCAGCTCATCGTGGCGCTCGCCGAGCCGATGCTGCGGCGCGACGGCACGGGCCTGTCGGAGATCCCGTCGTCCGCCGCGGCGGCGGCCCGGCTCGGCTGGGCGACGACGCGCTTCAACCGCAAGCTCGACAACGTGTGCGACAAGCTCGACCGGATCGGCGTCAAGGGCCTGCGCGGCGGGCCCGGCGCGCTCGCGACGAACCGCCGCGCGCGCCTCGTCGAGTACGCCGTGGCGTCGCGCCTCGTGACGGCGGCCGACCTGCCCCTGCTCGACCTGACCGACGACGGCTGAGCCGACCCGCTCCTGCGAGCGCGCGCCGCGCGTTCCGGTCGGTCGCGCCCGTCGACCGCTCGCCGTCCGCCGCTGACCACCCGGACCCGAACGAGGAACTCCCGTGCGAATCAAGCTCACGCTGCACCGCCCCGACGCCAGCACGACGAACGTCGCCGTCACGGCCGACGCGACGGCGTCGGTGCGCGACGTCGCCGAGGCGCTGTTCGCGGGCGACCCGACGCGCGCGGGCACCGCCGTGCCGGACCGGCTCACGCTGCAGGTCGGGACGTCGCCGTCGGGCAGCGGCCAGGGCCGCGTGCTGTCGCCGACGAGCGACCTCGTCGAGGCGGGCCTGCGCTCGGGGTCGACCGTCTCGATCGTGCGGGTCTCCGAGCAGTTCGACTCACCCGGGCAGGACCGCGGGGCCGCGGTCGCCGTGCTGCGCGTGCTGGAGGGCCCCGACGCAGGGCGCGAGTTCTCGCTGCCCGTCGGCACGAGCTACCTCGGACGCGACCGCAACATGGACATCCGCCTGAGCGACCCGCAGGTGTCGAAGCGGCACGCGCGCATCACGGTCGGCGAGACGATCGAGATCACGGACACGAACTCTGCGAACGGCCTGGTCATGGGCGGTCAGCGCATGCTGCGCTCGACGCTCACGTCCGCGGACACCGTGACGATCGGCTCGACCGTGGTCTCGGTCGTCGCGCTGCACCGCACGACGAGCCTCGCGCCGACGAGCCCGGTCGTGGAGTTCAACCGGTCCCCGCGCGTTGTCGCCCGCTTCGGCGAGCGCAAGCTGCGCGCGCCCAAGCCGCCGCAGCCGCCCGAGCCGCAGCGTTTCCCCTACCTCGCGATGGTCGCGCCGCTCCTCATGGGCGTGATCCTCTACTCCGTCACGCGCAACGTCCTGTCCATCGTCTTCATCGGGCTCAGCCCGATCCTCATGCTCGGCAACTACCTCGACCAGAAGGTGCAGGCGCGGCGCAAGCTCAAGGCGCAGCGCGAGCAGTTCGAGGCCGCCGTCGTCGCGATGCGCGACACGATCGACCGCACGCACGCGGTCGAGCGCGCGGTGCGGCTGTCCGAGGCGCCCTCGGTGGCCGACACGGTCGACGCGGTGCGGCGCCTCGGCGGCCTGCTGTGGACGCACCGCCCGGAGCACGACGCGTTCCTCTCCGTCCGGATCGGTCTCGGCTCCGCGCCCGCACGCACGCAGCTCGAGCAGCCGAACGAGAACAACACGCTGCCGGAGTACTGGAACGAGCTCGAGAAGCTGCACGCGCAGTGCGCCACGATCTCCGGCGTCCCGGTCGTCGCGCGGCTGCGGACCGACGGCGCGCTCGGGGTCGCGGGGGCGGGCGCCGCGGTCGACGCCGTCGCGCGCGGCGTGCTGGTCCAGCTCGCGGGCCTGCACTCGCCGTCGGAGCTCGTGCTCGCGGCCGTGACGTCGCAGCGCTCGCGCGCGGACTGGGAGTGGCTCGAGTGGCTCCCGCACACCGGGTCGGCCCACAGCCCGCTGGGCGGCGAGCACCTCGCCGACAACCCGGGGGCCGCGCAGTCGCTCCTGTCCCGGCTCGAGGACCTCGTCGAGCTGCGCGGCGCCGACCTCGGCACGCACGCCGAGCTGCGCGGACCGATCGACCCCGAGGAGGGGGAGGACACCCCCAAGCCGGTCCTGCCGACCGTCGTCGTGCTCGTCGAGGACGACGCCCCGGTCGACCGCTCGCGCCTCACGCGCCTCGTCGAGCGCGGCGCGGACGCCGGCGTGCACGTCGTGTGGGTCGCGCCGTCCGTCGAGCAGCTCCCGGCCGCGTGCCGCACGTTCGTGCTCGTGGACACCGTCGACACCGCCGACGCCCCGGGCGGCTCCGCGGGCGCGACGAGCGGCGAGGTCCGCGTCGGACGCCTGACCTTCCCCGTGGCTTGCGAGACGGTGGACCTCGCGACGGCGCACGAGGTCGCGCGCATCCTGGCCCCGGTGGTCGACGTCGGCGCGCCCGTCGACGACGACTCCGACCTCCCGCGCTCGGTCTCCTACCTCGCGCTCGCGGGCACGGCGCTCGCGGAGGACCCGAGCCGGCTCATCGACGCGTGGCGCGAGAACGGGTCGCTCACGCCGCGCGACGGCTCCCCGCCGGTGCGGCGCTCGGCGCCGACCAACCTGCGCGGCCTCGTCGGCCACTCCGGCACGGAGCCGCTCTACCTGGACCTGCGCACGCAGGGCCCGCACGCGCTCGTGGGCGGGACGACGGGCGCGGGCAAGTCCGAGTTCCTCCAGTCCTGGGTGCTCGGCATGGCCGCGGCGCACAGCCCGGACCGCGTGACGTTCCTCTTCGTCGACTACAAGGGCGGCGCCGCGTTCGCGGACTGCGTGAACCTGCCGCACACCGTCGGGCTCGTCACGGACCTCTCGCCCCACCTCGTGCGCCGCGCGCTCACGTCGCTGCGGGCCGAGCTGCGCTACCGCGAGCACCTGCTCAACCGGAAGAAGGCCAAGGACCTCGCGTCCCTCGAGCGCACGGGCGACCCGGACGCGCCGCCGAGCCTGCTCATCGTGGTCGACGAGTTCGCGGCCCTGGTCAACGAGGTCCCCGAGTTCGTGGACGGCGTCGTGGACGTCGCCCAGCGCGGCCGGTCCCTCGGGCTGCACCTCATCCTCGCCACGCAGCGTCCCGCGGGCGTCATCAAGGACAACCTGCGCGCCAACACGAACCTGCGCGTCGCGCTGCGCATGGCCGACGAGGACGACTCGACGGACATCCTCGGCATCCCCATGGCCGCGCACTTCGACCCGTCGATCCCGGGCCGCGGCGCCGTGAAGACCGGCCCCGGCCGGATCACCCCGTTCCAGACCGGCTACGCCGGCGGCTGGACGACGTCGCGCCCCGAGCGCCCCCGGATCGACGTCCAGGAGATGTCGTTCGGCACCGGCGTGCGCTGGGAGCTCCCGGAGCCCGAGGTCGAGGAGGTCACCGACCCGGGCCCCAACGACATCGCGCGCGTCGTCGCGACCATCTCGCGGGCCGCGACCGAGGCCGCCGTCCCGATGCCGCGCAAGCCGTGGCTCGCCGAGCTCGCGCCGACGTACGACCTCGCGCGCCTGCCGAACCCGCGCACGGACACGATGCTGCTGCTCGGCGTGGAGGACGACCCGAAGTCGCAGGCCCAGCCGACGGTGTTCTACGAGCCCGACCGCGACGGCAACATGGCGATCTACGGCACGGGCGGGTCGGGCAAGAGCGCGACGCTGCGGACGATCGCGGTCTCGGCCGCCATCACCGCGCGCGGCGGCCCCGTCCAGGTGTACGCGATCGACGCGGGCGCGAGCGGCCTGCGGATGCTCGAGGACCTGCCGCACGTCGGCGCCGTCATCTCGGGCGACGACGAGGAGCGCGTCCAGCGCCTGCTGCGCACCCTGCGCGACCTCGTCGACGAGCGGTCCGCCCGCTACGCCGCCGTCCGCGCGGGCAGCCTCGACGAGTACCGCCGGCTCGCCGGCGCGCCCGACGAGCCGCGCATCCTGCTGCTGGTCGACGGCATCGGCGCGTTCCGCGAGTCGTACGAGTTCCGGCCCGCGCACGCGTTCCCCGTGTGGGGCGCGTTCACGGCCGTCGCGACCGACGGGCGCCAGGTCGGCGTCCACGTCGTCGTCGCGGGCGACCGCGCGGCGTCCGTCCCGACGTCGCTCGGCTCGACGATCCAGAAGCGGCTCGTGCTGCGCCTCGCGAGCGAGGACGACTACCTGACGCTCGGCGTCCCGAAGGACGTGCTGTCGCTGACGTCCCCGCCCGGGCGCGGCGTCCTCGACGAGAACGAGGTCCAGGTCGCGGTGCTGGGTGGTGACCCGAACGTCGCGCTCCAGGCGCGCGAGCTCGGCAAGCTCCGCGACGCGATGACGCGGCTCGGCATCCCGCAGGCGCCGGGCGTCGAGCGGCTGCCGGACGGCTTCGCGCTCGAGTCGCTGCCCGAGGTCACGGGCGGGCGCCCGACGATCGGCCTCGACGACCTCGACATCGCGCCCGTGGGGCTCCCCGCGCGCGGCACGTTCATGCTCTCCGGCCCTCCCGGGGGCGGCCGCACGACGGCGCTCGTCACCATCGCGCAGGCCGTGCGCCGGGCGCGCGCGGGCCGGGTCGTGTACCTCTCGCCGCGCCGCACGAGCATCTCGGCGCTCGACGCGTGGGACACCGTCGCGACGTCGCCCGAGGAGGTCGTGACGCTCCTCGAGACGCTCACCCAGGCGATCGAGGGCGGGTCGCTGCGCCCGGGCACGCTCACGGTGCTGGTCGAGTCGGTGACCGAGTTCACCGGCACCCCGGCCGAGCAGCCGCTCGTCGCGTTCGTGCGGGCCGCCACGCGGGCCGAGCAGCTCGTCGTGGGCGAGGCGGAGTCCTCGACGTGGGGCCAGGCGTGGGCGATCGCGCAGCCGTTCAAGGCGGGCCGCACCGGCCTGCTCCTGACGCCCGGCGACCTCGACGGCGACACGCTGCTCGGGACGGGGCTGGGCCGCATCCGCCGCGCGGACTTCCCGCCGGGTCGCGGCTTCCTCGTGGTCTCGGGCAGGGCGCGCAAGCTGCACGTCGCGCTCCCGCGGTAGCGACGTGACGACCACGGGCACCTCATGGGGACACCTCCCCATCGACGGCGTTCGTGGGCCGATGGTTGAGTACTGCCATCGACAACGGGACGACGTCCACGCAGGGTGGGGGTCGAGACACAGAAGGAGAACACCATGGCTGGTGGCATGTGGGGCGCGAACGTCGAGGAGCTCCGTGGGCTCGGTCAGACGCTGCAGCAGAAGGCGGACGAGATCCGGACGACGATGCAGAACCTGAACTCCCAGATCCAGAGCGTGCCGTGGGAGGGCCCCGACGCCCAGCAGTTCAAGGGCAGCGACTGGCCGGCCGCGCAGACGCAGCTGAACAACGTCGCGCAGACGCTGACGGACGCGGGCCAGAAGGCCACGCAGAACGCGCAGCAGCAGGAGCAGGCTTCGAACAGCTGATCCGGCTGAGCTCCGCCGAGGGCGCGGGACCCCGAGAGGGTCCCGCGCCCTCGGCGTGTCCGCGACCGGCCCCGGGTGCGAGACTGCTGACGCGCCCCGCGGCGCCCACCCCGACGAGAGGACCTGACGCATGACCGAGCTGCGCTACCCGAGCGACGACTTCCCCGCGCCCGTAGGGGTGCGCGTGGTCGCGCCGGAGAGGTGGGTCCCGCTCCCGCACGTGGGCCTGCCGCTCGCGCTCGGCCGCGAGGTCGACCCGGGGGAGTTCAACCCGAACGTCATCGTCACGGTCTCGCGGATCCGGGCGGAGCAGACGCTCGAGGACGCGCACGCCGAGGTGCTCCGCAAGCTCCGGCCGATGCCGCGCCTGCGCGAGCTCGACGGCGGCGAGGTGGACGTCGACGGCCTGCCGGGGCGCTGGCTGGAGGCGTCGTTCAAGGGGGGCGGGGGCACGGTCCTCGTGCAGGCGGTGCGCACGGTCGTGGTCCCGCGCGGCCCCGTGGCCGACCTCGTGCAGACGACCGGGACGTGCACGCTGACCCAGCACCCGTGGGCCGCGGCGGAGATCCGCGCGGTCCAGGAGAGCCTCCGCGTCGACCGCTGACCCCCGGCGTTACATTCGCCCGGACCGCAAGACGGGGTATCCAGCAGGCGAGACCGGTGTCAGGCTGGTCACGGAGGAGAGGGTCCGAGTGAGGCAACCCTCACCCCAGTCGTACAATCGAGAGGTCTCCTGCGGCCGGTACCCACCGGTCGACGCGGAACGGCCCGTCGGCCGCGCGGGAGAGACCCCCGTCCTCGACCGGAAGGCGCCCTGTCCTGTGAGCAGCATCCGTCCACTGCGCGTCGCGATCGTCGGCGCTGGTCCCGCCGGGATCTACGCCGCGGACATCCTGTCCAAGACCGACCTCGACGTGAGCATCGACCTGTTCGAGCGCCTGCCCGCGCCGTTCGGCCTCGTGCGCTACGGCGTCGCGCCGGACCACCCGCGCATCAAGCAGATCATCGTCGCGCTCCACAAGGTGCTGAGCCGCGGCGACATCCGCCTGCTCGCGAACGTGGACTACGGCGTCGACCTCAAGCTGGACGACCTGCGCCAGTACTACGACGCGGTGATCTTCTCGACCGGCTCGATCCGCGACGCGGCGCTCCCCATCGAGGGCATCGACCTCCCGGGCTCCTACGGCGCGGCGGACTTCGTGTCCTGGTACGACGGCCACCCCGACGTCCCGCGCACGTGGCCGCTCGAGGCCCAGCAGGTCGCGGTCCTCGGTGCCGGCAACGTCGCGCTCGACGTCGCCCGCGTGCTCGCGAAGCACGCGGACGACCTGCTGCCGACAGAGGTCCCGCAGAACGTCTACGAGGCGCTCAAGGCGTCGCCGGTCACCGACGTGCACGTCTTCGCCCGCCGCGGCCCGGCGCAGGCCAAGTTCTCGCCGCTCGAGCTGCGCGAGCTGGGCCACGTCCCGGACGTCGACGTCATCGTCTACCCCGAGGACTTCGAGTTCGACGAGGGCTCGATGGCCGCCATCAGCTCCTCGAACCAGACGAAGCAGGTCGTCAAGACCCTCACCGACTGGACGCTCAAGGACCCGAGCGAGAACACGGCGTCGCGCCGCCTGCACCTGCACTTCCTCCACGCGCCGTCGGCCGTCCTCGGCGACGGCAAGGTCGAGGCGCTGCGGACCGAGCGCACGCGCCTCAACGGCGACGGCACGGTGTCCGGGACGGGCGAGTTCCACGAGTGGCCCGTCCATGCCGTGTACCGCGCGGTCGGCTACTTCGGCTCGCCGCTCCCGGAGATCCCCTTCGACGAGCTCAAGGGCGTCATCCCCAACCGCGAGGGCCGCGTCGTCGACATCGACGGCGAGCACCTCCCCGGCGTCTACGCGACGGGCTGGATCAAGCGCGGCCCCGTGGGCCTCATCGGGCACACGAAGTCCGACGCGTCCGAGACCGTCCGGCACCTCGTCGAGGACGTCACGGGCGCGGGCGACGGCGGCGACGTCGCGGCGGCCGACCTCACGGCGGGCCGCGTCGCGCCGCTCGGCGAGCCCGAGGCCGTCCTGGACTTCCTGCGCGAGCGCGGCGTCGACCCGATCGAGTGGTCGGGCTGGGAGCTCCTGGACGCCTACGAGCGCTCGCTCGGCGAGCCGCACGGGCGCGAGCGCATCAAGGTCGTGCCGCGCGAGGACATGATCCGCGTCGCGCGCGGACAGTCGCAGGCCGGCTGACCCGGCCCCGGCCGCACGCCCGACGGCGCCCCACCCGCACCGGGTGGGGCGCCGTCGTCGTCCCGGGCACCTCCCCGGGGGTCGCCCTCGCCCGGGTGCCCGACGCCGTCGCCCCGCCCGGGAACGGGACGGTCGCCTCGGGCGTTCATCCAGGTGGGCGTCGGCAGGGTCGGCGCCCGTCGGGCGCCCGGCACACCGCGCGGGCGGGCCCGGGGCGCGGAAGGGAGCACAGCGTGGGGCGTCAGCACTTCAACGGTCTCAAGACGGCGGGCCTGTTCGGCGTCATGTGGGCCATCGTCCTGGGCCTGTGGGCCCTGTTCGGCGCACGCGCGAACCTGCTGTGGGTGTTCGTCGGCATCGGCCTCGTCACGACGTTCTACGGCTACTGGAACTCCGACAAGATCGCCATCCGCGCGATGCACGCGCGCCCGGTGAGCGAGCTCGAGCAGCCCGCCATGTACCGGATCGTGCGCGAGCTCTCGACCGAGGCGCGCCAGCCGATGCCGCGCCTGTACGTCTCGCCCACCCAGGCGCCCAACGCGTTCGCGACGGGTCGCAACCCGAAGAACGCGGCCGTGTGCTGCACCGAGGGCATCCTGCGCCTCCTCGACGAGCGCGAGCTGCGCGGTGTCCTCGGGCACGAGCTCATGCACGTGTACAACCGCGACATCCTCACGTCGTCGGTCGCGGGCGCGCTCGCCGGGGTCATCACGTCGCTCGCGCAGTTCCTGCTGATCTTCGGCGGCGACCGCGACCGCGGCGGCAACCCGCTCGCGGCGATCGCCATGGTGGTCCTGGCGCCGATCGCGGCGATGCTCGTGCAGCTCGCGATCTCGCGCACGCGCGAGTACGACGCGGACGAGGACGGCGCGAAGCTCACCGGCGACCCCCTCGCGCTCGCGTCGGCGCTGCGCAAGCTCGACGCCGGGACGCAGCGCGCCCCGCTGCCCCAGAACCGCGACCTCGTCGACGTCTCGCACCTCATGATCGCCAACCCGTTCCGCGGTGCGGGCGTCGGCAAGATGTTCGCGACCCACCCGCCGATGGCCGAGCGCATCAAGCGCCTCGAGGCGATGGCCGGCCACGGCCCGGGCTACGGCGGCATCACCTACCACTGACCGGCGCGCACCGGAGTGCAGGGGCCTGAAGCCCGGTGGCCGTGCTCAGCGGGCCGTCGACGTCCTCCCGGGCGCGCGCCGCAGGGCCTCGACGGCGTCGAGCAGGACGCGCGCGACGCCGTCGTCGTCGTTCGAGCCCGTGCGGTCGGTCGCCGCCGCGAGCACGTCGGGGTGCGCGTTCGCGACGGCGAACGAGCGCCCCGCCCAGCGCAGCATGGGCAGGTCGTTGGGCATGTCGCCGAACGCCCAGACGTCGCGCGGCTCGACGCCGAGGCGCGCGCACCAGCGCGCGAGCGCGGCGTCCTTGGTGACCGTGGGGGCGAGCAGCTCGGCGAGCCCCGCCGCGCCGGAGTAGGCGAGGTGGGCGCGGTCCCCGACGGCGGCGCGCACGCGCGCGAAGAACGTCTCCTGCGCCGTCGTCTGCCCGTCGGCGACGACGACCGGCTGCGTCGCGGGGGAGTCCTCGACGGGCACGGCGGGGTCGCGCGCGAGGATCTTGCCGACGGGCTGCCGCGCCGCGCCGCCCGGCGCGACGTCCGGGCCGAGCGTCGACTCGACCACGGCGACGACGTCGGCGTCCTCGTCCGGCGTGGAGCGGAAGCCCGGGTCGAACGTCGGGCCGTCGACGCGCTCGAACGCGAGGGCGACCCCCGGGACCGCGGTGCGCAGGTCCGCGACGAGCGCTGCCGCGTCGCCGTCCGCGAACCCGACCACGTCGAGCGGGCTCGCGGTCGCGAGGTCCCAGACGGCGGCCCCGCCGAGGCAGATGACGTGCCCGTGCCCGCCCACGACGTCGGCGAGCGCGCCGAGCCAGCGCGGCGGCCGGGCGGTGACGAACACCACCTCGACGCCCGCGTGCTCGGCCGCGCGCAGGGCGGATCGGGTGCGCTCCGAGACGGTGCCGTCGGAGCGCAGGAGCGTGCCGTCGAGGTCCGTCGCGACGACGCGCGGGGGCCCGCTCGACGACGCGGCGGGACGGCCCGGCGCGACCGGGCGCGGGCCGCCGTCGGGCAGGGTCACGGTGGCTACCGGTAGTTCGTGAACTGCAGCGCGACGTCGAGGTCGGCGCCCTTGAGCAGCGCGATGACGGTCTGGAGGTCGTCGCGCGACTTGCTCGTCACGCGCACCTCGTCGCCCGTGATCTGGGTCTTCACGGCCTTGGGGCCCTCGTCGCGGATGATCTTGGTGATCTTCTTCGCGCTCTCGCTCGACAGGCCCTCCTTGAGGGTCGCGACGAGGCGGTACTCCTTGCCCGACGACTTGGGCTCCTTGTCGCCCGTGTCGAGGGACTTGAGCGAGATGCCGCGCTTGATGAGCTTGGTCTCGAACACGTCGAGGATCGCGAGCACGCGCTCGGCCGAGTTGGCGACCATGACGATCGTCTCGCCGCTCCAGGCGATGGATGCGCCGACGTTGCGGAAGTCGTAGCGCTGCGAGACCTCCTTGGCGGCCTGGTTCAGCGCGTTGTCGACCTCCTGGCGGTCGACCTTGCTGACGATGTCGAACGACGAGTCGGCCATGGGTGGTCCTCTCTCGGGCCGGGAACGGTGCTGGGTCCCACCGTAGTCGAGCGTGCTCAGCGACGGGCCGCGAGGCGCGTCGCCCGGGCGGTGCGCAGACCGTCGACCGACAGCACGACGAGCGCGAGCCAGACGAGCCCGAAGCCCGCCCACCGCGTGGGCGACATGGGCTCGTGGAACACGAGCAGGCCGAACAGGAACTGCAGCGCCGGGCCCAGGTACTGCAGGAGGCCGACGACGCTCAGCGGCAGCCGCCGGGCGGCCGCGCTGAACAGCAGCAGCGGCAGGGCCGTGACGATCCCGGCGGAGGCGAGCAGCAGCGCGTGCCCGACGCCCTCGGTGCCGAACGTGCCGGCGCCCGTGGCGCCCAGCCACCCGAGGTAGACGAGCGCGACGGGCGTGAGCACCGCCGTCTCGACGGCGAGCCCCGGGAGCGCCTCGACGGTGCGGCCCACACGGTTCTTCACCAGGCCGTAGAGGCCGAACGAGCCGGCGAGGACGAGCGCGATCCACGGCAGGCCGCCGGCACCGGTGCTGATGACGACGACGGCGGCCGCGCCGACGCCGACCGCGACCCACTGCGCGGGCCGCAGCCGCTCCCGCAGGACGGCCACGGCGAGGAGCACGGTGACGAGCGGGTTGATGAAGTACCCGAGCGCGGCGTCCAGCACGTGGCCGGAGAGGACGCCGTACACGTAGACCGTCCAGTTCGTCACGATCAGGACGGCGGCGACGGCGAGCGTCCCGAGCGTGCGGGGCGACCGGAGGGCGGCGACGAAGCCCCCGAGCTGGCGCGTCGCGGCGAGCAGCACGAGGCAGAAGAGCAGGCTCCACACGACGCGGTGCGCGATGATCTCGAGCGGTGCGGCCGGCTCCAGGAGCGGGAAGTACAGGGGCATCGCGCCCCAGAGGAAGAACGCGCCGGCACCGAGCAGCAGGCCCCAGCGGTCCGTCGGGGCGGGTGCGCCGCGGCCCGTGCCCGACGGCGCGGGTGCCGCGGCGTCGGACGGTGCGGCGGGGGCGGACGGGGCGTCGGGGGGCGCGGGCGTCCCGGTGCCGGGGAGGTGGTCCGGCGCGGGGGAGGGGTGCGTCACCGCACCACTGTACGGAGGGGCGCCCACACGCGGATTTCGCACCTAGTCCGCTCGGGCTGTATCGTTGGCTCGCCCGCACGGCAGGGGCTGCACCTGGTGCAGCGACCACCGGCGAGCGACAACTCCACACGGCAGGTTGCCCGAGCGGCCAAAGGGATCTGACTGTAAATCAGACGGCTCAGCCTTCGGGGGTTCGAATCCCTCACCTGCCACCGGAGCGACGGGGCGTCACCCACGGGTGGCGCCCCGTCGTCGTGCCGGTCCGGTGCGTGGGGCGTGCCCCGCGAGCGCGTCGCCGGGCAGGGTCCGACGGCCCGGAAACGGCGGAACGACGCCGATTTCTCTCGGCGCCATGTTCCGTGTAGAGTTTTCCGCGCTGCCCCGATAGCTCAGTCGGCAGAGCGTCTCCATGGTAAGGAGAAGGTCAAGGGTTCGATTCCCTTTCGGGGCTCTGTGGTGACGCGGGGTCGTCTTGCTGGAATACTGCAAGGCGACCTCGCGTTCAGTCACGCGGCGGGGTAGCTCAGATGGTTAGAGCGCACGACTCATAATCGTGAGGTCGCGGGTTCGATCCCCGCCTCCGCTACCACTTTCGACAACCTCGTACGGCGGCCGGCGTCGTGCGACCTGCACAGCACATGCGCCCTCCGGAGGCGCGAGAGGTGGCTCACTACCGTGGCAAGCAAGAGCGCTGACGTTCGCCCCAAGATCACGCTGGCCTGCGTGGACTGCAAGGAGCGCAACTACATCACGAAGAAGAACCGTCGCAACGACCCGGACCGCCTGGAGCTCGCGAAGTTCTGCCCGCGCTGCGGCAAGCACACCGCGCACCGCGAGACCCGCTGAGCCTCCGGCTCCGCACCCGCGACCCGCAGTGAGCGTCAACCTGGCCTATGTCGGCCGCGAGTACCCCGCCAACGCGCCGTACTCGGTGGGGCGCGAGAAGCTGCGCGAGTTCGCGGGCGCCGTCGGCGCCGCCCACCCCGTGCACCACGACCTCGTGGCGGCGCGGGGTGCTGGCTATCCGGACCTCGTCGCACCTCCGACCTTCGCGGTCGTCGTCGCCCAGCGGGCGGAGGGGCAGCTCATCGAGGACCCGGAGGCAGGCATCGACTTCTCGCGCGTCGTCCACGCGGACGAGCGCTTCACGCACCACCGGCCGATCGTCGCGGGCGACGAGCTCGTGACCGTGCTGCACGTGGACTCGATCGTCGAGCGAGCCGGCCTCGCGATGGTCACCACGCGCTGCGAGATCGCGGCCCTGTCCGACGGCGGCACCGAGCCCGTCGCGACCGTCACCTCGACCCTCGCCGTCCGCGGGGAGGGCGCATGAGCACCGACGTCACCCGTCCCGTCCTCGCCGACCTCGCCGTCGGCGACGTGATCGGCACGCGCACGGTCGAGGTCGACCGCGCCCGCCTCGTGCGGTACGCCGGTGCGAGCGGCGACTTCAACCCCATCCACTGGAACGACGCGTTCGCGGCCGAGGTCGGCCTGCCGGGCGTCATCGCGCACGGCATGTTCACCATGGGTGCCGCCGTCGCGCTGGTGGAGGACTGGGCCGGCGACCCGGGCGCGGTCGTCGACTACCAGACCCGGTTCACGCGCCCTGTGCCCGTGCCGAACCCGGGCGTCGCGACGCTCGAGGTGACGGGCACCGTCGGCGCGATCGACGCCGAGGCGGGCACCGTCCGTGTCGACCTCACGGTCATCTTCGAGGGCGCACGCGTGCTCGGCAAGACGCAGGCCGTCGTCCGCCTCTGAC